>Ga0310810_10000552_pt1 | contig 37705 bp, 40 predicted proteins | sample NCmetagenome_FD_207641 | JGI IMG/M metagenome (GOLD analysis project Ga0310810, IMG submission 207641) | Soil microbial communities from experimental microcosm in Duke University, North Carolina, United States - NC | ecosystem: Engineered > Artificial ecosystem > Soil microcosm > Unclassified ...
CGCTCGACGAGGATGTCGCGCGACTCGAGCTCCGCGACCAGGCGCCGGGACCACTCCGGGTGTTCGTCGACGATACCGACCTTCATATTTGGCCCTTTCTTGATCGAGTTTGCGTATTAGAACAGATAACACATGCTTCGGCAATAGTTTGGGAGGGTCGGTTCGGGCCGAAAGGGTTTAGAAAGCGGTCGGTGCCGGCGCGCTGGGCGCGGGTGGCGCCTGGCGACGACACGCCACCGGGGTCAGCAGCAGCGCCACGATCATGAGCACGCCCATCGCGCGACGCATGCGCCGCGAGGGAGCAATCGATGTGCCGCCGGCAATGAGCTTGCACCACGCGACCCCGAGCAAAGGAGGACGCCCATGCTGATCGGCGTGAAGGATCTGATCGGTTTCAATCTCGCCGCCACGGACGGTGCGATCGGTGAGGTCGAAGACTGCTACATCGACGACGCGCACTGGACGGTGCGCTATCTGGTGGTCGACACCGGCGGCTGGCTGTCGGGCCGTCGTGTGCTGATTTCGCCGATGGGCGTTCGCGACGTCGACACCGAAGGCGAGCGCGTTATGGTCGATCTGACTCGCGATCAGGTCGAGCGCAGTCCCGACATCGACACGCACCGGCCCGTCTCGCGACAACACGAGCTGATGCTGATGCAGCACTACGGCTGGCCGACGTACTGGTACGGTCCATACGCGTGGGGCCCGATGCTGCTCCCGAGGCCGCTACCGCCGGACCCGGCCATGCTCACCGACGAGATCGCCGCGCGCGCCGAGCAAGACAATCTCGAGGACGCGCACCTGCATTCCACGAACGAGATCATCGGGTATGACATCCAAGCGCAGGACGATCGAATCGGACACGTCGACGACGTGCTGGTCGACGACGACGCCTGGACGGTTCGCTGGCTCGTCGTGGACACCGGGAACTGGCTGCCGGGCAAGCACGTCCTTGTCGCGCCCGACTGGGTGCGGGACGTGTCGTGGAGCGAGCGCGCCGTGAGTCTCGCGCTGACTCGCAGTCAGATCGAAGGCGCGCCGGCCTATGACCGCGACCAGCCGGTCGACCGGGCGTACGAGCAACGCCTGTTCGAGCACTACCGCCGACCGACGTACTGGGATCGCGCCGCCTGATGCGCATCGACAATACGCGGGATTAGAATCGCCGCGACGCGGTCGTCGCGGCAGCAGCCGGGTGAAGCGTCACGGGTAGGCCGGCCACAACGACGGGGATGGGATGGTCCCCGACACCCGGTGACGATAGCCGCCGGCGTAACGTCCGGCCGGCGGCCGCGTCCGTGGTCCAGCCTGCGTGGCGACCGACGCAGACGTGCGTCGACTTCTCGAGGACCACGCCAGCCGCTCGCCGAGCGCAACGACATCACCGATCACGATTACGACCGGCGGTTCGAGCCGCGCGGCGCGAGCACGCTCCCCGATGTCGCTCAGCCGTCCCGTAAGCACCGTCTGCAACGCCGTGGTGCCCCAGCGGACGAGCGCGACGGGTGTACGGGGCGGACGCCCGTGTGCGATGAGCTCCCTGGCGATGCGCGGCAGCGCGGCGACGCCCATCAGAACGACCAGTGTGTCGACGGCAGTAGCAAGCCGGGCCCAGTCGACGCGCTCGCGGCCCTCGCCACACTCGTGTCCGGTGACGACGGCGAACGACGACGCCACCCCGCGATGCGTGACCGGGATGCCGGCGTAGGCCGCGGCCCCAATCGCCGACGTCACACCGGGCACGATCTCGAACGGCACGCCGGCGGCCGCGAGCGCCAGCGCCTCCTCGCCGCCGCGACCGAAGACGAACGGGTCGCCACCCTTGAGCCGAGCCACGCGTCGGCCGCGCCGCCCGTGCTCGACGAGCAGCGCGTTGATCTGCTCCTGTGGCAGTGCATGAGCGCCGCTGGCCTTGCCGGCGAAGATGCGGCGCGCGTGGGGCGCCTCGCGCAGGAGCCGGCGGTCGACGAGGCGGTCGTAGACGACGACGTCAGCACGCCGCAGCAGCGCGAGGCCGCGAACGGTGATGAGCTCGGGATCGCCCGGCCCCGCGCCGATCAGTGCGACCGAGCCTACGCGCACGCCGCCTGCTCCAGCCGCGCTCGGAGTCGGCGGGCGGCTTCGTCCGCTCGCGCGCCATCCAGCAGCGCGCGGAGGGCGACATCGAGCGCGTCTATCCAGTCCTCCGCACTCGCGCGGTGTCCCGCCGCGCGCAATTCGCGACGCGTCTCGCCCGCGATCTCGAGTAGCGTGCCGTACGCCGGCGGCAGCGCCTGCTCGAGCCGCTCGCGCACCGCCCGCGCGAGAGCCGGGCTGGCGCCACCGGTCGAGATCGCGACAGTCACGGCGCCTCGGCGGACGACGGAGGGCACGATCGCGTCGCAATGCTTTGGGTCGTCGACTGCATTCACCCAGACTCCACGGGCGCGGCCCTCGCGTGCGACGGTGGCGTTGACGTCGCCGTCGCCGGTCGCCGCGATCGCCAGCGCTGCGCCGAGGAGATCACCCTCGACGTACGCGCGCGCCACGTGCGCCACGCGGCCGATCGCGACGAGGCGTGCGAGCGCCGGCGTGAGCGCCGGGCTCACCACCGTGACGACAGCGCCGACCTCGAGCAGGGCGTGGACTTTGCGCTCGGCGACGCGGCCGCCGCCGAGCACGACGCACGGGCGGCCCTCGAGCTCGACGAACAGTGGAAACAGCGCCACGGCTACGCGTCCACGCCGGCCGGCAGCAGGCCACCCGCGGGATCACGCTCGACGGCGGGCACCGGCGTGCCCGCAAGGAACGCGCGCAGCGTGGCGTCGTCGTGCCGAGCCGCGAACGCGCGGAACGTCTCGCCCGGGTGTCGCGCAGCCAAATATTCGCGCAGCAACCGCTCGATGGCCGGCGCGACCTCGGTGGCTGGCAAGCGCAGTCCGATTGGCCGCGCGACGGCCGAGTCGGCGCCAAGCGCACCACCCACACAGAAGTAGTACGCGTCGACCAGCGCGCCGCCGAGCTTGAGCTTCTTGCCTTCGATGCCGATGTCGGCGATCCAGTGCTGGCCGCACGAGTTGGGGCAGCCGGTCACATGCAGCTTCACGTGGTCGCGAAAGGCCGGCAGCCGGAGCTCGAGCTCCTCCACCAGGCGTCGTGAGAATTCCTTGGTCTCCGTCAGGGCGAGCTTGCAGAACTCCGTGCCCGTGCAGGCGATGGTGCCCCGGCGAAACGGCGAGCCACCGGTCGGTAGGCCGGCCGCCGCCAGCTCGCGGGCGAGCGCGGCGACACGCTCGCGGCGGACATTGACGATGACGACGTTCTGCATCGCGGTCGTCCGCACCTGCCCATCGCCGTGCGCCTCGGCCGCGTCTGCCACCGCGCGTAGCTGCGCCGGCGTGATGCGCCCGCGCAGCACCGTCGCGCCCGCATAACACAGATCCGGCTGGCGCTGCGGATGGATACCGACGTGGTCGCGATATACGTCGTCGGGCGGCGTTTCCTGGGGCGCGCGGTCGAGCCCGTAGCCCAGCCGTGCCTCGATCGCCGTGAGCAGGCGCTCGGGTGTCCAGCCGTATCGGAGAAACAGGAACTTCAGCCGCGCCTTCTCGCGCTGCTCGCGCAGCACGTCGGAGTCACGGAACACTTCGGTGATGGCGCGCACCACCGGCACCGCCTGGTGCCAGCGTACGAACGCATCCAGACGCGTCCCCAGGCGCGGATCGGTCGACAGCCCTCCGCCCACCCGGAGCGAAAAACCGACCTCGCCGGACGCGGGATGACGGAACGCGGTGAGCCCGACGTCATTGATCTCAGGATACGAGCACCACGCGCGACAGCCGGTGATCGTCACCTTGTACTTGCGCGGGAGGTTGTAGAAGTCCGCGTTGCCGTTCAGCAGCCGCGTCGCCTCGAGCACCAGAGCAGACGCGTCGACGATTTCGTCGGCGTCCACGCCGCTCAGCGGGCAGCCGGTTACGTTGCGCGTGACGTCGCCGCAGGCGCCGAGACTGGTGAGACCCGCACGCCAGAGCGCGTGCACGACCGCGGGCAAATCCTCGATGGTCACCCAGTGCAGCTGCACGTTTTGCCGGACGGTGAGATCGGCGATGCCCCGGGCGTAGCGCTCGGTCAGCTCGGCGAGCGTCCGCAGCTGCGGCGCCGCGACCATGCCGTTCGGAATGCGCACGCGCACCATGAAATGCTTCGTGGCGCGCCCCTCGCCGCCGTGACCGCCGACGGCGCCGACGCCATCGCCCTGCGAGTAGATGCCCCACCAGCGGAAATAGGTGCCCCACTCGGGCGGGATCGCGCCGTGGCCTTCGCGCGCGAAACGCTCGATGGTCTCGTACGCATCCCAGGGATTGAGCTCGCGCTTGAGCCGCTCCGCGCGCTGTGCCTTCGTCTCCATGCCGTCGCTCACACTCGCCTCCGCAGAAACAAAAAGCCGGATGGCTTGGGCTCCATCCGGCTTTCGTCTTTGACTCGACTTATCGCCTCGCCGCTCGCTCCCTCACTCCGCCACGTACCGCAGCGGTACCTCCACCCACGATTTACAGCGCGCGCATTTGGCGGCGACGCGCCCGGTTGCGGCTTCGATCTTCAAGATCGCGTTGTGAATCAGGACCTGCTCTTCGCCGCGCGCGACGACCTTTGCACGGCACACCGGGCACCGAACGTCTGCGGTCGCCGCCGCCATGGGCGAAATAATATATTTCTGATCGGAAATGTCAAGAATGAGCTACGTCGCCAGATCGCCAGGATCTACAAAGAGTTATCGAGCGGTCTCGGCCGGTAGTATCCCCGACTTCGACAGCGAATCCGCACGGCGTCGCGTCCAGCGTCCGGCGTCCACGCTCGTGATGAAGTCGAGCACCGCCCGGTTGAACGCAGCGGGTTCCTCGAGATTCACGGCATGCCCCGACTTCGGGAGCACGACGAGGGCTGCGGCCGGAATTCGGCGCTTCATGAACAGCCCCGGCTCGAGACATGGCTCGTCCTCGTCGCCGGTGAGAATGAGCGTCGGTACCTCGAGACGAGTCAGCCGCTCTTCGAGCGAGTACACCGTTGGACGCCGCATCTGCACCCCGCGCATGGTGAGCGCGTGGCCGCGCGCGGAGCCTGCGCAGAGCCGGTCGCGAAATTCCTGCCACCCGACCGGATCCTTCTCCAAGAGCTGCACGCGCGAAGGCCCGCGCGCGTAGAAGTCGCCCGTCTTCTCCATGCCCTCCGTCTCGAAGCGGCGCGCGACCTGCTCACAATCGCGGCGATTGCCTTCGGGATCATCGCTGCCGTAGCCCGCGCCCGCGACGACGAGCGAGAGCGCGCGGTCGGGATAGCACAGCCCGAAGTGCAGCGTGGCCAGGCCGCCCATGGAAAGCCCACACACGTGCGCGCGCGCGATCCCGAGCCCGTCGAGCACGCCCTTGATGTCGTCGGCGGCCTGCTGCTGCGAGTAGGCCTGCGGGTCGTCCGGCACGTCCGAGGGTGGGTAGCCGCGCGCGTTGAAGGCGATCGCGCGATAGCGGCGTCCGAAGAACGTTGTCTGCAGTCGCCAGCTCTGCGCGTCGCCGGCGAACTCGTGCACGAACACGAGCGGCGTGCCGCGTCCGACCTCTTCGTAGTACAGCTTGACGCCTCCGACCGCGACCGTGGGCATCGTCAGGCCTCCGTCGTGGACTTCATCATCGGGTTGGCACGCGCGCGAGCATCGCGCGCGCGGCGGCGTCGGCCGTCTGACCGGGTTTTACCCCGGCGCACCGCGCCGTCTCGTTCATCGCCGTAATCACGCCGTCGGTCCAGGTGCTCGTCGCGTCACCGATGCGCGCGCGCATGGCGTCGACGGCTGCGGCCGGCACGTCGACGGCATCGAGCACCGGCAGACCGCTGACCCCCGAGCCGTCGCGCGCGCCGTCGCCATCGCTGAACAGCGCGCCGCGCGGCCGCAGCTCGAGCGCGCGTGCCATGTTCACGCGTCCGCCGTGCGAGCCCGCGCACAGCACGTCGCCGCCGTTCTCGGGCCCGGCGAACATCATCGAGTCGACGAGGACGACGCGCCCGTCGGGCCCCTGCAGCGCGATGCGCCGGCGGCGATCGACGATGGGCTCGGGCGACGGCGCGCCGGGCGGCGCGCTCAGCATCGCGCGCGCGGCATCGTCGGCCCGGTCGCCCACGGCCACACCGAGCGCGGCCGCGCGAGGGTTGACGTGCGCGACGATGCCGTCGGCATAGACACTCTCCCCGTCGCCGATGCGCGCGGACTTGGCGGCCACCGCGGCCGCCGGCACGCCGAGTCGATCGGCAAGCGGCAGACCGGACACGCCGGCACCGTCGCGCCCGACGCCCGCGTCATGCGCGATCAACCCGCGCACGCCGATCTCCAGCGCGAAACCGAGCGACATCGCGCCGGCGAAGGAGCCGACGACGACGACATCGTCGGCGCCGGCATGCCCGGCGACGCGGGTAATCGTGTCGAGAACGGCGATGCGACCGTGCGGGCCATGCCGGATGATGTGCAGGGCGCTCCTCCCGGGGCGCCATTATCGCGCAATGGCGCGCGCGGCTCGCCTGCGGTCAGGCTTTCTCGTCGACCTCGGACGCGGGCCGCTCGCCCACCGGCGGTGCGCCGGGACTGAGGTTCAGCGGCTGCCCTATGCCGCGCGCCGCTGCAACCGGAAACGGAGCAGTGCGCCCACGCCGCCGGCCTCGTCCAGCAGGCCCGCGTCCTCGACGAACGTCACGCGCGCGTCGGTTTGCCGCGCTTTCGTCACCAGCGCGTCGGCGGTCTCACGTGCCTTCGCGCCCTCGAGCCGTCCCGGATCCGCGACGATCAGCAGCTCGTGCACCATCCCCTGCTCGAGGGCCGCCGTCACGCCGGCGACGCCGCTCATGCCGAGCCCGCCCGCGCGGTACGCATCGAGCACCCGCGCCACGCGCTCGGCGTCGTCGCGCGCGTCCGCGCCGCGGGCCGCATGGAGCGTGTCTCTCAGGATCTCGCTCTCCGACGACGAGAGGTCGACGTTGCCGATCTCGATGACGCGCTCCGTGAGTGGCTTCGGGAGCGCGTCGCGCACGAGCGTGACGACGACGTCATCTCCGGCCAGGAGCACGCGATCGATTCGTTCCTCGCGAACGATCCGCTCGAGCGTGTCGACCAGCTCCTTGACGTGCTCGCGCTGGAGCTTCTCGACGTGCCGCTGGTAGCGCGCCTGCGACCAGCCACCCGCGGCCGAGCGCGCAACCTTGGTGCTCTCGACCTCGGCACGCGCTCGAATCGTGCCGAGCGCGACGACGTAGATGCGCGCGACATGCGTGTCGGTCACCACCACCGCGTAGCCGCGCCACTGATCGAGCACGCGCGCGAGCGGATAGAGATGGGGCGTCGGCGCGACGACGAGCTCGGTCTCCACCGCGGCGTCGAGCTCCACCGCCTCGAACAGTGCCGAGCCTTCACACGCGAACACCGCGAGCCCCTGGCGGATGCCCGTGGCTCGGCGTCCAGCCCAGCGCAGAATCCGCGCCGCGTCGTCGTCGTACGCGACGCGCGCGGCGGTTCGCTCGCCGAACGCGCGCGCACGCTCGGTGAGCTCTTTGCGGACGATGGGTGCCCAGTGGGGGCGTCCCGTGTTGTCGGGCCGCGCGTCCACGTAAAGACTCAGACACGGTCGGTCGGTCGGCTCGACCGCGGCGAGGCGATCGAGTAGCGCGTCGAGATCCATGGCGCCCCCCTTCACGCGGGGCGGCTGCAAGGCGAGCGCCAGCGGCGTCGATCAGGCGGGCGTCATGTCGATGCGCGTGTGGTCCCAGACGGCAAAGCACGCCTGGTGAAATCGGATCACGCCACCGCGCGGATGCTCGCATTCGCACTCGATCTCCGACGGCGCAATGGTTCGCTCGCACACGACGCAGCGCTGGCCGGAGCCCGGGCCGAACCACGTGACCGAGCACTTCTCGCTCGGAAGCTCATCACGATCGAGCTTCGTGCGGACGATGACGCGGATCTGTTCCACATCCACGCTGTCTTCCTCCGGGATGTCGGTCGACTTCCGGCCTCTGCCTGCGAACGCGGTGCCAGCGACCGCCTCGTGTTACTCTTCGCCGCATGGCGCCGACGACCATGCGTGCGTCGTCCTACGACGGTCCGGGACGATTCTCCACGGGTGCCGTGCCCGTTCCGGCGGCGAAGGCCGGCGAGGCGTTGCTCCGCGTGCGGCGCGTCGGCATCTGCGGAACGGACCTCCACATCTTTCAGGGTCACCTCGACCACCGCGTGCCGCGCGGGGGCGTGATCGGCCACGAGACGTTTGCGGAGATCGTCGAGGCGCCGCGCGACAGCGGCTTTTCGGCCGGCGATCGTGTCGTCGTCGAACCGGTCGTGCGTTGCGGTACGTGCCGTGCGTGTCGGATGGGCGCGTCATACCTTTGCTATCAACTGAAGGTGCTCGGCGTCGATCTGCCGGGCGGCATGCGCGAGTACTACCCGGTCGCGACGGAGCACCTGCTCAAGGTGCCCGACACGCTCGATGACGACGCCGCCGCCGTAATCGAGCCGCTCGCCGTCGCGACGCACGACGTGACGCGCGCCGCCGTGAAGCGCGGCGACCGCGTGCTCGTGTTCGGCGGCGGCCCGATCGGCACGCTGATCGGTCTCGTGTGCCGCGAGCGCGGCGCGGACGTCGTCGTCGCCGAGGTCAACGATTTTCGCCTGCGCCTGCTCGACCAGCTGAAGCTCGCCACGCTCGGCCCGGGCCGCGATCCCGTGAAGTTCGTGAACGAGTGGACCGACGGCGTCGGGGTCGACGTCGCGTTCGAGGTGACCGGTCACCCCGCCGCGGTCCGCGCGATCACCGACGTGGTGCGCGTGTGGGGCACGATCAGCATCGTCGCGATTCACTCGGAGCCGATGCCCGTGAATCTCTATCAGATGTTCGCGCGCGAGCTCACGATGCACGGCAGCCGGCTGTACACGCGCGCGGCCTGGGAGGAAGCGATTCGTCTCGCGGCCGGCGGCGCGGTGCCGCTCGCGCCACTCGTTACGCGGAAGATTCCACTCGAAGCCCTGACCGAAGGCATGCAAGCCGCGCTGGGAGGCGCCTCCGTCATGAAAGTGCTGGTGGAGCTGTGAGGGCGTTGGTGATTGCGGCCGCGGCGCTGCTGGTCGCCGGATGCACGACACGCTTCGACGTCGCCGGCGCGCAGTGGACCAAGCCGGGCACGCAGCTGCCGCAGACGACCCAGGACGAGATGGACTGCGCGCGTGCCGCCGTCGACGCGCGGCCCTTCCCCGACACGATCGTGGGCGGGTTGGCCGACATCGCGGCGGCCAAGTATCAGGACGTCAAGATGAGCCGCGACTTCTCCCGGTGCATGACGAGCCGGGGATACCAGCCGACGCGCGGCTGAGCGTCAGGCGACGCGGTCGCGCAGGCCGCGCTCGCCCGCCATTCGCGCACAGTTCGCACAGCAGAAAAAGCTCCCCGCGGATTCCACGCCGTGGCCGATGACCTTGCACCCGCAGTGCGCGCACGCGGGTGCCAGCTGGTGGATCGCGCACTCGAAGCTGTCGAAGACGTGTCGTCCGCCGGCGGCAATGACTTCGAACGTCTTGTCGTACTCGTTGCTGCACACCTCACACTTCGCCATGACGCGTTCCTCCTGAGCGCCGGCTGCTGCAAGGCCAACGCCGTCGAAGTGCCGGCGGCGTGACGCTCGACATCGTCGTCGGCGCCGTGGTCATCGCCGGCGCATTCCTCGTGCTCGGACTCGCGGGTTTCGGCAACGGGCTCGTCGCGCTGGCCGTGTTGCCGCTCGTGATGTCGCCGGTCGCCGCGATCGTGCTGCTCACCGTCTATACGGTGCTCGCGACGATCGCGATCTTCGTGCCGCTGCGCGCGGACTTCGAACCCGCCTGCATGCCGGCCTTGCTCCTCGGCACGCTGCTCGGCACGCCGGCCGGCGTGTGGCTGCTTGCGGTCTTGCCTGCCACCGTGTTGACGCGGCTCATCGGTCTCGTGCTGCTCGCGGTGGTCGGCCTCGAGTGGTGCGGCCTGTACCCCCAGCGGCTCGCCGGCCGTGGCTGGGCAATGGCCGCGGGCGTGGGCGCGGGCATCCTCGGCGCGGCGGTCGGCACACCAGGGCCGCCGATGGTCCTCTACATGACCGCGCAGCCCTGGTCGCCGCGCACGATCAAAGCCAACCTCCAGGCGTTCTTCCTGGTGAATCAGGTGTTCATTCTCATCGGCTACTGGTGGGCGGGGCTGTTGACCGCCGACGTGGGACGCTATGCGGTGATCTATGTCGTGCCCGCGGCGGCCGGCCTCGTCGCCGGCATGGCGCTGTTCGCGCGTATCGATCACGTGCGGTTTCGCCGAATCGTGTTCGCAATCCTCTTCGTCTCGGGACTCGTGCTCGTCGTCCGCGGCTGACGGCGGCGCTTGCAGCCACGTGCTATCGTGACCGCACCCGGCACGACCCCACAGAAAGGACTCACCGCCATGAGTGCGAAACGCTTGCAAGTCGGTCCTCGGATGAGCCAGGCCGTCGTCCACGGCAACACCGTCTACCTGGCGGGCCAGGTCGCCGGCGACGAGCCGACGACGAAGGCGCAGACCGAAGCGATCCTGAAGAAGATCGACGCGCTGCTCGCCGCGGCGGGCACGAACAAGTCGAATCTGCTGTCGGCGACGGTGTACCTGGCCGACATGAAGACGTACGACCAGATGAACGCGGCGTGGGACGCGTGGGTCGACCCGATGAACACACCGGCCCGTGCCACCGTCGAGGCCAAGCTCGCGCAGCAGAAATTCCTGGTGGAGATCGCGGTCGTCGCGGCGCTCTGACATGGGCCGCTTCACCGGCAAGGTCGCGCTGATCACGGGCGCGGGCGGCGGCATCGGGCGGGCCACCGCCGCCCGCCTCGCGGCCGAGGGGGCGAGCCTCGTCCTGGTGGACCGCGCGGGCGGCACGCTCAAGGAGACACAGACCGCCGTGGAGCGCGTCGGCGCGCCGGCGCTCGCCGTCGAGGCCGACGTGAGCCGCTGGAGCGACGTGCAAGGTTACGCGACGGCCGCCGTCGAGCGGTTCGGTGGAGTCGATCTCTTCTTCAACAACGCCGGCATCCTCGGCGACGTCGGGCCGCTGATCGAATACCCGGAGGAGACGTTCGACCGCGTGATGGCGGTGAACGTCAAGGGCGTCTGGCTCGGTCTGAAGGCGGTGGCGCCCGCGATGATCGCGCGCGGCGGCGGCGCGATCGTCAACACCGCCTCGGTCGCGGGACTGCGCGCCTCTCCGACGCTCGGGCCCTACGCCGCGAGCAAGCACGCGGTGATCGGGCTGACGCGCACGGCGGCCGTCGAGCTTGCCCGGCGTAGCGTTCGCGTCAATGCGGTGTGTCCCGCGCCGATCGACACGCCGATGGTGCGCCAGTTCGAAGCCGCGCTCGGCGAAGGCGGCCACGAGCGGCTGCTGGCGCGCATCCCGATGCAGCGCTTCGGCGAGGCCGACGAGGTCGCCGCGCTCGTTGTGTTCCTGCTGAGCCCGGACGCCGCCTACGTCAACGGCGGCGTCTATACGGTTGACGGCGCCTCGACGGCCTGAGCCCGTCGATCAGTTGCAGGCTTCGAAGAGTCCCGCGGCGCCCTGCCCGCCACCGATGCACATCGTCACCACACCGTAGCGCGCGCGGCGGCGCAGCATCTCGTTGGCGATCGTGCCGACCATGCGGGAGCCCGTCATTCCGAACGGGTGGCCGATGGAGATCGATCCGCCGTTCGGATTGAGCTTCGCCGGGTCGAGCCCGAGCCGGTCGCGGCAGTACACCACCTGCGACGCAAACGCCTCATTGAGCTCCCACACGTCGATGTCGTTGATCGAGAGCCCGTGGCGCTTCAGCAGTTTGGGCACCGCGTACACCGGACCGATGCCCATCTCGTCCGGCTCGCATCCCACGACGGCGAAGCCGCGGAAGACGAGCTTGGGCTTGATGCCAAGCTGCTTGGCGCGGTCCATCGACATCAAGACCGTCGCGGAGGCGCCATCGGAGAGCTGAGAGGAGTTGCCCGCGGTGACCGTCCCCTGCCCGCTCGTCTTATCGAAGTGCGGCGGCAGCTTCAGCAGGCCTTCGAGCGTCGTGTCGGCGCGATTGCACTCGTCCTTCTCGACGTAGTACGGCTCCTCGCCGATCTTTTCGCCGGTCTTCTTGTCGAGCACGGCACGGGTGACGTGCATGGGCGCGAGCTCTTCCTTGAAGAACCCCTCCTGCTGCGCGCGAGCCGTGCGCTGCTGGCTCAGCAGCGCGTATTCGTCCTGCACCTGACGGCTGATCTTGTAGCGCTTGGCGACGACCTCGGCGGTGTCCCCCATCACCATGTAGATGCCGGGCAGGTGCTCCTTGACCCACGGATTCGGCGCGGTGTCCCGCTGCATCATCGTGATCGACTCGATGCCGCCGCCGATCGCGACATCGGCGCCCTCGTTGATGATGTAGCTCGCCGCGACGGCGATGGCGTTGAGGCCGGACGAGCAGAAGCGGTTGATCGTGAGCCCGGCGACGCTCACCGGCAATCCGGCGCGCATCGCCGCCACGCGGGCGATATTGTGGCCCTGCGTACCGTGGGGCTGGCCGCAGCCGAGAATGACGTCCTCGACTTCTTTCTTTTCGAGCTGCGGCACCTTGCCGAGCGCGTCGCTGATGCAGTGTGCGGCGAGGTCCGAGGGCAACGTCATGTTGAACGACCCACGCTGGGATTTCGCGAGCGGCGTGCGGCTGCTGGCGACGACGACGGCCTCTCTCATGGCGCTTCCTTTCGTGGCTCGGCGGGTTGGGGCGGGGGCCAGTGTACCGCTACTCGGGCCCGGCGGGCAGCAGGTCGGGCACGCCGCAAAGATCGCGGAGCTGGTGGTCGGGGCGCGGAACGCCCGCGGCGAGCGTCACCCCGCGGCGATTGATCCACGCCACGCGGATGCCGAGCGGCTTGGCGCCCACCATATCGGTGTGCTGCGACTGCCCGCAATGCAGCAGGCGGCCGAGGTCCGTCCCCGCCGCCGCGAGCAGCGCGCGAAAGAGCGCGCCGTCGGGCTTGTAGCCACGCGCGCGCTGCGCGGTGCACACGAGGTCGAAGCGGCGTCCGAGATCGGTCACGGCGAGCAGGTCGTCGTCGATGTTCGAGGCGACGGCGAGCCGCGCGCGAGCGCTCAGCCGCTCCAACGTGTCATCGACGTCGGGAAACCGTCGAAAGCGCGGGAACGCGTCGAAGTAGTGCGCGATCAGATCGGCATCGCCGCGCACACCGAAGTGCGCAAACGTCTCCGCGAGCGAGGCACGGCAGATCTCGCGATACGGCCGGTACGGCTCCCAGTATCTCCGGATATTCGCCGATTCCCAGTGCTCCCAGAACTCGGTCACGTCCAGGTGCGGCGCCCCGGCCGCGCGCAGGATCGCCGCGAACGCGTCGCGCGAGCCGCCCCGAACGTCGACGAGCGTGCCGTAGACGTCGAACGAGACGACGAAGGGCCTGCGCACGTGCGTCATGTTCCGGACGGTAGCCCTGGCTCGTCGTTTGCTCGCTCAATGAACCAGTCGCCTGGGGGTCGACCAAGTATGAAACGCATCACGCTCATTCTTGCAGTGCTCTCCACGGTTCTGTCACGGCCAGCACACGCCGACACCCTCGACTTCACCTGGAACTCGTCCACCTGGGTCAAGAGCTACGAGAACTCCACCCAATTCGCGGTCACCGGCCCGTTCACGCTCTCGGGAACGAGCACCGTCACATTCGCCGAGCTCGTCACCGGCGGCGCTGCCGCGCGCACGCTGACGTTCGGCGGTCATTACGGAGGCACGTTCACCGCGAGCGGTGACGGCACCTACAACGGCGCCATCACGTTTCCGACGACGTCCGGCGAGCCACGCAGCGGGCTCGCCGTGCTGACGCCGACGAGCGACGGCTTCACCGTCGTCGTGCAGCGCGCGGCCTCCGGCCCCGACGCGGGCGCGGCGTTCAGCGGCGTCGCGAGCTCGGTCGGCGTCACCACTCGTGCGCTCGCCGTGAGCCCCGTGAGCAGCGCTGGCGCGGCGAGCACCACCGCCAGCGCCAGCGAGCCGGGCGTGCTGGTCGGCGTGGCGGCGGCCTTCGCGATCGCCGCGCGCGTGTCGCGCGTGGCGGCGCGGCGTCGGAGCGCCTAGCTGACGCCGGGCGGCGCGCCCGCGGCATAGGCGGCGGCGACGTCGCGGCTCGTGTCGCGCTGAAACGTCGGCGACATCACGATCTCCTCGATGACCGTGCGCGGCGGCATCGTGCAGACGAGCAGGATCGCGCGCGCGACGTCCTCGGGCTGCATCATCGTCGAGCGCGCCTTGGCGTCGGGCACGAGCGGACGCTTATCGAGGATCGGGGTGTCGACCTCGGCCGGCAAGATCGTCGTCGCGCGGATGCCGCGGTTGCGCAACTCGGTGTGCATGGCCTGCATGAGGGCACGTGCCCCGGCCTTGGCCACGCCGTAGGCGACACCCGAGAAGCCGCCGGGCCGCAGCGCCGCCATCGACGCGACAGTGACGACCGTGCCGGCGCCGCGTTCGATCATGCGCGGCAGAAGCGTCTGCGTCAGCGCGTAGACACCGGTCGTGTTGACGCCGAGCACCGCGTCCCATTCGTCCTGACCGATCCAGCGCACGCTGCGCACGTGACTCGACTGGCCGGCGTTGTTGATGAGGATGTCGACGCCGCCCAGCGTCGCGAGCGCCCACGCGCCGAGCTCGCGCGCCTGCGGCGGCTTCGCGAGATCGCACGTCGTCGCCACGGCGGTGCCCTTGTCGCGCTCGATGTCCGCGACCACGCGCTCGAGCGGCTCCTTGCGGCGTCCAGCGAGCGCCACCCGCGCGCCTTCGGCGGCGAGCAGCAGCGCGGTGGCGCGGCCGATCCCCGTGCCCGCGCCGGTGACGAGCGCCACCTTCCCTTCGAGTGCTTTCATGGTCTCCTCGCGCGCGAGCGTGTCAGAACTGCGGCAGTCGCGAAGCCTCCGCGCACGTGCGCTCGACTTCGTCGACGGTCTTCGGCGTGCCGGCCGTGAGCACCTCGTGGCCGGCGGCAGTGATGAGCACGTCGTCCTCGATGCGCACGCCGATGCCGCGGAACTCCTTCGGCACCGGGTGCGTGATCTTCGGCGCCTTGGCCTTCTCCTCTTCTTCGAGCTTCTTGGCGACGGCAACGCCGAGACGATAGCGGCGCTCCCACTGCTCGTCCTCGTTGTATTCGCGCAGCGAGAACGTGACGTTCTCGCGCTCGGAGTCGATGTAGAGACCGGGCTCGACCGTGAACACCATACCGGGCTCGAGCGCGCGTGAGCCGCCGTGGACGCGATAGTCGCCGACATCGTGCACGTCCATGCCCAGCCAGTGGCCGGTCCCGTGCATGTAGAACTCGCGGTAGTGGTGCATCGCGAGGGAATCGGCGACGGTGCGCGGCAGCAGCTTGAGATCGACGAGGCCTTCCGTCAGCACACGCCGGGCGGCCTCGTGGACCGTCTCGTATTTCACCCCGGGCCGGGCGGCGCCGAGGCCCGCGAGCTGCGCGCGCAGCACGACCTCGTACACGGCGCGCTGCGGGCCCGTGAAGCGGCCGCTCACCGGGAACGTCCGTGTGATGTCGGCGGCCATATAGCCGTACTCGCAGCCGGCGTCGATCAGCAGCAAGTCGCCGGCGTGCATGCGGCGCGTGTTCTCCACGTAGTGCAGGATGCACGCGTTCGGTCCCGACGCCACGATCGACGGGTACGCGTTGCGGGCCGAGCCGTTCGCGCGGAAGACGTATTCCAGCGCGGCCTGCACCTCGTACTCGTGCATGTCGGCACGCGCATACCGCATCGCCTCCGCGTGGCCGTCGCGGCTGATCGCACACGCGCGGCGCAGTCGCGTCAGCTCCGCCTCGCTTTTCCGAAGCCGCAGCTCGTGCAGCAGCGGCCCCGGATCCTCGATGCGCGTCGGCGCGGCGAAGCCGCGCGCCCGCGCCCCGCGGAGCTCGGCCACCAGCCGCGTCATGCGCGCGTCGAAGGCGGGCTGGCCCAGCCGGTAATAAAGGACGGGGCGATCCAGCGCGTACTCCCGCAGCTTGGTGTCGAGCTGGTCGATCGTGTAGGCGGCGTCGGCACCATACGTCCCGATCGCGCCCTCGGTGCCCGCGCGGCGGCCGTTCCAGATCTCCATCTCGCGATCCCGTGGCCGCACGAACAGGACGAACCGCTCCTTGGCGTGCGCGGGATTGATCACCGCGACGGCATCGGGCTCATCGAAGCCGGTGAGGAAGAAGAAGTCGCTCGCCTGGCGGAACTCGTAGTGCACATCGCCGTTGCGGAGGCTTTCGACGCCGCCGGGCACGACGGCGAGCGCGTCACCGAGCGCGGCCGCAAAACGCTGACGGCGGTCGAAGAACGGCGCCAGATCCGGACTCATGTCCCTCTTGATACCATAACCACGTCGCGATGACGCGTCTCAGCGTGCTCGACCAATCCCCGGTCCGAAGCGGTGCCAATCCCGCGGACGCGATTCGCGAGACGCTCGCGCTCGCGCACCGGTGTGACGAGCTCGGCTACACGCGCTACTGGTTGGCCGAGCATCATTCCACCCCGGCGCTGGCCGGCTCGGCTCCGGAGGTCCTGATCGCGCAGGTGGCGGCTGTCACGTCCGGCATTCGGGTCGGCTCCGGCGGCGTGATGCTCCAGCACTACAGCGCGCTCAAAGTCGCCGAGACGTTTCGCGTGCTCGAGACGCTCTACCCCGGACGTATCGACCTCGGCATCGGCCGCGCGCCGGGCAGCGATCAGCTCACCGCGCGCGCACTCGGTGGCACCGGCGCGCCGGAGTACTTTCCGCAGCAGGTGCAGGACCTCGTTGCCTTCGTCCACGGTGAGCTGCCGCCCGAGCATCCGTTCGCGAAGGTGCGCGCGATGCCGACGGGTCCCACGGCGCCGGAGCTCTGGCTGCTCGGCTCGAGCGACCAGTCGGCCGCGATGGCGGCACACTTCGGCGCCGCATTCTCGTTCGCGCACTTCATCAATGCCGATGGCGGCGCCGAGATCACGCGCGCCTATGCGCGCGAGTTCAAGCCCTCGGCGTGGCTCGCCACGCCGCAGGCCAGCGTGGCCGTCTTCGTCGTCTGCGCGCCCACGCACGCGGAGGCCGAGCGGCTGGCGCAGAGCCGCGACCTGTTCATTGCGCGTCTCTACACCGGCCGCGGTGGCCGCTACCCGACGGTGGCGGAGGCAGAGACGCATCAGTACAGCGCCTGGGAGCGGCAGATCGTCGAGCATGCGCGCGGCCGCCGCGTGGCGGGGACGCCCGGCGAGTGTCGCGAGCGGCTCGACACGCTGGCCGCGGATTACGGTGTCGATGAGCTCGTCGTCGTCACGATCACGGAGAGCGCCGAAACCCGTCGGCGATCGTACGAGCTGCTGGCCGAAGTGTTCGGGCTGACGCCGCGCCGCGCGTAGGAATCGCGTGACGCGCGCACCCGAGTTCCGGCGGCCGAGTCACGTCGAGCGTGTGTTCAATCGCCTGTTCGGCGTCCTCGTGCGGTTCGGGCTGGGCCTTCGCCACAACTACGTCGTCGAGGTGCGCGGGCGCACGACCGGCCGCGTCTATACGACACCCGTGAATCTTCTCGAGCTCCGCGGCCGGCGCTTCCTCGTCGCGCCGCGCGGACGCACGCAGTGGGTGCGCAACGCTGAGGCGGCCGGCCACGTCACGCTCGCGCGCGGCTCACGGCGTGAGCATGTTCGCGTGGGGCGCGTGTCCACGGCTGAGAGGGCGGAAATTCTCGCAGCCTATCTTGCGCGCTTCAAGCTCACGGTCCAGCGCTACTTTCCCATCCGCGCCGGCGCGCCCGCGTCCGCCTTTCTGGACGTGCTCGATCACTACCCCGTCTTCGAGCTCCTGCCGCTCGGCGCGGCACGCTCGTGCTAGGAAGACCGTCCGAGGAACGCGCCGCAGCCGGGTGCCGGCGACAGGCCCTGGCTGCGGCGCGTTGCTGGCGACGGTTCTTCTAGATACGCCGGATGTCGGCGCGGCCGAACAGTCCGTGCGGCCGCACGCACAGCGCGACCAGCAGCACCAGATACGACGCGATCGTGCTGAAGCCGCCGCCGACCAGCGGGTCCAGATAGCCGGCGGCGAGCGATTCCAGGATGCCGACGCCGAGCGCCCCGACGATCGAGCCGGCCACGCTGTCGAGGCCGCCGATGATGACGATGGGAAGCACGCGCAGGCCGAGCAGCACGATACCGAGCCCGCCGCCCGCCGCGATCGTCCAGAGCGTGCCGGCCAGCACCGCGATCCCGCCCATGAGCGCCCACGTCAGCGCGAAATACGCGTGCAGATCGATGCCCGCCGACATCGCGACCTGCTGGTCATCGGCGATCGCGCGCAGCGCGATCCCGGTCCGGCTGCGGTGAAGCAGCCACGCGACCGCGCCCGTGCACGCCGCGGCGATGCCGGCCGCGACGAGCTTGTCCGCGGCGACGCCGATGCCGCCCACGACGATCGGCTCGTCCAGGGCGCGGACGGCGATGCGTGAGGGCACGTTCGCGAACGCGATGCCGGCCACGCCTCGCACGAGCGCGCCCAGGCCGAGCGTCACCATGAGGACCGAGATCAGCGGCTGGCCGATTAGCCGCGCGAGCACGACGCGACTGAACACGACGCCGAGCGCGGCGAGCCCCGCGCAGCCTGCGATCACGGCGCCGGGCAGCCCGAGGCCGAGCGAGTGAAGGGCGAAGCCGACCACGCGCGAGCCGAGCATGACCCACTCGCCGAGGCCGAAGTTCATGATGCGCGAGGCGCGATACACGACGACGAACGACAGCGCCAGCAGCGCGTACAGCGCGCCGGCGAGCGCTCCGTCCACGACCAGCGCGACGAAAAAGCGCATCGGGCCGGTATAATGTTTCGAAGCTCGCCTCAGCACAAGGAGATCTGCCATGGCAGATGCCGTCATCGTCTCGACCGCGCGCACCCCGATCGGCCGTGCGTACCGCGGCGCATTCAACAACACTCACGGCGCCGACATCGGCGGCCACGTGATCGCGCATGCGGTGAAGCGCGCTGGCCTCGAGCCCGGTCAGATCGAGGACGTGGTCATGGGATGCGCGCTGCCGGAAGGCGCGACGGGCCAGAACATCGCCCGCCAGGCCGCGCTGCGCGCCGGCTTGCCGGTCACCACGTCCGGCATGACCGTCAACCGCTTCTGCTCGTCGGGGATGCAGGCGATCGCGCTGGCCGCGCAGCGGGTCATCGTCGATCGCGTGCCGATCGTCGTCGCAGGCGGATTGGAGTCGATCAGCCTCGTGCAGAACGAGCACATGAACCTCCATCGGCTGCGCGACGAGTGGCTGGAGGAGCACAAGCCCGAGATCTACATGACGATGATCGAGACCGCCGAGGTCGTGTCCAAGCGGTACTACATCACCCGCGAAAAGCAGGACGAGTACGCGCTGGCCAGTCAGCAGCGCACGGCCGCCGGACAGAAGGCGGGACGCTTCGACGCCGAGATCGTCCCGATGCCGACGAAGAAGATCGTGGTCGACAAGGCGAGCGGCGAGACGCGCATCGAGGACGCGCTGCTCCGACAGGACGAAGGCAACCGCCCCGACACGACGCTCGAAGGTCTCGCCGCGCTCAAGCCCGTGACCGGCGAGAAGGGCCACATCACCGCGGGCAACGCCAGTCAGCTCTCCGACGGCGCGTCGGCCTGCGTGGTGATGGACAGCACGCTCGCGGAGCGTCGCGGGCTGCATCCGCTCGGGATCTTCCGCGGGCTGGCCGTCGCCGCGTGCGAGCCCGACGAGATGGGCATTGGTCCCGTGTTCGCGGTGCCGCGCCTGCTCGAGCGGACGGGCGTGAAGATGGACCAGGTCGATCTGTGGGAGCTGAACGAGGCGTTCGCGGTGCAGGTCATCTACTGCCGCGACAAGCTCGGCATCCCGGCCGAGAAGCTGAATGTCGACGGCGGCGCGATCTCGATCGGCCATCCGTACGGGATGAGCGGAGCCCGCATGGTGGGTCACGCCCTCATCGAGGGCAAACGACGCGGTGCGCGCTACGTCGTTTGCACAATGTGCATCGGTGGTGGCATGGGCGCCGCCGGATTGTTCGAGGTCGCGTAGCACCCCCGACACCAGAGCGCCCCGGAGTGGCCGGGGCGCTCGGTGTCGGGTAACGGCGTCCGTCTACCGCGTATGTCGGTACCGGCGTTCGTCTCCTGCGTACTCCCAGCGACTACTGCTTGTTCGGGTTGTAGGGCGCGCGGTCCTTCGCGTCCGACTTCCCGTCTCGGTCGCTGTCGCGAACCGAAGACTTTCCGTTCGTGCTCGTCGTCGGACTGGCCGACGGCGCCGACGTGTTGTCCGTACTGGCGCTGCGCTCGTAGCGCGGCGCGTTGTCGAGCTTCGCCTCGTCCATGGTGATCGCGTTCTTCTTGCCCTCGGCGCCAGGCGCGAATTTCACCTCGGACCAGGGCACCACGACTTTCTTTTCACCGACGCCCATCAGGCCGCCGACGCCGATCACCGCATGCGTCACCCGGCCACTCCGCGTGTCGACGAGGAGCTGGTCGATCTCACCGATGTCTTTGCCCTCGGTGTTCTTGATGCGCGTGCCGATGATGTCCTTGGTGTCGTGAACGCCCGGGGTCACCTTCCACGCCGACGTCTTCGTGTCGGCGGACGGCCGAGTCGTCTGCGCGGAGACGGCGAGCGGTGCGGCGAAGACGAGCACGGCGAAGCCAGCGAGTAACTTTTTCATCAGGTCCTCCCTCTCTATTCGCCATGAGGGAGAACGCAACGGCGATGCCACCGTCAGCTCGCGGATGACTCCACGAGGCGCCACGCCGCTTCCGCGAGGGGCCGTGCGCGCGCGCCCCGCACGCGCGCATTGGGATCGTTCGCGGTCCCGGCGATCACGCGGCCCATGATGCCTTGCGCGATCGCGGCGAGGCGGAATTCCGCGAACGCGACGTAGAAATCCCAGTGATCGATGCGCGCCCGGTCGGTGCGCCGGCAGTACGCCGCGAGATACTCCGCCTCGGTGGGGATGCCGAGCTCGGCGAGCGGCGCGTCGCGGAGGCCTTCCCACTCGTTACCGAGGTGATATGGCATGCAGTTGTAGGCGAGGTCCGCCATGGGATGCCCGAGCGTTGAAAGCTCCCAGTCGAGCACCGCGACGACGCGGGGCTCGCGCGGATGCATGATCATGTTGCCGGGGCGGTAGTCGCCGTGCACGAGCGTGGTGTCCGCGCTCGTCGGGATGTTCTTGGGGAGCCACTCCATGAGCCGCTCCATCGCCTCGATCTTTTCCGTCTCGGACGCGCGGTACTGCTGGCTCCAGCGATGGATCTGGCGCGCGTAGTAGTCCCCAGGGCGGCCGAACTCCGCGAGACCGATCGCCTTCCAGTCCACGCGATGCAGGCGCGCGAGGACGTCGTTCATCGAGTCGTAGATGGCGCGGCGATCGTCGCGCGTGGCGCCGGCGAGATTGGCATCGCGGAAGATACGGCCGTGCACGCAGTCCATGACGTAGAAGATCGTGCCGATCACCGCGTCGTCCTCGCACAGCAGATACGGCCGCGGGACGGGGACGTCGGTATGCGCGGCGAGCGCCGCGAGCACGCGGTATTCACGGTCCACCGCGTGCGCGGACGGTAGCAGCTTGCCCGGCGGCTTGCGACGCAGCACGTACTCGCGACCGCCCGCGGCGAGGTAGTACGTCGGATTCGACTGGCCGCCGCGGAACTGGCGCACGGCGAGGGGGCCGCGAAATCCGTCGATGTGCTCCGACAGATAGCGCTCGAGCGCGCCGACGTCGAACCGGTGGACGTCGCGAACCTCCGCGGTGCCCTCGATCATCGGGCGTCGAGCATACCATCGCGCCCGCCGCGGTATACTCCGGGGCCGTGACCTCCGCGGACTCCGAGCTCGCCGGCCGTGTCGCCATCGTCACCGGCGCGGGTCAAGGCATCGGCCGCGCCACCGCGCTCGAGCTCGCGCGACTCGGCGCCGACGTTGTCGTCGCCGAGCTGAACGGCGACGCCGCCGAGCGCACCGCGCACGAGGTGCGCCGCGTCGGCCGCAAGACGCTCGCGCTCCGCACCGATGTGACGCAGCGCTCGGATCTGGCCGCCATGGTGGAGCGCACGCGGAGCGAGCTCGGCCGCGTCGACGTTCTGGTCAACAACGCCGGTATCTATCGCGCGGCGCTGCCCCTCGACGTCAGCGAGGAGCACTGGGACGCGATCATGACGATCAACGCGCGCGCGGTGTTTTTCGCCAGCCAGGCGGTGCTGCCTGTGATGATCGCGCAGCGCCGGGGCGCAATCGTGAACCTCGCGTCCATGGCCGGCAAAATCGGCAGCCCGAACAATCTGCCATATAACGCGAGCAAGGCCGCGGTGGTGAGCATGACGAAGAGCCTTGCGCTCGCGCACGCCAAGGACGGCGTTCGGGTGAACTGCGTGTGCCCGGGCTTCGTCGAAACGGACATGTGGACGACGGTCGCCCGTGAGCAGGCCGCGCTGCTCGGGTGCACCCCTGCCGAGTTCACGAGCCGGCGCACCGCGCAGGTGCCGCTCGGCCGCATGGAGCGGCCCGAGGACGTCGCGGCCGTCATCGGGTTCCTCGCCTCCGACCGCGCGAGCTACATGACGGGCCAGGCGCTCAGCGTCGACGGCGGGCTCGTCATGCACGGCTGAGGCGCGCATGGAGTTCGACCCGGCCGCGCTGCCCCCGAACGCGATGTACAAGCTGCTCATCAGCTCGGTCGTGCCGCGTCCGATCGCGTGGGTGTCGACGGTCGACGCGGCCGGCGTCCGCAACCTCGCGCCGTTTTCGTATTTCATGGCGATCACGGACGAGCCGCCGACGATCGCGTTCGCGTCGTCGTACCGCGGCGCGGGCCGCGAGGGCAAGAAGGACACGCTGCGCAACGTGGAAGCCACGCGCGAGTTCGTCGTCAACGTCGTCGACGACGACCGGGCCGTGCAGATGAACGTGACGTCGGGCGACTATCCGCCGCAGGTCGACGAGTTCGACATCGCCGGCCTCGCCGCCGCCCCGAGCACGCGCGTCGGCGCGCCGCGCGTGGCCGAGGCGCCGATCGCGATGGAGTGCGAGCTCGATCGCATCGTGCCGGTCGGTCGCGCAAACCTCGTGCTCGGTCGCATCGTGTGTCTGCACGTTCGCGACGACCTGTACGATCCCGCCACGGGCCGCATCGACATGCCCCGGCTGCGCCCGGTGGGCCGCCTGGCCGGCAACCTCTACACGCACGTCCACGACATCTTCGAGATGAAGCGTCCGAGCTCGGACTACCGCGGCTGAGGACGCCGGAGGCGCTGTGCACGACCTCGTGATCGAGAACGCGTCGCTGATCGACGGACTCGGCGGTCCGGCGCGCCGCGGTGGCGTCGCCGTCGCCGCCGGGCGCATCGTCGCGGTCGGCACCGAGCTCGGCCCGGGCCGCCAGCACATCGACGCGGGCGGGCTGACACTGGCGCCCGGCATCATCGACCTGCACACGCACTACGACGCGCAGCTCACGTGGGATCCCTTCGCCACGCCCTCCACCGCGCTGGGCGTCACCACCGTCGTCATCGGCAACTGCGGATTCACGATCGCCCCGTGCCGTCCCGCCGACCGCGATCTGACGCTGCGCGCGCTCACGCACGTCGAGGGAATGTCGCTCGAGGCGCTGCGCGCGGGGGTGCGCTGGGACTTCGAGACGTATCCCCAATACCTCGACGCGCTCGAGCGGCGCGGCGCCGTGCCGAACGTCGGTGCGTTCGTCGGGCACTCGTCCGTGCGCACGTTCGTGCTCGGTGCGGATGCGACCCGCCGCGCGGCCACCGACGCGGAGATCGACGAGATGCGCCGGATCGTCCTGGACGCGGCCCGTGCCGGCGCGATCGGATTCGCCACGTCGACGCTCGAGCAGCACAACGGCGAGAACGGCATCCCGATGCCGTCGCGACTGGCCGACGAGCGTGAGCTGCGCGCCCTCACCGGCGCGCTCGGCGAGGCCGGCCGCGGCGTGTTCATGTTGACGAAGGGCAGTCGGACCACGGTGCCGTGGCTCGAAGACGTGGCGGCCGCGAACGGGCGTCCCGTGATGATCGCGGCCATGTTCGTCGATCCCGGCGATCCGACGCGCGTCTTTCGTGAGCTCGACGAGATCGACGCGGCGCGCTCGCGCGGACGCGAGCTGTGGGCGCAGGTCGGCTGCTTTCCGCTCGGCATGGAGTTCACGCTCCGCCATCCCTATCCGCTCGAAGCGTTCCTCGCGTGGCGGCCCGCCATCGAGGCGCCCGACGAGACGGCGTACCGTCGCGTGCTCGGCGACGCCGAATTCCGCAAGCGCCTGAAGCATGAGGCGGCGATGCCCGGTGTGCCGAATCGGTTCTCGAACAAGACGTGGCCGCACTTGACGATCATGTCGGTCGAGCGCCCCGAGCACCGCGGCTGGGTCGGCAAGACGATCGGGACGCTGGCCGCGGAGTCCGGGCGCGAGCCGTTCGACGTGTTTCTCGACTTCGGTCTCGACGGCGAGCTCGACGCGATGTTCGATTGCCGTTTGTTCAATACGGATGAAGACGAGGTGCGCCGCTTGCTTCGCCATCCGCACGCCGCCGTCGGGCTTTCCGACGCCGGCGCGCATTTGTCGTTCCTGTGCGACGCCGGCTTCGGCTTGCATCTGTTCGGTCACTGGGTGCGCGAGCGCGGCGACCTAACACTGCCCGCGGCGGTCAAGCGCGTGACGAGCGATATCGCCGCGGCGTATCGCATCCGCGATCGTGGCCGCCTCGTGCCCGGCGCATGGGCGGACCTTCTGCTGTTCGACCCCGCCACGGTTGCGCGCGGCCCCAAGCGCCGCGTGCGCGACCTGCCGACGGGCGCCGAGCGGCTCGACACGCCGGCCGTCGGCGTGCATGGTGTCTGGGTCAATGGCGTTCGCACCGTCGATGAACGCGGAGTCATCGCCGACTGCGGACGCCCGGGGCGCGTGCTTCGAGATTTTTCCAGCTGACGTCGATCTCGGTTCCCTCGTCAATCCGCCTCGATCGCGTGTGAATCGTCGATGGCGCTAGCCTTGCAAGAACAGCACGTATGCGAATCGCTCAGGTCGCGCCGTTGTACGAGCCTGTTCCCCCGCCCCGCTACGGAGGCACCGAACGCATCGTTTCGTATCTGACCGAGGAGCTCGTCCGTCGTGGCCACGACGTCACCCTCTTCGCGAGCGGCGATTCGCGAACGGCGGCGCGTCTCGTGGCCGTGACCGAACGTGCGCTGCGGCTCGATGCGAACAGTCGTGAGGTCCTGGCCGCGAATTTCAGCCGCGAGCTCGGCCGCGTGTTCGGCACGGCCGAGAAGTTCGATGTGATCCACTGTCACGTCGACTACCTCGCGTACCCGTTCTCTCGCCTCGTACGGACGCCGACCCTGCACACGCTGCACGGGCGGCTCGATCTGCCCTACCTCGGTCCGGTGACGTGCGACTCGTCTCGATCAGCGACGCGCAGCGTGAGCCGCTCGCGTCGCTGAAGCTCAACTGGGCGGGGACGGTCTATCACGGCCTGCCCGTGGACCGCTTTCCGTTCGTCGCGCAGCCGGGGGACTATCTGGCGTTCCTCGGCAGGCTCTCACCGGAAAAGCAGCCGGAGGTGGCCATCGAAGTGGCCCGGCGCGCCGGTGTCCCGCTGCGCATCGCCGCCAAGATCGACGCGAACGACCGCGAGTACGTGGACCGTGTCGTCAGACCGCTGCTCGACGATCCGCTCGTGGAATTCATCGGCGAGGTCGAAGACGACGAGAAGGCGGCATTCCTCGGTGGGGCGCGCGCGCTGCTCTTTCCCATCGACTGGCCCGAGCCCTTCGGACTGGTTATGATCGAGGCGATGGCGTGCGGCACACCGGTGATCGCGCGGCCCTGCGGATCCGTCCGCGAGATCGTCGAGGATGGGTCCACAGGCTTCGTGGGCGACACCGTCGACGACCTCGTGGAAGCGGTGAAGCGCATCGACACGATCGACCGTGCCGCGTGCCGGCGTCACGTCGAGCGACGCTTCAGCGTTGCCCGCATGGTCGCCGATTACGAAACGCTTTACCGCCGCGCGGCCTTCGCGCGGCAGGTGGCATGACCGACCGACTACCCAGCGACGACGTCCTCATCGGCGAGCATTACTACATCCTCGCCTCGAGCGTCGCCGCGGACCTGCCGAAGCTCGTCCTCAAGCACGACGACGCGTTTCTGGTGGCGGACCGGCGCGGCGACTTTCCGAACGTGGCCGGCGAGTTCGGCTTCTACGTCGGCGACACGCGGTTCCTCTCGCTCCTCGAGCTGCGGCTGCACGGCCTCCGCGGCATCGCGCTGAACGCGGGCGTCTCGGACGACGCGCTCGAGGCCGCCATCGACCTCACGAACCCCGACATGCCGCTGCGCCCGGACGTCATGCTACCGGGGCGGTCGATGCGGCTGGCGCGCCGGCTGACGATCTACGGGCCACAGCTCTACCACTGGCTGGCCGTGGAGTCGTTCGTTCACGAGCGTCACGATCTCGCCCTGACGCTCTCGTTCGCCGCCGACTTCGTCGACGTGTTCGAGGTCCGAGGGCACCCGCGCCGGCAGCGCGGGCAGATGCTGCCCCGCGACGGCGACGCGCGTGTGGTGCGCCTGGGCTACCAGGGTCTCGACGGGCTCGTCCGCACATCGACGCTCGCGTTCGACCCGCCGCCCGACCGGCTCGACGCCACCGGCGCCGACTACCATCTGGCGCTCAGGCCCGGCGACCGCATCGAGCTGTCACTCGTGGTGACGGCAACGCTCGAGCCCGCGCCAACGCCGCGCAGCCTCACGTTCATGGACGCGACGGCGCGCCGCCGTGCGCCCGTCGAGCGCCTGACGCGCGAGACGACGCGGGTGCGCACCAACCATGATCTCTTCGACCATTGGCTGCAGCGCTCGCGACACGACCTGCACCTGCTGTTGACGGAGACGTCCGACGGCTTCTTCCCGTACGCGGGCATCCCGTGGTACGTGGCGCCGTTCGGCCGCGACGCGTTGATCACGGCTGCGCAGCTCCTGCCGTTCGAGCCGGAGATCGCGCGCGGCACGCTGCGCTACCTCGCGCGGATGCAGGGCACGGTCGACGATGCCTTCACCGACCAGGAGCCCGGCAAGATCCTGCACGAGCAGCGACGCGGCGAGATGGCGACGTGTCGCGAAATCCCGTTCATCCCGTATTACGGCACCGTCGATGCCACGCCGCTGTTCGTGACGCTGGCCGCCGAGTATCTGCGCTGGACGGCCGACGTCGACTTTGCCCGGGAGCTCTGGCCCGCCGTCGAGCGCGCGCTCGCATGGATGTGGACCGTCGGCGAAGCGCAGGGGCGGGGATATCTAACGTATGAACGCCGCTCCCCCGTCGGGTTGCCGAACCAGGGCTGGAAGGACTCGAACGACTCCGTGATGCACGCCGACGGGCGATTGGCCGAGGCTCCGATCGCGCTGGCGGAGGTTCAGGGCTATCAGTACGCCGCGCTGCTCGGCGCCGCGGGCATGGCGGAGGCGCTCGGACGCGAGGCCGACGCCCCGGCGCTGCGCGCGCGCGCCCGGCGCTTGCAGGAGCGCTTCGAGACCGACTTCTGGCTGCCCGACGAGGCGTTCTACGCGCTGGCGCTGGATCGCGAGGGTGCGCCGTGCCGCGTGATCTCCTCGAATCCGGGCCACCTGCTCTGGACGCACATCGTCAGCAACTCACGCGCGCAGATCGTCGCGCGGCGCCTGATGCAGGACGACATGTTCACCGGCTGGGGGCTGCGCACGCTGTCGAGCCGGGAGCGGCAGTACAACCCGATGAGCTATCACAACGGCTCGGTGTGGCCGCACGACACGGCGCTGGCCGCGGTCGGCCTGCGCGATTACGGCATGGCGTCGCAGTTTCTGGCGCTCGCGACCGGACTCTTCGAAGCGGTGCTCCGGTTCGACGACATGCGCATGCCCGAGCTGTTCTGCGGCTTCCCGCGCGTGTCGGGCTATGCGCCGACGCGCTATCCCGTCGCGTGCTCGCCGCAGGCGTGGGCGAGCGGGGTCGTGTTCCAGCTCGTGGGAGCGATGCTCGGGCTGCAGCCCGAGGCCGCTGACAATCAGATCACGCTCTCCCGACCGTGCCTGCCGGGCTGGCTGACGTGGATCGAGCTGCGCGGACTGCGCGTGAGCAAGTCGCGGCTCGGCGTGCGCGTGTCGCAAGGTTCGGACGGTGCCGCCGTGGAGCTGCTCGCGCGCGACGGCGACGCCGAGCTCGTCGTGCGACGCTAGGAGCCAACGGGCTCGGCCATCGGCGCGGTCACGAGCCGAGACGCGGCTCGCGACCCCACCGATGGCCGAACCCGTTGCTCAGCCGCCGAGGTCGAGGAAGAAGCCGCACACCAGCCCGACCACGAGCGCAGCGCCAATGACCGCGTAGCGCCGATCCCGGGCCGCGACGAAACCCACGACTGCCGCGATCAGCGCGATGCCTGGCGTCGCGAGGAGCACGACCACACCGCTCGTGATGACGGCGACCGGATCCGGCGGTTGCCGCTGCAGCGCGTGCGCGAGCTGCGGCAGCGAGACGAACACATCGACGGCGCGGCCGGCCTCGCGATTCTCGACTACGTGGGCGATATCGAGCGGGTGCGCCGTTCGCGTGGCTCGGATTTCGAGCGCCACGACTCCGACGAGCATGCATGCGACCGCGACGCCACCGCCGGCCAGGAGAATGCGCGAGACGAGACGCTCGACGCGCCTCAATGGAGAACCCCCAGGCCGCGCAGCAGCATCGAGACGGCAAGGTAGAGGACGATCGGCAGAAAGAGCTTGCGCACCGTCGTGTTCCGCATCCGGCCGATGAGGCGCGTGCCGCCATACGAACCGACCAGCACACCGAGCGCCACGGGCGTGGCGATGACGGGGTGGATGTCGCCGCGGCCGAAATAGACCCCCGCGCTCGCGGCCGCCGTCAACCCGATCATGAAGTTGCTCGTCGCGGTGGAGACTTTCATCGGCAGGCGCATGAACGTGTCCATGGCGAGCACCTTGAACGCGCCGCTGCCGATGCCGAGTAACCCTGAGAGCACGCCCGCGCCGAACATGACCGCCGCGCCCGCGCGCACGCGCACGGCGTGGTAGGCGACGTCGCGGCCGAGCACGTGATCGTGATACACACCCTCGAGGGCGAACCGCTGCGCGAGCGGGTCCGCGGCGAGCGTCTCCGGCACCTCGACGTGCAGCTGTCGAATCGTCGTGAACGCCGAATAGCCCAGCGCCAGACCGAAGAGGACTTGCAGCGCCCGCGCCGGGACGACCCCGACGAGCGTCGCGCCGGTCAGCGCGCCGCTGACCGTGAAGAGCGCCAGGAACAACCCGAGACGGATGTTGGCGAGGCCGGAGGTCAGATGACCGGCGGCCGCACCACACGACGTGGCGATGACGGACAGAATGCTCGCGCCCATCGCGTACGGCAGGCTGACGCCGAAGAACAGCGTGAGCACCGGCACGAGCAGGATGCCGCCACCGAGGCCCAGGATCGCGCCGAGCACACCCGCGCCGGCAGCCGCGCCGAGCACCATGGTGAGGAACGCGACGTCGTTCACGTCGCGCGGTCGATCACGAGCAGCGCGCGCACGATGGCCGCGTTCGCGTTACGCGCGGGGAGGAATGAACGGAACGGCGAGGGCAACGGCACGCCACGTCATCAGCGCCATTGTACGCGCCGCTCCGCGCATTGACGCGCGGGGGCGCCGAGGGCTACGCTCGGCGTCCCGGAGCCGCGCCTCCGATACGAACAGAGCCGGGCGCGCCTATCCCAGGCCACCCGCGGTGGCGGTGGACACGAACCTCCGACAAGAAGGAGTCCGCATGCACGTCGGCATGGCCTCGGTCTTTCAGAACCCGAAGAAGGCGCACGCCGATCGCGAGGTGTACCGCAACGAATTGCGCCTCGCCGATTTGGCCGAGCCGCTCGGCTTCGAGTCGGTATGGGGCGTCGAGCACCACTTCACCGACTACACGATGTGTCCCGACGTCTTGCAGTTCCTCACCTGGGTCGCGGCCCGCACGGAGCGCGCGCAGGTCGGGTCGATGGTGGTCGTGCTGCCGTGGCACGATCCGATGCGGGTGGCCGAGGAAATCTCGATGCTCGACAACATGTCCGACGGTCGGCTGATCCTCGGCCTGGGTCGTGGCGCGGGCAAGGTCGAGTTCGACGGCTTCCGTCAATCGATGGACGAGTCGCGCCAGCGCTTCGTCGAGTGTGCCGAGATGCTGCTGCGCGGGCTCGAGACGGGCTACTGCGAGTACGACGGCGCCTTCGTCAAGCAGCCGCGGGCCGCCATCCGGCCCGCGCCGATCAAGTCGTTTCGTGCCCGCACCTACGCGGCGGCCGTCTCACCCGACTCCTTGCCGATCATGGCCCGCCTCGGCGTCGGGATCCTCATCATTCCGCAGAAGCCGTGGCACGAGGTCGCGAAGGAGCTCGACACATATCGGACCGTCTATCGGCAGGTGAACGGGGTCGACGCGCCGCGGCCGATCTCGGCCGGGTGGACGTTCTGCGATACGAACGCGGAGCGCGCACAGGAGATGGCGCGCCGCTACATCGGCGGTTACTACCAGACGGTGCTCGATCACTACCATTTCGAGGCCGATCACCTCGCGAAGACGAAGGGCTACGAGTACTACGGAAAGATGAGCGAGAAGATCGCCGAATACGGAACGGATACGGTCATCGACTACTTCGTCAAGCTTCAAGTCGCCGGCACGCCCGAGCAGTGCTACGACAAGATCCTCGACATTCACCGCCGGACGGGCAACAGCCACTTCGTCGGCGTCTTCTCGTACGCCGGCATGCCGTACGACGAGGCCGAGCGCAACATGCGGCTGTTCGCGCGCGAGGTGATGCCCGAGCTGCGCAAGCTCGATGTCAGCGGTCCACACGCCGGCGAAGCGGCCGTCGCCGCCGCGGGCAAAGACATGCGAGCCCTCGGCTTCTGATGGCCGACTTTCAGACCCTGCTCTACGACATCGCCGACCGGACGGCGACGATCACGCTGAATCGTCCGGAGCGGCTCAACGCCGTCAACAGCGCCGTGATCAATGAGCTCGTGCAGGCGTTCGACCGCGCGGACGGCGACGACGGCGTGCGTGCGGTCATCGTCACCGGCGCGGGCCGGGCATTCTGCGCTGGCGCCGATCTCGGCGGCGGCAGCCGGACGTTCGATGGGCGCGGCGAGCGGCCCGAAGCGCATCGCGATGGTGGCGGGCTCGTTACGCTCCGCATCTTCGAGATGAAGAAGCCGGTGATCGCCGCGATCAACGGACCCGCCGTCGGCTTCGGTATCACGCTGACGCTTGCCATGGACGTGCGGCTGGCGTCGACGACCGCGAAGATCGGCTTCGTGTTCGCGCGGCGCGGCGTCGTGCCGGAGGCGTGCAGCACCTGGTTCCTGCCGCGACTCGTCGGCATCGCGCAGGCGGCGGAGTGGACGTACACGGGCCGGGTGTTCTCCGCCGAAGAGGCACGCGCCGGCGGTCTGGTGAGCCGCGTGTTGGCACCCGACGCGCTGCTGCCGACCGCGCGCGCGCTTGCGCGCGAGATCGCCGACCACACGTCGGCGGTGTCGGTCGCGCTCATCCGCCAGATGCTGTGGCGGATGCTCGGTGCCGAGCATCCGCGCGCCGCGCACCGACTCGATTCGCTCGGCATGTGGCACACGGGCCGCTCGGCCGACGCTCACGAAGGCGTCGCGGCGTTTCTGGAGAAACGACCCGCGCAGTTGACGGGACGGCCCAGCAAGGACATGCCGCCGTTCTACCCGTGGTGGACGGATCCGACCGAATGACGACGCCGCTGACGGTCCACCTGCCGTTCAACCGCGACATCCTGGGCGCGGCGTTCACCCCCGCCAAGCGCGGCGCGAAGCCGCCGATCGAGCGCGGCCACTGGATCCTCGTGCAGGAGCAGAACCTGCTCGTCATTCCCGAAGGTGCCGACTTCCGCCTGCCCGACGGCGACTGCCCGGTGCCGAGCGAGACGGCGCCGTTCTGGCTCGGCACCTATCACGACACGCCGTGCTGGGTCGTGCCGGTGGCGCGGGACGCGCGGATTCCCGACGGCCTCGTCAGCGAGACGCTCGTGCCGATGCGCAACACCCGGCTGCCCGACCCGCTGCTCTCGCTGGGCGGGATGGCGATGCAGGCGCTCTGGTGGGAATCCACGAGTGGCCACTGTCCGCGCTGCGGTGAGGTCACCGAGCGCATCGAGGGCGAGTGGGGCAAGAAGTGCCCGCGGTGCCGCTACGAGCACTACCCGCACCTGCACCCGGCCACGATCGTGCTGGTGCGCGATCGCGATCGCGTGCTCCTCACGCGCAAGGCGGGCTGGGCCCCCAACCGCTATGCGCTGGTCGCCGGGTTCGTCGACAACGGCGAGTCGCTTGAGAGCTGCGTCGCGCGCGAGATCAAGGAGGAGGTCGGCGTCGACGTGAAGGACATCCACTACGTCGGCAGCCAGAACTGGCCCTTCCCCAGTCAGATGATGATCGGGTTCGTCGCGACGTATGCCGGCGGCGAGCTCCTGATCGATACCGAGGAGCTCGAGGACGCGCGCTGGTTTCCGTGCACCGCCCTGCCGGGTCTGCCCACGCGGCACTCGATCTCGCGCTTCATCATCGACCACTACGCCCAGCCGTAGCCAGCCGGCGGGCCACTCAGCCGGCCGTGTAGCCGCCGTCGACAGCGAGCGAGACGCCCGTCACGAAGCTCGCCTCGTCGCTCGCCAAATAGAGGATGGCCGACGCAACCTCGTCGGCCTGGCCGAAGCGCTGCAACGGGTACTTGAGCAGCACGGCCTCGCGGAAGGCGGGATCCTCGAGGAGCGCGCGCGTCATCGGCGTCTCGATCATCCCGGGGCACACGCAGTTCACGCGCACGGCGGGCGCCCACTGCATCGCCATCTGACGCGTGAGATTCACCACCGCGCCCTTGGAGGCCGCATAGGCCGGCGAGAGCGAGCCGCCGACCATGCCGTAGACCGACGAAAGATTGACGATCGCGCCGTGCCCGCTGCCGCTCAGCGCTGGGAGCGCGGCGCGCGACGGATAGTACGTGCCGGTGAGATTGGTGTCGACGACACGCTCCCACTCGGCCGGTGCGGGCGCGCGGTCGCGGCCCTCCGGACGCACGCCCGCGGAGTTGACGAGCGTCGTGAGGGCGCCGAAGTGCGCAACGACGTGGTCGACCATCCGCTCGCACGCGGCGGCATCGGTCACGTCAGTCTCGACGGCATGGGCGTCGCCGCCGGCCGCGCTGATGAGGCGCGCGGTCTCCTTCGCGCGCTCGCCCATGCGGTCCACACATGCGATGCGCGCCCCCTCGGCGGCGAGCCGCTTCGCCGTTGCCGCACCGATTCCCGAGCCCGCGCCGGTGATCAGCGCGACCTTGCCGCGCATCCTGCCTGCCATGACTTTGCTCGACGCGGAGGATACAATCGGGCCCTCGACAACGCCAGAGGGGGCTGTCACATGGAATTCGAATACTCGAAGAAGACGAAGATGTACTTGGAGCAGATCGGCGACTTCATGAACAAGTATGTCTATCCCAACGAGCACGTCTTCCACGAGCAGCTGAACGCGGGCCCCACGCGCTGGCAGATCCCCCCGATCATGGAAGAGCTCAAGGCCAAGGCGCGGGAGCGCGCGCTGTGGAACCTGTTCCTGCCCGAGAGCGAACGCGGCGCCGGCCTCACGAACCTCGAGTACGCGCCGCTGTGCGAGCTCATGGGCCGCTCCCACATCGCGCCGGAGGTGTTCAACTGCTCGGCGCCCGACACCGGCAACATGGAGGTGCTCGAGCGCTACGGCACGGAGGAGCACAAGAAGCAGTGGCTGAAGCCGCTGCTGGAGGGCAAGATCCGCTCCGCCTTCGCCATGACGGAGCCGAAGGTGGCGTCGTCGGATGCGACCAACATCGAGGCCTCGATCATCCGCGACGGCGACGAGTACGTGATCAACGGCCACAAGTGGTGGACGTCGGGGATCGGCGATCCACGCTGCAAGGTCCTCATCTTCATGGGCAAGACCGACGCGAAGAACCCCGACAAGTACAAGCAGCAGTCGATGATCGTCGTGCCGCGCGAGGCGCCAGGCATCAAAATCTTGAGAATGCTGACGGTCTTCGGCTACGACGACGCGCCGCACGGCCACGGCGAGGTGCTGTTCGAGAACGTCCGCGTGCCGGCGTCCAATCTGTTGCTCGGCGAGGGCCGCGGCTTCGAGATCGCGCAGGGTCGGCTGGGTCCCGGCCGCATCCATCACTGCATGCGCCAGATCGGCGTGGCCGAGCGCGCGCTGGAGCTGATGTGCAAGCGCGCGATGAGCCGCGTCGCTTTCGGCAAGCGCATCGCCGACCACGACGTCACCCTGGAGCGTATCGCCGAGGCGCGCATCAAGATCGACCAGGCGCGCCTGCTCGTGCTGCACGCGGCCTACATGATGGACACCGTCGGCAACAAGGCGGCCAAGCAGGCGATCGCCGAGATCAAGGTCGCGGTGCCGACCATGACGGGACAGGTCGTCGACTGGGCGATGCAGGTGCACGGCGGCGGCGGCGTCAGCCAGGAGTTTCCACTGGCGTCGATGTGGGCGCACTCCCGAACGCTGCGCTTCGCCGACGGTCCCGATGAAGTCCATCGTCGGCAGATCGGCCGCCTCGAGCTGCGCAAGCACGCCTGAACGGACGCAGAGGTTAGTGGTGCGTCCGTTCGTGATGCTCGCTCTCATCGTGCTCGCCGGCTGTTCGACAGCGCCCCGCACACCGACGCCGATCCCGCGCGCCACGAGGGCGCCCCGTCCAGTGACGTTGTACGCGCTGAACGGTCGCGAAGTTCGTCTGGCGCACGTGGGCCCAACGTCTGAGCCGACACCCCGTGGCACGCTCTTGAGCGCGGGGAAACCGATCGGTGACGTCCAGCCGTGGCCGTCTGTGCTGTCAGACCGTCACCAAGCGGCACTCGAAGAAGCGCAAAAGCAGCACGCAGCGCACAACTACACGAGTGCGCTCGCCCTGCTCGAGCCGGCATATCAGGACGAGCCAACGAATCCTTTCATACTCGAAGCCTATGGGCGCGCGCTGTACTACAACCGAGAGCGTGAGCGCGCGTTCGCCGTCTATCGCAAATTGGTCGACCTGGTTGATGGCGTGTGGGCCAACCCCGACCCGATCGTGCTGACAATCGATGTCTGGTTTGCTGACGCGTACTGGAAGGTCGGTACGCTGCACATCGACCGGGCAGAGTGGGAGCGGGCAGCGTTCGAGATCAGCCGCGCGCTTGCCGTCCCTTTCATGTGGGAGCGCCTCGCGGAAGACCAAGCGTTGTCGTACCTGATCAGGGCGTTTGACGAGCAGGGACGGCGTGATGTCGCTCGGTATTACGCGGAACGCGCGGTCGAGCGTAATCCGAACAATCGCGTCGCGAAACGATATCTCGATCCGCTGTCCCGTGACAGCAAGTAGTAGCAATTGGAAAGGCGGAAACCATGGCACGGATGACCGGTGGTGAAGCGCTCGCGAGGCAGCTCGTTCGCGAAGGCGTCAAGGTCGTATTCGGGCTGCCGGGCGTGCAGCTCTACGGGGCCCTTGCCGGGCTGCGTGACGAGGGCGTGCGCTTCATCACGACGCGGCACGAGCAGGCGACGACCTACATGGCGGACGGCTATGCGCGCGCCGGCGGCGCGGGCGGCTTCGGCACCGCGCTCGTCGTGCCGGGTCCCGGCCTGCTGAACGCGGCGGCCGGTCTCTCGACCGCGTACTCGGCGTCGTCGCCGGTGCTCATGCTGTGCGGCCAGGTGCCCAAGCGCTATCTCGGCCGCGACGTCGGCGTGCTGCACGAGGTGAACGATCAGATGGACGCGATCGCGCCCGTCACCAAGTGGCGTCGCCGCGTGCTCGAGGTGGCCGACGTGCCGGGCGCGGTGCGTGCCGCCGTGCGCCAGCTCAAGACAGGCCGGCCGCGGCCCGTACACCTGGAGTTCCCGCCCGACGTGCTCGAGGAGGAAGGCGACGCCACCCTGCTGCCGCCGGCGGAGACCGAGCGCACCGCCGCACCCGAGCCGCTGATCACCCGCGCCGCACAGATGCTGCTGTCCGCGCAGCGACCGGCGATCTACGCGGGCGGAGGCGCCGTGACCGGCGACGCGCACGAGACGCTCGTCGCCGTCGCCGAGCACCTCCAGGCGGGAATCGCGACCACGGCCGAGGGCAAAGGGGTCGTGAGCGACGCCAACGACCTGTCGCTCGGTGCCGGTCTCTGGCCCAAGAACCCGCTGCGCCGCTGGCTCGACGCGGCGGATGTGATCCTCGTCGTCGGCTCGCGTCTGCAGGTCGCGGGATTCCAGCCCACGCAGCAGCTCATTCAGATCGACGTGGATCCCGACGAGATCGGACGCAGCCACGGCCTGACGTTCGGCCTCGTCGGCGACGCCAAGCTCACGCTCGAGCGCTTGCTGGAGCGGTTGCGCGTGTCAGCGCCCCGGCCGTCGCGCAAGGCCGAGTATCAGGCGCTGCGGGCCGAGATGGCGGCGCAGGACACGATCGAGCCGAATGCGCCGATCATCAAGTCACTCCGCGAGGGTACGCCCGAGGACGCTGTCGTCATCGCGGGCATGACGCAGATCGGTTACTACTCGCGCCCGTTCTGGCCCGTGTACCGGCCGCGCACCTATCTCAACTCCTCGTACTCCGGCAACCTCGGCTTCGAGTATCCGACGGCGCTCGGTGCGAAGATCGCGCAGCCCGAGCGGCCGGTCGTCGCGATCTGCGGTGACGGCGGATTCATGTACAACGCGCAGGAGATGTCGACCGCCGTGAAGTACGGCATCAACGTCGTCGCCGTCGTGTTCAACGACAACGCCTATGGCAACGTGGCGCGCGACCTCGACGAGGCGTGGGGCGGAACGTGGGAGGCCGACTTCCGCAATCCCGACTTCATGAAGCTGGCCGACGCCTATGGCGTGGCGGGCATCCGCGTCGACAAGCCGACCGACGTCGGCGACGCGGTCCGCCGCGCGCTCGCGCTGAACCGTCCGGCGCTCGTCGAGGTGCGCGTCGGTCGTATGCCGCGGCCACCGTTCTTCGCGCCGCTCAAGGCGCCCGACAAGTACAAGAAGTGACGGCCGATCCCCGGGCGCGTGTCCTCGACCTGATCGGCCGCGCCATGGGGCGCTTCGCGATGCTGCGCCCCGGCGATCGCGTCGCCGTCGGCGTGTCGGGCGGCAAGGACAGCCTCTGCCTGCTCGATGCGCTGCTGGCGTATCGCGCGCGTGCGCCGTTCGCGTACGACGTGATCGCGGTCACGATCGAGCAGGGCAAGTTCACGCAGGACATCGGCGCGCTCGCGCCGCAGATCGAGCGGCTCGGCGCGCGCTGGGTCGTGCGTGACGAGCCCGCGACGCTCGAGCTCGTGCGGGACGGCGTCGCGCACGGCTGTGACGTCTGCAGTCGGCACCGACGCCGCGCGCTCTATCGCGTGGCAGCCGAGCTCGGGTGCACCACACTCGCGCTCGGCCACACGGCCGACGACTGCGCCGAGTCACTCTTGCGCAACATCCTGTTCAACGGCCGGATCGCCTCGCTGCCACCCGTCGCGACCTCGCGCAA
>Ga0310810_10000553_pt1 | contig 37702 bp, 32 predicted proteins | sample NCmetagenome_FD_207641 | JGI IMG/M metagenome (GOLD analysis project Ga0310810, IMG submission 207641) | Soil microbial communities from experimental microcosm in Duke University, North Carolina, United States - NC | ecosystem: Engineered > Artificial ecosystem > Soil microcosm > Unclassified ...
CCTCACCCCGCGAGGCATGAGCGGCGAAGCCGAACAAACGGGGTGAGGGCACCCCGCCTCCAAAGGCCTGGGCATTCGCGTTTGAAAGCCGGATTCCAGAATCCTGCCGCCGGCGGGGCCCCAACGCCTGGACGCCAGCCAAAAACCGCTGTTCGCCGGCGGTTTTTTTGTTATGCACGCGGCTGTGAAAGCCTCCGACTACTTCGTCCTGCCGCCGAGCCTGGCGCATTTTGCCTCGTTCTTCCGGCCGGAAGCGCCGCCTTGGGAGTGGCTGAAGCAAATCGGAGCGGCCTTGGCCGCGGCGGAACTTTCGTCCAGCGGGGTCAAGATCCCGGCCGGCGTCCATGTCGAGGGTCGCGTCTGGATTCACCCTTCAGTGAAGATGCCGGCCTACGCCACCATCATCGGGCCGGTTTACATCGGCGCGCAGACCGATATCCGGCCCGGCGCTTTCATTCGCGGCAATGTCATCACCGGCGAGGGCTGCGTGCTCGGCAACGCGAGCGAGTTCAAGAACTGCCTGCTGCTCGATGGCGTCCAGGCGCCGCACTACAATTACGTGGGGGACTCGATCCTGGGCAACGGCGCCCATCTCGGCGCCGGGGCGATCTGCTCCAATCTCCGGCTCGACCAGGCGGAGGTGACGGTCCGGTGCGACGGCCACGTTGTGGCGACGGGGTTGCGGAAGTTCGGTGCCATCCTTGGCGACAAGGCCGAAGTCGGCTGCAACGCCGTGCTGAATCCCGGCACGCTGCTCGGCCCGCGCTCGCTGGTGATGCCGGCCATGGCCTTCGGCGGCGTGCTCCCGCCGGCGACGATTGCCCGCATCCGCCATTCGGTGACGACATTCGCGCGGCGCGACTGAAATTCTTTCTCGTTCTCCCGTGCTTTCTCGTCCTCTCTAGTCGGCTCCTCGAGAAAGATCACGAGAACGAAATCACCCATGCGCGTCCTCACCGGCATCACGCCCTCCGGCACCCTGCACATCGGCAACTATTTCGGCGCGATGCGCCCGGCCATCGAGCTGCAAGCCGGGGGCGACGCCTACTACTTCATCGCGGATTACCACTCGATGACGGTCATCACCGACCCGGCCGAGCGCCGTGAGTACACGCGCGGGATTGCGCTCGACTGGCTGGCGTGCGGTCTCGACCCGGCCAAGGCCGTTTTCTGGCGCCAGAGCGACGTGCCCGAGGTCTGCGAACTCACCTGGCTGCTCGGCTCGCTCACGCCGATGGGCCTGCTCGAGCGCGCGCACAGCTACAAGGACAAGCTCGCCAAGGGCATCTCGCCCAACTTCGGGCTCTTTGCCTACCCGGTGCTGATGGCCGCCGACATCCTGCTCTACGACACCAACGTCGTCCCGGTAGGCAAGGACCAGAAGCAGCACCTCGAGATGACCCGCGACATCGCCATCAAGTTCAACCAGACCTACGGCGAGGACACCTTTGTCGTGCCCGAGGAGCAGATCCGCGAGGATGTCGCGGTGATTCCCGGCCTCGACGGCCAGAAGATGTCCAAGAGCTACGGCAACACGATCGAGATCTTTGGCGACGAGAAGGCGCTGCGGAAGAAAATCATGGGCATCGTCATGGACTCGCGCACGCCGCAGGAGTCAAAGCCCGACGCGGACAAGAATCTTGCCATCCAGTTCCTGAAGCTGTTCGCGCCGCCGGCGGTGGCCGCGGATCTCGAGCAGCGGCTCCGGGCGGGCGGCCTCGGTTACGGCGACCTCAAGAAGGCGCTGTTCGAGCACTACTGGAATTTCTTCGCCCCGTACCGCGCCCGGCGTGCCGAGTTGGCGGCCGATCCGGGCTACATCGACCGGGTGCTCCGGGAAGGCGCCGAGCGTGCCCGCGCCGTGGCGGCCAAGGTCATGACCCGCGCCCGGAAGAACTGCGGGCTGCGGTAGGATATGCGCCATGCCCGACTCGCTTGCTGACTTCGGACGGAAGCGCCAGCGCGAGATTTACGTCGCCGGGGTGGGCGGGCAGCGGCCGGCCGTGCCGGTTGGACAAAAGGAACTGGAGGACGCGGCGCAGGCGGCGATGGCGCGCGCCGCATGGGCCTACGTTGCCGGCGGCGCCGGGCGCGAGACGACGATGGACGCCAACCGCGCGGCCTTTGACAAGTGGCGGATCGTCCCGCGCGTGCTGCGCAGTGCCGAGAACCGCGACCTGTCCATCAACCTGTTCGGCCGGCGACTGCCTGCGCCACTGTTGCTTTCGCCAATCGGCGTGCTGGAGCTGGTGCATCGCGAAGCCGATCTCGCCGTGGGCCGGGCCGCGGCGGCCTTCGGTATTCCGTTCATCTTCTCCAACCAGGCCTCGATACCCATGGAGCAGGTTGCGACCGCGATGGGCGCCGCGCCGCGCTGGTTCCAGCTCTATTGGAGCAAATCCGACGCCCTCGTCGCGTCGTTCGTGAAACGCGCCGAGGCCTGCGGCTGCGAAGCCATCGTCCTGACCCTTGACACGACGATGCTCGGCTGGCGGCCGCGCGATCTCGATTTCGGCTCGCTGCCCTTCATGAAGGGGCAGGGCATCGCCCAGTACACCAGCGATCCGCTGTTCCGGGCGGAATTGAACGATCCTGCAGGGCCGCAGCTTGCTGCGACCTCCGAGGTCGGACCAAGGTCCGACCCTACGGAAGACCCGAAGCCGCCGCTCAACCTGTCGACGCTGCTCACCGCCCTTGATCAGAAGATGAATTTTCCCGGCGGGCTGCTGAAGAACCTGGGAACGCAGGAGCCGCGGGCCGCGGTCCGGCGGTTCATGACCACCTATTCGCGGCCGTCGCTGCAGTGGGACGACCTGAAGTTTCTCCGTCAGCACACGAAGCTGCCGCTCGTGCTCAAGGGCATCCTTCATCCGGATGACGCCCGCAAGGCGGTCGAGTTCGGTGTCGACGGGATGATCGTCTCCAACCACGGCGGCCGCCAGATCGACGGCGAGATCGCGTCGCTTGACGCTCTGCCGGCGGTGACCGAAGCGGTGAACGGCAAGGTCCCGGTGTTGTTCGACAGCGGCATCCGGAGTGGCGCCGATGTGTTCAAGGCGCTGGCGCTCGGCGCGACGGCCGTCTGCCTCGGCCGGCCGTATATCTACGGTTTGGCTGTCGCCGGCCAGCGGGGCGTCGAGGAGGTGATCGGCAATGTGCTCGCCGAGTTCGACCTGACGCTGGGGCTCGCGGGGTGCGCGGAGGTGAAGGAGGTCGGTCGCGACTCGCTCACGCGGCTGTAGGGCGGGATCTCCGAATCCCGCCATCGCGTGGTGCCGCAGCGCATTCGAGGCGGGGTGCGGAGACCCCGCCCTACAGCTTCATTAATTCCCGCAGGTCGCCGAGGCTCAGCTGGCTCGCGACGGCGTCGCTGGCCTCAAAGACATCCGCCAGCAGCGCGCGCTTCTCGTCCTGCAGCGCCAGGACCTTTTCCTCGACCGTACCGGAGCAGATCAGCTTGTAGCTGGTCACCACCCTCGTCTGGCCGATGCGATGGGTGCGGTCGGTCGCCTGCGCCTCGGCGGCCGGGTTCCACCATGGGTCGTAATGGACCACGACATCGGCGCCGGTGAGGTTCAGGCCGGTGCCGCCGGCTTTCAGGGAAATGAGAAACACCGGCACCGAGTCATCCGACTGGAAATGATCAACCTCGGCCTGGCGCGCCCTGGGTGTCATCGAGCCGTCAAGGTAGCAATAGGTGACTTGCTCGGCCTCGAGTTCCTCGCGCAGCAGCGCGAGGAGCGAGGTGAATTGCGAGAAGACCAGCATCCGGTGGCCCTCGTCGATCGTCTCGGCGAGGAGTTCGCGAAAGGCCTCGAGCTTGGCCGAGCCGGTGGCGGCCGCGGCGTCCTTGATCAACCGGGGATCGCAACAGACCTGCCGCAGCCGCAGGAGCTGCGTGAGCGTGGCCAGGCGGAGGCGTCCTTCCGAGGCGCCCTGGGCGGCGAGATCGATGAGCTGGCGTTCGCTGTCTTCCTGCAGGCGGCGATAGAGAGCGGTCTGGCCGGCTTCGGGTTCGCACCACACGATCTGCTCGATCTTCGGCGGTAGCTCAGGGGCGACGGCGGTCTTGGTCCGGCGGAGGATGTAGGGCGCCGTCTGCGCGCGGAGCCGCTCGTCGTGGAAGGCCTTTTCCTCGCGGCGCAGCCCGGCGGGCAACCGCGGGACGAAGCCGGGCATCAGGAATTCGAAGAGCGAGCGAAGGTCGTCGAGCGAGTTTTCGAGCGGCGTGCCGGTGAGCAGGAAACGACCCCGGCCGTGCAGGCGCCGGAGGGACTGCGCCGCCTGCGTGCGGCGATTCTTCAGGTGCTGGGCTTCGTCGGCGACGATCAGTTCGAACTCTACGCCGGCAAACAGCTCGACGTCACGCGCGAGCGTGCCGTACGAAGTGAGCACCAGGTCGATGCCGGCGAAATCGTCGCGGGCGAGCCGCTGGTTGCCGTGGTGGACAAAGACCCGCAGGCGCGGGGTGAAGCGCGCGGCTTCGCGTCGCCAGTTCTCCATGAGCGAGGCCGGCACGACTACCAGGTGCGGGCGGGGTTGGGCCTGCGCGGCCGTGCTGGCGGCGAGCACGGCGAGCGCCTGCGGGGTTTTGCCCAGGCCCATCTCGTCGGCGAGGATGCCGCCGAGTTCCTGCCGGTGCAGGTGCCAGAGCCAGGCGACGCCGAGTTCCTGGTACAGGCGAAGCTGGCCGCCGAACCATCCGGGCACGGGCGCGCGCGCCAGTTTGCTCAAATTACGCAACGTTTCACTCCGTTCGCGCCAGGTGGCGGGCGCGGCATATCCGGGCGCGAGTTCCTCGAGCAGGCCTGACACCTCGGCGGCGCGGGCCTTGGCGATGCGATGCCGGCCGACGGCGCCGGCCGCCGGCTCCTGGGCCAGCGCGCGCTGCGCAGCCTCGAGGCGGGTGACCAGCGCGGGGTCGACCAGGAAAACCTGGCCGGCATCCTCAATGTAGCCGCGTCCGGTCGCGAGCGCCGCGCGGACCAGCTTTTCCTCCGCCGTGCCGGCCTTGAGTCCGAGGGCCACGTCGTAGGCATCGCCGGTCTCGCTCACCTCGGCGACGACCTCGGCCCGGCGGAGGTGGGCGGTGTTGCGTTCGAAGTTGTCGGTGAATTCGGCGGCGAACTGCTCCCGCAGCTCGGCCCCGCGCGAGGCAAGGAGGTTCAAGACCTTGTGGCGGTCGCGCAGCCACCATTTGCCGGACAGCGGGTCGAGCGTGAAACGGTTGTCGCGCACCAGCTCGAGCGCCGCCTCGTGCATCGCCGATTCGCGCGACGGCAGCGTGATCGCGAGAAAATGCTCGGAGCCGTCGACCTGCATCCGCCGTAATTCGGGAGCTGGTGCGGGTTTCTTCCGCGGGGCGGATTTCGACGGCGGTGGTGGTGGGGGTGGCGTCGGCGGTTCGACCAGGTGTTCGCTGACTCCAGGCAGGTCGAGTCCATTCCAAGGCAGGGCGTCGGCGGGCTTGTCGGCGCGGAAGAACACCTTCTCCCCGATGAAGGCGCGCAACAGTTCGCGCAATTGGGAGCGACGGAGCTGCAGCAGCGTGACTGGTTGAGGCGTTACTCCCATCCGCTGCAAAACCGCCAGCCCGGGCAGCAGTTGTTCCGGCGGCGGCGTATCCAGGGCCAGCTCCAGGCGCACCGCGATGGCGTCGCGCTCGGCGGCGCTGGCGAGATTGGGCGGCAGGTGCAGGCGGACGTGGGCCATGGGCGTGAAAGGACAGAGTCAGGGTGGAATCGGCCGAAGGGCCAGAGCGTTTTGCGGATTCCTGACGGGGGCCCGGCGATCAGCCCGCGACCTGCAAGCGCGGATGACAGCCCGCAGGACGAGGGCGTCCCGCCTCCAATTCCTGCAGCTGTGCCGCTAAGGCAAAATCAGGGTTTGGCCGGAGGCTTCGCTTCCTCCGCCACCGGCTTGCTTTCCGCCGCCGGCTTCGGCGCATCCTCCCACAAGTCGGCCTCGGTAGCGGGGAGACTCGTGAAGGCCCACTCGCTGATCTCAAAGGAGCGCTTTTTCATCAGCGCATCGACCGACTCCTTGCTGTCGGCACTGCTGACGAAGGCGAACACCGGACCGGCGGGAATGGTTTCGTACTCGGGCTCCACCTTCGGTGATGGCTTGGCGGACGCGTCAGCCGGCTTCGCCGGCTCGGCTTTGGCCGCACCGCTGGTGGCCGGCGCGCCGAGCTTTGCCTCGTCCTTCGGGTTGGCCTCGGGCGCGGGCGGCTTCAGTTTCTTTTCCTCCGGCTTGCGTCCGAGCGCCACGGTGTACGTCTTGTGGTCGAAAGTAGTGAGCTTCACGGTGCGGCTGTGCGCCTTGGCGGCGACGGCCTCGGGATCATCGAGGGCCTTCGTATCGGTGAAGCGCAAGGGCGTGAGGTTGCTGATCAAGGAGGCGATTGTCGCCGCTTTGAGCTGCTTGCCCGCGGGGGCAGCGGCCGAGGTCCACGGATCGTCCTTTTTCGCGCGCGTTGCCGCGACGGTCTTGCCGTCGGCGAACGACAGCTCGATGCCCGCGAGCTCGTCGGCCTTGAGGTTGAGGAGCACGGTGTCGGCCCAACCTTTGGGGTCGGTGTCGAGGTAGGAGGTGAGGTTGGCCAGGTAGGCCTTGGGTTCCGAACCGTAGCGCAGGAAGCGGCCTCCGCCCTCCGCGTTCTTGCCGAGCGTCACCTGCCACAGCTCCTTGCCCGCGGCGTCCAGCAGCGTGATGCTGCTGTCCTTGAACTCGAGGCGTTCGAGCCGGTCGGGGCGGCTGGTGACGAGCCGCTGGATTTTGGCCGAGGTCAGGTCGTCGATCAGCCGGCTGAGCTTCGCGAAGTCGGCGGGAAAGTCGTAATAATCGGCCACGTGCCAGGAACCGTCGGCCTGGTGCTCGAGCGTGACCTGCTTGCCCTGGTCGGCGATGCGCACCTTCGCCGCTTTCGTGGCGAGGTCGCCGGCGAGCACCGGCTGGCCGACGCGCGCGTCGGTGACGGCGGGCGCCGAGGGCCGCTGGAGGTACCAGACGACGCCGCTGAGGACGGCGAGGATGGCAACGGTGAGGGTCAGCTTGCGCAGGTTCATGGGACTTTCGGGGCGGAACCGGCGGAATGGCGGCGCTGGCGGTGATACCACAGGCCGAACAGGATCACGATGACCGCCGGGGCGAGGAGATTGATGACGATGAGCGAATTCTCGAGCACCTCGATGCCGTGGCGCAGGGCCGCGCGGATCTGGCGGCGTTCGCCGCGCATCTCGCTTTCCTGTTTCTGGAATTCGTCAATGGCCTTCTCCATCTCGGGCGTGGCGATCAGCCGGTTGCCCTCGGTCTTCTTGCCCTGGAGTTCGGTCAGCTTGTTCTGCACTTCGGTGAGACGGGCCTCGAGCGCGGTCAGGCGTTCCTGGTACTGGCGCTGCGCCTCGGCTTCCATGCGGCGCACGACCGTGAACGGCCGGTCGGAAGACGCCTTGCCGCGGATCGAGATCAGGTCCTGCGAGCCGGAGAGGAACTCGATCGCGTTGCTGGCGAAGGCGAGGTTGTCGTTGAGCGGCTCCGCCGACTGCATGCCGAGGAAGCTCATCCGCCGCACGCTGTAGTCGTCCATCAGCCAGTCCGAGTCGGCGACGATGATGAGGGTGGACTTGGTCTTCGATTCCTTGAGGGTGGCGACACCCGGCTTGGCTGCGTCCTTGATCGCCACCTTCGCCGCATCGGCCGGCTTCCCATCCTTGGGGGCGACATTTTTGGCCGGCTCATCCGCGGGCAGCCCGTCCGGGAAAGCGGACTTGAATTTGCCCTCGACGAGGGCGGCGATGGTCTTGCTGCCGGAAGCGGTGATGTCCTTGCCGGCCTCCTCGGGTGGCGAGAACTGGAGCGTCATCGCCGGCACGGTGCCGCTCTGGGCGGAAGTCGTGGCCAGCGGGGTGAACGTCAGGGCGGAGCCGGGCTTGAGCGCGACCGCGCCAGGCTCGATGAAGAGGAGCGACCGGAGCTGGCTCGTCGGGAGGGCGGTGCGGTTGAGGTTGGCACTCGTGAGGTTGATCCAGATCGGCAGCCGGCTCACCACGCCGGCGCCGGTCTGAACGGGCGTGGCATTGTCCGGGTCGCCGATCACGTCGGCGGGCTTGTACTCGAGGCCCCAGCCGCCGAGCAGCTTCGGCAGGTCGCTGGCGGTGCCGGGCGGCGGGCCGCCCATCATGCCGTTGCGCTGGCCCTGGTCGGCCATCGTGCGCGACGACGGGTCGACGGCGAGGAACACCGGCTTGCCGGCGAGGAGGAACTGGTCGATGGCGAACTGGAGCTTCTCGCTGACGTTCTGCGGGTGGATGATGGCGAGGGCGTCAAGACCGGCGGGCAGCTCCGTGGCCGACGCCTGGACATCGACGATCTCGAAGGAGCGTTCCCACTCCGACAGCACCAGCTGGCTGCGCGGCATCCGGCCCGACTGCATGGCCATCATGTCCATGGCGCCGCGCAACGGGAGCGAGGTGAGCAGGCCAAGCTTGGGCCGGTTGAATTGCTGGATGCGGTAGATGACCTGGGAGAGATCGTACTCGAGGAACTGTTCGCGCTGCGGGCTGAAGAACGCGATGACCTGCTGCTGGTCGGCCAGCGTGGCGACCAGGCCGAAATAGACGCGGTCGCCATTGCTCAGCGGCTGGCCGGCGACGCCGGCGGCGGTGGCCTTTTCCTCGGCGGGCGTGTCGGGCTTCGGATCGGTCACCACCAGTTCGAGGTGGCCGTGCGAGGCGCGCACGTATTGCCGGAGCATTTCCTGGACGCGGGCGGCGTAATTCTTGATCGAGATGGGCAGGCCGGCGGTGCTGGCGGAGAAATAGAAGTCGAGGCGGACGGGCTCCTCGAGCTTGTCGAGGATCGCGTGCGTGCCCGGCGACAGCGAATAGATGTGCTCGGCCGTGGCGTCGACGCGGTAGGGCAGGGCCGATGCGAGGTAGTTGACGGCGACGAGCCCGACGAAGAGGAGTGCGATGGTGAGCGGGATGCGGCCGAATTTCATGGCGCGGAATCAGCGTTCGAGGGCGAGCACGTTCAGGAAGAGGCAGAAGCCGGCGAGCGAGAGGAAGAACATCACGTCCTTCGGGTCGATGATGCCCTTGGTGAAGGCGTCGAAATGCGTCGTGTGGCTGAAATTCGCCAGCAGGTCGACGATCGCCTGCGGAAACACGGCGGCGAGCGCGCCGTTGAAGACGCTCCAGCCGAGGAACACGAGCACGAGGTTGGCGAACAGGCCCAGCACGAAGCCGACGACCTGGTTCTTGGTCAGGGCCGACATCAGCGAGCACACGCCGAGATAGGCGCCCGCCATCAGGATGCTGCCGAAATAGCTCGAGGCCATGACACCCCAGTCGGGATCGCCGAGCCATGCCACGGTCAGCGCCAGCGGGAAGCTCAACAGGATCGCCGCAGCGAGGAACGCCCAGGCGGCGAAAAACTTCCCGAGCACGGCGTCAAGCGGCGTGACCGGCAGCGTGAAGAGCAGCTCGATCGTGCCCGAGCGGCGTTCCTCGGACCAGAGGCGCATGCCGGCGGCCGGGATGAGGAACAGGAACAGCCAGGGATGAAACGTGAAATAGGCCTCGAGCGTCGCCTGGTTGCCCTTGAATAGCTGGCCGACGAAAAAGGCGAGGCCGACGGATGCCAGCAGGAAGATGATCAGGAACACATAGGCGACCGGCGTCCGGAAGTAGCCGAGGAACTCGCGCTTGAAGATGGGTGTGATCTGGCTCATGGCGCTTCAGATGTCGCCGCGGGTGAGTTCGCGGAAGATCTCGTCGAGCCGCGCGCCGGGCCGGCGCGCGCGGAAGGCGGCCGGGGTCTCATCGACGACGACCTTGCCGCGGGAGATGAGGATGATGCGCGTGCAAAGGGCGTCGACTTCCTCGAGGATGTGGGTCGAGAGAATGACGGCCTTTTGGGTCGCGAGCTGCTTGATGATGGCCCGCACCTCGTTCTTCTGGTTCGGGTCGAGGCCGTCGGTCGGCTCGTCGAGCACGAGCACGGGCGGGTCGTGCAACAGGGCCTGCGCGAAGCCGACGCGCTGCTTGAAGCCCTTCGACAGCGTCTCGATCGACTGGCCCAGGACGCCGTCGAGGTGGCAGAGCTCGACGACCCGCCGGATGCGCGCGGCCTTCTCGACCGGCGCGCGGAAGCCGCGCATCTCGGCGATGAAGGCGAGAAACTCGGCCACGGTCATCTCGGGGTAGCAAGGGGCGCTCTCGGGCAGGTAGCCGATGCGGCGCTTCACCTCGATCGGGGCGCGGGTCACGTCGTGCCCGTCGACGACGGCGGTGCCGGCGGTGGGCCGCAGGAACCCCGTGATCATCTTCATCGTGGTCGATTTGCCGGCGCCGTTGGGCCCGAGGAAGCCGAGAATGTCACCCCGTTGGACGGAGAAGGAGACATTGTCGACGGCCCGAAACAAACCGTAGTTTTTGGCGAGTCCTCTGACTTCAATCATGATTCGGCCGGGGGGTGGGAATAAAGGCTGCTGGGAAAAAATATTTCCAGGAATGTTCCCGCCGGCGGCGAGAAAATTTTTGCTGCAAGCAATCGGCGATTCCCGCGCTCGGAATGTAGGAGCCTGCTTGCAGGCGATTCAGGGCTCGGTTCGTCAGCATCCGCTCCGGATCGCCTGCAAGCAGGCTCCTACAAAGGGAAACGGGCGCGACGCGGGGCGGATGGCCCCGCCTCCACGTAATCCTGACCTTCAAATCACCGGCATCACCGGGCGGGGGAGGGCGGCGATGCGGTCCATGATGCGCTGGGCGGCGTTGTCGTAGCGCGCCTTGCCGTCGGCCGGGTTGTCATACTCGCGGGGCTGGAGCGGCCGGCCGAAGACAATCGTGACGGGCGTGCCGAGGCGCGGCACGCGCTGGCCCTTGCCGAACGCCGCGAACGAATCGTACACCCGGCACGGCACGACCGGGACGCCGGTCTTGCAGGCCATGAGACCGACGCCGGCCTTGGGCTTTTGCAGGTGGCCATCGGGCGAACGGGTGCCCTCGGGGAAAAGCACGACCGCGCGGTCTTCCTTCAGCGCCTGCAGCACCTTCTTGATCGCGCCGATGTCGCCGGTGTCGCGTTCGACGGGAATCGTCTCCACCTGGTCGAGCCACCACGCGAGCAGCTTGTTGTTCCAGAGGCTGCGGCGCGCAAAGAACCGCATCTGCTTGGCGATCTGGCAGCCGACCATCGGCGGGTCGAGATGGCTGGCGTGGTTGGAGGCGATGAGAAACGGGCCCGCGGTCGGGAAATTTTCCGTGCCGACGACTTCGCCCCGGAACCACATGCCATAGATGCTGGCGGCGAGATAGTGGAAGAAGCCGTAGAACGGCTTCATTTTGAGGTGATCGGGCGGGTGCGGCATGGGCGGTCGGTAGTCAGGCGGTGGAACCGGCTTTCCGCGCGGGTTCCGCCCGCACGACGGGCGGGCGCCACCGGCTGGTTTGCCGTCGGGTGCTCATGGGCGCCCCGCCTCGATGCGCGCCGCCATCAAATCGACGACCTCGGGTAGGGTGCGGTGCGTCGTGTCGATGTCGATGGCGCCGGCCGGGCAGGTGAGCGGCGAGGCCTTGCGCGAGGAGTCGAGCCGGTCGCGCTCGGCGATCGAATCCTGCTGGCCTTCCCTGGCGCGGCGCTTGGCCCGTTCCGCCGGGTCGGCGTGCAGGAAAAAACGGAACTCGGCCTGCGGAAAGATCACCGACCCAATGTCGCGGCCCTCCATCACCAAGCCGTGGAAATGGTGCGCGCGGGCCACGTCGACCTGGCCGCGCTGGTAGCCGAGCAGGACCTGGCGCACCTCCGGAATGGCCGCGTAGTGCGAGACGTGGTCGTTGACGTGCTGGCCGCGGATCTCATTCCCGGCGGGCTGGCCATCGACGAGCATCCGCGCCGAACGGCCCTCGAGCCGCGTCGAGAAATGCAGGCCGGCCAGCGCCTGGCGCAGGGCGGGCAGGTCGGAAGGGGAGACGCCGCGCCGCAGCAGCTCGTAAGTGATGTGGCGGTAGAAGGAGCCCGTGTCGACGTGCAGCAGGTTGAAGCGGTCGGCCAGGATCTTGGAGGACGACGATTTGCCGGACGCGGCGCCGCCGTCGATGGCGATGATGAAGAAGGCGGGAGACGCCATGGCGGTCAAGGTGAGCCCGCCCGCAGGGCGGCGAGCAAATCGAAGAATGTCGGGAAGGTCTTGGCGCAGCAACCGGGATCCTTGATGGTGAGCCACGGGCGGCCGTCGCCCCGCAGGTCATGGCAGCCGAGCACCGCAAAGCTCATCGCGAACCGATGGTCATGGTAGGTCTCGATCTCCATGTCGGGGCGCAGCGGCCGCGGGCGGATCTCGAGGGCGTCGTCGGTTTCCACGACGTCCTGCCCGAGCCGGCGCAATTCGGCGGCGGCGCCGGCCACGCGGTCGGTCTCCTGTTTGCGCGTGTGCGCGATGCCGCTGATGCGGGTCGGTCCGTCGAGCAGCGGCGCGATCGCCGCGAGGGTCAGGAACGTGTCGGAGAATTCGCGGAAATTCACGGCCGGCCCGCGCCCGGTCCGGGCGGCGGACGCGCGAAACACCGTCACGTCTTGCGCGCTTTCCCGGACCACGCCCAGCGGGGCGAGCACGTCGGCAAACTGGGCGTCGCCCTGCAGCTCCCGCGTGAAGTTTGTCAGGACGATCTCCCCGCCGGTCACCCACGGCAGGGCCAGGAAATAGCTCGCCGCCGTGGCGTCGCCCTCGATGGCGTAGTCCGACGGCGCCGGCGTGAACTGCCGGAGCATGTTCTCGGTCATGGTCACGAACGGCTTCGAGCCGGCCGCGCCCTTCAATTTCACCTTGAGCGGCGACCGCGCGTGCGGCGCGACCATCAGCAAGGCCGAGAGCATCTGGCTGCTTTCCGAGGCATCGAGTTCGACGGTGCCGCCCGGCAGGCCGGCGGTCTGGAGCGTGAACGGGAAACTGTGGCTGCTGGCCCGGGCGCCCTGGGCCTCGAGCGCCTCCAGCAACGCTCCAATCGGCCGCCGCCGCATCGCGGCATCCCCATCGAAATGATAGATGCCGTCGGGCCGCAGGCAGACGAAGGCCGTGAGGAAACGGGCGGCGGTGCCGGCGTTGCCGACCTCGATCCGGGCCTCGCGCACCGGGATGGTGCCGCCGCGGCCTTCGACCGTGATCGTGAGCGCCGCTTCGTCGGTGGCGACGGCGAATCCCAGGGCGCGAAGGGCCGCCACCATGATGCGGGTATCGCGGCTGAACAGCGCGCCATGCAGCGTCACGGTCCGCGGCGACAGCGCCGCCAGGAGGAGCGCGCGATTCGTGATGCTCTTCGAGCCGGGCAGCGTGACCCGCCCGCGCACCGGCCGGGTGAAGGGAAGGAGGGGAAGCCTGTCGGGGAAGGTGGGCATTTTCTTGGGGGAGCGACCTCGGTCGCGACGGTCGCGCGCAAGTGCGCTCCCACCGGGGAATGTCATGGCACGGGGCGGAATTGGTCGCGATACCCCTTGCCGCGTTCCAGGATGGCCTGGACCTCGAACCAGTCGCGGTTGGCTAGCGCGCGCTCGAACCCGTGCAACTCGTCCTGAAAGGCGCGGACGGCGCGCAGCACCTCGTCGCGATTCTGTTCGAGGATGGTCTTCCAGAGCTTCGGGTCGCTGCCCGCAATGCGGGTCGTGTCGCGCAGTCCGCCGCCGGAATAGTTGCGCCACTTCAGGTCGCGGCGATTGAGGCAGGCACACAGCGCCGACGCCACGACCTGCGGCAGGTGGCTGATGTGGGCGACGATCTCGTCGTGTGCATCCGGCTCAACCGTGGCCACCTCGGCATCGAGCGCGGTCCAGAACGCCGCGACCCGCTCGACGGCCTTGGCGTCGGTTTCCGGCAGCGGCGTGACGAAGACGACCCGGCGGACGAACAGGTCCGGGCGCGCATGCGTCCAGCCCGTTTTTTCGGAGCCAGCCATGGGATGGGAGCCGATGAAATGCGCCTGCGAGCCGGCGGCCTTGACGCCGAGCCGGCAGATCTCGCCCTTCACGCTGCCCACGTCCGTGACGATGGCGCCAGGCTTCAGATGCTTGGCGATCTGCCGCACGAGCGCGACGATCTGGTCGACGGGGGCACAGAGGATCACCAGGTCGGAGCCGGCGACGGCCGTCGCCGGCGTGTCCGCGATTTCATCGCACCACGGCTGGCTTTTCAGCTGCAGTCGCGTCTCCGGACGCCGGGCCCAGAGCACGATGCGTCGCGCGGCGCCGAAATGCCGCGCCGCCTGCGCCACGGAGGCACCAAGGAGCCCGGGTGCAAGGATGGTGATCTGGTCAAACACGCCCGCATCTCAAGCGGACGCCCGCGGATTGTCGAGCCCGCGGGACGGCGCAGCTTTTTGACTGTAGGAGGGGCTTTACGCCCTGATTCTGCCGTGGGTCGCGGTTCTGCTTTCGGGGCATAAAGCCCCTCCTACAGCTCTCATCCGCCGGCCAGTTTCAGCACGGCCTTGAACTCGGCCGGCTTGACCGGTTGCACGGAGAGGCGGCCGAGCCGGATCAAGGCCATGTCTTTCAGCGCCGGGGTTGCCTTGACGGTGGCGAGCGTCACCGGCGAGGGCAGCGGCCGGCCGGCGGCGAGGCCGACTGCGACCCAGCCTGGCTCGTCGGCGGTGGGGTCGGGAAACGCCGCCCTGGTTACGCGCGCGAGGCCAACGATGCTTTTGGCCTCGCCGCTATGGTAGAAAAGGACCTGATCGCCGGCCCGCATGGCTTGGAGGTGAAGCCGGGCGGCATAGTTGCGGACGCCAGTCCACGCGGTCCGGCGCTCGGCCACGAAGTCGTCCCACGAATAGGTGCCGGGTTCGGACTTCACGAGCCAGTATTGCGTTGTCATTGGCATGGGAGGTTGGTCGGATGCGGAGGATGACGGAGACGGATCCGGAGCTAGAGAAAAAAGCCCACCGGGCACAGCTGATTCTTTACGGCGTCATGATTATTTTTCTCGTGCTGCCCTTTGTCTTGCTGTGGCTGAAGAACAAGGGTGTATTCAATTGATCGGGCGCCCCTCTGCATGAACAAGACCCTGCTGGTTATCCGGATATTCTTCATCGCCCTCTGCATCACCGCCAGCTGGCTCGTCTGCTATACAATCGAGGATTGGGATCATCGGCGCGGCCTGGCCGTTTTCATCGGGGCCGCCATCGGCACGCTGGTCGTGCTGGTCGACTTGATGTTGAAGGGATTCTCGCTGCGGGGGCTGACCGCGCTGACGTTCGGCCTCGGCATCGGCGCCCTGGTGGCTTGGCTGCTGGGCACTTCGCCGCTGCTGAAAGAAGGCGACCCGCAGGTTATCTACCTCGTGCAGCTGGGACTGTTCATCATCTGCACCTACCTCGGCACGGTCATCGCGCTGCGCGGCAAGGACGAGTTCAACCTCGTCATCCCGTACATGCGATTCGTGCCCCACGAGGTGGACGTGCCGCTGGTCGTCGTCGACACCAGCGCCCTGATCGACGGCCGCATCGCGCGCATCTGTGAGACGCAGTTTCTCGGCTCAGCCCTGATCATTCCGACGTTTGTCCTGAACGAGCTGCAGGCCATCGCCGACTCGCCCGACCCGGTCAAGCAGGCGCGCGGCCGGCGCGGGCTGCAGGTGCTCAACGAGCTCCGTGCGATCAAGGGGCTCGACATCCGCATCCACCAGAGCGACGTCACCCGTCGCCAGGACCTCGAGGCCAAGCTCATTTTCATCGCCCAGTCGCTGCGCGCCAAGCTGCTGACCACGGACAGCAATCTGGCCAAGATGGCCCAGTTCCAGGGCGTGTCCTGGCTCAACCTCCATGCGCTCGAGTCCGCCCTGCGGCCGGAGCTGGTCATCGGCGAGAGCATTGCGCTCGACCTGGTGAAGAGCGGCAAGGAGGAGGGCCAGGCGCTCGGCTACCTGCCGGATGGCTCGATGGTCGTGGTCAACAACGCCCGGGCCTTCGTCGGCAAGCGGGTCTCGGCGGAAATCATCGGCGTCCTGCCCAGCGGCGGCGGGAAGATGATCTTTGCCAACCTGCTGGGAGAGGTCGAGGCGGGCTGAGCCGGTCGTAGGCGGGCGGGGTGACGGGCGAGAAGTAGGGCTGCCGCTCGTCGGCAGGCCTGCAGCGAATCGAGATGGGCCCGGCGACAAGCGCCGGCCCTACGGAACGCACAATCCTCAGCTCTCAACTTCCGCACAGATTTTCCTTGCCGTTCTAACCGTACTAGCGCAACTAGTACGGCATGCTCCCGTTCACCGTCGAACTCAAGGCCGGCCTGCCGATCGCGGAGCAGGTGATCTTTGCGGTGAAGAAGGCGGTGGTGGCGGGGCAGTTGAAACCCGGCCAGCCGTTCCCGTCCGTCCGGATCGTGAGCCAGGAGCTGAAGATCAACCCGAACACGGCGCACAAGATCGTGGCGGCGCTCGTGGCGCAGGGCGTGCTCATCACGACGCCGGCGGTCGGCAGCGTCGTGGCCGAACAGGCACCGGGCGACCGAGCCGAGCGCGCCGAGCTCCTCGGCACCGAGCTCGAGCGGCTGGTGGTGGAGGCGCGCAACCTCGGGCTCACCCTCGATGAAGTGACGGCCGGCCTGGCCGCGCAGTGGAAGAAACTCGGCCGAAAATGAGCCATGAAAACAGAATTTGAACACAGAGGACGCGGAGGTCACGGAGCCCGAAACGTGCCCGTGTATTCCTCCCGGTCCCTCTGCCATCGCTGCGACCTCTGGGTTCAAAACGGTAATCTCCCATGAACATCATCGAAACCAATAACCTCTGCTACCGGTACAGCCGCGCGGACGCGGTGCACAACCTGGACCTAACCATCGCGGCCGGAAACATCTTTGCGTTCATCGGTCCGAACGGTGCGGGCAAGACCACGACGATCAAGGTCCTGATGAATCTGCTCCAGCCGACGGGAGGGGAGGCCCGGGTGCTGGGGGTCGACTCCCGCCGCCTGGGACCCCGCGAGCGCGTGCGAATTGGCTATGTGTCGGAAAACCAGCGGCTGCCGGACTGGATGACCGTCCGGCAACTGTTGGACTACTGTCGCCCGTTCTATCCGACATGGGATCGCGAGCTCGAGGCGAAGCTCCTCAGGGACTTCGACCTGCCGCCGAACTGCAAGATCAAGCACCTGTCGCGAGGAATGGCGATGAAGGCCGCGCTCCTTTCTTCGCTCGCCTACCGGCCGACGTTGCTGGTGCTCGACGAGCCGTTCAGCGGCCTCGATCCACTGGTGCGTGACGAGTTCATCCGCGGTGTGCTCGAAGTATCGCAACAGCGGGAATGGACGATCTTCATTTCTTCCCACGACATCGGTGAAGTCGAGCAACTGGCGGATTGGGTGGGATTGATCGATGCGGGCCGGCTGAACTTTGCCGAGTCGATCGATTCCCTGCAATCGCGCTTCCGTCGCATCGAAGTGACGGTGGGCGAGAGGGAACCCGATCTGGCCAGCCTGCCTCCCACCTGGTTGGACCTGGGGCGCGAGAACCACCGGGTCCGATTCGTGGAGAGCCGCTACTCAGCCGACGAACTCGCGCGCCAGGGCCGGGAACGGTTCGGCGACGCTGCGATCTCGGCCCATCCGATGACGTTGCGGGAGATTTTCGTGGCGCTCGCGCGGGCCAACCGTGCCGATCGCAAGGCTGCCGCTGCATGAGCCTCACGTGGCATATTGTCCGCAAGGATCTGCTCCGCTTTCGGTGGATCCTGCTCTTGTGGGCCGTGCTCCTTGCGGGCCGGCTGCTGTTCGCCCGGCTGTATTTCTCCATCGATGCCGACGGGGCGGTCGTCCTGCAATGGACGACCTGGGTGTTCGGCACGATCTTCCTTCCGGTCATGTTGCTAGGGGTGGTGCAGGGAGTTCAGGGCGAGGACGCGGTCTGCGACAGCGATGCCTTCTGGATGACGCGGCCGATTTCGCCCGGCCGACTGCTCGCGGCCAAGGCAACCGGACTGGTCTTGATGAGCCTGCTGCCGGTGGCGGTGACGCTGCCCTGGTGGTTGGGATTGGGCTACGATGCCGGTCAATTGCTGCATGCGGCGAAGAACACGCTCGCGGGCGAGTTTCTGCTCGTCCTGTTTGCGCTGCCGCTGGCGATGATCTCCCGCAACGGCAGCCGGTTCGTCATGCACGCGTTTTTGGTGATGGTGGTGGCGATGCTGCCGATCGCCGGGACCACGCTGCTGCGTTTGCCCGGGTCCGCGGCACCATCGCTCGGGCTGGCCGAATCGCGCTACATTCTGATGACGGCAGTGTGGCTCGTGGCCGCGGTGGCCATCGTGGCGATCCAATATCGCACGCGTCGAACGTCGCTCTCGCTGGTGCTGCTGGTCGCGACAGCGTTCAGCTGCGGTATCCTCGCCCACGCATGGAAGATTGATTTCCGCAAAGAATTCTCCGCGCGCGCGGAGCTTCCGCTGCAAAACGCCGGAATCGAAGTCCGGTCGGCGACGATCGGACCCGGCTCCGAGGTGATGATCAGCTTCACGGCCGCCGGCTTGCCGGCTGGAACCGCGGCGCAACTCACGGGCGTGGAGCACCGCCTCCGCGAGGCGGGGACGGAAATGCGGATTACCCCCCATCCGATAGCGGACGATGGGGTCGACGCCGCCGTCCTGCGGATGGTCTGTCACGAGGTCGGCCAGCCAGCGCTGCAGGCGGGTTTCACGCTGCCGCCAGCCGAGGCGTCGCGTCTGGTCGCGGGCGTTCCGGTCGATTATTCGGCCACCCTTGAGGGCAATTTCGATCGGCTCGAGATCGTGGGCGAGGTTCCGACCCGGGTGGACGCCCGGGTGGTCCGCACCGGCGTTTCGCTCCGCACCGAATTTTATGCTGTGACCGAGCCGGCGCAGTTGGTGATTCCGCTGAGCGAGTCGGCACCGGAGACAACGGACGAGATATCGGCCCAGGCGGGCGGACGGAACCCCGTGGACCGTTACGTGCTGGTCAACCCGGATGACGGACTTGCTTTCATCGCGCGATGGAATCGACCGGCGAATTCGCTGACCGTGGCGACGGTCAGCTTCTTCCGCACGCGGCTGAGTTTTTCCATGGCCGGATTTGAGCAGTCGGGCATCACGGACCTGCCGGCCTGGCTAGCGCGGGCGAAAATCGTGAAAGTGCGCGTGCGCGAGACCGGTCGTTTCCGCGAAATGGTGGATCGACCGCGCCTTGTCCTTTCGCCGGCGCCTGCCGCCGGGCGTTGAAACAGATTTCTCCATGAACCTCACCTGGCATATCTTTCGGAAGGACCTCCGGCGCCTCAAGCTGCCGATGGCGCTCTGGCTGACGACCATCGTGGTCCGGCTGCTGGTGCAGGCGGTCGTGTGCGGCCTGTTCGGCCACCCGCGACTGGAATGGATCGGCTACGTTGGCGACGGGCCATGGACGCTGGTGCGTGACGCACTGGATTTGGTCGTGGTCTACCTGCTGGCAGGCTGGTTGGTCTTCGAGGACTCCTTGCGCGACCGGGACGCCTTCTGGCTGACGCGGCCAATTTCCGGCGGGCGCCTGCTCGGCGCCAAGCTCCTGGCCATGGGGCTGCTGCTGGTCGCCGCCCCCGTGGTATTGCACGTGCCGTGGTGGCTGGCCTGCGGATTCCACGCGGGTGATCTCGCGACAGCGGCCGGGGTGAAGGCGTCGATTCTCCTCTTTGTGATGCTAACCAGCGCATGTTGTGCGGCGCTCACCGACGGATTTCCGCGCTACCTGCTGTGGAGTTTTGGCGGCGTCGCCTGCTTCGCGATTCTGGAGACGGCGGTGGGCTGGGTCATCGGGATCGGAGGCGTCACCGGCTCCAGTGCGGGCATTTATGTGACGCGAATGGAAATGTCCTTGATCGGACTTGGCCTGATCGCGCTGGCGGTACTTTGCCACCAGTATCTCACACGGCGGGTCTGGCGCTCGATTGTCCTGCTGGTGGTGGCGGTCACGGTCGTTTGCGCTGCGATCAGCCGCCAGACGGCCGACTGGACGAAGCGCTTCCACGACGCTCCCGCCTTCGAGCGTCCGGGCGACGAGGCAATTCAACTCCAATTGAAGAGGGAACCAGCGTATTCGCCCAGGACTCGGACGTTCGTGGTCCCCGTCGCCCTCGCGAACCTGCCGTCGGACTCCACCGCGGGTGTCAGCCTGCGCGCTGAATGGCAATGGCCGGACAAGACATCGACCCTCTTCAATGGGCCGAGCAGAGGTTTTCCGGACCAATTGACCGCGACGAGGCGGCTGTTGGGGCTTGGCCCCGTGAGCGAGGAACTGAGGCTGCCTTGGGGGATGAGGCTTTCATCGATGTCCGACCGGATGAAGCGTGAGCCCTCGGCTGTGCATGTGAGCGCGGACCTCCTGGTTTACCGGGGACGGACAATCGCCAGCGTGCCGGCGCGATCGAGCACCGTTCGCAACGGATTCGGCTCCTTCACGATCAGCGACGTCCAGCGCGAGGGCGACCACCTCGCGGTGACCTTCACTTCGCGCCAGATGGCGTTGAACCTATTGAAGTCGGCTTGGTCGCCCTTTGGCGGATCGGGTTTGTTCTTCCCGAAAGAAGGAAAGCTTGTGCAAGGCAGGAACGAGGGTGTCGGGATGGCGCTGCTCGACTCGACCCTGGTCGTCAGCGTGCGGGAGCGCTTTCAGCTGCCCGCCGAGCTCGCGAGCGCGGAGGATGCCGAATATGTGCTCGTCAGTTTCGCGCCCGATCGAACCCTGCGGCGCACCTTGGACATCGAGGGCTTTCAGTTGGGCAAGTCGGTTCCGCTCCAATCCGAGGTGGGGACGCGCCGCTAAGTCCTCTCCAGCCAGGCGGCGAGGTCGGTGTCGTCGGCGAGCTCGCGGTAGAACTGATAGTCGGCGGCGAGGAGAGAGGCGTAGGTGGGATCGGCGAAGCGCCGGCAATGGAGGAGGACTTTGGCCTTGTGTCCAGGTGCGCGCACAAGCCGGCCGAGCGCCTGGTTCACCTTCTGCAGGCCGGGGATCTGGTAGACGCGCCGAAAGGCCGCATCGCGTCCGAGCGAGGCAAAGGCATCCATGCGGGCCTTCTGCACGGCGTTTACCTCGGGTAGCGCGGGCCCGACGACCATGGCGTGCGTCACGCGTCCGCCGAGCAGGTCGATGCCCTCGGCGAAGCTGCTGCCGAGGACGAGAAACATGGCGTCGGCCAACGCAAGGCTCTCCTCGACCCACGCGGTCTGGGCGGCGAGATCGGGGAGCTTTGGTTGGAGCGCGACGCGCAGCACGCTGCCGGAATCCTCGAGCGCGCGCAGGACGGATTCAGCGTAGGCGTAGGAAGGGAAGAAGACGGCAATGGCCGAAGTGCGGGGTGAGGGCACCCCGCCTCCAACCGACATGGAAGCGGTGCAGAGCGCCGCGATCGTCGCTGCGGTCGTGCCGTAATGGCCGGCGCGTTTTTTGAACGAGGTGTCGACCCGGAGGTCGACAGCGACGTCGTAGGCGCCGGCGCGCCAGGGGGTGGCAGCGGTGAAGAAACATACCCCGGCACTTCGTGCTACCCCTCTGGATAGAGGGGAGCTCGCGGTTTCGAGGGCTTGGGTCCCCTCTCGAGAGGGGTGCCCGCCAGGGCGCGGTGTGTCGAGTCCGCAGCCGGCGGCAAACTCATCGAACGGCTGCAAGGTGGCGGACATGAGGATGGCGCCGCCGAATTCCTTCAGCGTCGCGCCGATGGCCGCCGCGGCGTCGACGCACGTGAACTCGAGTTCACCGGGTTTCGCGACCCACAGGAGCTTCTTGAGGTCCGGGTCGTCCATGAACTGCAGCAGCGCGGGGAATTGCCAGAGGGTAGCCGAGTGCTGCGGGCCGAGCGCGACATAGTCGACCTGCTGCGTCATCGTGAGGTCGGCCAGTCGCGCGAGCAGATCGTGGATCTCGTGCTCGAACGGCGGGTCGAGCGACTCGGTGGGCTTGAGCGCGCCCAGCAGCCGGGTCCATTCCTCGACCGCGAGCACCAGGGCCGTCGGTGCGCGCAGGTGATCGAGCTCGGCCAGCAGCAGCCGGGCGTCGGTCTCGGTGGCGCGATGCGAATGCGCGCCGGCGACGCGTGAAGGGAGGTTGTGCGCCTCGTCCACGACGAGCAGCGTTTGCGCGGGATCGAAGCCGGGCTGGTCGAACAGCAGGCCCCGATTGTCGGGGGCGAAGACGTAGTTGAAGTCGCCGATCCAGACATCGTTGAACGCCAGCGCGGTCCGGGTGATCTCGTAGGGGCAGATGAGCGCCTCGCGGCCGGCCGCGCGAAGCGTGTCGAGGTCGTGCGGCTGGGCCTCGTCGAGATAGAACCGCGCCAGGCCGCTGGCCGGCCAGCGTTCCGTGCAGCCGCGGAGGAACTCGCAGCCGTCGCGGATGCAGTGGAACGTGTGGTTGACGCAATGTTCGGCTTTGTTGCGAATCTGCCAGGCCGCCACTCGCGTGCCGGCAGGTGAAAAGGACGAAGGGCCGGGGACCGGGTCGGAAGCGGTCATCGACCTGAGCGTGGACACGACCTGGAGCTGGCCGGTGGATTTTCCTGTCAGCCAGATGAGCCGGCCGAAGCGGCCGGCGCGCAACTGGCCGAGGGCGAACTCGAGCACGCAGCCCGTCTTGCCATAGCCGGTGGGCGCCTCAAAGAAAAGAGCTGAGGGCTGAGCGCTTACAGCTGATAGCAGGTCGGCCTGGATGGTTTCCTGTCCCGGGCGAAGCGTAGCGAACGGGCTGTGGAACTGCAGCGCGCGACGGCGTTCGCGGGCGCGCAGCTGCAGGTTGAGAAACTCGACCACCGCATCGAGCTGGTGGTGGACGAGGGCTTCGTCGAACGGGGTCAGGGCGATGGCCTGCGACAATCCCGAGCCGGCTTCGACAAACACGAGTTCGGCGCGGGGTGGGGGCCCGCCGTCGCTGGGCTTCAGCGCGGCAAGGAGCGGAGACGTGGTGGCCGAAGACCGGGAGAGAACGACGTAGGTCGCGAGCTGGAGAAAATATTCGGGATAATCGGCGCGGAGTTCCGCCTCATCGGCCGGCAACGGGCGCGTGACGGTTTTGATTTCGCGGATCAACACACCCCGGCCCTCCGGTCCACCCCTCTCGAGAGGGGACCCGGGAACCAGTTGGTCGATGCGGCCATTGAGAAGAAAGGTCCAGCCCCGGTGCACGAGCCGGCCGTCGATGACGATCTCGAACTGGGCGGCGGGCGACTCGGCCAGCGTTCGGGTCCGGAGTTCATTGTGCCAGTGCTGGCCGAGCTGGGCGCGCCAGAGGCCCGCGGCGCCGCCGGCCGGCTCGCGCGGACCGAGGGCGAAACCGGCGAACTCACCGGCGCTGAGCCGGGCGGTGCGTTGTTCGAGCGAAAAATCCATGGGACAGGTCGACGGAACACACCGGAGATGCGGACGCAAAGCCAGAGATTTGGAGTCGGGGTGCCCTCTGCGGGCGGGACCCATGCCTCGCGGGGTGAGGGCACCCCGCCTCCGAGGGAAAGATTTCGCGGCCCTACAGGCGGATCTCGGTTTCGCCGCGAACCCAGTCGGAAAGGTGGCGGGTGATGCGTCCGACGGCGGCGGGCTCGGCGGATTGTTCGGCGACGGGTTGATTGAGGAGGCGTGTGGCAAGTTCGCGATCCTCGGCCGGCAGCTGGGGCCACCATTGCTGTTTCACCGGGTAACCCTCGTCGCGCAGGAACGTGAACAGCGTCTTGAGCCAGACGATGTCGGGACGGCCACCGGCGGCGAGCGCGGCGAAGCTGGTGCGCAGCAGGCCGGCGATCACCGGGCGGGATTCGTCGGAGACCGGATTGCGGTCGAGCAACTGGGCCAGCGCGGCGGCGGCGCGGAGGGCGTCATACGAGCGGCCGATGCCGGGGTGGCGCTGCACAAAGCGATGCTCCTTGATGAACCAGGTGCGCCCCTGGTTGGATGATTCCACCCAGAGTTCGACCTCGTCGAAGAGATCAGGGGGCGTCGCGGCGGCGGTTTTCTGCGCCAGCCGGCGCAGGCAGTGAAGCACGCCGTGCTCGTCGGAGAAGACGGTCAGTTGCTCGAACTTGTCCGCGCCCGAAGGTTTCTTCGCCAGGACAAAGGCGGAAAGTTGAAGCTGCTGGCCAGGCATGGATCAGTGAGCAGAAAGCGGTGAGCAGTGAGCAGGTTGCCGCGGCCGCCCGGCATGGCTTCACTTCGCCGCTTTGAGCGCGGCCTGGGCTTCGTCCGGGCCGGGCCAGGTGGGCAGCACGGCACCGCAGGAGATCACGGTCTTCATCCCCTCGGTGACGGACATCTCGAGTTCGATGATTTCGGATTTCGGCAGGTAGATGAAATACCCGTTCACGGGGCTGGGACACGTGGGGAGGAACACGGCCCAATGGTCGCCCGCCAGGTGCTGGTGCGGCTCGCCCCGGCTGGTGTTGGTGAGGAAACCGATCGTGTAGGAGCCGGCGCGTGGAAACGGCACCAGCACCACCTTGCTGAATTGGGCGCGGTCCTTGGCCCCGAAGGTTTCGATGAACTGCTTGACGCTGTTGTAGAATCCGCCGACGCCGGGAATGCCCTGGATCAGGCGCTCACCCAATGCGCCCAGGAACTGGCCCAGGAAAAGCTGGGACAGGAAGCCGAGGGCGGTGATCAGCGCCAGGACGAAAAGCGTGATGACGATGTCCCAAAGCACGCTCGGCAGGCGGCTGAGTGCCTGGGGCAGGTACGGCGCGAACAGCGGCGTGATGGACCCGCCGACGATGCCGATGATGATCTTCAGCGCCCAGATCGTGACCACGAGCGGCGCGACGAGCACGATGCCGGTGAAGAAGGCGGTGCGCAGGGTCTTGAAGCGAGTTTCGGGCATGCGGAGCGGAGTGAACCACAGATGAACGCGGATGCACACAGATTTTTGGGGCTGGCGGCACAGGGAACGCTCAAAAAACCATCATCCTGACCTTGGACGAATGGGCGTTGTGCCCGGCGGAGAGCGTTTTGGCTGGCCGGCCATCCAGCCGCGGTCGGCCGGGAGGCCGACCCTCCACCAAGACATCGATACGCACCACAAGGTCGGCCGGGAGACCGATCCTCCACGGATCCGATGATACGCGCGGAATAATCGGGTCAGCGCAGCCGGAACTCCGGCATGGCGCCCGCCGCCTGCAGCAGCCGCATCGCCCGCGCCTCCGCGGCGCGCATCCGGCGTTTCTTCGCGGGCTGGAGGTCGTCGTAGCCTGCGAGGTGGAGCCAGCCATGGACGAGGTAGAGGGTGAGTTCGGCGGCGAACGCGTCGCGTAGGGCCGGCGCTTGCCGCCGGGCCGGACGTCCTGGCCTGCCGACAAGCGGCAGCCCTACAAATCGCGCGGCCATGTCGGCCGACACGCAGATTTCACCCGCGAGCCCCGCGGCCCGATCGCCGGCGAAAGTGATCACGTCGGTCGTGGTCGGGTCGCCCATGAAATCGGCATGGATCTTCGCCACCGCCGGATCAGTCAGGAAGACCAGCGAGAGTTCACCGGGTGGACAGCCGCCGAGGAAATCGACCGCATGGGCGTCGAGGGTTGCGATCGCTCGTGCCACCTCGCGACGCGAGAGGCGCAGGCGGGGATGACGGTTGGTGACGGCGACGAGGCGATTCATCGCGAGGGTCGGCGTCCCAGCCGACCGCGGCCGGTCAGGAGACCGATCCTCCACCGATGCGGATTCCAGCTGCGCGGGGGCCCGCCATAAGACCGCCGGACCCGAGCCCTCATGCCGGTCCCTCCTCCCCGGCTTTCGCCTGCTCGTAGGCGTCGATGATGCGTTGGACGAGCGGGTGGCGGACGACATCGCTGGCGGTGAAGGTGTGAAACTCGATGCCGGGGATGTTTTTCAGGATGCGCGGGGCCTGGACCAGGCCCGACTGCTTGGCGCGGGGCAGGTCGATTTGCGTGATGTCGCCCGTGACCACCATCCGCGACTCGTCGCCGAGCCGAGTGAGGAACATCATCATCTGCTCGGGCGTGGTGTTCTGGGCCTCGTCGAGGATGATGAAGGAGGCCGACAACGTGCGGCCGCGCATGTAGGCCAGCGGGGCGATTTCGATCACGCCTTTTTCCGACAAGGTCGCCACATCCTCGGGATCCAGCATGTCGTGCAGGGCGTCATAGAGCGGGCGCAGGTAGGGCAGGATCTTCTCGCGCAAGTCGCCGGGCAGGAAGCCGAGGGTCTCGCCGGCTTCAACCGCCGGCCGGGTGAGGACGATGCGCTGGACCTGGTTCTTCAGCAGCGCGGAGACGGCCATCGCCATGGCGAGGTACGTCTTGCCGGTGCCGGCGGGCCCGATGCCGAAGACGACCGGGTTTTTCAGGATGGCCTGGAGGTAAAGCTTCTGGCCGATGGTTTTTGGGACCACGCTCTTGCGTTTCGTGGCGATGACGAGCGGCTCGTCGAACAGCGCGCGCAGACTGGCGCCGTTGTCGCGGGTGAAAAGCTGGAGCAGGCGCAGGAAATCCGGCGTGCGCACCGCGAGCCCTTGGGTCCGCCCGGCGTTGAGCAGGTTGAAGAACTCCTCGGCGCGCGCCTGGGCCTCGGCCGGCCCGTCGACCTGCAGCCATTCGTCGCGCGTGACCAGGCGCACGCCCAGGGCCTGCTCGACGCGCGCGAGGTTGTCCTCCTTGCCGCCAAAAAGTTGCTGCAGATGCCGGGCGCTGGGGAAATGGAGCTTCTTGGGTTCGGGCACGGAAAGGGAACAGTGGACAGTGGGTGGTGAGCGGTCAGCCGGACGGCGAGCGGGTCAGGCCTGGGCGGCCAGTTTGTCCGCGACCGTCTTGAGCCGGGCGAACATGGCTGCGAGGGATTGCGGCAGCACGCGGGTCTTGCCGATGACGGGCATGAAGTTGGTGTCGCCATTCCAGCGCGGCACGATGTGCGCGTGCAGGTGCGTGATGCTGCCGCCCGCGGCGCCGCCGAGATTGAAACCGATGTTGAAGGCATCGGGCTTGAGCGCCGCGCGCAGGACCTCCTTCCCGAAGATGATCTCATCCATCAGGTCGGCGCGCTCGGCTTTCTTGAGGCCGGTGAGATCGGCGACATTGCGAAACGGGACGGCGAGCAGGTGGCCCGCGTTGTAGGGATAGCGGTTCAGCACGAGGTACGAGAGTCGGCTGCGGTGGATAATGTGCGCCTTGGCATCGTCGCCCATCGCCGGCAGGGCGGTGAAAAGATTCTCACCGGTGGTTCCGCGCGGCGCCTCGATGTATTCCATGCGCCAATAGGCGTGGAGGTGTTCCATGATTCGCGCCGATCCTACGCCGCGATCCGGGGCATGTCAAAACCCCAAAAACCGCCGCTCGCCTGCGGTGACCGCGGCCGGCGCAAACGCGGCGGGAAGAGCCAGCGGGGCGGGGGCGTCCGCTCTCCGCTGGGGGCGGGTGCCCTCACCCTGCGAGGCATGCTCCCGCGGAGGCAACGGAGCAAACGGCCATCCGCGGCCCGGACCAATCAGGGTTTGGTCGGTGGCGCGGGCACGGGCGCCGGGGCCGGGACGTGAGCTGCGGCCGGTGCTTCGGCCGGGCGCACGATGAACTCCGAGGCGCGCGCCGGATCGAGATATTCCCTGGCGAGCCGGTCCAGTTCGGCCGCGGTGACGCTTTCGTTGTCGGAATAGCGCGTGCGGCTCCAGTCGAGGTGCTGGGGAAATTCCTGCGCGGACGCCAGGACCGTGTTCAGCCAGTAGGCGTTGGTGCGCGACGACTCGCGCAGCGCGGTCAGCACGGGCTGCTTGGCGCGAACGAGTTCCTCGTCGGTGACGCCGCCCTGCCGGATGGCGGTCGCCACGGCCTTGATGGCATCGGCGATGGTCTGGGCCTCGGCGGGCGCGACGGTCGCGTCGGCAATCAGCCAACCATAGCCCGGATAGGTGTCGCTGAGGTCGCTGGCGGTGCCGGGGCTGTAGGTGCCACCCATTTCCTCGCGGATCTTGACCCGCAACCGGTCGGCCATCACCTCCATGAGCAGGCGCAGCCGGCGGGAGAGCTTCACGTCGAAGCTGTCGGTCGCCGGCCAGTAAAGGCGGACGACGGCCTTGGGAATCTCGGTCGGCACGGTGTATTCCTTTTGAAGCGGTGCGGCTGGCGCCGTCACCTTGCGCTCGGCCGTGAAGGCGGCCTTTTCCGCCCGCGGGGGCAGCGCCCCAAATGTCCGGGCGACGGCGGCGATGGTCGCATCGGGCTCGAGGTCACCGACCAGGGCGATCTCAATCGGGCCGCGGGCCAGCTCGGGCGTCAGCCACGCTTTCAACTCGTCGAGGTTGCGCGAAAGCATGGCTTCCTTCGGGGGCAGCCCGAAGCGCGGATCGCCGCCGGCGAGCAGGCGCTCGACCTGCAACTGCAGCGGGCCGTCGGGCGTGTGCTCGAGCCGGGTGTAAAGTTGTTCCACACCCTTGCGGACTTGGCGGAGCGCCTCCGGCCGGTAGCCGGGATCGGTGAGGTAGGCGCAGAACAGCTGGAGTTGCAGCAGCAGGTCGGTGCGGTTGGTCGAGCCCGCGAACACGAACGCGTCGTCCTCCGCGCCGAAGCTCAGGCCGAGGGTCTTGCCGGCGAGGATGCGCTGGAGGTCGTCGACACTGTGCTTGCCGAGGCCGCCGGTCGTGAAGGCGCTGTTGGCCAGCAATGACAGGCCCGGTTTGTCGAGCGGCATGCTGAGCGTCCCGGCGCCGAACCGCACCGAGACGCGGATCCGGCCGGCCTCGAAATCGGTGGCCTTGAGATTGAGGCGGACGCCATTCTTGAACTCGATGAGCGTGGCGCCGAGGTCGGCGATCTCGGTGCGCTTGGCCACCTGGCCGGGCGGGCCGAAATCGGTGTAGGCGAACGCCGCCTCCTTGGTTTCCGCCTCGGCGGCGACCGGAACAGCCTCGCTGGCCTTGTAGGCGCCCACGATGGTGTCCGCGGCGTGGCGCAGCTGGAGATTGCCGGAGACAAAAATGAGCCGGCCCGGCGCCTCGTTCCACGCCGCACGGAGGGCCGCGGCGCAATCCGCAGGCGTGATCTTCCCGAGGGCGGGCGCATAGACGGCGAGGTTGGCCGTGGGATGGGTGGTGACGGAGCGGTCAAGGAGGTCACCGGTGATCTCATCGGCCACGTTGGCCGAGCGCCGGGTCGCGGCGGTGCGCACCGCCTCTTCCAGGTTGTTCTTCATCTCGGCCACCGCCTCGGCGAGTTCCGCCGGCTGGAAGCCGTGCTCCAGCGCCCGGCGCAATTCCTGGTCGGAGACGGCCAGCGCGGCCGACCACTGGTCGGGGCGGCAATTGAGCTCGATCGAGGCGTTGCGGAAGAAGTCGAACTGTTCGGTGACGCCGACGAGGCCGCTGAGGAACGGCGCCCCTTCCTTTTTGGCCAAGATCGAGAGGCGCCGGTTCAGCATCCGCAGCGCCAGCGTGCGCGGCAGGTATTTGACGCGGAGCGCGACGGTGTCGGGCTCGAACGCATACGGCACGACGGTTTCGAGCGCGACGTTGGTGCTGCCCGCCTCAGGCTCGGCGTGCAGCGTCGCGGTGACGGTTGCCGGCGCGGTGACGGTGCCGAGACGCGGCTCGGGCAGCGCGGGCGCGCGGTCGGTGAGCGGCGAAAAGAGCTCGCGCACGACGGGCTCGACGTCCGCGGGCTTGATGTCGCCGACAATGACGAGGAACATCCGCTCCGGCCGATACCACGCATCGTAGAACGCGGCGAAGCGGTCGTGGCGCGCGGTCTTGATGACCGTCTCGTCGCCGATGGGGAGGCGCGCCGGCAGGCGGGTATCGGGCACGAGGAATTCGAGTTCGGCGACAAAGGTGCGCAAGCCCACCGAGTCACGCGCGCGTTTTTCGCTGAGGATGACGCCGCGCTCCTGGTCGATCTCCTTGTCGTCGAGCAGGAGGCCGCCGGCGATGTCGGCGAAGAACGTCAGGGACTCGCGCAGCGTCTCCGGCTTGGTGTCGGGCAGCTCGAGCTGGTAGATGGTGCGGTCGAAATTCGTCGCGGCGTTGGTATCGCCGCCGAAGCCCATGCCGAGGCGCTGGAAGAACTCCACCACGGAATCCGACGGGAAGTGCCGGCTGCCGTTGAAGGCCATGTGCTCGAGGAAATGCGCGAGGCCCCGCTGGTCGTCGCTCTCGTAGAGTGAGCCGACCCGGATGGCGAGGCGCGCGCTGACGCGGCCCTTCGGCTCCTGGTTGTGCACGATGGCATAGCGGAGGCCGTTCTCGAGGCGGCCCCAGTGGATCGCGGGGTCCGGCGGCAGGTCGCTTTTCTCGTAGGGGAAATCCGCGGCGCCCGCCAGCAGGGGCAGCACCAGGAGGAGGAGCAGGAGCCGGCGGAACACCGGCAGGGAACGAACGGGGAGGACGGGTGCCGACGGGGAGTTGAACATGGCTCCCCCGCAGTGAGGCCAGCGAGGCGCGGAGTGCAAGTTCCGTGCGGGGGGTGGTTAAGGGAGGGCGGACTTTTAGGGTGGCGTAACCGGTGGTCCGCTTTCTAAAGTCGCTTGGTCATGAAAGCGAAAGCCAAGCCCCAACCGGAAAAGATCCACGCTGCGCTGGCCCGTAAAAAGGGCCCGGTGTCGCGATTCGTCGCGCACCATTTCCGGCATTTCAACGCCGCGACCCTGATGGATGCGGCCATCGCCTATGAGGCGCACCTGGCGGCGGGCGGGCGGATGGTGGTGACCCTGGCCGGGGCGATGTCGACGGCCGAACTGGGCCTCTCGCTGGCCGAGATGATCCGGCGCGACAAGGTCCATGCGATCGTCTGCACGGGCGCCAACCTCGAGGAGGACATCTTCAACCTCGTCGCCCACGACTATTACGAACGCGTGCCGCATTACCGGCACCTGTCGGCGCAGGACGAGCAGAAGCTGCTCAAGCGCCACATGAACCGCGTCACGGACACGTGCATCCCCGAGATGGAGGCGATGCGCCGGATCGAATCGGCCGTGGCGGAGGAGTGGCTCGCCGCGGACCGCGCGGGCGAGCGGTATTTTCCCCACGAGTTCATGTACAAGATCCTGCGGTCGGGGAAACTGCGGCGGCATTACCAGATCGACCCGCGGAACTCCTGGATGGTCGCGGCCTGCGAGCGGAACCTGCCGATGATCGTGCCGGGCTGGGAAGACTCGACCCTCGGCAACATGTACGCGGGCCGGGTCATCACCGGCGAGATCCGGCACGTGCACACGGTGCGCACCGGCATCGAATACATGGCATGGCTGGCGGACTGGTACACCCGGAACGCGCGGAAGCTGCGGCACGGGGAGGGCTCGCTCGGGTTTTTCCAGATCGGCGGCGGCATCGCGGGGGATTTTCCCATCTGCGTCGTGCCGATGCTGCACCAGGACCTGCGGCGCACGGGCGTGCCGCTCTGGGGCTACTTCGCCCAGATCAGCGACTCGACCACGAGCTACGGCAGCTACTCCGGCGCGGTGCCGAACGAAAAGATCACCTGGGGCAAGCTGGCGAAGAGCACGCCGAAGTTCGTCATCGAGAGCGACGCCACGATCGTCGCGCCGTTGATTTTTGCGTGGGTGCTGGGACAATAACGAACCGCGGAATGCGGAACGCGGAGCGCAGAAGGCGAAAGCAGCTTCAGAAATGCCCGATTCAAGCAATCGCTTTCGATTCCAGCGCCTGGAGGTGTGGCAGGAAGGTCGAAAGCTCTATCGAATGGTTTCCCGCATGGTGCGACAGTTTCCGAAAGAAGAATCCTATGGCCTCACCTCACAGATGCGTCGCTCGGCACGCTCCGTCTGTGCCAATATTGCCGAAGGCAGCGGGCGCAATTCAGACAGGGATTTCGCGCAATTCATAGAAATCACGTATGGCTCCGCGATGGAAGTGGCATCCGACGTGTTCCTGGCGTTGGACGAAGGGTACATCACCGCACAAGATCATGACCAATTGCTGGCCCAGGTCGAAGTTGTGGCGGCCAAGGCCTCCGGTTTGTATCGAAAGCTGACGGGCACTCCGCCTTCCGCCGTCCGCACTCCGCGCACTTCTGAAGCATGATCTGGCTCTACCGCCTCCTGTTCCTGCCGTTGTTGCTGCTGCTGGCGCCGTACTATCTCTGGCGGATGCGGCGGCGCGGCGGGTATGCCAACAACTTCGGCCACCGGTTCGGTCGCGTGGACGCGCTGCCCGCCCGCCGGCCCGGCGTGCACCGGGTCTGGCTGCAGGCCGTCAGCGTGGGCGAGGTGCTCGCGATCGCCCCGCTGCTCGAGGCGCTGCACCGCGACGGCCGCACGGAGGTTTATCTCACCACGACCACGAGCACGGGCTTCAAGCTGGCGTGCGAGAAATACGTGGGCCTCACCGTCGGCCTCGGCTATTTTCCGCTCGATTTCTGGGCGTTCAGCGCGCGGGCCTGGCGCGCAGTCCAGCCGGACCTCTGTGTCCTGATGGAAGGCGAGCGCTGGCCGGAGCACGTGCACCAAGCCTGGCGGCGCGGCGTGCCCGTCATCGCCATCAACGCTCGGCTGTCGGACCGCAGCTTCCGGCGCTCGCTGCGGTTCCGGGGCGTGCTGCGTCCGCTGGCGCGCGGCGTGACGCACGTGCTGTGCGCGTCGAAGCGCGACGAACAGCGGTTCAAGGCCCTGGGTTATCCGCCGGACCGGCTGATGCGCACGGGCAACCTGAAGCTCGATGTCAGCATCCCGCTGCTCAGCGAGGCGGAGCGGGAACAATTGCGGCGCGAGCTCGGGCTCGGTCCCGGGCTTGTGCTGTTGGGCTCCTCGACCTGGCCGGGCGAGGAGGCGGCGCTATTGACCGCCCTGCAGGCCGCACGCGAACGCGGGCTGGCGGTGTCGCTGCTCCTCGTGCCTCGGCATGCCGAGCGACGGGACGAATTGCGGGCGCTCCTGGAAAAATCCGGCCGCTCGTTTCATTTCCGCACCGCGGGCGTTGCGCCGGGCGTGGTGGACGTGGCGGTGGGCGACACCACGGGCGAACTCCGCAAGTTCACCCAACTCGCTGACGTCGTGTTCACCGGCAAGAGCCTCGCCCCGCACGAGGGCGGGCAGACGCCGGTCGAGGCGGCCGCGCTGGGCAAGCCGGTGCTGCACGGGCCGCGCATGACGAATTTCCGCGAGATCATCCGGACGCTCACCGAGGCCGGGGCCGTGCGCCGCGTCGAGACCCACCGCGACCTGATCGACGCGGCCGTTGAGTTGCTGGCCGACCCGGCCCAGCGCGAACGGCTGGCGGCGGCGGCGCGAGCCTGGCACGAGGAGAACCGCGGGGCGACCGAGCGGACGCTCGCCGTCCTCCGCGCGGAACTCGCGGCCCGCGGGGCCTGAGCGGGTTTTGCTGTTCTCTTGGAGGCGGGACGTCCTCGTCCCGCGGGTTGCCGTTCGTGCTTGCACGTCGCGGGGTGAGGGCACCCCGCCGCCAGGTTCGGACCAACCTGCACGGAGCAGCGCCGGTTCCACCGCGGCTCAGGCCAGGGCGGCGCGGCGCGGCGCTGCGCCGCGCCAGCCGACGCGCGCCAGGACCTCGGCGGCTATGGTGCGCGCGGCGTCCGGCCGCGCGAGGCGGCTGAGGTTGGCGCGCCAATGCTGCCAGACGCGGGCGTCGTGGGCGAACATCCGGTCCAGCGCCGCGACGATCGCCGCCGGCGAATCCGCCAGCGCGCCGCCATCATGGCGGCGAATCAGCTCGAAGTTACCCTCTTCCTGGCCGGGCACGATCTGGCTCACGAGGAGCGGGCACAGTGCATTGATCGATTCCTGGGTCGTGGCGCCGCCGGCCTTGCTGATCACCGCGTGGTGGGTCATCAGCAGCTCCGGGATCCGGTCGGTCCAGCCCAACACCTCCGCCGTCGCGGGCGCGCCGCGGGACAGCGCGAGCAGTTCGCGACGGAGAGCGTCGTCCCGTCCGGCGGTAAACGTGATCCGCCAGTCCCGGCGCGCCAGGAGGGCCCGCGCGATGTCGAGGGCCGGCCGCCGGGCCGTGTTGATCATGAAGAGTACGCGGCGCTCCGTTCGGTCGGAGGGCGCCGGCGGCTGCCAGTGCGCGGGGCGGTCGGCAAAGGCGAGGGCGACGGGGAAGCCGCTGACGTGGATGGCCGCGGGTGGCAGGCCCTGGAACGACAGGAACGAGGCGGACTCGCAATCCGTGACGAACCAGCCGGCCGACGGCGTGCGGTACCACAGCGAATTGATCGTGAGCGCATCGGTGACGACGGTGAAGTGCGGGCAGAACTCCTGGCCATCGCGGCGCAGGCGGTTGAGCAGCCAGGCGTAGACGGGATAGGTCGAACACAGGGCAACCGGCTGCTTCTCCGCGATGATCCGGCCGAGCAGCCGGCGATGACTGGCCAGCGCGCGGAAGAGCCACGGCGCGCGCGGCGAGCGGTCGAGCCAGCGATAGGTGGCGCTCCAGACCGCGGGCGTGGCGTTGATCATCCGCAGGTAGGCGCGCCGGGAAAAGTCGTTGAGGCGCGGCGCGCGACGCGCGAACAGGTCGACCAGCTCGGCCTCGACGCCCGGCTGTTCCTGGAAGGCGGCCTGCAGCGCGCGGGCGGCGCTGTTGTGTCCCTCGCCGTAGCCGGCGGTAAGAATGAGGACCCGGGCCATGCTCAGGCGATGACGGGCAGTCGCGACGGCTCCTCGAACTCCTCGACCGGCGCCACAGGCGGGCGCGGGAAGCGGGCGAGAAATTCCTGGTAGGTGATGAGGCCGAGCCGGCCGTCGTCGTGCTCGACGATCGCGGTCATCGACTCGACCCAGTCGCCGGAGTTGAGGTAATGGATGTCGCCGATCATCTTGTCCGCCGGCGTGTGGATGTGGCCGCAGATGACGCCGCGGCAGCCGCGCTCGCGCGCCAGCCGGGCGATCTGCTCCTCGAACTTGCCGACGAAGCTGACGGCCTGCTTGACGCGGGCCTTGATGGCCTGGCTGAGCGAGAAGTACTCCCGGCCGCGGAGGGCGCGGAACCAGTTGTAGAGGCGGTTCAGGCGCAGGAGGAGCGCATACCCGATGTCGCCGAGGTGGGCGAGGAAGACCATGTTCTTGACCACGCTGTCGAATACGTCGCCGTGCAGGACGAGGTACCGGCCGCGGGGCGTCTCGAGGACGCATTCCTCGACCAGCTGGAGGCGGCCGAACTGCATCGGCAGCAGGCGGCCGATGAAATCGTCGTGGTTGCCGCGCAGGTACACGACCTCGGTGTCGCGCTTCTGGACCATGGTGAGGACGCGGCGCACGAAGCGCGTGTGCGCCTTCGTCCAGACGCCCCCGCGGCGGAGACGCCAGCCGTCAATGATGTCGCCATTGAGTATGAGGCGCTCGCAGCGGACATGCTTGAGGAAGTGCGAGACCTCCTCGACCTTGCTGTGCGGCGTGCCGAGGTGGATGTCGGACACAATCACGGTGCGGACCTGGAGGGCGGATTTGCTCATGGGCGGGAAGGGGAGAGGGATTCAGGTTGTTCGAGGGCGGGAGCCGCGCCGGGGGCGGGTGTGGTCGTCATCGCCTCGGTGAGGTCGGCGACGAAGCGGTCGATGATGGCATCCCACGTGTTGGGGCGGACGGCAGCCGGCGCAGCCGCGGCGAGGCGCGCGCGCAGGGCGGCGTCGGCGGCCAGGCGCATGGCGTGCGCCACGAAGGCGCTTTCATCTCCGACCGCGGCCACGAGGCCATTTTCGCCGTGGCGAATGAACTCGTGCGCGGCGGCGTAGTCGAAGGCACCGACGGCGAGCCCGCTGGCGAGCGCCTCGGTGATGACGTTGCCGAAGGTCTCGGTCGTGCTGGCGTGCAGGTAGATGTCGCCCGAAGCGTAATGGCGCGCGAGATTCACGCCGGTGTAGAAGCCGGTGAAGACGATGTCGGGCCGCTGCCGCTGGTAGGTGGCGAGCATCGGTCCGTCGCCGACGAGCACGAGCCGGGCGCGCGGCGCGACCGCCTTGGCGGCGTCGAACGCGCGAAAGAGCTGCGGGTAGTTCTTTTCCGCGGCGAGCCGGCCGACGTGGAGGACAACGGGATCACCCGGGGAAGCGCCCCAGGACGCGCGCAGAGACTCGTCCCGGCGGGCCGGGTTGAACAGGGTGGTGTCGACGCCGCGGGACAGCAGGCGAAGATTGAGGTAGCCTTCCGCATCCAGCTGGGAGAGCAGCGTGCGCGTCGGCACGAACGTCCGGCGCGTGCGATTGTGAACGTGCCGGAGCCAGCCGGCGACGACGGGCTTCAGCCAGCCGATGCGATAGTCGCGCGTGTATTGGTCGAAGTTCGTGTGGAAACTCGAGGTGACGGGCACGCCGAGCGAGCGCGCGGTCGTGATCGCCGACGCGCCCAGCGGGCCCTCGGTGGCGACGTGGACCAGGTCGGGACGGTGGAGACGCCAGAGCTGGCGGAGGCGACGGCCGGCCGGGAGGCCCAGGCGAAGCTGGGGGTAGCCGGGAATCGGGACACCCGGCAGGCGCACCTGCCGGCAGGCGAGTCGCTGCGTGACGCTGAAGCGGGCCGACTCATGCCGCTGGCGGGGGCGGACGATCGTCACGCGATGCCCGCGTTGCGCGAGGCCGTCAACCAGCCGGCCCAGCGTCATGGCGACGCCGTTGATTTCGGGAGAGTAGGTTTCGGTAACGATGACAAGGTTCAATCGGGTGGCCCGGGCGGCGGTTACGGACCGGCCGGCGAGCGCGGCGCCACGTTGCACGAGCCGTGTGAAGGCCCGGTGTCGCCGGAGTGACGATCAGGTAAAAATGGCACCAAAATTATATGCCCGGTAAATTCCGGAAATATTGGTTGCACGCCGCGCGCGAAACTTTCTAACGTGGTGCTTTTAGTTTGATGCAAACCCACGGGCCGAAGCGCATCTACACCCCGCAGTCCCTCGAATTCTGGTTCAACCGGCTCGAAACCGATTGGGAGCAGCAGTTTGAGCCGACCCATGTCGAGCGCGGCCACGACATGTACCGTGATGGCGAGATCCGCGAACTCGAGCTGGGGGCGAAGGACGCCATTGTTCACCGCAAGGTCGAGAAGCGTGAGGAATACGCTGTCATTGAATGGGATGGAGATAACATCAGGGTACGCTCCTCATCGACCGATGCCATGCTGGCCAACGCCATTGCCGTGGCGGGCCTGCATGAAATCGAGGAACTGCTTGTCGACGAACTGACGGCCCTGCTGCCCGGGGCCAAGGCGGCGGCGGCCGGACCGGCCACCAATGGCCATGCGCCGGCGCCGGAGGCGAACGGGAGCAAGGCGGACCAGCCGACGCGGGACCTGCTGCTCAGCTTCACGACCACAAACGAAGGGTTGATCTTCCTGGCCTATTGGAAGCAGGGGCGGAATCGCGTCCCGGCCCTGGGCAACACGACCAACCACCCGACGGCCGCCGAACGCGCCAAGCTGATCGCGCTCGCCACCTATGCCCGCAAGGCGCACTTCCGCTACAATCAGACGACGCACGCGTACGCGCTCGACGCGCTGGCGGACATCCCCGGCTTTCTGCGCGACATGCTGCCGCATTGGAAGAAGCAGTTCGCGATCGAGCTCGACGTGAAGGTCGGCAACCTCAAGGAGGGCGCGCGCGCCATCGAGATCGAGGCGGTGGCCGACAAGCGCAACGGCTCCGGGCTGAACCTGCGTTGGATTTTTCGCGCCGGCGAGAGGCTGCTCACGGAGGAGCAGGCCGCCGCGCTGATCAAGCACGGGCGCACGCCGATGCTGCTGCCCGACCTCGGCATCGTGACGATGGCGGAGGACAAGTGGGAAAGCCTCAACCAGTGGCGCCGCAGC
>Ga0310810_10000554_pt1 | contig 37604 bp, 37 predicted proteins | sample NCmetagenome_FD_207641 | JGI IMG/M metagenome (GOLD analysis project Ga0310810, IMG submission 207641) | Soil microbial communities from experimental microcosm in Duke University, North Carolina, United States - NC | ecosystem: Engineered > Artificial ecosystem > Soil microcosm > Unclassified ...
TACGACGCCGCCTTCGGTTACGAGATCGCCGTGATCATCAAGGAAGGGCTCCGCCGTCTCTATGCCGAGGGCGAGGAGTATTTCTATTATCTGACGCTCTACAACGAAAACTACCCGATGCCGGAAATGCCGCAGGGCGCGGAGGAAGGCATTCTCAAAGGGTTATACAAGCTCAAACCCGCAAGCAAGGGAAAGAAATTCAAGGCGCAAATCTTCGGCAGCGGTCCGCTTTTGCGCGAGGCATTGCGTGCTCAGGAAATATTGGCGGAGCAGTTCGACGTCGCGGCCGACGTTTGGAGCGCGACCAGCTACAAGCTCTTGCGCGGTGAGGCGTTGCGCGCGCAGCGGTGGAACATGCTTCACCCTACGGCGACACCGAAAAAATCGTACATTGAGTCGATCCTGCAGGATGAAGAAGGTCCGTTCATCGCCGTTTCCGACTACATGAAAATGGTGCCAGATCAAATCGCCCCTTGGGTCCCCGGCGGTTTGTTGAGCCTTGGCACCGACGGCTTCGGACGGAGCGATACGCGCGCCAATCTCAGACGATTCTTTGAAGTCGACGCCGAGACCACTGTGATCGCAACGCTCTATGCGCTTTATGACAAGGGTGCCATAGCCGCCCAGGCAGTGGAGCAGGCGATCAAAAAGCTCGGCGTCGATCCTGAAAAACCGTTTCCGTTCCATCTCTAATCGTAACCGCAAAAATTCTCCATGGATGTCAAACTTCCCCAGCTCGCTGAAGGTGTAGAGTCCGGCACGGTGGTGAGCATTCTGGTCGCCGAAGGTCAGGAAGTGAAAAAAGACCAGGCGATCATGGAGCTGGAAACGCAGAAGGCCGTGGGTTCGATCCCCGCGCCGAGTTCCGGCATCGTGACCAAAATCTACGTAAAACAAGGCATGGAAATCGCGGTAGGCCAAGCGCTGATGGCGATCGAAGCAAGCGGCGCACCCAGCGCCAAACCGGCGCCGGCACCCGCACCAGAAAGCGCGCCGCGGAAACCGAGCGCGGCGCAGCCGCCGAGTCAACCGGCGGCCGCGCCGGCCGCCGTAGAAAATTATCATTACGAATCGAAAAGCGGTGCGCCGCCGCCAGCACCGCCTTCCGTGCGCAAGATCGCGCGCGAGCTCGATATCGACCTGACCCGGATCCGCGGCAGTGAAGCCGGCGGTCGAATCAACTTGGGCGACGTGCGCGCTTACATTCAGCGTTTGCAGGAAATTGCGTTTAAAGGTGGAACGCCCATGGCGGTGCAACCAGCCGCTGCGCCCGCCACTCCCGTTCCGAGCGAAGCCATCGATTTCGCCAAGTGGGGACCGATTCGACGCGAAAAATTGTCGCCCCTCCGGCGCACGGTCAGCCGCCGGATGGTGGAATCGTGGACGATAATTCCGAAGATCAATCAATTTGCCGACGCCGACATCACTGCGTTGCTCGCGCTGCGAAAAAAGCACGCGGAGGCCTACGAGAAAAAAGGCGCGCACCTTACTTTAACGGCGTTCTTCCTGCTCGTGCTCGGCCGCGCGTTGAAAAAGCATCCGCGCGCCAACGCGAGCATCGACGAAACATCGCATGAGATCATTTACAAAGACTACTGTCACATCGGTATTGCCGTCGACACCGAGGGTGGACTGATCGTTCCGACCTTGCGCGACGTCGACCAAAAAAATCTTCTGCAAATTTCGCAGGAGCTGCACACGCTCACCGAGAAAACCCGCCAGCGCAAAGTGTCGATCGAAGAATTGCAGGGCGGCACCTTCACCGTATCGAACCAGGGCAGCATCGGCGGCAGCCACTTCACGCCGATCATCTATGCACCGCAGGTAGCGATTCTCGGCGTCGGCCAGGGCGGGCAAAAACCGGTCGTGATCGACGGCAAGATTGCGATCCGGACAATCGTTCCTCTCTGTCTGGCCTATGATCATCGCGTGCTCGACGGTGCCGATGCGGTGCGCTTTCTTAAGGACGTAATCGCCGCCGTGGAAAATTTCGCCGAAGCCGATCTGAAACTCAAGTAAATATGGACCCGATCAGCACTGAAATCCTCGTTCTCGGCGCCGGTCCGGGCGGCTATACCGCCGCCTTTCACGCCGCGGACAAGGGGAAAAAAGTCATTCTCGTCGAACAGAACCCGCGCTTGGGCGGTGTCTGCATGAACGTCGGCTGCATTCCGTCCAAGGCTCTGCTCCACGCCACGGCGGTGATGCGCGAGTCGAAAGACTCGGCTCAGCGCGGCATCGAGTTCGGCGCGCTCAACGTCAATCTCGACAAGCTCCGCGGCTGGAAAGAGTCGATCGTCGAAAAGCTCGGCCAGGGCATCAAAACTCTGGCGCAGCATCGAAACGTCGAAGTCGTGCACGGCCGCGGCCACTTCGAAGACTCGCAGACTCTTCGTGTCGAGACCGACGCCGGACAGAAATTTATCCGCTACGAAAAAGCGATCATTGCAGTGGGCTCGAAACCCGCCATGCCCAACGCTTTCGATCTCGGCAACAAACGCATCATGACCTCCACCGAAGCGCTCGACCTGCCGGATATTCCACAGGACATGCTCGTGGTCGGCGGCGGCTATATCGGCATGGAGCTCGGTACGGTGTACGCCGCACTCGGAAGCCGCGTGGTGGTACTTGAAGCGCTGCCGTCGATTCTTACTGGAGTTGACGCGGATCTGGTCCGCCCGGTGAGTCGCATGGCGCAGAAAGCCTTTAAGGAAATCCGCCTCAACACCAAAGTGCTCAAGATGGCAACGGCAGGAAAACAGATCAAGGTCGTCACCGAAGTCAACAAGGAGCAGCGCGAGGAGCTTTTCGATCGAGTGCTGGTGAGCGTCGGTCGCGTGCCCAACCTCGCCGATCTCGGGTTGGAAAACACTAAAGTCACGAAGGACGACAAGGGTTTCATCCAGTGCAACGCGCAGCAGCAGACCGAAGATCCGAATATCTATGTGGTCGGCGACGCCAACGGCGGCACCTTGCTGGCGCACCGCGCGTTCAAGCAAGCCAAGATCGCGGTGGAGGCGATGCTCGGTGAAGCGAGCGCTTATGAGAATGTCGTGATCCCGGCCGTGGTATTCACCGACCCGGAAGTCGCCTGGTGCGGTCTCACGGAAACCGAAGCCAAACAAAAGGACATCGAGGTAAAAATCGCGCGCTTCCCGTGGGGCGCGTCGGGCCGCGCGCTCACCCTGGATCGGCCTGACGGATTAACCAAGCTCGTCATCGACCCGGACACGGAGCGGGTGCTCGGCGTCGGCATCGTCGGCGCCGGCGCCGGTGAATTGATCGGCGAAGGTGTGCTCGCCGTAGAAATGGGCGCCACGGCGCGCGACATCGGCGAATCCGTGCATCCGCACCCGACACTTTCCGAGACGTTGATGGAAGCCGCCGAAGGATTTTATGGTGCATCGACTCACACAATGTCGCGACCCAATCCTTAGAAGGAAGTTCTAATCGGGCCCCTCGGAGCGCTTTCTCGCCGCAACGACCGACTTCTCCATGAGCGAATCCCGTCCCCGCCTCTTTCTCATCGACGGCAGCTCCTATATCTTTCGCGCTTTCTTCGGTGTCCCGCCGCGCTTCAACAGTCAGGGCTTGCCCACCAACGCGATCCTCGGCTTCACCAACATGATGGTCGATCTGCTGCGGAAGCACCGGCCCGACTACATCGCCGTCGTGCTGGACGCAGGCAAAGAAAACTTTCGCCATCGACTATTCGCCAGTTATAAAAGCCAGCGCCCGAAGGCGCCTGCGGACCTAATCCCTCAGCTAGGGTATTTGCGTCCCGTGCTCGAAGCGCTGGGCCTGCCGGCGATCGAGCTCGCTGACTACGAAGCGGACGATGTTATTGCGAGTTTGTGCAAAGCGTTCGCGGCCCCAGAGCGTAGCATAACGGTGGTTTCCGCGGACAAAGATTTGATGCAGCTCGTTGGCGACGGCGTCGATCTGCTCGACGCCTCGCGCGGACGCTGGATCGGCGCAGACGAGGTGCGCCAAAAATTCGGTGTTTTGCCAGGTCAGGTGATCGAAGTGATGGGGCTGATGGGCGACGCCGTCGATAATATTCCCGGGGTCCGAGGCATCGGCGCGAAAACCGCGATGGCATTGATTCAAAGATTTCACTCATTGGAGAATCTTTTTGAGCGGCTCGATGAAATAGAAACGTTCGAGCTCCGCGGCGCGGCCCGCTTGCGCCGGTTATTGGCTGACGGCCGCGAAAGCGCGTTTTTGAGCCGCGCGCTGGCCACCGTCAAATCCGATCTCCCGCTCACCGTCGCGCTGGACGATCTCTGCACGCGCGGGTTTCATTTGGAGAAGCTCCGGAGGCTTTTCACCGAGTTGGAATTTTTCAGCCTTCTGAGCATATTTGGCCGGGAACAAGCCGCGTGATCTGATGAAGAGCCGGATGAAGCTGGGCGATTTTCTCGTCACCTACTTGGAGAAGATCGGCGTCCAGCATCTCTTTGGCATTCCCGGCGATCTGGTAATCAATCTCTTTTTCAAGTTCGGCCACCGCCGCGGCCTCAAGATCATCACGCTTTCCCATGAGCCCGGCATCGGCTTCGCTGCAGACGGCTATGCGCGGGCCACAGGTCGCATCGGCGCCATCTGCGTCACCTACGGCGCCGGTGGCCACAACATGGTCAACCCGGTGGCCGGCTCGTTCGCCGAGCGCGTGCCGATCCTGGTGATCAGCGGCGGCCCCGGCGAAGACGAGCGCAAGCTTGGTGTGTTGATTCATCACCAGGCCAAGGAGATCGAGTCCCAGTATCGCATCTACAGCGAAGTCACCTGCGCCGCCAAGATCATCGACAATCCGCTCACCGCCGCGGCTGATATCGACGCCGTGGTCCGCGCCATCTGGCTGCACCAGCAGCCGGGTTATCTGGAAATTCACCGCGACATGGTCGAGCAGGAAATCCGCGTGCCCAGAGAGATCACCGAATGGGATGGCACGCGGCCGCAGCCGCATTCCGACCGGCGCAAACTCGACGAAGCGGTGCGTGACACCGTCGAACGCTTCAACCGCGCCAAGAATCCGTTGATTCTCGTCGGCATCGAAAGCTACCGCTTCAAGGCCGCCAAAGAAATCATCGCGCTAGTGGAAAAAACCGGCGCGCCGTGCTGCGCCTCCGTGCTGGCCAAGGGCGCGTTTCCGATGAACCATCCGCAATATCTAGGCGTCTATCTCGGCGCCATCAGCCCGCCGCGCATTCGCAAACGGGTCGAAAACGCGGATCTGATCCTTGCCCTGGGGATGCTGCTCACGGACATCGAAAGCGGCGGCCGCGCGCCTTCGGAGGCGTTGCGCGATCGCTCCATCTGGGCGGTGGACAATCGGGTCAACGTGAGCTTTCACACATACACCAACGTCACGCTCAAGGAATTCGTCGGCGGTCTATTGAAGGCCAATCTGAAAACTCGACGCGAGAAGGTCGTCTACAGCGATAATCTCGGCAAGCCCGCGACGAATCTCGACAGGTCCATTCGCGTCGCCGATATCTTGCGCGAGATCAATTACTTTCTTGCGCACCACAAGAAAATGATGGTGGTGACGGAGTCCGGCGACTCGCTCTTCGGCGGTCTGGATATCAAAGTCGGCGACGACGGACTTTACCTGGCTCAAGGATTTTATGCTTCCATGGGCTTTGCCGTGCCGGGCGCCATCGGCGCGCAGATCGGCACGGGCCTCAGGCCGCTGATTCTCACCGGCGACGGCGGCTTTCAGATGACCGGCTTGGAAATCATTCACGCGCCACGCCACGGCTGCAATCCGATGGTGATCCTGGTCAACAACAGCGGCTGGGGAATCTTCCGGCCAGTGGCCAAACAACAGGAACTTTTGGCGCTGCCGTCGCTCCGCTACGCCGACCTCGCCGTCCTCTGGGGCGGAGTTGGCATTAGGGTAGAAACTGTGGCAGAGTTGCGCCGGGCTTTGGAGAACGCCGCCCAATCCTCTTCTTTCGTTGTTGTCGAAGCCATGACGGGGTACCGCGATCTCTCACCAGTGAGCATCAAGTACATCCGCGCATCGGCCAAACGCGCCGCGAATTCTCACGCACATCGAGGTTAGTTCCTTGATCCAGCAAGAACGGCTCAAGAATCTACTGATCGAATTGATCAAGATCGACAGCCTTTCGCGCCAAGAGCGCGACGTTGCGCTGCGCCTCAAACGGGAGATGGAGGATCTCGGCGCGAGCGTGACGATCGACGATGCCGGAGAAAAAGTCGGCGGAAATGTCGGCAATGTGATCGCCCATTTTCCCGGCACGGTCGCCGGCGCCGAACCGTTGCTGCTGTCGGCACACATGGATACCGTGGTGCCCGGCGAAGGCATTGTGCCGATCCTCGACGGCGACATTCTCCGCACCGACGGCCGCACCGTGCTCGGCGGAGACGACAAGAGCGGTATCGCAATCATTTGCGAAGCGTTACGGGTGATCAAGGAGAACCGGATTCCCTGCGGTCCGGTGGATGTGGTTTTTACGATCTGCGAAGAAGCGGGATTGGTCGGCGCCAAGTGTCTCGACGTGAGCCAGCTCAGGGCGCGCATGGGACTTGTGCTCGACAGCGACTCGGTCGGTTTTCTTTTCACTAAAGCTCCGGCCTCCAATCGCATGGAGTTTCGTATCCATGGACTAGAGGCGCACGCCGGCATCTGCCCGGAAAACGGCATCAGCGCAATCCGAATCGCCGCCGAAGCCATCGCGCAAATGCATCTCGGCCGCATCGACGACGAAACCACTGCCAACGTCGGCGTAATCGAGGGCGGGATGGCGGTGAATATCGTGCCCAATCTGGTCGTCCTGCGCGGCCAAGCGCGCAGCCACAACCAGGAGAAACTGGACCGCCAGACCCGGCACATGCAGCGCTGTCTCGAAGAGGCCGCAACGCGTCACTCGGTCATACTCGATGGCAAACGCCACGAGGCGCGAGTCGAAGCCAGAATCAACCACGACTACGACCGTATGGACGTGCCGGAGAGCGCGCCCATCGTCAAGCTGGTCCATGCCGCGGCAAAAAATTTAAGTCTCGAATTGACAAATGAGGCCTACGGCGGCGGCTGCGATGCCAACGTATTCAATCAAAAGGGCCTGGTCGTCGCCAACCTCGGCACCGGCATGCGCGAGATCCACACTTTGAAGGAATGGGTCAATGTCAAAGATCTTTACGTGTCGGCGCGGATGGTGCTGGAGATCGTAAAGCTCAACGCAGTGCAAAGGCCGTGAGGTGTGAAGCGTCAGGCGTAAGCGTCCCAACCACTCACCCTTTACGTTTTACTCTTTACCAACTTAGATCATGCAAGCCGAAGAGATCGGACTTTTACTCAAACAAGAGCGCGGCCAGTTTCTCGATTTCATCAGCGCCTACGAGTACCGCCGCGGCGCGGGACAGAAAAAAGCCGAAGAAGACCTGGCGCGCGAGATTGCGCGCATCCTTTCGGCGATGGCCAATGCCGACGGCGGTGCGCTGCTGGTCGGGGTCGAGCCCGACAAGAGCGTCACGGGCATTCCGTATGACCACGACGAGCTTCAGTCGCTGATTCAATGCCCGCAGAATCTGCTGCGCCCGCCGCTCAGCCCGGCTTGTGAAAAAATCCGCCTCGGCAATTTGCAGATGCTCAAATTCGAAGTCCCGTCCGGCTCGGAAATCTACCGCGTCGCCGGCGGCCGCTCGTTTTATCGAATCGCCGCCGAAACCGCTTCTCTGCCGGCCGACCAGATTCACGCCCTCAAAGAAGCCAAGAAAAGCGTCTATTACGAGCGCCAGCAGGCGCCCAACGCGACATGGTTCGATCTCGACGCCGACCTGATCCAGGAATTCGCCGATAAAACCGGCGGCAGCAAGGACATCCAGAATCTTCTCAGCCACACCTACCATTTGCTCGATCAATCACGCGGCCTGCCCGCTCCGAACATGGCGGCGCTGCTGCTGTTCGCCAAAGACCCAACGCGTTGGCATCCGCGCGCCGGCATCGACTTCGTCAAATACGAAGGCACGGACCGGCAATTCGGCAGCGCGCTCAACGTCGTCAAGCGCATCCGCTTCGAAGCGCCGCTGGCGCGGCTGATCGACGAGGCGGTGGGGCGAATCAAAGAACACATTCGCGAGCGGACGATCCTGCACGATCTGTTTTTTCGCGAGCGGCTGGAATATCCCACGTTCGCCTGGCAGGAAGCGCTGGTCAATGCGGTGGCGCACCGCGATTACGCGCTGACCGGCGCCTCCATCGAAATCTGGATGTTCGACGATCACGTCGTCGTGCGCAGCCCGGGTCTGCCGCCGCCTCCGGTGACCTTGGAGCAACTGCGCCGACAGAAGAGCATCCACTTTTCACGTAACCCGCTGATCGTGCGCGCCCTGGCCGACCTCGGGTATCTACGCGAGATGGGTGAAGGCGTTCCGCGCATGTTTCAGGAGATGGAAAGCTACGGCCTGCATCCGCCCGAGCTGTCAGTGGACGGATTTATTTTTGCGGTTACTCTGCGCAATGCACCGGTGTACGACGACGCGACCTTGCGCTGGCTCAACCAATTCAATTCGAGTCAGATCAATATGCGCCAGCGCCGGCTGCTTGCCTACGCTCACTGTCACGGCAAGACTTTTTCCACTGCGGAGTACGAGCGCATCGCCGAGGTCGACCGCGACACGGCCTATCGCGAAATCCGGATCATGGTGAAAAACGGCATCGTCGCGCCGCTCAAACCGAAAAGCCGCAGCTATCGGATCATTGAAAGGCTCTAGCAGCTTCTCTCGGCTCAGAATGTCCGACAAACTCAGCATGAACGGATTCGTCTTACCTGCTCTCCCGTTCGTCCCGAGCTTGTCGAAGGACTTCGAAGACACTCTTCGCGCAACCGCTGACACGCAGTCGAGCACATGAATCCATCTAGCGCGAATTAAACTTATGCCAATGGATTTTTCTCGGGTGATGCAGCTCGCCGCCGGCCACGCCGAAGCGCGCATCGTGCAGACCGCGGTGGAGCTGCGTGTGTTCGAGGCTTTCACTAAAGAATCATGTACAGCCAAAGCCGTAGCCACGGAACTCTCCCTCGAACCCGCTGCCTGCGAGTTGTTACTGAATGCGCTGGCGGCATTAGATCTGCTGCATAAAACCGATCAACTGTATTCGCTGGCGCCGGCGGCGCGGCAGTTTTTGCTCGAAAGCTCGCCGCAATATCTCGGCGGCATGATTCGCTTCGAATCATCGCTTTGGCGTTGCTGGGAAGCGTTGCCGCAGGCCATTCGCGCGGGCAAACCGGCGCGGCCCGCCGACATGTATCAGGCGGACCCGGAGGAAACCGAAATTTTCATCGGTGCCATGGATTCGCTGGTCAAGGCGCGCGGCGACGTCGAGGCGCTGGCCCACGCGCTCGATTGGCAAGGCGTCGAGGACATGCTCGATGTCGGCGCCGGACCGGCGACCTATCCGATCGGGCTTTGCCAAGGCTTTCCCCGCCTGCGCGCGACAATCTTCGACCTCCCCGCGACGCTCAAAATCACCGGGCGGCGCGTTCGTGACGCCGATCTCAGCGCGCGCATCCGCCTGATCGCAGGCGACTATCGCGTCGATCCAATTCCCGGAAACTACGATCTGATTTTCTTGTCGAATATCATCCACGGCGAAAATGCTGCGATCAATGAAGCACTGATGCGCAACCTCGCCGGCTCGCTCAGGCCCGCTGGCCGGCTGGTCATCAAGGACCATATCCTCGACGAAAGCCGCGCCGAGCCGCCGGTGGGCGCGATCTTCAGCCTGCTGATGCTCCTCACCACCGCCGGCGGACGTTGTTACAGCCTGGGAGAAATCCGCGGCTGGATGGAACGCGCCGGCTTGAGCCAAGTCGAGGAAATCAAGCTGCCTGCGCCGCTCAATTCCTCCCTGGTCGTCGCCGGCCGGTAATTAGTTTAGCGAATTTTTGTGCTAGACTGCGCGTAGTCCGATCGAAGAAGGAACTCGCCATCGATCCGTTGGAACAAAAAGCCCGCGAGCAGGCAGTCATCGAGAATCTCAAGCCCGCGTGCCTCTGCAACAAGATTCGCAAGGGCACCGTCGCCAAGGCGATCCAGGCGGGCGCCAGGACTTTCGAGCAAGTGAGCAAGCGGACGGGTGTCGGTACGGGTCCCTGCGGCGGGCGGCGTTGCGGCTCTCTGGTCCGCGGTATGCTCGGCGAGCCCGTGACTCCTTGTAATGACTGCGGCTGGCCGGTGTTATCCGGAGCAACCTGCCCGCGTTGCGATTACGCCAAGCTGGAGATCTGATCCGTCGCCCGAAACATCGAGGCCGAAGTCCTGACTCGATAAACTGAAATCCGCCTGCCCGTTGCCTTTCGGTAGAATGAATCCCCTCACCGAAGAACTGCTCGCCGGAATCCCCGATCTCAGGGGCCTCACCGCTCTGATCATCCGTTTGCTGTTCGCAATCGTGCTCGGCGCGATCCTCGGCGCGCAACGCGAGCACCGAGGCAAGCCGGCAGGACTTCGAACTCACATGTTAGTGTCGTTGGGCGCCGCTTTGTTTGTCATTGCCGCAATCCAGTCCGGCATGGACAACGAGGCCCTCTCACGCTTGCTTCAGGGCCTGGTCGCCGGCATTGGTTTTCTTGGCGCCGGCGCGATCCTCAAACTTCAGCGCGAGCGCGAGGTCGAGGTCGAAGGTCTGACGACCGCGGCGGGACTCTGGCTTACGGCCGCTGTCGGAGTTGCCGTTGGTCTGGGCCGTCTCGGACTGGCGACCATCGCTATGATTCTGGCCTGGATCATCATGTCGGTGCTCGGCCGAATCGAGCATCGGATCAATGCCAGGCGCGCCGAAATACACAAAGCCGACGCGACCCACGAGAAAAAAGCAGAGCCTTGAAAGATTCAACGCGGCGGCGAACACGTCCGCGGCGAAGATGCAGCCGCGCGACGGAAATTCTAAAGCTGCTCCTTGATCGGGAAAGCAAAAAGCTCGAAAAGCCGCTCGAAAAGGCCGCGCGATTTCCATTCGTCGTAGGTAATCTTTTTCGCGTATTTCAAATCTTCCTGAAAAATCGCTTCCAGGCGGCTCGCCAAGGCGCCATTGTAAACCGTCAGATTGATTTCCTGGTTGAGCGCAAAGGAACGGTTGTCGAAATTGGTGCTGCCAATGGTCGCCCAAATACCATCCACCACCATCGTCTTGGCGTGCAGCAGCGAGGCCTGGTATTCATAGATTTCGGCCCCCCCTTCCAACAGATCGCCGTAGTGGCCGCGGCTTACGGTATAAGTAGTCTGGCTATCAATTTTGCCGGGCGCGAGCACCCTCACGCGCACGCCGCGCTTGACGGCGCGCAGCAGCGCGTCCGTCATCACGTCGTCGGGAATAAAATACGGATTGGTAATCAGGATCGACTTGCGGGCCGAATTGATTGAGAGCAGAAACAAGAGATAATTCTGAAAGCTGCCGCCTGCCGGCGAACTGCTGACGATCTGCGCCGGCAGTTTGCCTGCCTGCTCAATCCGCGGGAAATAACCCTCGCCGCCGATCGCCACACCCGTGGTCTCGAGCCAGCTCTCGGCGAACGCACCCTGAAGAAATTTTACCACCGGTCCTTCGATGCGCGCATTGGTATCGCGCCAGTGTTCCGGAGTGCGCCCGTCGCCGAGCCAGGCATCGCTGATGCCGTAGCCGCCGGTGAAGCCCACCCGGCCGTCGATGACCAGAATTCGCCGGTGACTGCGGTAGTTATAACGCAATAACTTCCACGGAAAGATAATACCCTGGGCGTCTATTCGGCGAAAAAATTCCACGTGGCAGCCGGCGTCCCGCATCAAAGCCAGAGTGTCCGCGGGCGTCTGCCCTGCGCCGTGATCATCAAGCAGAATATTCACCTCCACTCCGGCCCGGCAGCGCTCTGCGAATGTCTGGGCAAATTCCGTCGCCAGCTGACCTCCCTCGACAAGATACTGCGCGAACGTGATTGTCCATTTGGCCGCTTTGATTTCCCGCAGCATCACCGGATAAGTTTCATCGCCGTTGAGAAGAATGTCGACCTTGTTGCCGAGAGTGATCGGCGCGTCGGTATGGGCTTCGATGGTAGGAAAGAAAGTCGACTCGCCGAGGAAGATGTCGGGAGTCTCGCGCACCGCGATGACTTTGGCGCAGCCGAAGAAGATCAGGAGGACGAGGTACCAGGAGCGGATTCGCAGCATATTCGTAAAGAATGGCTGCGCCGCCAAGCCGCGCGCAGCACCTCTCTCACTCAGTATACCGCCCACATCTCCTGTTTGTAGGCCTGTTCCCAAAATAAAAATTCGTACCGGCTGCTAAGCAGAAAATGCTTTGCCATCAGCCGTTTTTCCTTGCCGCTGGCCACCCCGCCCAGTTGATCCATCAGCTTGATCTGCTCGCGCACCGGTCCCCAGAACGACTCGGATGCATAGATCTCGATCCACTCGCGAAAGACTTTCGGTTGTCGCGGCCGGTTCCGGTAAAGATGCCGGCCGACCTCGCCATAGATCCAGTAACACGGCAGCACCGCAGCGACGATTTCGCCGAGAGAACCGCCCCGCGCCACCGATTGCAAATGATCGATGTAGGCCTGGGTCATCGGCTCTTTTCTGACTTCGTCGAGTTGCCCGCGGGTGAGTCCTAACTGTTTGCCAACCCCGGCGTGGAAACTCCGCTCTACTTCGACCGCGCCCAGCGCGTGACGGCAGAACAGTTCGAGGGTCTCGAGATCCGGCGACTTGGCGGCGCCGAGCGCGAGCACCTGGGCGAAGTCGAGCAGGTAGACGTAATCCTGCAGAATGAAATAGGTAAACCGCTCCATCGACAATGTTCCAGCGTGGAGCTCGCGCAGAAATGGATGTTCGTCGATGGCGCGCCAGATAGGCGTGGCGCGCCGTTTCAGTTGTTCGCTGAATTTTTTAGCCATCGGTTACGCTTAGCGAAAAATCGCCGGCGTGAAAAGACCAGTGAGCGTCTCACACCGTCGTACATTATGCGGTTCGTCTCGGCCGGAATTATCGAGCTCGGAATATTTCGCGCACAGCATGTCCTGAGCGCGGTCGAAGGAACGCCAAGGCCGCAAAGTTCGGAGAAACAGTGAATCACTCCTCCGCCTTATTCATTTTCTTGGTCCGAACTTGGCGTCTTTGCGCCCTTCGAGATCTATTCCCGCCCGCTTCGTCAAGAGAGTCGTTACGCTAATAGTGCACATCGGCATTCACACCGCCGCCGACAGCGATGGCCTCGCCGGTGATGCTGATCGCCAGCGGCGAGCAGAGAAACGTCACCACCTGCGCCACATCCTCCGCCGTCACCAAATAATGCAGCGGGTTGCGGCCGCGCAACTCGTCGAGAACCGCTTCGAGAGATTTTCCTTGTTTCTCGGCCTCTCTGCGGCTCCGCTCCAGAACCGCTTCGGTCAGAGTCGTGCCCGGATAGATCGCGTTGACGTTGATGCCGAAGGGACCGAGCGTGTTGGCGAGAGACTTGGTGAGCGCCACGCAGGAAATGTTGCGCGCGGGCGTGCTGATGCCCGCGCCAGGCATGCGCCCGGCGCCGCCGCTGAGATTGACGATCCTTCCCCAGCCGGCCTGCTTCATGTGCGGCGCCGCGGCGCGCGCGCATCGGTAGTAACCGAGAAACTTCTCTTCAAAGTCCTTCACGATCTGCTCGTCGCTGATCGTCTCCATCGTATCGGGAATCGTCCCCCCGACACGCGCGGCACAGTTGGCGAGAATGTGAATGGCGCCAAGACTCTCCGCCGCGTTCTTTACGAAGTTTTCGATTGAAACCGCGTCCAAGGTGTCGAGCGGCAGCGGCACAATGGTGCGTCCTGTTTCGCGTGCAATCTCGTCAGCAGCCTGCCGAACCCGCGCCTCGGTGCGCGCGCCGATGGCCACATCGCAGCCCTCGCGCGCCAATTGCCGCGCAATCGCCTTGCCCATGCCCGCGCTGCCGCCGCTAACAATTGCCTTCTTGCCGTCGAGCCGAAGATCCATGAATTCTCCTCATCCAGCATCCAGTTGCAGGGTCGCGGGCTCGTTGGCCATGCGCTCGCCCATACCGACATGACGCAGCCTTTTCCAGAGCGCATCGATCTCGGCCAAAACCGCGTCATCCGGCCGCTCGATGTTGATCGGATGCACGATCGGCACCCAGCATTCCCGGCCGGTGAGCCAGAAGACCTCGGAACGATTGCCTTCCGGATCGAAATAATAACAGCCGATGGCGCTCACGTGATTCACCACCGCGTCGATGCGTAAGCCTTCGGCGACGAAGCGCCGGTGGAAATGACGCAGATCGTCGAGCGCGGCAACACTCAGCGAAATCTGATTGATCATGTGCTCGCTGCCTTCGGGCCGGCCGCGAAACAGCGCGATCTCGTGATCCACCGCGCCCGGGTCAGAGCTCAGAAACACCACACCCGCGCGCCAGTTCTGCTTGGTGATCTGCATGCCGAGCACGTCGCGATAGAAACGTGTCATGACTTCCAGATCGCGCACATAAATGCCGACGTGGCCGAGCCCCTTGACCACTCCCATAGTCACCTCCGACGATCGAAATTCGCTTCGTACCCTAGCCCAAAGCCGCGCCGTCGCCAACACAGTCGATGTTTTTTCAGCTGACTTCGCCAAACCGGCTTGATATGAAATGTTGATGCGTGAGTTCTCCGACCTGGCCGTTGCCCATGCGATTCAACTCGCCGTGGCGCCGGTCTTTCTCCTCTCGGCGATCGGCGCAATTCTTGCGGTCATGACCAACCGCCTCAGTCGGATTATCGATCGCGCCCGCGTCCTCGAACAAGAGTTGGCAGGCCTCTCGGCGGCGGTCGTCGCTTCGCGCCGGGTTGATCTCGGCGTGCTGTCACGTCGCGCCAAGCTGATCAGCGTCGCGATTACCCTTTGCACCATTACCGCTCTCTTGGTTTGCACCGTGATCGCCATGATGTTTCTGAGTGCGTCCTTGCATTTCGACGCGACCTTGCCCGTCACCGTGCTTTTTGTCGTGGCCATGCTCACTTTCTTCGTCGGTCTGGTTTATTTTCTCCGCGAAATTTACGTGGCCACGGTCAGCCTGCGCATCGGGCTGCGTTAGCAAGCATCCGCGGAAACTTTGCTTGACACCCTTTTCGCCGTTTGGTACGCGTCGCGACAGCAGAGCGCATCATCTAAACTAAGCGACGGGGAGAAACATGCCCAATCTGTATGAATCGAAGGGCGCAGTCCATTGGATCGACCATTTCGTTGTCGGTACCAACGACATGGCGGCTTGGGCGCAGTGGGCGGTAAACGCCATCGGCCTTACACCCAGGCCGCTCATCGGTCTCACCACCGAGGCGCGCAAGAGAAACATCAAGATCACCAGCTTTCTCTGGTGGGACGGCGGCTCGTGCCGCATTGGCGCCTTTCTCCAGCCGGAAATCTACCCGCCTGCCAAAGCGCTCGGCGAAGAGCTGCCGCGCTGCGGCTTTTATGTTTTGCCCGAAGACATCGATCATCATTTGCACCGATTGGACCGCTACAAAATTCCCCACAGCGAGGCGATCCGTACCGCCAGCCAGGGCGAAGAAGGCACTCTGATCTATTTCGCCGATCCGGACGGCAACCAATACGAACTCTGGGCGCCCGCCGCCATGCCCAAAGGCGCCATGGAGATCGCGACGTCGGAGAGAGTCGGTCGCATCAGCCATGCGGTCTACGGTTCTCGCGACTTGGCGCGAACCGCAGCGTTTTTTGAAAAATATTGCGGCCTGCAGGCGGAGCAAAACAGCCGCACCGCCGAGGGCACAATGGTTCTGCGCCTCCAAGCCGGGCCGCGGCTTGTCTACAAGCTTGTCGACAAAGTCGACGAGCGCGTTTCCGGCCACGGAACCTGGTGGGACATGCACACGGCGCTGACGGTGCGCGCCGAAGAGTTCCTTCCCAATTATCACCGGCTCTGGGAAGGCATTCCCGAAGAACAGGGATACAAAGCCGATTTGAATCTTACACTCGAAGAGCAGGAAGCGCTGCCCGCGCGCACCGGATTGCATCGAAGCCCGGTGGGCATCAAGTGGAAGCAGATCTGTGCTCGCAGCGATGAGTTCTACGACTGGGACTGCCACTCGTTTCATTTCATGGGCGGCAAACCGCTTGAAGCCGACAAGTCCATGGCGCTTTATGAAGCAGTCGAACAGGAGGAATATCTGATCGAGCTCGCCGCATCGCTCAAAAAATCCGACACGCCGGATTTGATGAAAGGACTCGGCAACGAAAATCCGTTTCACACCAAGGAACCCTAATCTCCACTCGCTGAGTAAGAAATTCTTTCATTCCGTCTGAAAGGAAATGACCGATGGCTCAACACATCCACGGACCGCTTTATTACGAGCTGATGGGACGCAACGGGCCGGTGATCGCTTTCATCCATCCGAATCCCATGGACAACGCCTGCTGGATTTTTCAGATGGCGCACCTCTCGACTTGGTATCGCTGCATCGCTATCGATATTCCCGGCTACGGCCGCTCGCCCAAGGCCGATGCCGGCTTGACGATGAGCGATATGGCCGAGGCGTGCTGGGAGGCCATCGATGAAGTCGCTCCCGGCGAAAAAGCCATCCTCGTCGGCTGCTCGGTCGGCTCGTCATTGGCGCCGCACATGTACCACCAACGCCCCGACAAAACCGCGGCGCTCGTGCTGTCCGGCACCGGTTACAATCCGACCAAAGAATTCACCAAAAAACGCATCGAAAACTATACGGCCAATGGCATCGACTACCGCTGGGCGTATACCTTTGAGGATCTGAGCGCGTCCTTTCGCACCACGCCGATGGCGCATTTCTTCGCCAATCTTTTCAGCGAGCGCAATCGCTTCGCCGACGTGGAAACGATCATTCATCAGTTCAAAGCGCTCGCCCAACCCTATCCGGAAGGACACCACGAGCGCATCCGCTGTCCCGTGATCATCCTCACCGGCAGCGAGGACGGCAGCCATCCGAGTGCCTTCGCATTGAAAGCGCGCATTCTGAACTGCGAATTAAAAACACTGCCCGGCGCCGGCCATGCCTGTCAGATCGAGCAACCGTGGCTGTTCGATCGCTTCATGATCGAATTTCTCAGCCGCCACGGCTTGTTTCCCGGCAACGGCGAACCTCCCCGGTCGATAATTTGAGAATTCGTTTTCACCACGAAGGATACGAAGACTTGCCAAACGTGGCGATGCGACCGGCGGTCGCCTCTACAAATTTTTTGCGCCCTTTGTGTTCTTTGCGGTTAAATTTTCTTTTCTAGTTACGGCGAGTCTCTCTTGGTGTCTTCGTGGTGTAAATCGTCATCAATTCAATTTACGCTGATTGCATGCCGAAAAAAGCCACCGCGGGACTGCTGTTGTTTCGCCACTGCGACGAACTCGAAGTCCTGTTGATCCATCCCGGAGGTCCGTTCTGGGCGAAAAAAGATCTGGGCGCGTGGTCGCTGCCTAAAGGTCAGATCGAGGAGAACGAGGAACCGCTTGCCGCCGCCATGCGCGAGTTCGCAGAAGAAACCGGCTTTACCGTCGACGGCGAATTTCTTCCGCTCAATCCGATCCGGCAATCGGGTGGCAAAGTCGTCCACGCGTGGGCTATCCAGGGCGATTGCGATCCGACCCGGCTTCAAAGCAATCTGTTCTCTATGGAATGGCCGCCGAAATCCGGAACCTTCCGCGAATTTCCCGAAGCCGATCGCGCCGCCTGGTTCTCGATCCCCGAAGCGCGCAAGCGCATCCTGCCGGCGCAAGAGAATTTCCTCGAGCAGCTTTCATCCATGCTCGGGCACTAGGCGTGCGGCTACTCGCGCCGCAGCCCGCGGATAAACAGTTCCAGCCGTTCGCGCTCGCGCGGCTCCACGCGCAAAAATTCGACTCCCACTCGGCCATCGGGCCGGACGTGCCGCGCCACCGCCGCCTCGATGGCGACTGGTTCGAGTTCAGCGGAAACGCGCAGCGCTAATCGCAGCACACTGTTTTCAGGAGGTCGCGCCTCGCTGATAAATGCGCAGCCATTGATCGAAATATCCGACACCGTGCCGGTTCCCGAGCCGGCGTCGCCCGAAAAAGATAGCGGAAAATTCATCGCTAGCCGCTCGTATTCACGCTGATCCGTGATCGCGGCTAAATCAGCGCGCTCCCAGGCACGGAAGCGCCGTCGGCAAATCTGGCAGCGAAATGGATGATAAAAAATCTTGGACAGCAGGCGATCTAGGAGTGTCCGGCATCTCACTCGTTTAACAAAAGACGTCGCGCAATGCGTGCAGGCCGGAGCTTTCATCGCCGTCTTCTTTCACACTGGCTCGGAAACGCGCCAATATTTTATAACAAGACAGATCGATTCGAAAATTGAATTGATCGCGCTGCCGCGCAGCATTCCAAAACTCCGTAGCCCAAGTATTACGCTGCTTGACAGGCGCGCCCGGCGGCGAATAGAGTTCTTCACTGTTGATCAGAGGCACGCCACGGCAAAACCGGAACAAAATGCCGCCGATCTCGTTTCCGTCGACGAAACCAACCCGCTCACGACCAACCGTCTGTGGCAGCGTTCGCGTGAGCTGCTCGCCAACTGGCTCGGCGTCATCGGCATCATCGCGTTCTTTACCGCGTGGGAACTCGCCACCCGGTTCGAAATTCTCAACCCATTCTACTTTCCACCTTTCAGCAAGATTCTTGCGAAGGGCTACGAACTCTTCGCTAGCGGCTCAATCTGGCAGCACATCTGGTTCAGCCTGACGAATTTCGTCATCGGTTTTTTTGTCTCGGTGGCGCTCGGCGTCGTGCTCGGCGTACCCATGGGCTGGTACAAAAACTTGAGCAAGACCTTCGACCCGCTACTCTCAGGAATCTATGCAACGCCGCTGATCGCGCTCTTGCCGCTGATCATCATGCTCTTCGGCCTGGGCTCGCTTTCGAAAATCATCATGACCGTGCTCGCCGCCGTGTTTCCGATCCTGATCAACACCATGGTCGGCATCTCCAACACCGATCATCGTCTGATCACCATGGCACGCGCGTTCGGCGCTCGCGACAGCCAGATTTTTCTCAAGGTCTCGCTGCCAGGCTCGCTACCCTACATCGTCGCCGGCATGCGCGTCGCGCTCGGGCGCGCCTTGGTGTATATCGTCGTCGCCGAGCAATACGGCGCCGCCATGGGTTTGGGTTATTTGAGCTCCGTGGCGGCGCAGCGTTTTCAGATGGCGGCCATGTTCGTGCCCATCGTGATCATCGCCGGCCTGGGCGCCGGGTTGAACGAACTGCTCAAGACCTTCGAGCGGCGTCTGGAAAAGTGGAAGCCGCAAAAATAATTTTCGCACGTAAAATTTCCGGGAGGCATTTTTATGAGATGGACCGTGTGGATCTACATCCTGTTTGTCGCTTCGATGCTCGCCGGTAAAGCTGACGCCGCCGAGGCTCTGCGCAAGATGACCGTCGGCCAAGCCGGCGTGAATCCAGGCGCGGGGCTGTTCACCATCGCGGTGAATCAAGGTTTTTACAAAAAGTACGGTCTCGACGTGGAAATCATCAAGACCAACACCGCCGCCGCCGTGCAAGCCATGCTCGCGGGCAAGATGCAGATGGCCACGGGCGCCGGTGCCGCCGCATTTGTCACCGCCACTCTTGAAGGCGCGCCGCCGTTCACGCTCGTCGCCTCGTGGGTCAACGTCTTCCCTTACAAAATCATGGCGCAGAAGGGCATCAAGAGGGTCGAAGATCTAAAAGGCAAGACCGGCCATGTCGGCGCTCCGTTCGGCACGATTCCCGACACCGCTTTGCGCTTTGCTTTGAATCGCTTGAAGATCGATCCTGACAAGGACGTGAAACTGGTGCAGCACTCCAATGCGGATCCGGCGAGCATCCTTGCGGCGATGGAAAAAGGCGAGGTGCAGTTCGGCATTCTGGCACCGCCCTTCGATCTGATCGCTGAACGGCGCGGCTACGAGATGCTGCTCGCGCTGCCCGGTCTGGGAATTCCCTGGCAACAAAACGGCGAGCTGGTGCCCGCGTCTTACTTGAAGAGCAATCGCGACAACGTCCTGCGTTTGCTCCGCGCCACCGCCGACGCTGAAAAGTTTTACTTCGATCAGAAGGACAAGACCATCGAGATCATGACCGAATATTTGGGCCGTCCGCGCGACGAGACGGAATACGCCTACAACCAATTCAAGCGCTGGACCGATCGCATTCCCCGACCGAACGTCGAGACGGTCAAGACGACGTTGGAAGCGATCAAGAAAAATACTCCAAAAGCGGCGACCGCCAACGCTGCATCTTTCATCGACACGACCCTGGTCGATCAGCTCGTCAAGGAAGGTTATTATAAATAAAACCGAGGATCGAAGATGGAGGATAGAGGATCGCGATCTTCGATCTTCCTTCCTCGATCTTCGACCCAAATAGTTTGACCCAACCTAACGCGGGTGTTAGCATCCCGCCTAGTTTCGACTGAGGGAGCGCTTTTTTCGTGAAACTTTATAACTTCGATCTCCTCGCCTACCCACACGTGCCCAAGGAAGCGCCGCGCACGCCGGTGCCGAGCAGCTTCTTCGATCCGATCAAGGGCGCCGCGAATTACGCCGAACACCTCGAGGAAATGACGTACTGCGAAGAACTCGGTTTCGACGGGGTGGTATTCAATGAACATCATTACAGCGCCTACGGCACGATGCCGTCGCCCAACCTGATCGCTTCCGCGCTCAGCCAGAGAACGAAGAAAATCAAAATAGGCGTGCTTGGCAACATTCTGCCGCTGCGCAACCATCCGGTGCGCGTCGCTGAAGAGTATGCGATGATCGACTGCCTGAGTAACGGCCGGCTGATCGCCGGGTTCGTGCGCGGCATTCCGCCGGAATATATTTGGTACGGCGTCAATCCGGCGGAATCGCGCGGCCGGTTTCAGGAAGCGTACGATTTAATCACGCGGGCGTGGAAAGAACCGGTGTGGAGCTACGAAGGAAAATTTTTCAAGCTTCATGACTGCGCCATCTGGCCCCGACCGATGCAGCAGCCTCATCCACCGATCTGGATTGCCGCGCGCAGCGCCGAATCCATTGAGTGGTGCGTCGAGCGCCGCTTGCCCTGCGCTCAGGTTTATCAGACCACCGGCCAGATCGAAGACACTTTCACTTACTATCGGAGCAAAGCCAAGGAAGCCGGCTGGGAAGCGACGCCGGACAAATTCATCCTCTGCCGCCACACCTACATCGATGAAAGCGATCAGAAAGCCAGGGCCAACGTTGAAGCCGCGATGGCCTATTTCTTTACGGTGTTCAACCGTGGTTTCAACGAAGCGCTGAACAAAGACGCGGTCAGCAAAGATCTGCAAGCGGCGATGATGAGCGATCGATCCTTCAGCTATTTCCGCGAGGGAAACCGCGAGCGTTTCGATTTCTCCAAGATGGATTATGACGGCCTGATTCAGTCCGGCTACCTGATCGCCGGCAGCCCCGACACGGTCGCCAAGCAGATCCAGAGCCAGATGAAACAAATAGGCGCCGACCATTTCATGGGCATGTTCCACATCGGCAATCTGGCTCACGACAAAGTCGTCAACTCGCTCAATCTCTTTAAACAAGAGATTATGCCGCGGCTGCATTAATCGAAAGCCCGATTATCGGGCATTCTGTTTTTTCGCGCCTTGCAGTTGAATCTTTCTTCGGACCCACGTTAGCGCCTCGTTTTCCCGCCGGCCTCAAGTGATATACTGACCGCGGGATGAATCTTCGTCCGCGACATCCTTCAGTCAATTTGAGCCGCAGGCAGCTGCTTCGGCTGTTCGGCGTTACCGCCGCGACCGCCATTGCCGGCCGCAAGTTCTTGGAACAGCTTCCTTTCAACGAAGCCTCGGCTGCGACCGTGCCCGCCTGCGTGGTCCGACCCGCGCAAACCGAGGGTCCCTACTTCGTCGACGAAAAACTGAACCGCTCCGATATCCGCAGCGATCCGTCGGATAATTCGCCAAAAGCGGGCGTGCCGCTGCACCTGCAGTTTCGCGTTTCGCAGATTGCCGGCGGCGCCTGCACCCCGCTCAGCTCCGCGATCGTCGACATTTGGCACTGCGATGCGCACGGTGTTTATTCGGACGTGCGCGATGCCGGCTTCGACACCCGCGGCAAAAAGTTCCTGCGCGGCTTTCAGAAGACCGATGCGCGTGGCGTCGCGCAATTTTTCACGATCTATCCCGGCTGGTACGAAGGCCGCGCAGTGCACATCCATTTCAAAATTCGTGGCACGGGAACGTCAGCACGCCGGCAAGAATTCACCTCGCAGCTCTATTTCGACGAAAGCGTGACCGATCAAATATTCAAGCAAGCGCCTTACAGTGGCAAAACCGGCCGCAGAATCATGAACGACGGCGACTCTATCTCCGGCGCGACGGTAAAAAACTGCTCCTCACCCCTGTGAAAACTTCCGAGGGCTACACCGCGATATTCGACATCGGTCTGCGGATGACCTGAACCGTCTGAGACCCGACCTTTCATCCGGGGCAGGAACGAATTCATGAATCCAACGCTTGCCAAAGTTGTATTGTGACTGCTCGCGATCATCCATAAAACTATTGACAAGCCACAGCCTCTCTCATATCTCCTTCTGAAATTAACGAATCCGAATAACAGTTAGCTAAAAGTCGAATCGCAGCCGGACGGATCAATCCCTTGGCGAGCTGGGAAAAAGATCTCGATCGTTGGATCAAGAACGGCGTCATCGACATCGCGGCGGCGGCGCGCATTCGCGCCTTCGAGCAAAGTCATGAAACTGCCCTGGGCTTTCGCTGGCCGGTGCTGCTCGCCGTGGCTTTCGGCGCTTTGCTGCTGGCGGCGGGAGCGCTGCTTTTCGTCGCCGCCCACTGGGATGCGCTTTCTCCGGGTTTTCGTTTCACTCTCGTGGCGCTTCTCGTCTCGGTATTTCACGTCGGCGCCGCGCTCGCCACAGACCGCTTTCCGGTTCTCGCCACCGCACTCCACGCCGTTGGTACGGTCTGTTTGGGCGGCGGAATTTTTCTCGCTGGACAGATTTTTAATTTGCAGGAGCACTGGCCTGGCGGAATTTTGCTCTGGGCGATCGGCGCCTGGATCGCTTTCGCTTTCCTGCGCGATTGGCCTCAGGCGGAGCTCGCCGCGCTGTTGACGCCCTTCTGGCTCGCCGGCGAGTGGATCGAAGCCACGCGGTATTTTATCGGCGACGCGCTGATACTTGCGGAGGGCGCGCTGCTGCTCGCGATCACCTATCTGAGCGCGCGGTTGCCGGGACAAGAATCGGCCATCCGCAAAGCTCTAGTCTGGATCGGCGCGCTTGCCGCGCTGCCGTTCGCGGTTTGGGTCAGCGCCGGCTCCGAGAGCGTGTGGAACCGAACCGCGATGCCGGGTATTTATTTCGCCGCCGGTTGGGCCGGCGCGCTGCTCCTGCCTCTGCTCGTTGCCTGGCGATTGCGCGGCTCGGCGGCCTGGTTGAATCTCGTCGCCGCGCTCTGGGTCGTGGCCCTGGGGTCCACGGGGTTTGGCTCCGATCACTACAATTTTCTTGGCGGGCCTTCCTGGCATCAACTTGGTCCGTACGTGATGTGGACGGTCGGCTCGCTGGGGCTGATCGGTTGGGGACTTCACGAAGCGCGCAAAGAACGGATCAATCTAGGCGTTGCCGGCTTCGCTCTCACCGTGCTTGGCTTCTACTTCTCCGCAGTCATGGACAAGCTCGGCCGCTCGGCGAGCCTGCTCGGACTTGGCCTGCTCTTTCTGCTTGGCGGCTGGCTTCTGGAAAAAGCACGCCGCCGCCTCGTCCAACAATTGGAAAGCGCCAAATCATGACCGGACTCACCAAAGGCTTGATCATCGCCGTCGCTCACGTCGGATTGGTCGCCTCACTGGGCGGAAAACTCTACTACGACCGCGCCACCCGGCCGCGCGTCTGGGCGCGCACCGCGCCCTACGATCCCGACCTGCCGATTCGCGGCCGCTACGTGAGCCTGCGCCTGCTCGTGGAACCGCACGGAATCCAGGAACCACCGCAAGCGAAAGGGCAGCTGCCCCAGGCCGTCTCGCTTCGCGTTGAAAACAATCGTTTGATCGGCGTCGCCGAAGCGGCGGACAGCGGCTACGATTCGAGCGATCTCCACATTGTAATCGTCGAACGACGCGGCGAAAAACTGGTGATGCTCGATCAAGCCATTGCGTATTTTATTCCGGAACACGTCCCTGACCCTTCCATACGAGCCGCCGGCGAGGAGCTTTGGGCCGAAGTCACAGTCCCCAAAAAAGGTCCGCCGCGTCCCATCCGTCTCGGCGTGAAAAAAGGCGAAGCGCCGATCGCGCCGCTGGAAATCCGTTAGCCGACAAATAGCCTGTCTGCCTTGACACAAGCTGCGACAACGTTTCTTATGCGGTCAATCGAGGAGCGTGAGCGACATGAAAAGAGCGTTTAGGGCTCGATATCCGCAATGGGTGCTCGGCGCACTCACGGTACTTTCGCTTCTAATCGGCGGCGTGGCTTTCGCACAACCTGTGCGCATCGCCGTCGGCGCGGCGAGCGTGGCTTCGCTGCCCACCTGGGTGGCCCAGGACGGCGGTTATTTCGCGCGCGAAGGCGTGCCGACCGAATTGATCTACATCCGCGGCGGGCCGCAAACCATGTCGGCGCTGGTGAGCGGCGAAGTTCCGTTCGCGCAGATTTATGGCGGCGCGTTGATCGCGGCGGGATTGACCGGCGCCGACGTCGTCATCGTCGCAGGGCTGGTCAATCAGCCGTTTTTTTCCATCGTCACCACTAAAGGCATCGACAAACCCGAAGATCTTCGCGGCAAGAAAATCGGCATCAGCACCTTCGGCTCGGCCACCGATTTCGCGCTCCGTCTAGCGCTGAAAAAATGGAATCTCAAGGCCGATAGCGAGGTGAGCATTCTGCAGATGCGCGGTGTGCCGGAGATCCTGCCGGCTATGGCGTCAGGAGCGTTGCAGGGCGGCGTGATGTCGCCGCCGACCAACATGATGGCGATCCGGGCCGGCTTCAAAGAACTCGCCTATTTGCCGAATATCGGCATCTCGTTCCAACACACCAGCCTGGCCACGAGCCGTAAATATTTGGGGAAAAATCGCGCCACCACGCTCAAAATGCTGCGCGCCTACCGAGCCGCGGTGGAACGGATCAAAGCCGACAAGGCGTTTACGCTAAAGACGCTCGCGAAATACATGAATACCCAGGACAACGTCGTTTTGGATTACAGCTACAACACCGGAGCGCCGCTGTTTCGGCCAGTGCCCTATCCGACGATGGAAGGCATTCAAGCCGCGCTCGATTTTCTCGCCGAAAAAGAGCCCAAGGCCAAACAAGCGCAACCGAAGGACTTCGTCGATACCTCGCTGCTCGACGAGTTGGCGAAAACGCCGACTTTCGAGAAGCGGTAGAGCAGATGGAGGATATTGTGTTCGCCGCAAAAAACGGAGGCACGAGAATGTATCTACTCGGTCGATGGATTCTCCTGCTCTGCTTTTTGTTGGTCTTTTCCATCCGAGATTCCGGCGCGCAGGACCGTCTCACGCTTGGTCTCACCACCCGCACCGGCAGCACCTCCCTGCCCTTCGTGATCGCTCAGGAAAAAGGCTTCTTCAAAGCCGAAGGTTTGAATGCCATCGTCGTCATCATGCAGAACCAGGTCGTCGTGAACGGCGTGGTGACGCGCAACGTCGACTACGGCGGCACGTTTTCCAACTTTGTCGGAGCGGCAATCTCCGGTTTGCCCGTGCGCATCGTCATGTCGGCGATGGACGGCTCGGATCACTATCTGGTGACCAGCGCCAACGTGAAACGGGTGGAAGATCTCAAAGGCAAGACCTTCGGCATCAGCAGCTTCGGCGGCACGCCGCACAGCGAAGCGATCACGATCCTGAGAAAATTCGGCATGAACCCGGAGAAGGACGTGACTTTTTTACAAATCGGCGGCAGCTCGAGCCGCTACGCCGCGCTGGAAAGCGGCTCGATTCAAGCCGCCATGTTGGTGCCGCCCTTCAACAACTTCGCCGTCAAGCGCGGCTTCCACCAACTCCTGTCCTTCAACGACGTGATGAACATTCCGCTCGGCGGTCTCGCTGTGCACACGCAGAAGATGAAGGAGAAGCCCGACGAGATCGTCAAGATGATCAAGGCGGTGCTCCGGGCCACGGACTACATCCGCACGCGCAAGGCGGATATTCTCGCGCTCATCGAATCCCAGTGGGGCATCAAGGAAGCCGACATTCGCGAAAGCATCTATCGCGACATGGTCGGCCTTTTCAGCCGCGACGGCATCGCGTCGGAAGAAACCATGAAGAACGTCGTCCAGCTGGTGCGCGACACGCGCAAATCCAAAGACGACAAGACCATGGCGGATATTTTCGACTGGAGCTTCGCCAAGAAGGCGCAAGCGGAGCTGAAGAGCAAATGAATCGGAGTCGTTGACGGCGGCCGCGCAATCCTATCGGTCTCGTGAATCTAACGAATTCCGTCTAATTCGTGGTGACCATATCCAGATAGGTTTCGATCGCCCAGCCGTCGATGCCGCTGTCGAAATTTACATTCCACCAGGTATAGCCGCCCTTCGACACCGGACCTTCCATAATTGTGCCCAGCACGTTCTTGAACTGAGTGCCAATCTTCCTCCCGCTCGGCGCCTTATAGATATTGAGACGGTTGGGCCTGACTCTAACTCTGTTTCCAGCGACAAATTTTGACGTGGGAGTTACTGGAACGTTCACATTGCTCGTTGTCACCGTAACGCTCTTGAGCAAACCCGCCGTGTTTCCTGCCGCATCGACCGCATTCACGCTGATGACATGCGACCCGTTGGAATACCGAGTTGTGTCCAACATAAACACGTATCCGGTGTTCGGAAAAATATTTGGAAAGACGCTTGAAACATCCGGACGTGGCTGCCCATAGCTTGCCATTCCAGCTGTTTTGCCATCAACTTGGATTTCGATACGGCTGACAGCATTGTCGTCGAAAACCCAACCCGAGATTGGTACCTTTCCCTCCAGAGTCCGACCTGCACTCGGCATGTCGAGAAAACCAAAGGGTGGAAGGATATCCACAGCCGGGTTGCTTGATTCTAAGCTGTAAATCATTTGGCGCGCCGATCGATAATCACCAACAATTAGGTAAACATCCCCTTCCAACACTCTGCCTGGTCCAAATTCAAAAGGCACAAAAGGCGTAAAATAATTAAACCCGTTCGAGTAGGGTCCCATTACTGAATCATCAATCCGAAACCCCGTTAGATAGGGATACTGCCCAGGCACGTAGACGGTCAGGCCATTTTCGCGGTTGTCGACAAAAGCAGCCCAATTCTCTGCAGCGTTATAAAAGACTCCTGCACGCGCTGTATCGACGTTGACCGCTGCTCCGGTCCAGGGTGAAACACCGCTGTAATAGACCAGCCTGTCGAATCCCAGATTGACGTAGACGGCAGGGAATTCTTGATTGGCAAGGGTGTGATAATCGCTCCCCTGATGGGTTATTTTCAAGTGCATCTTGATCGCGTCGGACGAGCCGGGGACAAACGAAAGCCACTGCTCCACGATCACGTCTGAAATGATTGGTCGTCCCGGTCCCCCGTCGGCTTCCTCGGGCATCCAGTGGTAGGGCTGGGTCTTAATATAGATATTATCGCGCGTCGCAGTTTGCGCGAGCACCGTGCTGCCGAACCCGTAGCGGTCACCGCCTTGCACGGGATTCCAACCCCAACTGCCCGTGCAACCGGCGCAAGGATCATAGGAAAAATTTCCGTCGTATTGTGACACCTGAATTTGGCGCCCCGTGCAATCGTACTCGTTTACCAGATTCTTTCCATCCAGCACGATTTCGGCAATGGTCCCGCCGCAACGCGGCTCGACTCCAACGCGTATGATGCCATTGTCCATGCGTAGGATCGTCGAAGGCAGCGTCGCCGTTCTTGGGGCTCCCACCAGTAATTGATTTTGGGAGCCGACACCGGACGTATCGATTCCATAAACATAATACGTGTGGGCTGTGCCATCGCGCGTCACCGGAGGCAAAAAATAAACAAATCCATGATCGCCCGGATATCCCGTCGCCTGATTGACATCCGGACGAGGGGCGGCAGCCTTTGTCACGCCGATCAGTCGTCCGCCGCCGCCCTCAGGGCCGTCCATATACACGTGGATATCGAGCGGGTTTGACGGGGCGTCGAGATCAATTGCCCAGCCCCAAATAGCGCCATTACTGCCGAGCCCATCAAAGTAACCAATCGGAGTCGCACCTGACGCCGCGTAAGGCGCTGCAAAAACACAGAGAAAAAAAATCAAAAACAAAAAAAATCTTGTGTCGCAGCGCAAAGATGTTTTCACAGATGATGTTTGCTGCATGACCGTATTCTATCCATCCTACAATAATTACGTCCAGTGAAATTGACGCGAACAAACTGTTACGGCTGCAAGAAATGCACGCTTTCATCCCTAAAATTCTCTAATGCAGAGAATTTTACTTAAAATAACTCAGGCCAGAGCCACCGAGAAATTTAAGCAGCAGCGCGAAGCTCCATCAGCTGGAGGATATAGAGAACTACCTGAAACGAGTGTGGGACACTGGGATCCTGACGGAACGCATCAAAGCAGGAAGTATTAGTCGCCGAGTTTTTTGAAAAAACCCTCTTTCTCCAACTCATCCATCAACGAGGGATCGACGAATTCCTCGGCTCTGCGATTTTTGAAGTCGCTGTTCTGTTCGGCGTAGAAGCCGAGCGTGTCGCGCACACCGTCGAGGCTTATACGCGGCGGGAAGGAAAATCGCGGGGCGAAATACTCGTAGGTCGTGCGCACGGTCTCTTGATCTTCGATGCGCATGCGCCGGGCAAAGATTTTGAGGATTCGATCGCGCTGTGTCTTGATATTGTAGATCGCCTCGGCGTAGGAACGCAGAAAGCGTTTCACCACATCGCGGCTTTCCTTGATGAAGCTGCCTTTCACGTTCAAGGTCGATTGGGGAAAGTTAGCGCTCATGTCTCCCATGTCCGCCAGCACTCGGTAGCCGGCTTTCAAGGCGATCGTCAAATGCGGCGGCGAGAGAATCGTCGCGTCCGTGCGTCCTGCCATCAGGGAGCCCAAGCGGGTCGGAGCGTCGCCACCGACGATCACCTGCACGTCGTTGAGTTTCATGCCCCACTCCTTGAGCGCGAGTTGCAGCGCCAGGTCATTGGAGCCGCCGAAATTGAGAATATTCACTTTTTTCCCGCGCAGCTCCTTGGGTGTGCGAATATCCGGCTTGACCACGAAGGCATACGGAAATTTATTGTAAGACGCGGCCAGGATCTTGATGTCCGAGCCCTTGGCCGCGGCGGCGAGCGGCCCGGTCGCCGAGCCGGTGGCGAATTGGGTGCTGCCGCCGAGCAGCGCCGCCACCGAGCGCGCGCTGCCGGTGATCATAATCACTTCAACATCGAGACCGTGCTTATCGAAGATCTTCAAATCCTTCGCGACCCAGACGGCGCTTTGAAAACCGGCGTGGCCGCCGTAATCCGCGACGAGCTTATCGGCTGCGTAAACATTACCGACGCTGACACAGAATGAAAGAACCAGCGCAATCAAAATGGTCCGTCGCATCGTCCAATTCCTTCCGGTTGCAAGACTTCCCACGAAAACGCGTGTCCGCGACACTAGATATTTGGCCGCGCTCGGTCAAGAGCACCGCTTGGGTTGGGCGTAAGGGAAAATTTGCGCGGCGAACTGCGCGCAAGAGACGAGCTACTTGGAGATTTCGTCGACCAGACTATTGTCGAAGGATTGGCGAATGTCGAACTGTTTCGCCTTGGGATGCTCGACAAACTTGAGCGCGTTCGCCATCGCCTTTTCGATCACCCGGATCGAGCTGGGGAAAGCCTCGCGGTAGTATTCGAAGCTACCCTGCAGCGACGCGTCGTCGTTGACTCGCGTAAAGCGCTGGAGAGCGCGCTTGCTGACCGTCGCGTTGTCGCGCGCGAGCTGCTGGGCCTCGCTCATGGCGCGCAGAAAATCCACCGCGGTTTTGTGGTTCTTCGCATCCTTCAGCCAGGACTCGCGCGCCCCGATAACGGCCGTGGGAAACAATCCGTATTCCGTCTTTGAAGGTTGGAAGAGCAGATGAAAACCGGCGTTCTTCGCGTTGAGTCCGAAGGGATAGCCGATCATGCAGACGTCCACGCGGCCGCCTGCCAATGCAGCATAGGACTCGCCGACGCCGCCGTTCTGGATGAAAACGACTTCGTTAGGTTTGACGCCGCCCGCTTCGAGCATCGACAGCGCCGAAAAATAACTCGAGGCGCCGAAGCGCGTCACACCGATCCGCTTTCCTCTCACGTCGGCAGTCGATTTGATCTCCGGGCGCGACCACCCGTCGATGGTTAGCACCGGCAACGGCGATGCAATGGCGATCAGGTCGCTGCCGCTCAGACGACTCGAAATCACTGCGCCACCGCCGGTATAGCCGATGGGAAACTCGCCCGCGAGGATCGCCGAATTGATCAGCGGTGAGCCGCCCATGAACACCGGAAAAATCTCGAAACCGTGCTTCTGAAAGATCTTTTCTTCGACGGCAATGAACAGCGGCAGCGATGCGCCGGCGATCGGCGTGTAGCCGACCGTCAGCTTTTGCAGTGCCGGCTGGGCCGCCGGCAAGGGAGCGTTGAGCGCGAGCAGAAAAATTACCAGCACGGTCTCAAGCAGACTTCTATTCATCGGCTTCCTCCCATGGTCATCGAATCGCCTGATTCGCTCGCGTCCATGAAAGCGTCGGACCGTTCATAGAAACGGGTCGCGCCGGCTGAAATAGCGCTTTGGCCGCTTATCCCACCACGTTCGAGCGATTGTCAATCGCAGGCAAAATAGCGCGAACGCTTGACAGCCCGATGGCGCTCAAATATTTGTCGAAGAGCAAAGAGAGAGGAACTTTAACCATGAGCATCAGAGGAAAAACCGCCGTGGTCGGCATCGGCGAAACGCCGACGGATCGGCTCGGCAGCAAACCCGGCGAACCGAAAAAATCCACCGCTGAATACCTCGCCTGGGCCGCGCGTCTGGCGATGGAAGACGCGGGCTTGACGAAAAAAGATTTTGACGGCCAGGGCCTGGCGGCGATCTACACGACCAATCACTCGCAACCCTTCTGGCCCGAGGAAGTCGCGGCAATTTTGGGCATCACGCCGGGCGTTTCACTCGCCGGCGGCAACGGCGGCGCCAGTTCGGTGTCGCTGCTCGGCCATGCAGCAGCGGCGATCAGTGCCGGGCTTTGCGATCTCGTTTTAGTAATCGCGGCCGCGGCGCCGTTCAGCGAGCGCGGCGGTCACCGCGGCGCCCACGCCGACACCCGCGACTATGAAATGCCCTTCGGCGTCATGGGGCCTAATTGCAAAATTTCTTTCGTGATGAGCCGCTACATGCACGAGTCAGGCATGACCGAAGACCACTTCGGCAAAGTGGCTGTCACCGGGAGATATCACGCGTCGCTCAACCCCAACGCGTATCTCAGAAAGCCTATCACGATCGACGATTACAGAAAGTCGCGCATGATTTCCGATCCGATCCGTCTGTTCGACTGCGTCATGCCGGCCAACGGCGGCAAGGCCTACATCATGACCTCGGCGGAGCGCGCCAAATCGATGCGCAAGCCGCCGGTGCATCTGCTCGGCTGGGGCGAGTGCAACAACGCGAGCTTCGGCCCGCGCTATCGCGCCAACCCGTTGATCACTGGTATTACTCAGGCCGGCAAGCGCGCCTTCGAAATGTCCGGCGTGGCGCACAAGGACATCCGCTGCCTGAATCTTTACGACGACTACATCCCGGTCGTGATGATCCAGATCGAAGACTTGGGCTTCTGTGGGCGCAATGACAAAGCGTTCTTCGAGAAGACCGATTTCACGTTCAAAGGCGACCTGCCGATTCAGACCAGCGGCGGCATGATCAACTGCGGCCAGCCTTCGACCACCGGCGGCATGCTGCACGTGATCGAGACCGTGCGGCAAATCCGCGGCGAAGGCGGCGACCGTCAGGTGCCGAACATCAAGTTCGGCATCAGCACCGGAGTGGGCGCAGTTAACTACGGCAAAAACTTCGGCTGCACCGCCGCGGCAATCCTGGGTAGTGAGTCATAACAGGGAGCCTGGAAATCACTTTCACCACCGAGGATACGGAGAACACGAAAGTAAGATTATAAGCCTGTTCCGATCTCCGTGTGCTCCGTGACCTCCGCGGTGAATTATCTGTTAGGAGTCTCAAATGGCAGAAGAAAAAACATTTAAGAAACCCCTCCCCGAAATCACGCCGGTCAACCAGCCGTTTTGGGACGGCGCCAAGGCCGGTAAGCTGGTCATTCAGAAATGCGGCAATTGCAGCACCTGGGTCTTTCCGCCGCGCCCCGTCTGCGGTGACTGCGCCAGCGAGAAACTCAACTGGGTTCAGGTGAGCGGCAAAGGCAAAATTTTCTGCTTCACGATCATCCGTGAAGTGGTGGGCACCGCGCTGCGCGGCTTCGGCCCCGACATTCCCTACGTCACCGCCTGGGTCGATCTCGACGACGGTCCGCGCTTTTGCAGCAATGTGATCGGCTGTCCGATCGAGCAGGTTAAGATCGACATGGCCGTAGAAACCGTTTTCGAAGACAGCGGCGACGGCGTCACCCTGCCGAAGTTCAAACCAGCGGCCTAGTGCATCAATCTGGACTGGTCACGCTTCGATGAAAAAACTCATCGGCCTTTTGGTCATGAGCGGCGCCGTGCTCGGCGCGCTCTATTTTCTCAGTAATCTCGCGCGCACCAAGGTGAGTGAGGCGACGCCGGCGTTCACTTTGAAATCCGCCGGAGTGATTCAGGAAGGCTCGATCGTATCCATCGAGTACACGCTCACCGACGACGCCGGCACTGTGCTCGACACCAACATCGGCAAAGAGCCGCTCACGTTCATCGAAGGCGCTGGGCAGATCGTGAGAGGTCTGGAAAAAGAGCTCATCGGCTTGAAAACCGGCGATCAGAAAAAGGTTCAGGTCAAGCCGGAAGACGGCTACGGCATGCCGGATCCCAAGGCGTTTCAGGAAATCGCGCGCGACAAGATTCCGCCGGAAGGACAAAAAGTGGGCGCCATGCTGATGACCAAAGCTCCCGATGGCAGCGCCATGCCGATACGGGTGCACGAAGTCAAAGACAAAACCGTCGTGGTTGATTTGAATCACCCCCTGGCCGGCAAAACCTTGAACTTCGACGTGAAGATCAAAGACATCAAATCCGCGGAGGCCAGATAGCGCCGCGGTAATTTCTGGAGCCCAACACTCCATTACTCCAGCACTCCATTCATCATTCCATGCGCCGTCGCTTCTTCTACGGCTACGTGATCCTTGGGCTCTGCTTCGCCAACATGACCGTGATGCGCGGCGTCAACGGCGCGTTCGGCGTTTACTATCTGGCGCTCCTCGAGGAATTCGGCTGGTCGCGCAGCGACGGCGCGTCGATCGCATCGATCAACTTTATCGTGTACGCCTTCGCGGCGCCGGTGGTCGGTTTGACTTTCGACCGGCTTGGACCCCGGCTGCTGATGCCGCTGGGCGCGGCGCTGGTAGGTATCGGATTTCTACTCTCTTCGTTTTCCACTTCGCTGGTCCATCTTTACTTTTCCTACGGCGTCGTCACGGCCTTGGGTCAAGGCGCGCTTGGTTTCGTAGGTCACAACGCGCTGATCTCCTTCTGGTTCGTGCGTCAGCGCGCCACAGCCATCGGCATCGCGTCCATGGGCCAGGGCCTGGGCGCGCTCGTGATGGTTCCGGCGACGCAAATCCTGATCAGCTCCTTCGGTTGGCGCTGGACTTACATCGCGACGGGCAGTCTCCTGCTGCTCGTCTTAGTACCGCTGAACGCATTTTTCCAGCGGCGAACGCCGGCGGATGTGGGTCAATTCCCCGACGGAGCCGCTGAACCGGCGGCGCAAGCTGCCGCGTCGCGCGGAACAAGACGACCGGCGACGCGCGATTGGACCCTCGGCGAAGCACTGCGCTCGTTGCCATTCTGGTGTATTGCCTTCGGGCACCTGGCGCTCGGCACGGCGCTCTTCATGATCAACACTCATGCGATCGCTCACTTTGTCGCCGTCGGCTACGAAAAACTCGTCGCGTCCTTTTATTTCGGCTTGATTGGCTTCATTCGCATCGGCGCGACGATTCTCTGGGGCTCGGTATCGGATCGTCTAGGACGAAGCGTCGCGTACAGCATTGCCGTATTTGTCACAGGAATGGGTCTGGTGGGAATGATCGCGATGACCTTCGACGCACCGCTCTGGCTCGTTTATCTGACAATCGCGCTCTATGGCGTTGGTCACAGCGCCGGCAACCCGACCTACGGCGCCGTCATCGGCGATATTTTTGCCGGCCGCAAGATCGGCCTAATTTTCGGCTTCTTGGAGATCAGCTTCGGCCTCGGCAGCGCTTTCGGCTCGTGGATCGGCGGCTACCTTTTCGATACTACTGGTTCTTACGCCTGGCCGTTTGCACTCTGTCTGCTTTGTTTCATTATGTCTGGTGTGGCGATTCACACCTGCACTCGGTGGCACACAATGAATAAATTGATAATGGATAATTGAAAATGGCAAACGACTTCTGGAATCCCTAATTTTTCATTATCCATTCTCCATTTTCAATTTATTCACTGTCCATTTGAAGAAGGCTCGATGAACTTTTGCCTGCACAGTTCCGCGCGCACGATCCGCGAAGCGGTGGAGCGCGCCCGGCGCGCCGAAGCGCTCGGCTTTGAAGCTATCTTCTTCGCCGACAGCCAGATGAACAACGTCGATCCCTACCAGGTTATGGCGATGTGCGCCGTCAACACCCGGCGGATTCGCTTCGGCACGGCGGTCACCAATATGGCGTATCGCGATCCGACCATCACGGCGAATTCTTTCGCCACACTGAACGAGATTTCCGAAGGCCGCGCCATCGTCGGCATGGGAACCGGCGACGGTCCGGTCTACAGCCTCGGACGCACCGCAACGAAACTCGCTGAATTCGAAAAGGGTCTGCGCGTGATTCGCGATCTATTGCACGAACGCGGCATTGACGTGCCGAAGAGCCGTGACCGCGCCGGCGGCAACGTCCAGCTCAAGATCGGCCAACGGCCTGTGCCTGTCTATATTTCCGCCGAAGGACCCAAGACCCTGCGCGTGGCCGGGCGGGTCTGCGACGGCGTCATTCTCGGCACCGGCTTCGATAAAGAAGTCACCGACTGGGCGCGCCGGCGCATCGCCGAAGGCGCGCTGGACGCGGTACGCAATCCTGAGGAAATAGATCTCATGCCCGCCGGCATGATCGTCGTCGACGACGACGGCGAGCTGGCGCGCCGGCGCGTGCGCTCGCGCATGGCCAATCGGGCGCACCACAATTTCCGCTTCACCATGGAGACCGTGCCCGAAGGCGAAGTCGCAGGTGTAAGACGTTTCATGGACAATTTCGACATCTCGAAGCCCATTGAAGAGCGAGTCGATCCTGAGTTTGTCACCGAATATCTGCTCGAGCGCTTCACCATCGCCGGTACTCCGGAAGAATGCATTGCCAAAGTCAAACGGCTGGAAGCCGATGGCATTCAGCGCATCCTGCTCACACCACCCAACGCGATCTACGATCAGGTGATGAACGCCTGGGGCGCGCGGGTCATTCAGAAACTTTGATCGCCTGTCCTCTCGATCTTGCCGCTTATTCGTTGTGTTCGTCTGGCTCGCCAGCTAAGCTGGTCGAATAACGAATCGTTTGAAGGGGATTTGGAATGCGCATCCGCTATTTCGTCTCAGTGTTGTTCGCAATTTGTGCGCTCAGTGGACCGGTTTGGGGCGCCGCGCCTGAAAAGGCCAAAGACGATCGCGTCGTTAAAGACGGCATGTTGGTAAGCATCGACTTCACGGTGAAAAGTCCAGATGGAAAAGTGATCGAAAGCAGTAAAGGCACCAAACCCGTCGCCTATATTCACGGCAAAAATATGCTGCCTCCCGGTCTGGAAAAAGAATTGACCGGCATGAAAGTCGGCGCTGAAAAGCACGTCACTCTGCCAAACGCCTACGGAAAGATCGACCCGAAAGCAGTGATGGAGATACCCAAAGAAAAAGTTCCACCCAACGCGCTTAAAGTGGGCGCGGTTCTGCTCGGCCGAAGCCCGGACGGAGTGTCCATGCCGATGACGGTCCGGGAAATCAAAGACAAGTCGGTCGTTTTTGATTTGAATCACCCGATGGCGGGCAAGACTTTGGTCTTCGACGTCAAAGTCGTCGACGTCAAACCCGCGCCGCCAATTCCCGCCCAGCCGGCGAAACCGGCCGCCCCAGCCAAGCCTAATGCGCCGGCACAACCGGCAACACCAGCGGCGCCGACCAAACCCAATCCGCCGCCGCAGCCGGCCAAGCCCGCGGATCCGGCGCAGAACAAATAGTGGGCATTCACAACCGATGACGATAAAACGAGAAGAGTTCACGGCCCGGTTGCAACAATCCCGCTCGCTGGTATTTTTCACCGGTGCCGGCATCAGCACGGAATCCGGCGTGCCCGATTTTCGCAGCCCGGGCGGCGTCTGGACGAAGTATCAACCGGTGCTGTTTCAGGACTTTCTCGCGAGCGAGCCGGCGCGGGTGCAGCACTGGCAGCTCAAGAAGGCGACCTACGAGCTTTTCAAAATGGTCAAGCCGAATCCCGCCCACTACGCGATCTACGATTTCGAAAGGCGCGGCCAGCTCCTCGGCCTGATAACCCAGAACATCGACGGCCTGCACAAGCTCGCCGGTACCGCGGACGAAAGACTCGTGGAGCTTCACGGCACAGATCGGTTAGTCACCTGCCTCAACTGCGGTGCTGCTTATCAGCCCGCGAACGTCTACGAAACCTGGCATGAAAAACTGCCCACGCCGACCTGCGAAAGTTGTGGCGGATTTCTGAAGTCCGCGAACATTTCCTTCGGCCAATCCATGCCCGTGGAGGCGATGCGCCGCGCTCAAGCCTGGAGTGAGCGGGCCGATATTTTCGTCGTCGTCGGCTCGTCTTTACAGGTTCAGCCGGCAGCGAGCTTTCCGGTGATCGCCAAACGTAGTGGCGCGCTGCTGGCGATCGTCAACCGCGATCCCACCCCGATCGACGACTTGGCCGACTTTGTTCACAACGGCGCCATTGGCGAATTTTTCAAACAACTCGGGTCGGACACGATACGTTGATAGAACCGTGAAGCTATGCTGCGAGCTTTGGCGCTATAGCCTTCGTTGCATGCGCCCTTCTCCTGTTCGCCTGTGAAACAACTCACGTTAACCACGGCCTCCCGGCAAACGAGCGTTACGAAGTAACCGCTATCCACGGCGCTTATTTCGATCTTACCGAACGAAGAAGACTGCTAAGAACCACCCTCGACAAAACGTTGCTCGCCGCGGTGCGCCCGCCGCGCCGATGCGATCCTGAAGCCGCACCGGACGCACCAGGCTTTCTGACTGTCCCGCCGTTCTACGGCGACCGCACCGCCTACGCGGCGGCGACGGTTTCCTTGCGGAACTTTCAGGGTTCGGTAACCGACATGGCGGAGTTCTATTTCGTGACCCAAGACGCTGTGTATGCGAAATGCGTCGTGCGGCTTCTTGAGAGTTGGGCCAGCAAAGACGCACTACTTAAT
>Ga0310810_10000555_pt1 | contig 37554 bp, 35 predicted proteins | sample NCmetagenome_FD_207641 | JGI IMG/M metagenome (GOLD analysis project Ga0310810, IMG submission 207641) | Soil microbial communities from experimental microcosm in Duke University, North Carolina, United States - NC | ecosystem: Engineered > Artificial ecosystem > Soil microcosm > Unclassified ...
TACGGACCGCTCCCCGCGCCCGTGGAGACGACGACCCCTGCGCCGCTGCCGTCGAGATTCGCGCCCATGATCGCGTCCTGATCGAAATCCGCGTAGTAGAACTTGCCGGCCGCTTCGTCGAGCACGAGCGCGCGCGGGTTCGCGCCCGCGCCGAGTCCGAGGATCGCGTGCGCGGGGCCTCCCGCGAGCGGAAGACTGTCGATCGCCGAGCCGCTCGCGAGATTGCTGGACGTCCAGAACAGCGACGCGCCCGGGCGCACGGCGAGGCCGCGCAGACTGCTCAGCCCCGAGAGCACCGGCGTCGTCGTCGCCAACGTGACGGGCGCGCTCATGATGCGCGCCCCCGCGAAGCGCGCCTCGCACCAGTACAGCCGGCCGGTCGCCGGGTCGAGCGCGAGCGCCTCGGGCAAGGATCCGGAAAACAACGCGATCGCGGTCGGTTGCGATCCATCGGCGTTCGCGCGGTGGAGCGCCGGCGCCGCGAAGTTCGTGTCGAGCCAGTACAGCTGCTGGGCGAACGCAGGCGTGGCGCCGAACCCACTGGCCGCGATCCACGCCAGCATCGCCATGCGCTGCCACGAAGCCACGGAGGTCGCGGGACGCATCTTCGGCCTAGTTCTGGCTCGGGTAGATGCCGACGAGCGCGATGATGTAACTCATCGTCAGGTACGGCGGCAGGTTGTTGTGGCTCTGTCCGCCCCCCGTGTTGCCGATCGCGCCGGCGGCGAGCGAGGAGTCGGGCGTCGCGGCGTAGCCCGGCGTGCCGGCGGCGCTGCGCGCCGGGACTCCGCCCACCGGCGAGTCGCTCGTGCCATTCGCCGAGCTGCCCGCGGCCGGGTGGTTGTGCGCCGGCAACTGCGCCGTCGTCAGCGCCACGGCTTCCGCGCCGCCGATCTCACCGAGCGTGTGGTTCGAGAGGCCCGGGCCCTGGCCCTGGTGGACGGGCACGCGACCGCGAAGGTCGGGAAGGGCGAACGTCGTGATGCCGTCGCCGCCGAACGTGGTGCCGAGCAGCGAGAACAACGCCTGATTCTGCGAGATCGCCAGGATCTGGCCGTTACAGAACGCCCAGCCCTTCGGGGGAAACGTGTATGGAACGAGCGCGATCTCGCCGATCCAGGGATCCGCGTCCGCGGTCGCCGCGCTGGCCGGCCTGGGGAAGCGCGCGAGCAACGCCGCGCCTCCCGCCAGAGCGACGACACGAGCTAGGAAACTCCGCCGGGGAACGGCGGAACCGGGAGCGACGGATGCGTCCTTCGATTCGGCCACGATGCACTCCTCGCGCTCGGGCGCCGCGTCGGCGCCCCGGATCAACGGTTGCCGCCGATGGCCGTCACCCGGGCCGATCGGCGGCCGACACCACCCGATCAATCCTACGCGCGACTCGCGCCCGCCGAACGAAGAAAAGTGCCCGAAGCCTCCCGCCTCAGACGATCGCGGCCTTCACGCAGTGGATCGGCGGCAGTGAGTCGAACAAGCACTCCCACTCTTCGCCGCCTTCCCGCCCCATCCACAGCTGGCCGGTGGTCGTGCCGAAGTACAGCGCGGGCGTCTTTGTCTCGTCGATCTCCATGGCGTCACGCAGCACGGTGAAATAGCTCGACTTCTTCGGCAGGCCCTTGCTCAGGCGCTTCCACGAATCCCCGCCGTTTTCGCTGCGCCACACCGCCGGCGCCCCGCCGGGACACGTGCGCGTCGCCGGCTCGAGCGGCAGGACGTAGACCGTGTCCGGATCCTGCGGGTGCACGACGATCGGGAACCCGAAGTCGGACGGCAGGCCCGCGGCGATCGAGCGCCAGCTGTGCCCGTAGTCGTCGCTGCGCAGCACGCCGATGCCCGGCCGTGGGCCGCCGGGGCCTTCCCACTCGCCCCAGCCGCCGTGATTCTGCATGTACATGCGGCCCGGCGCGTCGTCGTGGCGCACGATCTTGTGCACGCACTGGCCGAACTCGGGATACGGATCGGGCACGAAGCCCGCGCCCACGCCCTTGTTCGCGGCGGTGAACGTCTGCCCGCCGTCCTCGCTCAGATAGTGCCCGCCCGTGGAGATGCCGAGGTGCACGCGATTCCCGTCGCGGATGATCGTGTGCATGCACAGGCCGCCCGCGCCCGGGCTCCACTTGCGCGCGTGCTCGTGATTGCTGATGCCGGGCACCATCTCCCAGGAGTCACCGCCGTCCTCGCTGCGGAACAGCGACGCGGGCTCGACGCCGGCCCACAGGTCCTTCTTGCCGGGCCCGGCCTCGAGCGACCAGATGTTGTTGAGCGCGCGCCCGTCGTCCTTGGGGAACGCCGGGGCCGCCTTCGTCTCCTTGAAGCTCTTGCCGAGATCCGTCGAGCGCATGACCTTCATGCCGAAGAACGGATTGCAACTCGACGAGTAGATGCGCGGCGTGCCGCGCGTGTCGATGAACGCCGAGTACACCGGCACGCCAGGCCCGAACGGCCCACGGATCGAGAAGCTGCGCCGCGCCTTCGCGGCCTCGGCGACGAAGACACCCTTCCTCGTTCCAATCGCAAGAATGACGCGGTCCGCCATGATCAACCTCCCGAAACGGCCGGCAGAATCGTGACGACGTCCCCGGGGGCGAGCGTCGTCGCCAGCCCTTCGAGGTCGCGCACGTTGTCCGAGTTCACGAACACGTTGAGGTGACGACGCACTTTGCCCGTCTCGTCGCACACGTTGCGGTGCAGGGACGCATGCAGCCGCTCGATCTCATCGAGCGCCGCCTGGACGTCGCGTGCGGACACCGCCAGCTCCGACGCTCCGTCGCAATACGCACGCAGCGGTCCGGGGATGAAGATGGTGATGTTCGTGGTCTCCGCCATGGGCGATCTCCGAGGGCCGTGCTGCACATCCGCGCCGCCCACGACTCCGTGGGGCCCTGCGCGTCGAGCGGGAGCCTATCGCCGGGCCGCGCCGCGAGGCAACCGGCTCCGAACGCATCGCGCCAACCTCGAAGCGTGTTCCGACATCGAAGGCGGTGGTTGTGCGCTTCCCGCGGGCCTACACTCCGTCCCGTCGGCGGTCCGGACACCCGGTCACCGCCCCCACCTCATCATCAGGAGAATGCCATGAACCCCACCGCCACCACGCCCGAAGCGCCGTTCGCGACGCGCAACGATCTCAAGCAGTCCACACGCGCACAGGTGGCCGAGCTGCTGAACCGCCGGCTGGCCGACGCCATCGATCTGCAGACCCAGACCAAGCAGGCGCACTGGAACGTCAAAGGTCCGAATTTCATCGCGCTGCACAAGCTGTTCGACGAGATCCATGCCTCCGTCACCGAATACGCGGATCTGCTCGCCGAGCGCATCGTCCAGTTGGGCGCGGTCGCGGTCGGCACCGCCCGTGAAATCGCCGAGCGTTCCGAGCTGGACGAGTATCCGATCACGATCTCGTCGGGCGAGGAGCACGTGAAGAACCTGAGCGCGGCGCTGGCCGCGTTCGGCAGCCGCGTTCGCTTCGCGATCCAGGAGACGGACGAACTCGAGGACGCGGTCGCCGCCGACATCTGCACCGAGATCGCGCGCGGCGTCGACAAGTGGCTGTGGTTCGTCGAGGCGCACGTGCAGGGACGCGCCTAGCCGCGTCCGCCGGCGTCCGCTCCGTGAAGCGCCGCCGCCCCGGCGGTCGCCTTCACGGAGCGCAACGCGCTCGACCTAGTGGCCGGGCGTCCGGCCGTGCGTCACGTTGCGCGCCGCCGTGATCTCCGGGCGATCTCCGTCCGCGTCCCGCGCCAGCGTCAGCAGATCCGCGGCGTAGCGAATCTCGGTCGTCCGCTGCCCGGCTTCCCCCGCCGCCCGGGAGGCACCGGCCAGCGCGTTGAATCGGCCCGGCGAGTCGCGGAGCACCGTTTCGTATTCGCCGAGCGCGTCCGCCGCGTGGTGCGTGGCGAGCAGCATGTCGCCGAGCAGCTCGCGCGCCGGGAGCACGGCGCCCGGCGTGACCGGCCGCTTCTCCGTCGAATCCTCGAGCGCCGCGGCCGCGCGCATTTCGCTCAGCGCGTCGCTTTCGCGTCCCTCGGCGAGCGCGAGCCAGGCCTCGCACGTGCGGCGCTGCGCCTCGACCTGCGACGCCCAGAACAGGACCGCCGGGATGCGGATGCCGTCGCGGATCGCGGCGAGGCGGGCGATGGCCGCATGCGCGACGTCCGGCTGGGCCGAGCGCGCCGCACCCAGCCCGCGCGCGAACACCAGCGTGGCTTCGGTCCACGGATACTTCTGCCAGTTCCACCCGGCCGGCAGCTCGAGGGCCGCGGCCTCACCCCACGCGTGGTGCTCCAAGGCGTACCGCGCCGGAACGGCCGACAGGGCGTAGTAGAACGACTGCGTCTGGTGGCTAACGCGACGGATGGCGACGACGCTGTCGCGGATCGCGCGCGCCTCGCGGTCCTGACCCTTCTGCAGGTACGCGTACTCGAGGTAATCCCAGGCGTGGACCGCGTCGTAGTAGACGGCGCCGGCGTAGTGCGTGGCCGAGTACTCGCGACCGGCCTGGGCCGAGGCCAGATTCGAGGCGATCGACTCGTCCCACAGACCGAGCCGCGTGAAGATGTGCGACGGCATGTGCAGCGCGTGAGGCACGTGCGGCGCGATCGCCGCATAGTGCCGCGCCATCGGCAGCGCGCGCGAGGCGAGCTCCGGGAAGTCGTCGCTGTGGATCAGATAGTGCGCGACGCCCGGATGGTCCGGCAGCTTCGCGTAGATCGGTTCGAGCAGCGCGCCGGCGTGGCGCTGGTGCGCGTACGTCTTGTCGCGATAGTCGAGCGTCGCGTTCAGCGCGAGCGCGTAGAAGATCGTGGCCTCGGTATCCGCGGGGAACCGCGCGTGCAGATCCTCCATCGCGTGCTCGTACGCCAGCGCGCGGGCCGCGTGCCCGACGTGCGGCCAGTCACGGTAGAACGCGCCGAGCGCCGCGATGTAGCCGCGCTCGCGCTCCGTGACGCCGCCGATCGAGTCGGCGCGCGAGATGGCGGCGAGGCCGCGCGCGAGCGCCGTCGAATCGGGCGGCTCCCACAGCGGGTGCCACTGGCTCATGGCGACGCCCCACCACGCCATGGCGCAGCGCGGGTCACGCGCCGCGATCGACGCGAACCGGCGGTCCGACTCCTCGTAGAAGAACGAGTGGAGCAGCGCGAGCGCGCGATCGAAGTCCGCCTGCGTCTCGGGGCTGCACGTCACGGCCATGTGCGCCTGGCCGACCCGGCCGAGATCGCCGGCCTCGTGCGAGTGCTCGTCCTGGGCCGACGCGGCGCCCGGACCGACAGCGACCGCGAACGCGACGAGCAGCGGCCATGGCATCTTCATCATCGGTCACTCCTCCGCATCGGCTTCAGCGCCACGGCCCAGCGCATCAGCTCATCGAGCGTCACGGCCGCCGCGTCCTCCTGCACCTTGCCCGGAGCGAACACGCCGGTCGCCGGATCGAGGTGCTGGCCGAAGAACGGGATCGAGACGGCTTCGAACATCGGCATCATCTTGAGCGACGTGACGACCAGCTTCGTCATCTGCACGGAGCGCGTGCCGCCGGAGACGCCACCGTAGCTCACGAAGGCCATCGGCTTGTAGGCCCACTCCTGCTGCAGGTACTGGAGCGCGTTGATCAGCGAGGCGGGCGGACCGTAGTCGTACTCGGGCGTGACGACGACAAACGCGTCGGCGCGCTCGACGATCGCGCTCCAGGCGTTCGTATGCTCGTGCTGATAGTCGCGGAAGCGCGGGTGCTTGGGTTCGTCGAGCAGCGGCAGGTTGACGACCGCGAGGTCCACGCTCTCGATCGCGAAGCGCCCGTGGCGATGCGCCTGCTCCAGAAACCACGCCGCGACGGCCGGGCCCTTTCGTCCTTCACGGGTGCTCGCCGTGATGACGTGCAGTCTCAGCTTCGCAGCCTTGTCGGTCATCCGCATTCTCCGTTTCCGGGTCGGCCAAGGCGAGAGGCCGCGCCATCCGCGACGCGTCAGGGGAGTGACCTCGCGCACGAAAACACAGCGACCACCCCCCTGCCAAGGGGTGGTCGCTGATCGTCCGAGGTTGCGACTACCGATACAGCGCCTTGATCCGGCCCCACGTCGATTCCGACGTCGGAGTGGAAGCCGGCACAAGGAACCCGCGGATCTCACCACCGCCAAACGTCGAGCTGTGGATGTTGAGGTACGCCTTGCCGTCGGTGATGGCCTGGAACAGCGCGGCCTCGGCGGTGGCGGTCGTGCCTCCGTTCGCGGTGATGAACGACGGGTTGTAGCTCGTCGACTGCGTCATGTCGTACGTGTGGTCGTAGGAGCCGGCCGTCACGCCGAGCGGAAAACCCGTGAACGTCGGCGTCGTGGTCGCCACGCCGGCCGTTCCCGTCAGCGCGACCAGCGTCGGACCGTGGATGTGCGACGCGGTGGTCGTGCCGGTCAGGCCACTGAAGACCGCCTGCACTCGCATCGTGTGCGCCACGGCATCGATGTCGACGGTCGCCGTGCCGACTCCCGGCGACGCGTTCGGCGGCGACTCGTTCGCCCCGCTGAGGCTCGTCGTGTAGGACACGATCGCCGCCTCCGCGACCGACGCCGCTCCGATCACAAGCGCGGCGACCGTCCAGAACAGACGGCGCGGCCCGCTGGATCGAGTGAGCCATCTTCGCATGTGCATGCCTCCTTCCTGTTGCGGAACTCCAAGTCGACGGCGCGGGGGACGCTCGCGGTCCGGATCCCTCTCGTCCGTCGCCACGCGATTCACCAGGCGGCAAGAGCCGTCAGTCGATGAATCGCGCGATGACGCGACCAACTGCGGAGGGCGGGGCACCGGTGGGCGGATGCGCTCGGCCCTCCAGCAGAAGGCTACACGACGCCATCCGGCGCGGAGTATCGAGATCGTCAAAATTTCGCGAGAGCGCGCCTGATCTGGCGGCGCCGCGTGCGCTCACGCCCGGAAGTTGCCGTTTGATGGAACGAAACTGGCGCCCACGTGTCCGCTGCAAGTCACGCCATCGCAGCGCAGAATCTGAGATGACTTCCTTCCCTGGGTGAAATGACGCGCGCGCCCAAGCGAAGCGCGAGCCGCAATCGGGTTATGTGCCGCCCGCCTCCCCTACGGGGACCGGAAATCTTCGGGGAGCCTGTCGATCCGCGAGACACCCGTTCGTCGCCATGGTAGAAGCTGGGGTTCGGGCCCGGTCGATCAGACCGATCTCACGGGCTCCTCCCCGAACCAAGAGGAGGCACGTCATGCGCGTCATGGTGATGGTCAAGGCCACGAAGGACAGCGAAGCCGGCGTGATGCCCAGCGAGAAGTTGCTCGCCGACATGACCCAGTTCAACGAGCAGCTGGTGAAGGCCGGCCTCATGCTGGCCGGCGAGGGACTGCACCCCAGCTCCAAGGGCGCGCGCGTCCGGTTCTCGGGCGCCAAGCGCTCGGTGATCGACGGACCGTTCGCGGAGACGAAGGAGCTGGTCGCCGGCTACTGGTTGTGGCAGGTCCGCTCGCTCGACGAGGCGATCGAGTGGGTGAAGCGCTGCCCCAATCCGATGGCCGGCGAGTCCGAGATCGAGATTCGGCCGGTGTTCGAGGCCGCGGACTTCGGCGAGGCGTTCACGCCGGAGCTGCAGGCGCAGGAAGCCCGGCTGCGCGCCCAGATCGAGAAGCGCTAGCTCGCCTCGGGCGGCCTCGCGCGGCGCTCCGTCGCGCGAGGCCTGTTCCGAGCGCCCGAGACGCGACGGGCCGAATCGGGCCCGTGCGCTCGTCCGCCGGCTTGCGTCGCTGGAATGAAGCTGGTGTGATCGGCAGCCGTGACGGCTGCCGACATCCATCGCACCATCGACGCGGTCTGGCGGATCGAGTCGGCGAGACTCATCGCCGGTCTCGCGCGCATCGTCCGCGACGTGGGCCTCGCCGAGGACCTCGCGCAGGACGCGCTGGTCACCGCGCTCGAGCGCTGGCCCGAATCCGGCATCCCCGACAATCCCGGCGCCTGGCTCATGACCACCGCGAAGCGACGTGCCATCGACCAGCTGCGCCGGCGTAGCGTGACCGAGCGCAAGCACGAGGAGCTGGGCCGCCTGATCGACGAGCACCAGCGGCCGGCCGGCCCCGACGACGACGCGGCGCTGGACGACGACATCGGCGACGACCTGCTGCGCCTGGTGTTCACGTGCTGCCACCCGGCGCTGTCGCGCGAAGCGCGCGTCGCGCTCACGCTGCGCCTGCTCGGCGGGCTGACCACCGACGAGATCGCGCGCGCGTTCCTCGTGCCCGAGCCGACCATCGCGCAGCGCATCGTGCGCGCCAAGCGCACGCTCGCCGAGCGCCAGGTGCCGTTCGAGGTGCCGCGCGGCGCCGACCGCGCCGAGCGGCTGTCGTCGGTGCTGGAGGTGATCTATCTCGTCTTCAACGAGGGCTACTCCGCGACCGCCGGCGACGACTGGCTGCGCCCGCAGCTGCTCGAGGACGCGCTGCGCCTCGGTCGCATCCTCGCCGGACTCGCGCCCGCCGAGCCCGAAGTGCACGGGCTCGTCGCGCTCATGGAGATCCAGGCCTCGCGCACACACGCGCGCGTCGGACCGAAAGGCGAGCCCATCCTGCTGCTCGACCAGGATCGCGGCCGATGGGATCACGTGCTCATCCGTCGCGGGCTCGCCGCGCTCGCCCGGGCCGAGGGTCTGGCCCGCGAACGCGGACCGTACACGCTGCAGGCCGCGATCGCGGCGTGTCACGCGCGGGCGCGCACGGCGGGCGAGACGGATTGGCCACGCATCGTCGCGCTCTACGAGGCGCTCGCGCGGCTCCTCCCCTCGCCGATCGTGGAACTCAATCGCGCGGTCGCCGTGGCCATGGCGTCAGGCCCGGCCGCCGGGCTGGAACTGGTGGACGCGCTCGGCCGCGAGCGCCTGCTGCAGGACTACCACCTGCTGCCGAGCGTGCGCGGCGACCTGCTGTTCAAGCTCGGGCGGCTGGACGAGGCCCGCGTCGAATTCGAGCGAGCGGCGGGCCTGACGCGCAACGCGCGCGAACAGTCGCTGCTGCTGGAGCGTGCGGCGCGCTGCGGAGCGCCGCCACCGGCGCCGAACTGAACACGGAGCCGCACCATCGGATGCTCCCCGAGAGACACAGAGGAGGCCCTATGAGCGGGAACAAGTGGACGTCCGCCGCGCCGCAACTGCAGAGCGTGCTGCGCATCGTCGCCGCGTTGATCTTCATGACGCCGGGCACGTCGAAGCTGTTCGCGTTCCCGGTCGGTATGCCGCCCGACAATTCGACGGCCCACGTCTTCACCCAGTTCTGGATCGGCGGCGTGCTCGAGGTCTTCGGCGGCGGGCTGCTCGTGCTCGGCCTGTTCACGCGTCCGGTCGCGTTCGTGCTGTCCGGCGAGATGGCCGTCGCCTATTTCCAGTTCCATTTCCCGAAGAGCTTCTGGCCCACCGTCAACATGGGCATCCCGGCCGTGCTCTATTGCTTCCTCTGGCTGTACTTCTCGGCGGCCGGAGCGGGACCGTGGAGCCTCGACGCGATGCGCCGCAAGTGATCCGGCGTCACATGCCCATGCGCTCGTCCGCCGTCGGACCGTAGGTCGACGGCACCGGCACGTCGATCAGCCGCAGGTACACGCTCAACTGGCCGCGGTGGTGGACCAGGTGGCTGATGTGATTGCGCACGATGACGGCGCGCGGCGACGTGAAGAACACCTGATCCCCGCGCTTCAGCGACCAGGGCACCGCGAAGTCCGCATCCTTCGCCGCGAGCAACGCCGCACGGGCCGCGCGGACGTTCGCGTCGAACCCGGCGAGCAACTTCTCCGTGGGCTCGTCGCTATAGGGCGCGGCGCCCTTCAGGTCGAGCGAGGTCTCGGTCAGGGCGTTCGCGATCCAGCCCGGCATCCACGAGACGAGCTGCGCGAGATGGCCGAGCGAAAACGACTTCGCGTGCGGCTTCCATTCCCCGCGCGCGGTCGGGACACGCTCCAGCATGCGCCGCGTCGCGGCCATCTCCTGATCGAATTCCGGAACCAGCGATTCGCCGATGCTCATGTCGGAACTCCTTTCGTGTGGAACACCGCGGGCAACGCTCGCACCGCCCACGCTCCCCAGGCGATCCACCACGCCACCCCGGCGGCCGCCAGCCATGCCGACGCACGCGCCGGATCGAACTCCGCCACGATGCGCGTCAGCAGCGCCGCGCCGAGCGCGGCCGCGACCCACGGCGTGACGGCGGCGTCCTCGAGTCCGAGCCCGTGCCGCCCGTGCGACGCGACGACGCGCGTCGCCACCGACAGCGTGAGCGCCGCGAAGCCGCCGATGAACGTGATGTGCAGGGCGGCCGTTTCGTGGAGCGGCACGAGCGCCGCTCCGACGAGGCCGGCGACGATGAGCCAGCCCGCGCCCACGAGCATCCAGGCCGCCGTCGACCTCCGACCCGGGCGGCGCCACGGCTTCCACAGCAACGCCACGACGAGCGCCGCGACGGCGGCGCGCAGCACGGCGCCCGCACGCGCCCGGCCGGCGAAGTCGAGCGCGAACGCGAGCGCCAGCAGCGCGAGCGCGACGCGCAGCAGGACGCGCCGTCCTCCACGCTCATGAGGCCCGGCGATGCCGCGGATCTCGAGCGGTCGCGGCATCTGCGCGAACGTCGGCACGAGGAGTCCGCCGAGCCCCAGCACCAGCGACAAGACCATGCCGAGCGACGTCAGCCGCTCGGCGAAGCGAGGCGGCACCGCCCAGTCGGCGCCCAGCGCCGCCGCCAGACGCAGCGTTGCCCCGAGCGCGCCCAGGGACAGGCCGAAGATCACGAACGCGTATTCCTCGGCCGGCGGGACGCGGGCGTGGCGCAGCCGCGACGCGATCGCCAGCCCGACCCCGAGCAGCGCGACGAGCGAGGCGCTCTCCGTGATCGCCGGGCGCCCGGCCAGCGCGCCGGCGAGGACTCCGAGCATCGCGCCCGTCGCGAGCGCCAGCTCCGCGGGGCGGCACTTGGGGCCGTGCGTGAACGCGGCCATCGACGTGAGCAGGAATCCGAGCACGAACGCCGTCTCGAAGCCTTCCATCATGACGGCCCGATGCAGACTCCCCGCCCAGCCGAGCGCGCCGACTCCGGTGAGCGGCCACACGCCGCCGCCGATCAGGGCGAACGCGAGCCCGATCGGAAACAGAACTCGATAGGGTTCGAGCGACGGCGCCGCCCGTGGCGCCGGCGGGCCGGGCGTTGCGACGGCGGCTTCGGGCGGCAAGGGGCCCACCGGGTCAGCGCGCGGCGCGCGCCGGCTGCGTCTCGAGGGCGGCGACCGGTCGCGGTCGGCGCAGCGGACCGTCCGCGACTTCGAGCGTCACGAGCGTCAGGCGACGTGCCGCGAGGCCGCGGGTCGCCGCCTCGACCGCGGCTTCGCGTTCGCGCGTTCCCGGGCGGCACGCGAACGACGCGGCGGGTGGGTCGAGCGACACGCGCACCGTGCCCGGCTCGACGCCCGGCGCCGACTCGATCGCGCGCCGGATGCGCGCGGCCAGCTCGGGCGGCGCGCCCGCGGCCGGGCCGCGGATCTCCGTGAACACGACCACGAGACCGCGCCGCGCGGCGAGCTTGAGCACCGCGGCGTCGTACGTCGCGGCGATCTTGTCTTCGAGACAGTGGCCGCAGGCGCGCGCCGGGCCGTGCGCGACGAAGCCCGACGCCAGCGCGGCGAGGCCAACGGTCACCGCGAATCTCCAGGAGCGCACGTTCATTCGCCGGCCGGCTTGCCCGGCTTCTCGCCGCTCGCCGTCCAGTGGAAGTACTGGATGAGCCGATGGATCTCGTCCGCGGACAGGTTCTGGTTCGGCATCGGCAGGTTGAATCGCTTGAGCAGGACTTTCGCCGTGTCGTCGCTCGCCAGCATCTTCTCGGGCGACTGGAGCCAGTGCGTGATCCACAGGTCGGTGCGCCGCGCGGCGACGCCGGCGAGATCCGGCCCGATCTTCGGACCCTGCCCGATGGAATGACACACGAGGCACTTGCTCTCGAACAGGAGCTTGCCCGCGACTGCCTCGGGCTCGGTCGGCACGGCGGCCGTCGCCGAGAAGTTGTGGTGCTCGATGGACGGCGCGCCCGGCTCCGCGGTTTCGCCGGTCGCGTCGAGGATGCCGATCGCCCCCTGCGACGCGTTCGCGAAGTGATGGTCGACCATGACGTACTTGCCCTTCTCGGGCACGCGGAACTCGACGATGGCCGCGCTGCTCGAGCCGAGCAGGACGGTCTGCATGCCGCGGAACTGGTTGTCGGGGTTCCCGTCGACCCACACCCGGTCGAAGATCGTGCCGACCACGTGGAAGCTCGACGTGTTGCTCGGGCCGACGTTCAGCACGTACAGCCGCACCCGCTCGCCGGGCTTCGCGGTCAGCGGATGATCGACCATCGAGTTGTAGGCGCCGTTGAAGACTGTGTACGTCGACGCCTTCGTCCGCACCTTCTCGGCATCGAGCACGTACAGCGGATCGCCGCCGACCTTGCGATGCCCGGGATCGGGTTTCGCGTAGAACTCGCTCTGGATCACCGCGTACTCGCGGTCGACGTTCGTCGGGTAACCGGCGCGCGGCTCGACGATGAACATGCCGTACATCCCCGACGCGATGTGCTCGAGGATCATGGGCGTGCCGCAGTGGTACATGAACACGCCCGGGTAGTTCAGCTGGAACTCGAACTGGATCGTCTGCCCCGGTGCGATCGAACGGTACTTGTCCTGCGGCGAGACCATCGCGGCGTGAAAATCGATCGAGTGCATCATGGGCATCGGGAACGACGGCACGCCCGGAATCGTCTCGTCGCTGCGGTTCGTCATGCTGAAGCGGATGCGGTCGCCGACCCGCGCGCGGATCACTGGACCCGGCACCGAGCCGCCCAGCGTCCACGCGTCGAAGTGAACGCCGGGCGCCAAGTCGACGACGCGATCCACGATGTCGATGTGGACGTCCTTGACGGGCGCCGGATCGAGCCGCGCCACCGCCGGGGCCGTGCTGAGCGCCGAGCCCGTGGCGAAGTCGCCCGTGTGGCGCACGTCGCTGATCGACGCCGGCTTGGGATGGAGATCCATGCGCGACTCGTCGTACGGATCCGAGCCCTTGCCACAGCCGGCCAGAACCGCGGCGAGCGCGGCGCCGGCTATGACGCCTCTCGACAGGAAGCGACGACGGCGTTCAACGACGTTCCACATGGGCGGCCTCAGCGACAAGAGTCTCGGGTGCGCTTCCTTCGATCGAGATCGTGATCTCGCGGCCGCGGCGCGGCGAGCGCGACGTCCGCGCATCCTCGCCGAGCCACCTGTCGCGCGCAAGGTCCGCGTCGGACTCATCGCCCGGGCTCGCCGCCCGGGCGGCGCGATCGACGCTGAAGATCCGCCCGCGCGCCGTGTCGCGTCCTCCCGACGATCGCCCGCCTCGGCGCAGGCGTGGCGCCTGCGTTAAGCTGCGAGCGCCGTCCTCCCGGCGGCCCGCCGCGCGCACGGCTCGACCCCATTCCCCGAGGAGCGCCCCCATGGGCATGTATCACTTCCAGTTCGATGACGCGCCCAAGAACGTGCGCCTGAAGCGCGGCGACATGCGGCGCATCTGGGGCTATCTGCTTCCCGCGTGGCGCCCGTCGCTGCTGATCGTCCTGTGCATCCTGGCCAGCGCGGTCCTCGGCGTGATCCCGCCGCTGCTCGTGCGCGAAGTGATCGACCGCGCGATTCCGAGCCACGACGGCGCGCTGCTGAACTGGCTGATCGTCGGCATGATCGGCGCGCCGGTGCTGGCCGGACTCGTCGGCGTGTGGCAGAGCTACCTGGCGACCGTGATGGGCCAGGACGTGATGTTCGGGATCCGCAACGACATGTTCGACCGGGTGCTCCGCCAGTCGATGCGCTTCTTCACGAACACCAAGTCGGGCGAGATCGTCTCGCGCCTGCAGAACGACGTGGGCAGCGTGCAGGGCGTGATCACGGGCACCATGGTCAGCCTCGTCTCCAACACGCTCATCGTGATCACCACGCTCATCGTCATCCTGCGCATGGACTGGCGGCTGTCGCTCGTGGCCACGGCGGTGCTCCCGTTCTTCATCCTGCCGACGCGCGGTGTCGGCCGGCTGCGCGGGCGCATCGCGAAGGAGACGCAGGAACGCACCGCGGAGATCACGGCCGCGATCCAGGAAACGCTGTCGGTCAGCGGCTACATGATGGCGCGGCTGTTCGGCGCTCAGGAGCACGAGCGCCGGCGCTTCCGCGAACGCTCCGCCGCGGTGCGCGATCTGCAGATCCGCCAGAGCATGGCCGGGCGCTGGTTCCTGATGTTCATCATGCTGTTCGCCAGCGTCGGCCCGGCGCTCATCTACTGGATGGGCGGTCACGAGGCCATCGCCGGGCGCATCTCGATCGGCACCATCGTCGCGTTCGTCGGCTACCTCGGCCGGCTGTACGCGCCGGCCACGGCGCTCGTGAACGCGCAGGTCGACGTCATGAGCGCCGGCGCCGTCTTCCGCCGCATCTTCGACTACCTCGACCTGCCGATCGAGATCGCCGAGCCGGCGCACCCGGCCCGGCTCGCGGCGCCGCGCGGCGCGCTGCGCTTCGAGGACGTGTCGATGGCCTACGGCGGCTCGGGCCCGCCGTGGACCGTCGCCGACCTCACGTTCGACGTGGCGCCCGGGCAGATGGTGGCGCTCGTCGGACCGAGCGGCGCCGGCAAGACGACCGTCACCTACCTCGCGACCCGGCTGTACGACCCGACGCGCGGCCGCGTCACGTTCGACGGGCTGGACCTGCGCGACGTGGCGCTCGACGACCTCGCGCGCTGGACCGCGAAGGTCACGCAGGAGACCACGCTGTTCCACGCTACGATCGCCGAGAACCTGCGCTACGCGAAACGCGATGCGAGCGACGACGAGCTGGAGCGCGCGTGCCGGCTGGCGCAGGTGTGGGACGTGGTCGCGGCGCTGCCCCAGCGGTTGGACACGCTCGTCGGCGAGCGCGGCTACAAGCTGTCGGGCGGCGAACGCCAGCGCCTCGCGCTGGCCCGCGTCGTGCTGCGCGATCCGCGGCTCCTGATCCTCGACGAGGCGACGTCGTCGCTCGATTCGCACTCGGAGACGCTGATCCGCCAGGCGCTGGAAGCCCTGCTCGTCGGGCGCAGCAGCCTCGTCATCGCCCATCGCCTCAGCACGATCCTGCGCGCCGACGTCATCCTGGCGATGGACCATGGACGCATCGTGGAGCGCGGCTCGCACGCGGAGCTGCTCGCGGCCGGCGGGCTGTACGCGCGGTTGTACGACGAACAGTTCGCGACCGCGGAAGCCGAGGCGCGTTAGCCGCGACCGGCCTTCGCCGGCAACTCAGATCGAGGGCGGCTCCACCCCGAGCATCCTCAAGTAGAGGTTGAGCTGGGCGCGGTGATGGACCTCGTGTTCCTGCAGATGATCCAGCACCCAGTGGAGCGTGAGGCTGCGCTGCTCCCCGTTCGGCCGCGTATACGTGATGACGCGCCCGATCTCGCCCGCGGGCCGCTCGAGGTACCTCTGCGTCAGCCGATGCGCGTCGGCCAGGCGCTCGAGCAGCGCCGCATGGTCCGGTGCGTCCACCACCGTGACCCAGCCCTGAGCGGGATCCGCGTGGGGAGCGACCCACTCGACGTCGGGCCCGCCCTCGACGATGCGCGTGATCCACGCGGTTTCGGCTTCGGCGATGTGCAGGATGGTCTGGTGCGCGGTCAGTGACGCCGGGTTCGGCTTGAAGCCGAAGTGCTCGGCCGGAAACGCCTCGACGGCCTTGAGGAGCAGCGGCCGATACTGCGCGTCCCAGAACGGATAGTACGCGCGGATCGTCCCGGCGAAATCGTTCGCCGACAACTTGCGCCCGATCTGCCTCAATTCATCGGCGGTCGGACTCGGCCCAGGAGATGTCGGCACGGCGAACCGTCGCCTCAGCGCGCCGCGACGAGCACGCGGAACGTGCCCGGCACGATGCTCGGACGTGGATTCGGGCGCTCGGCCGTCGGCGCGGACGGCGGGCCGAAGTCGGCGGTCGGCAGGTACAGCGTGCCGGTCGCGTCGTCGAGCGCGCAGGTGCGCGCGCCACGCTCGGTGGCCGGAGTGGCGACGACGTGATAGCGGTCGGGACCGTCCTCCTGGATCACCGTCAGCGTGCCTTCACCGTTCGGCGTGATGACCTGGCCGTGCTTCGCGTCGAACACGCAGCCGTCGACGCCCTTGCCGATCGGCAGCGTGGCGACGACCTTGCCGTGCTCGCTGTCGAGGATCGCCAGCTTCTGGTTGCCGCACGCCGAGAACAGCCGGTGGTGCGCGACGTCCATCGCGAGCCCGCTCGGGCCTTCGCCCTCGCCGAGCGGCCAGCGCGCGAGCACGGCGAGCTTCTTTGTGTCGACGGACGCGACAGCGCTGCTGTCCTCCAGGTTCACGAACAGATGGCCCGCGCCGTCCACGACCGCGAACTCCGGCCGGCCGCCGAGCGCCACGTTGCCCACGATCGCATTCGTGGCCGCGTCGAGGGCGGTCGCGTTGTCGCTGCCGCCGTTCATCGTGAACACGCGCTTGGACGCCGGGTCGTACACGATGACGTCGGGATTGCGCGCCTGCAGCTTCACGTTCGCGAGCACCGCGAGCGTCTTCAGGTCGAACACGGTGACGGACGAGTCGCGGCCGTTGCTCGTGAAGCCGCGCCCGAATTCCGGCGCGAACGCGACCCCGTGCACTCCCAACGTCGGCGCGATGTCACCGACGGTGCTGTCCGTCGCCGCGTCCACCACCACCACGTGCGTGCCGTGGGTCACGTACACGCGATGCGATGCGGCCTCGACGGCGATGCAATCCCACCCGCCCTCGCCGCCCACTGGGATGCGGCGCACGACGTGAAAGCTGGACGGAGCGTCCGCGGCCGGCGTGGAGCGCGGGCCGGCGAGCACGGCGAACAGAACGATCGGGAGCAGCAGGTGCGAGCGCAACATGGCCGGGGACCTCCTGGTCATCGATGAACGGCCGATTCGCGACGCGCCCCCCGCTCTGGGAGACGCGCCGTCACGTTACTTGAGGAGCAGGAGCTTCCGCTGCTCGATCGCTGCGCCGGCTTTCAGGCGATAGAAGTACAGACCGGCCGGCAGCGCGCCCGCGGTGATCTGCACGCGATAGCGCCCCGGCATCTGGAACGCGTCGACCAGGGTCCGGACCTCGCGACCCTGAATGTCGAACAAGCCGAGCCGCACGTTCTGAGCGGCGGGGATCGCGTATTCGATCGCGGTCGACGTGCGGAACGGATTCGGCGCGTTCTGTGACAGCGCAACGTGGCGCGGCACCGCGCCGCCGATCGGCTCGACACTGACGGTCACCGAGTCCGTGCCGCCGAACTGGTAGTAGCGGGCGGTGAACTCCTGCAGGTACTGGTTCGTGATGTCGAAGTCGCGGATGACGAGCGTGTTCTCGTTGTTCTGGTCCTCCGCGGCGCTCGACCAGTTGTGCGAGCCGGTCAGCGTCGTGGCCGCGTACTGCGGCGATTCGGCGTCGACGATGCAGTACTTGTGGTGCAGCAGCCCGGACACGCCGGTCTTCAGGCGCACGTCGATGCCGTTCGCGACGAGCGTCGCGTACTCGGAGCCCGCGTCGGAGTCGCTGTCGAGATCGCCGCGCACCTTGCGCCCGGCGTTGTGCTGGGCGATGAGCGCGTCCGAGATGTCCGAGCGGGTCAGCGTCAGCAGCTGGAAGCCGATCGAGTGTTGCGCCGCGTTGACGAGCTTGACGATCTGCGACGTCACGCCGTCCGACGGGCTGAAGTACGACTCGACGTCGCGCCCGCCGATTGTGAACTTGTGCGGCGTGTTGTCGAGCTTGCGCGCCCCGAATCGCGAGGCCGACGAGTTCGGCGTGTCGGTGCCGCTCCCCCACATCTCCTCGAACTCCATCGTATAGGTCTTGGCGAGCGACTGGTCCTGGATCTCGACCGAGTTCTGCATGTCGTCGTTCGTCCCCGGGTCCGTGGGGTTCCACGAGCCGGTCCACACCCACGCGCTCTCCGGCGCGCCGGCCCGGCCGTCGATGACGAAGAACTTGTTGTGCATGAGCCCGGCGCCGTTGTTGATCGGATCGAAGCGGTCCGTGATGAGCGGGATGCCGGCCGAGATCAGGGAGTTGAACGCGCTCGAGTTCTTGTTGTCGTCCTCGCAGATCACACGCACCTTGACGCCGCGGTTCTTGGCGTTGATGAGCGCCGTGGCCAGCGTCGCGCCCGGCGTGCCGCTCAGGCTGTACAGCGCCGCGTCGATCGAACGCTGCGCGTTGTCGAAGTGCGGCACGAGCAGCGCCGGCAGGTTCTGATTGCCGTTCGCCGCGTGCAGCCAGGCGACGGACGTGTTCACGCTCTTGTTGAAGTACACGTGCATCTGCCCCGTCGACTGGGGCGGCGACGACGTGATGAACAGCCGCGTCGTCGAGAAGTTCGTGCCGTTCACGTCGCCCGAGCCGACGCTGTAGTCGTACACGGTCGCGGCGCTGAGGCCGGGCACCGTGATGTCGTGCGCCGTCACCGGGGTCGGATCGACGACGCTGTCGGTGAACGCGGACGTCAGCCCGTAGCGCACGATGCTCGTGGAGGCCACGTCCGTGGTCCAGTGCAGCTGGACCGACGTCGGCTGCAGGTGATCCTCGAACGGCGTCGTCAGGAGGATCGGCCCGGCGTGCGCGATGATGTCAGCCGGCGTGCGCGGCGTGATCTCGTAGTCCGTGGTGTACGGCGGCCCGGGCGCCGGCGTCCCCGGCTTGAACTGCTTCAGGATGCCGACGACGTCGAACACGCTGGGCGGCGCGGGAAACGTGTTCGGGATGAAGATGTTCGTCGTCCCCGACGGATCGGTGATGGTCGAGGTGACCGGGTTGTACGTCGCGCCGTCGATGCGAATGAGCCGCGCTTCGTTCGGCTCCGTGAAGTCCGGATGGAACGTCGCGTTCACGTCCGCGCACGTCACGAGCAGCGGATCGGGCACCGGTCGCCCGGTGGCGTGGCGGAACAGCAGCGAGAAGTCCGGCTGCAGCTCCGTGAGACCGCGGAACTGCACGATCGACCCCGTCACCGTGATGCTGTCCCCGGGCGCGAGCGTGAGCGGCCCGAGGCTGGAGTTGAACAGGCTCAGGCCGCCGGTCACGTCCTGCACGTAGACGTCGGTGCGCGTGTCGCTGAAGTTCGCGGTGACGACGCCGCTCACCGTGGCCTCGGAGCCGGCCGCGTACGGCGCGGCGGCGACGCCCGAGGCGTCGTTGACGTGCACGGTCACGATCGGCACGAGGTCGAGCACGCGCACGCTCGGGTGCTTGATGATGGGCGCGAGCGTGCCCGCGGCCACGGCGGTCATCGTATTGAACGACGAGCCGCCCTTGGTGGCCGGCGTCGTCAGGTTCGCGATCGTCACGGTGCCGCTGTCGGCGGTCGAGATCGACGCGCCGGTCACCACGAGCGTGTCGCCGTTGATGACGAGCGCGGCCGACGCGAAGCCGGAGCCGGTCAGCGCGACGTCGCCCGTCGCATGCGACCACGTCCAGCTCGTGGGCACGGCGATCGACACGCTGGCCAGCGTGTACGCCGAGTCCTGAGCGACGGTGATGGCCAGCGACGCGAGCGAGCGGCTCGTGTACACCAGGTTCGGCTGCGCGCTCGCGCGGCCGGTGCCGCTGCCGCCGTTCGCGAACGCCGGCTCCGGCGAATTCCCGCTGTTCTGCGGATTGCGGCCGTGCGACTGGACCACGTAGTCGTTCGCGTTGTTGTCCGTGTCCTGGCCGTTGCCCAGGAACTCGTGCGCGCCGCCGGCGGCCAGCGAGTCCGCGGTCGACGTCACGAGCGCCTTGCGCTCGACGCTGTTGTTGTTCGCGGTCGTGCCGTGGTTCGGGGCCGGGCTGCCTTCGGGATCAATTGCGCTACCAAAGCCCACCTTGTCGACCTCGACTGCCGACGCGTCGAGAATGTGCACGTGCCCGTTGTCGGCCATGCCCTGGCCCGACGTCCACAGCGACGACGTGTAGTCGGGAACCACCGTGCCGACGTACGACGTGTTCGCGATCAGGAAGAAGCCGTGGGCGGCGATCGCCGTGTTCGCGGGCAGGATCGCACGGTCGTTCCAGATCGTCCCGCTGGACGACTTGTACTGCATCTTCCAGCCCGACAGGTCGATCGCGTTGCTCGTGGGGTTGTACAGCTCCACGAATTCGTCGGTCGCGGCCGACGGCCCGCGCGTCGCGAATTCGCTGATGACCACGTGGTTGGCGGCGGCGAACGCGGGCAGGACGCGCGCGGCGAGCCCCACCCCGACGACGGCAAATGCGGCGAGGAAAACGCGGGGCAAGGCGCGCATGAAGGTCCTCTTGGGGCTCAGGTGCGGCGGGTTCAAGTCGGTCTGAAACGCGAAGGAAGATCGTAGCATGCACGGGGTGGAGCGGCCACCGGCGCGGGCGGGTCGATGCCGACGCCCTCATCGGATGGCGTTGCGCGCACCGAGCCCACGCGCGTCGATTCATCGACCGCGAGATTAGCCGCGCAAAACCTAGTCGAGTTTCATGGTGGCAAACGCGACGATTCGCACGCGAATGTGACACTCGGTCCTTCCGTGTCATCGACCTGTGCACTAGACTTCACGCGTGCCGCAGCGATGGCGCTCCGGTTCGGGCTTCGCGCGCACGTGGTCGGTTCGAGTTCCTCTCCTCGGAGGTGCCATGCGTTCTCGTTTTGTCGCACTCGCAGCCGTGGTTCTCGGGCTCGCTCTCGCCACGTCGGCGCAGGCCGCTCACCATCTCTGGGTCTGGTCGGAGATCTTCAGCACCGCCGACGGCCAGGCGCAGTACATGGAGCTGTTCACGTCCGCCGCGAGCGAGCAGGGCGTCGGAGCGTTCACCATTACGTCCAACACGCACACGTTCAATTTCGTCACCAACCTGCCGAGCTCGGCGACGGCGAACACGTGGATCCTGGTCGCAACGTCGAACTTCGGCTCGTTCCCGGGCGGCGTGACGCCGGACTACATCATCCCCGCGAGCTTCTTCGCGACGGGTGGCGGCACGTTGAACTATGCGAGCGGCGTGCAGATCTGGAATTACGGCGCCGTGCCGACGGACGGCATCAACGCGCTGCATCGTGACGGCTCGACCGCGGTGAACGCCCCGCACAACTTCGCGGGCTCGAGCGGCTCGGTCAACTTGGCGGCCGGCGTGCCCATGATGCAGACGTGGGGCATTTTCGCGCTCGTCGGAGCCCTGTTGCTGATGGCGAGCGGTCTGTTCCGCCGCCAGCCGAAGACGGCCTGACGCTTTCGTCGATCACGCGAAGGGGGACGGGATCCAAATCCCGTCCCCCTTCGGCGTTTCTGGGGGCAAACGTCGGTGTCGGCAGCCTCCGCGACGAACCCGACACGGCACAGTGCCCGGGATTCGCACCGGCCGGCGCACGAGGCCCGGCTCAGTGCCTCGCGAAGAACTGCAGGCTGAACCCGCGCTCGAGGATCCACAGCACCGCCATCCAGGCGATCGCCAGCGAGCCGATCCCCATCACGAACCGCGGGTACCAGCGCCGGCGCGACGCCGCGTACAGCACGGGCAGCATGACGGCGACGATGCCCAGCTGGCCGATCTCGACGCCGATGTTGAACGTGCCGAGGGCCAGCAGCCGCGCGTGGCGCGGCAGCGACAGATTGTTGAGCGCTCCGGCGAAGCCGAGACCGTGCACGAGCCCGAACGACAGCGCCATGACCCACGCGCGCCCCGGGAGGAACGGCCGCAGGTTGTTCCACGCGGCCGCGAACACCGACAGCGCGATCCCGACCTCGACCCACTGCGCCGGCGGGCGGAGCACGCCGAAGAACGACAGCGCGAGCGTCGCCGAGTGGGCGACCGTGAACGCCGTGACCACCTTCAGCACTTCCTCGGCGCAGCGCCACAGGCCGATGCGTGGCGTCCATCCCGCGCCCACGCGCAGCAGCCCCGCGGGCAGGAGCAGCGCGAGCAGGAACAGGATGTGATCGGGTCCGGTCCAGATGTGCCAGATGCCTTCGCGCGTGAACTCCAGCATGACGTCGAGGAAGTGGAACTGACGCACGCTCACGGTGACCGAGCGCAGGTTCGCGCGGAACACGCCCACGTTCGTCACGCGATCGTCCTCGATCGAGAAGTACGCGCGGTGCGTCGGGTCCTTGTCGAACAGCAGGTTGCACTCGAGTCCGAGGCGCTTCGGCGCGACCGGGCATTCGGCGACGACGTGGAACCGCACGTTGTTCCACTTCGTGTCCCACTCCATCGGCTTCGGCGCCAGGTGGAGCCGGCACGGCAGGCTGTCGGCGGTGAGGGTCAGCGAGCGCAGCAGCAGCGCACGCAGCTCGCCTTCGTGATGACGCAGGTCCTGCCAGCCGGCCTCGCCGCCCAGTTGCGGGTCGAGTTCGACCGCCAGGCGAGCATCGCGCAGGTTGAGGTCCCACTCGCCCTCGACGTGCGAACCGTCGATCGTCATCTCGATCTGACTGGTGCCGACGCCGTGGGCGCAGGCCGCGACGGGCGCGAGGCAGGCCGCGAGCATCGCGCATACCGCGAGAACGGCGCGCCGTCTCAGCATCGGGGGCAAAGGGGATCGCATTCTGAATACTGTGCGACACGCCGCGCAGCGGCGGCAAGGAATTCCCGCGCACATCGCGCGGGTTCCGCCACGCGAAACGCGCTCAACGCGCCTTGCCGCCGAATCGCTCGCGGCCGAGCAGCGCGAACCACAGCGCCCCGGCGATCGCCAGCCCCGTCACCCGGATGAGCGCGTCGGCGAGCCGCGCGGCCTCGTCGCGCCCGGCCTCAGTCCCTCCCGCTCCGTTCGCGGCCACCAGCACGCCGAGCGCCACGCACAGCGCGACCAGCTCGGCGACGATCATCAGCGGCGCGCCGACGAGCAGTGCGCGGCGCCGGCGGCGCCACGTCGCCCAGCCGCTGGCCACCACGAGCGCGACGAACACCGCGAGATCGACCGGGTAGAACAGCTCGAGGTCGACCATCTCGAGCGTCGTCCCGCGCGGCGCGGCGACACGGGACGCGATCGCGCCGAGCGCGCTCTGCCACGGATGCGACACCAGCCACGCCGGCAGGAACGCGAGCGAGGCCCAGCCCGCGAACGCGAGCAGGAACCTCACGCCGTCCGGGCGCGACGTCCGGTCCATGCCAGCCACGCCGCGAACACCGCGAGCACCGCTACGATCGTGCCGATCTGCCACAGATAGACGTGCACGAAATCGAACCAGCCGGGCCGCGTCGCGAGCACGCCGAACAGCGCGAGGATGCGCGCGACGTTGAACACGTGGATGACCAGTGCTCCGAACACCAGTCCGGCGGCGCGCTCGCGCCACGTCGCCGGGGTGGCCAGCACGACGCCCGCGAAGATGAGGAACGGCAGGTGCGGGCTGCAGTCCGGCGCGATCTCGATCGCGGCCCGCGTCGTGCGCAGGATCCGGCCGGATTGCACGACGTGCAGCCCGAACAGCGCGAGCGTGCCGCGCACGGTGGCGAGGGTCACGCGGATGCCGAACGCTTCGATCGAGGGGAAGCGGCTCACCAGCCACAGCGCGCCGCCCCAGAACGCCGCGCACGCGACGACGACGCGCACGGCGCGCGCGCCTCGGCCGGGCTGCGGACGGGGCGCGCGGGCGGCCGGCGATTTCGCGCTCACGAGGGTCTCCACCGGCCGACGCGCGGCCCGGCGCTCACGGCTGAACGGTGAACGCCGCCGAAGCCCGCGTCGTGTCCCAGTCCATGTGGATGACGCCGCCCGACGCCGAGGGCTCGACGCTGATCGTGAAGCGCTCGACCGGCTGCGGCAGCGTGCTCGTCGCCATGTCGATCGTGACCAGATCCTTGTCCGCCTTGTGGTCGGTGCCCCACTGGCCGGTCTCGCTGTTGACGATGAGCTTCCAGCCGTTCGGCGAGGGCACGGTCCACAGCGTGTAGAACCCGGCGGGCACGACGGTCGTTCCGAACGCGAGCGGCTTGTCGGTCTTGAACTGGGTCGCCGCGTTCGCGCCGGTGCGCCACACGTCGCCGAACGGCACGACGCCGCCGTAGACCACGCGACCGCGCTTGCCCGGGCGGCCGTAGTCGATCCACAGCGACGCGCCTCCCGCGCTCGCCACGCGCACCGTGTCGCGCGGCGACAGCACACCGAGCCCGGCGCCGGCCTGCTCGCGGGCCGCGAACGCCGCCGCCATCGCGGGCACGTCCAGCTGCGCGACGCGCGTCACGCTGAACTTGCCCGTCCCCGAGATCGGCAGCACGCCGAGCAGGTGGCCGGCCGCGTCGACCTTGGCGTGGAACACGTCGAGGTGCTCGTTCGCGATCAGCACGGAATCGCGCCCGAGCTTGTGCAGGCTGAGCCACATCGCGTTGTCGGCGCCGAGCAGGTACATCGTCGTCCGCAGGCTGTCGCTCTTGCCCTTCATCAGCTTCATCGTCTGGCTCTCGTAAGCCGCCCACGGGCTCGACGTCGAGAGCACGACCGTGCCCTTCGGCATCGCGACGTGCAGGTTCTGCGCCGGCGCCGTGCCGGACTGGATCTTCATGCGCATCGAATCGGCGTCGAACGTGGCCTCGATGGTCTGGGTCGGAGTCGTGGAACCGGGCGGCGTCACGACCAGCGACACATGCGAGATCACGCCCGCCTGATAGTCGTAGACGAAATGCCGGCCGAGCACGCGCGGCGCGCGTCCGACCTGGTTCACGTCGACACGCGACGCGCTGCGCGTGACGCGCTCGACGCTCACCGTGTCCTGGCCGAGCTGCACCACGAAATTGGCGGTCTCGTCGGCGGCGGCCGGGGCGGCGAGGGCGAACGCGAACAGCGCGGCGGCACCGAAGGCACGGAATGTCATGCGACGACTCCTTGAGGAGAGGGACGAGCCGGAGGGTCGGGAGCGAACCGCCGACGGCCGCAGCCTAGCGCTTCGAGCGCTCAAACGCCGCGCGGACGCACACGAGCGCGGCAATGGCTCGGCCGGTCGCGGTCCGCGGGTTCGGCACGCGAGGCCGGCGCGCCGCGCGGGGCGCGTGGCGCACCGGGAGCGCGGCACCCCGCGTTGCGGACGGATTCCGCGCCGCTCGTCGCGAAACGCGCGCCGCTCGGGCACGCGGTCGGCCATGATCGCGCTTCGCTTTCGACGACCGCTCACACGCTCCCACGAGGTCGCCATTCCCAGCGCGCGTCGCGCCTCTCCCGCCCTCTCCGCCCTCTCCGCCCTCGCCGGGCTCGCGCTGTTCGCGGCCGGCCCAACGCACGCCATCGCCGCCACGACACCGCCGGCGCCCCGCGACTTCGCGGGGACGTGGAGCGGTCACATGGAGCACGACGGCGATCGCGCGGCGCTGGCGCTCGACATTTCCGCGCCGGACAGCGCGGGGCGGGTGACGCTGAAGCTGTCGATCCCCGCCGTGTACATCGACCACGTGACGCTCGGACGCGTCCCATGCACGGTGAGTGCCGACTCCCTGCGCGCCGGCCCATTCCGCTTTTCGTTCGATCCGGACCGCCGCACGCTGAACGGCACGATGCCGGCCGGCTTCGTTCCCGTGTACGCCATCCCCATCACGCTGGAACGCGCGGAACGCTTCTTGATGCCCGCCCGCCCCGGGCCGGACGCGCCGCGCGCGGTTCCGGTGTGGAGCGCGGACCTGGGCTCGCCGATCTGGGCCGGCGCGACGGTGGCCGGACGCACGGTCTACGCGGGCGCCGCGAGCGGCCGCCTCGCCGCGTTCGACGCCACGACCGGCGCGTCGCGTTGGACGGCGCAGCTCGGCGGGGCCATCCGCACGCGACCGTGCATTCATGGCGACGCGCTGTTCGTGCAGGCGGATGACGGCGCGCTGTATCGGCTGGACGCGGCGACCGGCCGCGCGCGCTGGCGCGTGGCGATCGTGAATCACGCCATCACGCGCCTGCCGTTCGACGACCCGAAGTCGCGCTTCGACCGCTTCGGCTCGGACGTGACGTTCGCCGGCGGGCAGCTGTACGTCGGCACGCACGACGGCAAGCTGCTCGCGCTCGACGCCGCGACCGGCAGGACGGTCTGGGAGTTCGTCGCCGGGGACGCGGTGCTGTCCGCGCCGGCCGTCGAGCGCGGTCGCGTCTACTTCGGGAGCTACGACCACTTCGTGTACGCGCTCGACGCGCGCGACGGGCGCCTGCTGTGGAAGCGCGATACGCAAGGCGCGGTCGTCTCGACGCCCGCGCTCGTCGGGGATCGCCTCATCATCGGCAATCGCGCGTACGACCTGCTCGCGCTCTCCACCCGCGACGGCGGCGTCGTGTGGAAGCGCTACGTGTGGATGTCGTGGGTCGAGTCCTCGGCCGTGATCCGCGACGCGACCGCGTACCTCGGCTCGTCGGACGCCGACGCGGTGTTCGCTTTCGACGTGCGCAGCGGGCGCCGGCTTTGGACGCGGGACATCGGCGGCTGGGCCTGGGGGCAGCCGGCGGTCGGCGACGATCGCGTGTACCTCGGCTCCTCGGGGCAGGTCGGCTATCCGGCGAAGCAGTCCGCGAACTTCTACGCGCTCGATCGCGCGACCGGGAAGCCGGCGTGGGCGTTCACGGCCGCAACGCCGGACTCGGGTTCGTACGGCTTCGCCGGATCGGCCGCGCTCTCCGGTTCGCGGGTCTACGCCGCGAGCCTCGACGGCCGGCTCTACGCCTTCAAGCGATAGATGAAGTCGGCGCCGCGCGCCCGCGCCCGCGCCAGACGCGGCTGCGGCGCGGGTCTTCTCAGCTCACGACGACCGCGAACGCGATCCCGTCCCAGCCTTTCGGACCGACCGTCTGCAGCACGGTCGCGGCGACGCGCGGCTCGGCCGCCACGACCTCGCGCAGCCGGCGCACGCCCTCGACGTCCTCGTCCTTCGATCCGGGATCGAGGATTGCCCCCTTGCGCACGATGTTGTCCACGAGGATGAGACTGCCCGGTTTCGAGAGACGGAGCGCCCAGCGGAAGTAGTCCGCGTTGTTCGACTTGTCGGCGTCGATGAACGTGAGATCGAAGGGATCTCCGCCTTCCGCGGCGAGCGCCGGGAGCAGGTCGAGGGCGCGGCCGACGCGCAGGTCCACGCGATCGAGGACGCCGGCTCTCTCGAGATTCCGGCGGGCGATCGCGGCGTGGCGCGGGTCGATCTCCAACGTGACCAGGCGGCCGTCGGCCGGGAGCGCGCGCGCCATCCAGATCGTGCTGTAGCCGGCCAGCGTGCCGATCTCGAGCACGCGCCGCGCGCCGCGGGCGCGCGTGAGCACGTGCAGGAACTGGCCCTGGTTCGGCGACACCTGGATCGCCGGCAGGCCGGCGGCGGCGGCATCGGCCAGCGCCGCGTCCAACGAGGCGTCCACGGGAAGCCACGCCGCCTCGAAGTAACGATCCACGTCCGCCCACCGTTCGTCGCTCATCGTGTCCCTCCTTCGTGGCCCACCCCGACGTCGTCGCGCAGGCGGGCCGCAGCCTCGCTCAGCGCGCGCAGTTTGCGCGTCGCGACTTCCGCGGAGTTCATCGGGCGCGCCGCGAACGTGCCGAAGCCGCAGTCGGGATTCAGGAAGATGCGCTCCGCCGGCACCACGCGCAACGCCTCGCGCACGCGCGCGACGATCTCGTCCGGGCTCTCGACCCGATCGACGCGCGGGTTGACGACACCGAGCCCGAGTTCCTTCTGCCCCGTCCCCACGATGTCCCCCGCGCGCGGCGTCGCGTACTCGAGCACGAGCTGGCGCACGTCGATCTTCGCGAACCACGGCAGCAGCGGCGCGTAGCTGCCGGACAACAGCGTGCCCTCGTCGCGGCTCCAGTTGCCGCGGCACACGTGCAGTCCGGTGCGCGTGCTTCCTGCCGCGGCCAGCACGCGGTTCACCAGGCCGACCGCGAACGCCAGCTCCTCGGCCGGGTCCTGGCGCGAGGCCAGCGCCGCGCACATGAACGTGCGCGTGCGTCCCTGCGCGAACACCAGCTCCGTCAGCACCGGCTCGTCGAGCTGGATGAAGTCCGCGCCGTCGCGGGCCAGGCGTTCGACTTCCTCGGACAGGATCGCGACCACGCGCTCCCCGAGCGCCTCCTTGTTCGGGTACGCGGCACGGCTCGCCTCCGGCACCCACATCGCGCGCGTCAGCAGGTACGGGCCGGGCAGCGTGACCTTGATCGGCCGATCCGTGTGCGCGCGCAGGAACGCCAGGTCGTCCGCCACGAGCGGCTCGCGCGGCGCGACGGCGCCGACGCACGTGGGATTGCGCAGCGCGTACGCCGGCACGTCCAGCGACGCGAGCAGTTCGCGGAAGCCCTCCTGGTCCTCGACCAGGTCGAGCATCTCGGCCAGCGTCATCAGACGCACGCCGTCGAACTTGTCGGCCACGAACGAGTAGAAGTTGTCGCGTCGCTGCTCGCCGTCCGTCACCAGGTCGACGCCGGCCTCTTCCTGGGCGCGCAGCGCCGTGCGCACGGCGTCGTCGGCGACGCGCCGGAACTCGGCGGCCGACGCCTCGCCGCGCTGGCGCGCGCGCAGGGCGCGCAGCAGCTCGCGAGGACGTGGCCAGCTTCCCACCGTCGTCACCGGAAAACGCGGCAGCGCCTTCATGCCCGCACGGTCTCGAAGTAGTGCAGCGTCTCGGTGGCCGACGTCAGGTCGGCGTAGCCGCTCGTGCGCCCCGGCAGCCAGGCCTTCAGGCCCTCCAGGTCCATCATTTCGCGGTGGTCGGGATTCGCGTAGTCCATGGCCAGCAGCACGCGCGTCCAGGCGTCGATGGCGCGCCGGTCGCTCGCCGTCGTCACCGTGAAGTTGCAGTGATCGAACGCCGGCGTCGTCGTCAGCACGCGGACGCGATCGGGGTCGCACGTGCCGTCACGGCTCCACAGATCCCAGTTGAGGTCGAGCACGGCGGCGGCCGCGCTCTCGCCCTTCAGCATCGATTCGAGCGCGTCGCGCTCGCCGCCCACGTGATCGCCGTGCTTGCCGACGAGCACGTCGTGGCGCCGCACCGCGAAGTCCTGTCCCGGCGTCAGGCCGGCGCGGATCAGATGGAGCTGCGGCAGCAGCGTGGCCTGCGGCGAATCCGCGGCCCCGAACGCCACCGACTTCCCGTGCAGATCGGCCGTCGCGCGCACCGGCCCGTCCGCGGCGACGAGCAGATGCGTGCGCCGGTCACGATCGGTGTCGCGCATCGCGACGGCCCGGCAACCGCCCCCGGTGCGGCGCTGCGCGTCGACCCAGGCCAGCGGCGAGTTCCAGGCGATGTCGATGTGGTCGGCGACGAGGGCCTCCACCTGCAGTTCGTAGTTCGTGTAGAAGACGCAATCCATCCGGCAGCCGTTCGCGACGAAGTAACGGGCGATGACGTCCCAGATGACCGCGACCTTGGGGTCGTAGAGGACGGCGCCGACGAGCGTGGGACGCATGCGGGGACTCCCTCTGTCTAGAGGACGAACTTCAGTTCGAGATCGATCGCGACGGCGCGCGCCAATGTGGCGTGGACCGGGGCGCGCGCCAGCGCCTGCGCCCACAACGTGCGCCAGCGCGGCTCCGCGCCCTCGCCGCTCACGTACAGCGATCCGCGGATGCGCGACAGCGCGGCGCTCCCCTGTTCGCCGACGACGCCCAGGACCACGAGCGGATGCGCCAGCTCCGCGGACAGCGTCAGCTCGACCGCGTCGAGCGTCTCGCCGGCGCGCCCGACCTCGCGCACGAATCCAGCCAGGAGATCCGCGGCCAGCGCGCCGATCAGCAGCTCGAGCGCCGAAGGCGCCGAACCCGGCGCCTGGAACGGGGTCTGACCCTCGGCCTGGAACGTGCCGTGGCGCCCGAGCAGGCGGACGCGCCCGCCGCCGGTCGACTGGGCGCGAATGTCGCAGGCGGTTGGAGTGGGACTGGGCCGGGTCATGCGAACAGGGGCAGCCCGGTGAGCGCGCGTCCCGAGAACTCGAGCAGGTGATCGACGGTCGGCGCCATGACCCAGCCGGCCCGCGCGTCGCGGAACACGCGTTCGAGGCCCAGGTGCTTCGAGAACGCGGCGCCGCCGCACGCCTTCATCGCGAGATCGGTCACGTCCCACGCCGCTTGCAGCGCCGCGAGCCGCGCCTGCAACACGAACAGCGGCGCGGCCGCCGAGCCCGATTCCAGGTGATCGAGCGTGTGCCCGAGCAGCGCGCGCGACTGCTCCGTGCGCACCGCCATCTCCGCGACGCGGGCGCGCAGGGTCGGCAGGTCGCGCAGCTGCGTGCCGGTGTGCTCGAACGTGGCGCCCGAGACATGAGCGATCGTCGTCGCCAGCGCCGCGCGTGCGAGGCCGTTCGCCATCGCGGCCGTGCCCACGCTGAACCAGGGCAGCACGACGTTCAACATCGTGGCCGCGCCCTCGCCCGGCGGACTGATGAAGTCGTCCTTCCCCACCGCCACGTCCGCCAACGTCACCGAAGACGACTCGTTGCCGCGCAGGCCCAGCCCGTCGAACGCGCCGCGCACCTCCACACCGGGCGCCGCGCGGCGCACGACGTACACGGTCGACTCGAGCGGCGACGTCGCGCCCGGGGCGAGCGCGCTCGAAACGTACGAATCGGCGTGCCCCGCGGACGTCACCCACGACTTCTCGGCGCGCGTGCGGAACGAGCCGTTGGATTCGACGAGGCGTGAAACCGGCGCCCAGAACTGCGAGCGCGAACCGCGCTCCGAGAACGCGAGCGTCGTCAGATGCTTCCCCGACGCGATGCTGCCGAGCAGCGCGTTGCGCCCGCCCAGCGTCGCGCCCGAGGCGATCGCCTGCGCCGCCGCCACGTGCATGACGTAGATCATCGACGTCGACGCGCAGCCGGTCGCCAGCTCCTCGACGACGGCGGCGAACGTGCGCATGCCTTCGCCGCGTCCGCCCTGCTCGCGGGCCACGCACAGGCCGAGCAACCCGCGCGCGCCGAGCGCGGCCAGGCCTTCTTCGGGGAAGCGCGCGCTCAGGTCGACGGCGGCGGCGTGACGCGCGAGCACGTCACGCGCCAGCTCCGTGGCCTGGGCCAGAATCGGGGCGGAAGCATCGGTGGGGCGATAGGGATGCATGGAGCGGATCCTCGCGGATGGGTCGTGGCCGGCCGGCGCGCGTCTGGACGCGCGGCGGTGCGCCGCACCGACGACGTGCGGAGCGTTCAGGCTCGGGAATCTTCGAAGGGAGGAGTCCCGCGTCGCGGACCTTGGAGAAGAAAGGGTCGCGGGACTTCTGGCGCAGGGTGGAACCCGCCACCCCTAGAGGGTGGCGCTTCAGCCGAAGCCGGAGGAATAGCGCGAGGAGAGCGGAACGTTGCCAGAGAGGCGCGTCACGGGCGGCACACTTGCAGAAACCCGCCGCGCCCGTCGAGTCCGTCCTGTCGAGCGCGGACGTCGGCGAGACGGTCGCGGTCTCATGACGCCGCCAGGCGTATCACGAGATCGTCAGGGACGTCCGTGCGCGCCCGCTACCGCGAGTCCGCGCGCGGCGCCCGGGGCGCCGTCGCGCCCGGCGCGCGACGGTACGGTCGGCGGCTCGCGTACAGCGCGCGCCGCATTGCGAATTCGCGCGCCAGGGAGTCGGCCGGGGTTCCCGCGACGCGGGCGATCGCGCGACGCGCGTCCGCCTCGGCTTCCATGTAGCGCCCGGCCGAAGCCAGCGCCGCCGCGCGCGTGTCCAGCAGAACCGGGTCCCTCCCCTCGGTCAACGCGACGGCCCGCGCCGAAGCGCGCAGCGCCTCCGTGGAATCGCGGACCGCGGAATCCGGGCTCGTGGCCAGCAGCCAGGCGAGCGCGTTCAGCAACGCCGGCGCGGCCGGCGCCAGACGCGCCGCGGCGCGCAGGTCGACGGCGGCGGCGCGCTCGTCGCCGACCGCCATCCACGCCATCCCCGCATGGAACCGGTAGTCGCTCCCTTCGGGCGCCAGCCGGACGGCGTTCGCGAACGCCGCGGTCGCGGCGCTCTCCCGCCCCGTCGCCATGCGGACGCGACCCAGCTGGTCCCACGCGTCGGCGCGCCCGGGATCGATCGCGACCGCGCGCGCGAACCAGTCGCCGGCTTCGTCCACGCGCCCGCCATACGCCAGCGCGAGGCCGAGGTTCAGCGCGACGTCCGCGTCGTCCGGCATCCGTCGCGCCGCCTCGCGCAGCTCGCCGATCGCCTCCGGCCAGCGGCCGCGCGCCGCCCACGCTGTGCCCAGGTTGTAGCGCGCTTCGCCGAAGCGCGGCTCGAGACGCACCGCGCGCGCCAGGTGGCGGAAGCCTTCGTTGGAGTCACCACCGCGCTCGAGCAGCACGCCCAGCTGGTTCTGGACGGCGGGCGAGTCGGGCGCGATTCCCTCCATGTGGCGGAACAGCGTCAGCGAGTCGCGCCACGGCGCGATCGCGGCGCGTGTCGCGCGGGCTTCGAGCGCGAGCAGCACAGCGCAACCGACGGGCACCGCGACCCTCGCCACCCGCGACGTGCGTGGCGATCGCGCGAGCGCGGCCAGCCCGGCGCCGATGCCGATCACCAGACCGAGCGCCGGGAAGTACACGTACTTGTCGGACGCGCCGACCCAGCTGTAGCGGAACGCGCCGAGCGTCGGGGCGAGCGCGACCACGAAGCACGCGATCGGGACGATCAGCGCCGGACCGCGCCGCGCCGACAGCGCGAGCGCGACGCCGGCCACGACGACGAAACCCACCGACAGCGCGACGGACGGATTCGACAGCGCGAGCGGGTGCGGCAGCGCGTACGCGCTCGAGAGATCGATCGGATGCAGCAGCTTCGTCGCGTACAGCGCCAGGATCGTCGCGACGTGCAGGGGCCAGGCGAGCGCCTCGGCGCCGGTCACGCGGTCGAGACCCGCGGTGCGCTGATGCGAGATCAGGGTGAGCGCCGACGACGCGAGCGCGAGCGCGACGTACGGCCACTGGTCGCGCCCGGGACGACGGCCCGCACGGCCCAGCGGCCACACGTCGAGGAGCGCGAGGAGCACGGGCAGCATGACGACCGTCGGCTTCGCGAGCAGCGCGAGCGCGAACGCGCCGATCGACGCGGTGCGCGCGGCGCGCGAGCCGCCGCGCACGGCGCGCACGTACGCGAGGACGCTCGCGAACGCCAGCGCCGACGCGAGCAGGGTCTTGCGCTCGCCGATCCACGCGACCGGCTCGACGCTCAGCGGGTGGAGCGCGAACAGCAGGGCCGCGATGAGCGCGGGGAGCGCGGCGCCGAACAGTTCGTAGACGAGCCAGGCCAGCAGCATCGCGCACACGGCGTGCAGCGCAAGGTTCGTGCGATGGAACGCGCGCAGGTCGGACGGCGTGCCGCCGGCCGCGACGTCCAGCATGAGCGACGTCATGCTGAGCGGCAGGTAGTACCCGCGCACCGTTGAAGGCGCCAGCACTTCTCCGAAGAAACGGCCCACGGACCCCAGGCTCGGATGGCGCACGAGCGCGTTGTCCGTGAGGAACGCGGCGTCGTCGAAGCCGAGGGCCTGCGCCTCGAGCACCGGCGCGTGCACCCACAGCGTCGCCGCCAGCACGACCGGCAGGATCGCGAGCAGCGGCGGGAGCGGCCGCCGCGCGCCGCCGCCGGCCTCACGCGCGGCGCCGGTCGGGTTCAGAGGCCGCGGGCCTCGAAGCGCGCGAGCACGCGATTCTGCCCGTCCATCAGCACGAGCGCAGCCCCCTCGATGCGCCAGCGCCGCGTCGCGGCCAGGGCCCTGAGATACGCCTGCTCGGTCCGCATGCCGTCGCACGCCATGCGCGTCACGACGAGCGGTCCGAAGCGCAGCGTGCGCGGACCGCTGTCGTACGTGCCGGTGAACCGGTTGCATCCGCCCGATCCGCTCGCGTGACGCGGGCGCGCCTCGAGCACCAGGAACGGCTCGCGCCCACGGCCGCGGACGACGACATCACGCCCGCCCACCTGCACCAGCTTCCAGCGCGTGCCTTCGAGCGCGAAGACGACGCCATGCGCCGGACGGCGTGGCGCGCGCTCCGCGGCCGATTCACGGACGAGCAGCATCTCGAGCCTGGATTGCGATCCGTCCGACAGCACGGGATACGCGCGGTCGGTGGCGAAGATCACGCGCCCGGCGGCGCGTATCGTCGCGCGCACGACGTACACGTGCCTCGGCTCGATGCGCGCGGCGTCGTACACGATCTCGAAACGGAACGGCGGAAAGCCGGGATTCTCGACGCGCGCCCGTCCGAGTTCGATGGCCGGCGCCGCGGCCCGGGACACGTCGAGCAATACCGCCTCGAATACGGCGTCGGCGGGCAGCGCGATGCGCTCGCGATACGTGGCCGTGCCGTGCAGCCGTGCCGACTCGGCCTCGACGGGCGGCGCGGCCAGGACGAGTACGGCGACGATTCCCAGCATGGATCCCAGGACGATCCGAGACATGAAGCGACCTCCCCTTCGGGTTCACGCGTCACTCGAGATGGAACCGGCACGCAGCATAGCGGCTCGGCGCGCCCGCCGGGAAGATGCGTTCCCCTTGCGCCGGCGGGCCGCTCCCCTGAAGATGCCGGCCGCGCCATCGGCCCAAGGGGCGCGGCCGCTCCGTCCTCCACCGGGAGACGCTCATGATGCCGACGGTTCGCTCGTCCGCCGCGACTCCGCGCCGCGCGCGCCTGATTCCCGCACTCCTGATCGCGTTCGGGCTCTCGGCGTGCGCGTCCTCGGTGGGGATGGTCAATCTGTGGAAGGATCCCGACCTGCCGAAGCAGCCCATGACGAACGTGCTCGTCGTGGCCATGAAGAACGACGTCGCGCTGCGCCGCATCTGGGAGGACGGCACCTGCCTCGCGCTCACGCGCTACGGCGTCCGTGCGACGCCGTCCTATCGCCTGTTCCCGACCGCGGTGCCCGACACCCAGCAGGTGATCGCGGCGGTCCGCGACACCGGCTACGACGGCATTCTCGTCACGCACCGGCTCGACGACCAGACCGCCAAGACCTACACGCCGGGCTACACCGCACTGCAGCCGGTGACCGTGCGCAATCCGTGGACCGGGATGTACCAGACGTACTACGAATCCGTGCACACGCCGGGCACGGTGGAAACCAGCCGCGTGGTGCGCCATCAGACCGACGTGTGGAGCACGCTCGCGGGCGGACACATGGTGTGGACCGGCACGAGCGAAGTGATGGATCCCACGTCGAGCGCCCAGGTGAACCGCGAGATCACGCGCCGCCTGCTGCCCGAGCTGTCGCGGCAGCGCGTGATCCCGGGTCGCACGAAGTAGCGCGCGGCCCGCCGCCCGTCAGAACTTGACCTGGAGCTGGGCGACCAGGGAGTTCGTGCGCACCCGCGGGAATCCGGCCTGGCGCGACACGAAGTCGATGATGCCGCGCGTGCGCCCGCCCGGCAGGTCGATGTTGAGGCCTCCCGTCGTCGCGCTGATCCGCCGAGTCACGCCGATGCCCGGCCTCTGGAAGTCCTCCTGGCGCGCGATCACCTGCAGCCACGGTACGATCCGGTAGCCGGCCAGCACGAACCAGCCGGCGTCGTCGCGCGCGCGGTCGCGCTTGTGCTGCGTCAGCCATTCGCCGCGCAGCACGAAGCCGGATTGTTCGAGCGACGCGTCCGCGCCCCAGCGCGTGCTGTCCGGGCCGTACGACGCGACGCTGCCGGCCAGCGTGATCTGAGAGATCGGCCGCACGCTGGCGCGGCCGACCACGAGCACCGTCGAGTCGCGGTTCACGACCGAGTTCTGCCCTTCGCCGTTGAAGACGCCGAGCCACACCCCGGCCAGCGGCTTCACGAACTCGACCATGATGCCGACGTCGCGTTTGGGCGCGAGCGTGTCGACGACCGTCGAGCGATCCGCGGTCTCGATCACCGTGATGGACGAGGTGTACTCGCGGCTGAACGGCGTCTTGAACTGGCCCGCGTTCACGGCGCAGGGCGCGAGCGACCAGCGGATGTACGCGTCGCGCAATGCGACCGTGGCCGCGGTGCGCGCGGCGCCTCCCGATTCGTATTCGACGAGCACCCGGTACGAGAAGTGCTGCGGCAGCACGCCGTCGCCCGACAGCCGCGCGCGATTCAGCGACGCGCTGAGCCCGGTCGGGCGCACGACGGTCTCGCGCACCTGGACGTAGCCTCCCAGCCTGGGCGCGCTGGCGGCGACGGGGTCCGCGACGGCCTCGACGCTCGCGCCGACGAGCAGGGCCAACGTGACGATGGCCGAGGCGCACACGCGGCGCGCACGCCCGTAGTGTCCTCGGTCCCTCGGGTCGGTCGACATCGGCACTTCTCCTGCGTTGGGGGCCTGCGGCCTTGCTTTCTTGGGTTTCCGCGCTGCAAAATGCTTCCCGGTTTCTTGGCGCGGCACTTTACTACCACATTTCACTCGTGCGAAAGCATATTGAGGCTCGATTGCGCACTCTCAACTCGGAGCAGGCGGCCGAACTCCTCCACCTCGATTCACGTCGCGTCCAGCGGCTCGCTCGCGAGGGTCGTCTGCCGGCCGTCCGGGTGGGGCGCAAGTGGCTGTTCCACGAGCACGCCCTCGCCCGCCTGCTGCGCGCGGGCGTTCCCGACGCGGGCCGGCCGATGCTCGAGATCAGCGCGCGCAATCGACTGCGCGGCGAGATCCGCCACGTGCGCATCGAGGGGCTGATGGCCGAGGTCGTGCTGCGCATCGGCGATCAGGATCTCGTCGCCGTCATCACCCGTTCGTCGGCCGAGGACATGCGCCTCGCCGTCGGCGACACCGCGTACGCCGTCATCAAGTCGACCGAGGTGATGCTCGGCAAGCTGGAGTCGGGGGCGTGATCGGCGCCCTGATCCTCGCGCTGTCGCTCGCGGCGCCCGCCGCGCGGACCTCGAATGCCGGCGGGCCGCCGCTTCGCGTGTTCGCCGCGGCCTCCCTGGCGGACGCGTTCGGCGAGATCGCGAAGCTCTACGAGACCCGCCACCCCGGCGTTCGCGTCCAGCTCAACCTCGCGGGCTCGCAGCAGCTCGCGCAACAGATCGAGCAGGGCGCGGCGGCCGACGTGTTCGCGGCCGCCGATTCCCGCACCCCCGACTCGCTCGTCGAGCACCAGCGTCTCGCCGGATCACCGGTCGCGTTCGCGCGCAACGCGCTCGTCGTGATCGTGCCCGCGTCGAATCCGGGACGCCTCGCGACCCTCGCGGATCTCGCGAAGCCGGGCGTCAAGCTCGTGCTCGGCGCGGACGCAGTTCCCGTCGGGCACTACGCGCGCGCGCTGGTCGCGCGTCTGGAGACCCTGCCTGCGTGCGGGCCGGGCTTCGCCAGGCGCGTGCTCGGCAATCTCGTGTCGGAGGAGGAGAACGTGAAGTCCGTCGTCGGCAAGGTGCAGCTGGGCGAAGCCGACGCCGGCATCGCGTATCGCTCGGACGTCACGCCGTCGGTCGCGCGCTACGTGCACACGTTGCCCCTCCCCGACTCGCTGAACGTGATCGCGACGTATCCGATCGCGGTCGTGGCCGGTGCGCCGCGCCGCGCGGACGCGGAGGCGTTCGTCGCGCTCGTGCGCTCGGCCGAAGGGCAGCACGTGCTGGCCCGGCGCGGCTTCCTGCCGGCCGCGACGCCGTGACGCTGCCGGCGCCGCGCGGGCCCGGCGCCGCG
>Ga0310810_10000556_pt1 | contig 37540 bp, 40 predicted proteins | sample NCmetagenome_FD_207641 | JGI IMG/M metagenome (GOLD analysis project Ga0310810, IMG submission 207641) | Soil microbial communities from experimental microcosm in Duke University, North Carolina, United States - NC | ecosystem: Engineered > Artificial ecosystem > Soil microcosm > Unclassified ...
GCGACGGGGCGAAGAACTCGTGCAGGGACAGCACCGTCCCCGCGTCGGTGCCGCAGTACTCGGCGGCGGCGAGAATCGCCACCTCGGCGAAGGGGACCTCCGTCTTCCCCCGGCCCGCGACGTCGGCATAGGTCTTCATCGCCCGGCCCAGGTGCTCGAGGCAGAGGTTGTCGATCGCGTGCGAGCGGCGGCCGGGGTCGAGCACGAAGCTCGCGAGCATCGTGTCGTACGCCACGCCGTCGAGCTCGATCCCGGCTCCGCGCAGGACCTGCCAGTCGTACTTGATGTCGTGGGCGGCCTTGGGGACCGAGCGGTCGGTGAGCAGCGCGCGGAGCGGCGCCATCGCCGGGTCGGAGAGCGGCGGGAGATTGCGCACCGAGGTGGGGGCGGCGAGCTCGCCGCCGACGGGCCGATGGGCGAGCGGGAGATACCAGACCTCGCCGGGACTCGCCGCCAGCGAGAGGCCCACGATCTCGGCGTCGCGCGGCTCGATGCTGGACGTCTCCACGTCGAGCGCCACCAGCGGCGCGCGCCGGAGCCGCTCGACCAGCGCAGGGAGCTCGGCGGGATCGTCGATCACGCTGACCGCGAGCTGGGGCGCCGAGTCGAGGGCGAGCCAGTCGGCGGCGGTCGGCGTCGCGCCGGAGGCCGCCGGCTCGGCGGCGTCCGCTTCGTCGGTCGTCGGGGCGGGCGAGGGGGGCGGACCGGCGCCGTCGCCGGCGGGCGCGGCCGCGGGTGCACTGCCCTGCCCCGCCAGCTTCCGCGCCAGGCTGTAGAACTCCAGCTCGGTCAGGATCCGGACGGCAGCGTCCTGATCGGGCTCCTGCAGAGTGAGGCCGGAGACGTCGAGCTCGATCGGGACGTCGCGCTTGAGCGTGACGAGCTCCCGGCTCAGCCGCGCGTTGTCGGCCTGCCCGAGGAGCGCCTCACGGGTCCGCTTGGCGCTGACCTCGGACGCGTGGCCCAGGATGGCGTCGAGGTCGCCGTACTCGAGCAGGAGTTTCTGCGCCCCCTTCTCGCCGATTCCCTTGACCCCGGGCACGTTGTCGGAGCTGTCGCCCACCAGCGCGAGAAAGTCCACCACCTGCGACGGCGGCACGCCGAGACGCTCGCCGGCGTTGGACTCGTCCACCCAGGTCTCCTCCACGGCCGCCGGCCCGCCGCGCCCGGGATTGAGCAAGGCCACCCCGGGGCCGATCAGCTGGTAGAAGTCCTTGTCGCCCGAGACGATCACCGCCTGCAGCCCGCGTCCCGCGGCCGTCGTGGCGAGGGTGGCGATCACGTCGTCCGCCTCGTAGCCGGGCACGGTGACGAGCGGCACCCGGAACGCCGCGAGCAGACTCCGGATCCGCTCCAGCGCCCGGTCGAAGTCGGCCTGGAGCTCCTCGTCCAGCTTTTCCCGGGTGGACTTGTAGTCGGGATAGCGCGCCTCGCGGAACGAGGTGCCGGCATCGTTGATCCAGGCCACGTAATCGGGGCGGTACTTCTCGCGCAGCCGGAGGAGAAAGTTGGCGACGCCCCATGCGGCGGAGGTGTTCTCCCCCTTGGAGGTGCGGAGGGGACGCGAGATCATCGCGAAGAAGGCGCGATAGATCAGTGCGTAGCCGTCGATGAGGAAGAGGCGGGGGGGCATCGCCTGCAGCGATCTAGTCCCGTCGGACCCGGGTCAGCACCCGCTCGTATTCCGAGCGCGAACCTGTGGTGAGGCGCAGCCGGCCGAAGCCGGTCTCGTCCACGAAGTACAGGTCCAGCCGGTAGGCTTCGTAGCTCCAGCGCACGACCCGGTTGCCGGTGCCCGGGGTATTCTCGATCGACTCGTCGGGGGGGCCCAGGGAGATGAACACCTCGCCGCGATCGGTGCGCCAGCCGGGCACGCCCTCGTCCTTGAAGCGCTGGTTGGCCCCGGTGATCCGGCTGAAGTACTGGTTGAGCGCCTCGTTCTCGGGGGTCGCCGGGTTGGGGTCGGTGGCGGCGTAGAACTCGCGCCAGAGGCGGCCCCGCTCCGACGGCGGCGCGCGCCGCAGGGCGCTGATCCGGTCGTCCTCCCCGAAGTACCGCAGCAGGTCCAGCATCTCGTCGAAGTTGGTGACCACCCAGGCCTGGGTGAAGGAGACCAGGGCGGACGTGCTCTTCTCGCTCGCGCCGCCGATCACCAGCCGCAGCTCGCCGAGCGACACGCTGTCGGGCGCGAGGCGGATCACCTGGCTCTCGACTTCCCTGCCCCCGCGGAACCTGAGCGAGTCGTGATAGATCGGCTTCTCCTGCTCGTCGAACACCTCGAAGGGCACCGTGGTCGGACCGGCGAAGGAGTAGCCCTCGATGTAGGCCAGCAGCGTATCGCTGCCGTAGCCGACCGCGCCGCGGGGGTTGAGCACCAGGTTGACCGGGTCGGCCCGGTTGCCCCGCCCCGTCGCCTGGTACACCAGGATCGGCGCGCTGGTCGTGGCGTGGCCCAGCTTGGGTGCGGTATAACTGCCGGTGGCGCTGCTCTCCGCCGTCGAGCCCGCGTCGCGGACCGTGACGGTGACCTTGTAGTCGCCGGGCACCAGGCGCACGATCTGCTGGAAGAGGACGCTCTCGTCGGCGCGCTGGGTTTCCTGGAAGGTTGCAACCCGAACCAGCTCTTCGCGCGCCAGATCCACCGATCGGGCGCCGTCGCGGGCGAACGAGAGGCTTACCCGGTAGCGAGCCACGAAGGTGTTGCCCTCGCGCTGGAAGGCGAACGCGCGGTTCTCCAGCGAGAGCCCCAGGACGGCCACCACGGAATCTCCGGTGCCGCCTGCGAACGCCACGCTGCCGACGAACGGCATCGGCTCGCCCGCGGCGAGCCGCCCGAGCCGTTGGTAGAATTGCTGGGCGTTGAGCAGCGCAGTGAGCGTCTCGGTAGGACGAGGCTGCGGCTCGGTGCCGACCCGCTTCCAGGTGCCGCATCCCAGAGCGGCGACCATGACCGGCGCGAGAACCAGCCGACGCATCAGTGTGAACCCCCAACGGGCGAGGTGGGCCCGCGCAATGCGCGGTGGGCGAAGGTTAGCCCCGGTCAAGGAGCAGCGTCAAGCAGCCAACTTGCTGCCCGGTGCGAGATTAACTAGCTTGGCGGATCGATGAGCGCCGACAACATGGTAGGTCGCACGGTCGCCGGGTACCACCTCGCGAAGTACATCGGCGAGGGCGGGACCGCGACCGTCTATCGAGCCGAGCACCCCGAGAAGGGATCGGCCGCGGTCAAGCTCCTGCGCCCGAGACTGGCGCAGGATCCGATCGCGGTCAAGCGCTTCCTGCGCGAGGCCGAATACGGCTCCCGGGTCACCCACCCCAACATCGTCCGTACCTACGACTACGGGCAGTCCGATGGCCTGCACTACCTGGCCCTCGAGTGGGCCCAGGGCGAGCCCCTGGAGGAGTTCGTCAACCGCTCGGGCAAGCTGGCTCCCGCGCTGGTCGCGACCATCGTGGAGCAGCTGGGCGGCGCCCTCGGCGCCGCGCACAAGGCCGGGATCATCCATCGTGACCTCAAGCCCGCCAACATCATGTACGATCCGGCCGAACAGCGGGCTCGGCTGCTCGACTTCGGAATCGCGCGGGACGCCGAGCTCAACCCTGAGGAGCGGCTGACCCGCGCGGGCTTCTTCGTCGGCACGCTGCAGTACGTGGCTCCCGAAACGCTGAGCGGGGAGCTGGTGAACGAGCAGGCGGACGTCTACAGCCTGGCCACTATCGCCTACTATCTCCTGACGCAGGCCCACCCATTCGCCGGGAAAAGCCCAAGGGAGTTGTTTCAGCAACTACTCACCCAGGCCCCGATTCCGCTCAACCAAGCCGTCAAAGGACTTCGATTCTCCCCCCAGATCGAGGCCGCCGTCATGGGCGCCCTGGACCGAGACCTGAGCAAACGCTTCAAGACGGTGGACGATTTCGCCAAGGCGTTCTGCACCGCGGTCCGGTCCGAGCCCAAGCGGTCGGGGTTCCTTTCGTCGATATTCGGCAAGGGAAAGGAATGACCGACGCCGACCGGGAGCGGCTCCGCCGACTCCTGCTCGCGCGCTCGGTACGATTCGGAGACTTCACGCTCGCATCCGGGCGGCGCTCTTCCTATTACATAGACTGCCGCCCGAGCACCATGAGCGCCGAGGGCCTCACGCTCATCGGCCGGCTCGGCGTGCAGGCGATCCGCGGCCGGGGCTGGCGCCCACGGGCGGTGGGTGGCCTCACCATGGGCGCCGACCCGGTGGCCTACGCGATCGCCGCCGCGAGCTGGGGGAGCGACCTCGTAGTCGACGGGTTCAGCGTGCGGAAAGAGACGAAAGACCACGGAGCCGGGCGTTTGATTGAAGGGAACTTCAAGCCGGGCGACTCGGTCGTCGTGATCGAGGACGTGATCACCTCGGGAGGCTCGGCCCAGAAGGCGATCGAGGCAGTGGAAGCGGCCGGGGGAAGCGTGCTCGGCGTGCTGGCGGTGGTTGACCGCGGGGAAGGCGGCCGCGCGAAGCTCGAGTCGAAGGGCAGGGAAGTAGTAGCACTCATAACTTCCCACGACCTTGGCGTAGATCAACCCTGAGGCGCACCTAATGGACTTCGACACCCAGGTGAAGATGTCCGTGTACCGTCACTTTGCCGACACCGGCGAGGCACCGTCCACGGTCGACGTCGCGGGGCGTCTGGGCTGTACCAGCGCCCAGGTCAGCGATGCCTTCACCCGGCTCCGACTCCAGCGGGTCCTCCTGCTCGAAGAGGACGGGGCGACCATCCGGATGGCGCCTCCCTTTTCCGGCGTGCCGACACCACATCGAGTGGAATCGGCAGGTCGGTGGTATTTCGCCAACTGTGCCTGGGATGCGCTCGGGATCCCGGCGGCGCTGCACCGGACTGCCGTCGTCTATTCCGAGTGCGGCCAGACCGGTGAGCCGCTGCGGCTCGAGGTGGGGAGTGCGGGGCCGGAGGCGAGCAACTGGCTCTTCCACTGCCTGGTGCCCGCCGCCCAGTGGTGGGTGGACCTGGTCTTCACCTGAAGCACGATGCTCTTCTTCCGGTCGGAAGAACGGGTCAGCGAATGGTGCGGCGAGCGGGGCGTCGATCCGCGCCCGCTGGTAACGGTGCCGCAGCTCTGGCAGCTCGCCAACGCGTGGTACAGCAGCCGTCTGGATGCGACCGCCCGGCGACCCGGCCCCGATGAGATCCGGGCGATCTTCGCGCGGATCGGGTTGGCGGACCCTTTCTGGGATCCGCAGGCGGACTCCTTCGCCGGACCGAGCTAGCGCAGTTGATGTTTCTCGAACCAGTGATGCGCGTACGGATCGTCGTTGAAGCGCGATACCTCGTGATAGCCTGCCGTCCGATAGAGCCGAATCGCTTCGGCCAGCGCCCGGTTGGTTTCCAGCCGTAGCGTATTCAGGCCCAAGGCACGGGCCTCGGCTTCCAATGCCTCCAGCATCCGTCGTCCGATGCCGAGCCCTCGAACATCGTCGGCCACCCACATCCGTTTGAGCGACCCGACACCAGGCTCGATCATCTTTACCGCGCCGCAGGCCACCGGCTCGCCGTCGATCGAGCCGACCAGGAACGCTCCGCTGGGCGGCACCAGGTCGCGATCCTCCGCCGGAAGGCTGGTCGTGGGGTCGAAACCCGCCTCGAACCGACGCCCCAGCTCCTCGAAATAGCGGTCCACGCAGCGTCTCGCGGTCTCGTCTGCGGGAGAGACCCGCTCGATCCGCAGACCGGCCACGCGGAGGAGCCGGTGCACCTCGTCCATGGCGGCCACGAGGCGCGTCCGCTGAGTGACGGGAAGGGCTTCGAGGAGACCAGCCGCCGCCCGATCCGACCGCCGGTCCATCTCCCGCACCTCACGCCGCCCCGCCGTCGTCAGCTTCGCGGTGCGAACCCGCCGGTCGCCGGCGGCCTGCTCCACCCGGAGCAGGCCTTCGCGCTCGAGCGACGCCACCAGGCGGCTGGCGTATCCGGCGTCCAGGCCCAGGCGACGCCGGAGATCGCGCAGATCCGCTCCGTGCGAGCCGATCTCGTAGAGCACCCGAGAGGCGCCGAGAGGCCGGGCCCGCCCGAGGAAGTGATCGTCCAGGGCGCCGGCCCGCATGGTGACCATCCGGTTGAACCGGCGAACTCCCGCGATCTCGTCGGGGGTCATCCTTTGACTTTAGTCACATATCTTGCCGCTGTCCATGGTGGCCGCCGAGTCCCGAAGTCCCAAAGGGCCGACCAGCGTCCCCTCCGGCTCGCGAATCCACCACGCGCCGGTGGCGCGACGCTCGACCGGGGTCGTGAACCGGTAGCGGTAGAGCCGCGCCCGGACCCATCGCGGAGGGGCGGTGGGGAAGGGATCGTGCCGGAGGAGGCGAAGCGTGGGCCGGTCGCCCTCCAGCAAACGTCGGAGGAGCGGCAGCAGCCAGCCTTCGCCGTAGGCGGGGGCCAGTGCCACGAACCACATGAGCCAGTCCAGACGCAGGTGGAACGGCGCGATCTGCGGCGGCCGGCGTCGCGGATCGCCGGGCTTCCCATAGAACTCGTACTCCCGCCAGTCCTCCTCGCGAGGCCGCTCGGCCTCGGCACCCTCGAGCACGACCTCCTTTCGGCGGCGGGTGACGCTCCCGAACGCGCCATAGGTGTTCACCAGGTGCAGACGGTTGAAGCTGAAGTTCATGAGTTGATGGCGGCCGAGCAGATTGCGGACCGGCCAGTAGCTGAGAAGCACGACCAGCACGGTCACGGCGGTCGCGGCGCCCACGAACCAGGCGGGAGCGGCGAGCGGCACCGGCACGTCAGGCGCGAGACGTTTCACGAAGCCGTCGGGGACCGCCGAGGCCGCGACCACGAGGGTGACGAGATTCAGGAAGGCGTAGTTGCCGCTCAGCATGAGATACGCCTGGGTCACGATCATCATCAGCGCGGCGATGCCCGCCACCGGCTGGGGCAGGAAGAGCGCCACCGGCGCGGCCAGCTGCGCAACGTAGTTGCCGAGGACCTCGAGTCGATGGAAGGAGCGGGGCAGCCGATGGGCGTACCAGCTGAGCGGGTTCGGCATCGGCTGGGTTTCGTGGTGGTAATCGAGACAGGTGAGATCCCGCCAGCACCGGTCGCCCCGGAGCTTGATCAGTCCCGCGCCGAGCTCCACCCGCACGGCGAGCCAGCGGAAGAGGAGGAGAATCGGAAGGGGCGGAGGCGTGCGGGCGTTGCCCAGAAAGACCGCGAGGAACCCCGCCTCGAGCAGGAGACTTTCCCAGCCGAACGAGTAGAAGCGCTGCCCCACGTTGACAATGGAGAGATAGAGCGCCCAGAGGAGCAGCCAGACCAGCACCGGGACCCAGAGGGGCCCCTGGGCGGGAAGTCCGACCACCGTCGCCCCGGCGAGGACAGCGCCGGTCCAGCCGACCAGCCGGAGTCCACGATCCGAGTAGCCCAGGTGGAAGAGGCTCGGTGACTCCCGGAAGCTGGTCTCCGCGAGGTACCGGGGAACCGGAAGCAGCCCGCGCTCGCCCAGCAGCGCCGGGAACTGGTGGAGCGCGTTCGCGAAGGCGAGCAGGTACACGAGGCCAAGCCCGCGCTCGAGCACCATCCGGGCGAACCAGTAATCCGGCGCCGCGAACCAGTCCATGAAGAGGATTTAGCCCGGGAGACCGGGAGGAGAAAGGCCGCCCGACACAGCGGCTGCAGCGCGGCGCCCCACTGCAGGTCGGCACTCATGGCAATCGGGTCAGCGCCAGGCTGTCGCTGCCGGTGGTAGTGACCGGGGAAGGGAACGCCGGCGCCATGCGGGTCTGGGTCGTGCTCCCCGCCCGCCACGCCGTCAGCGGGCACGCGTCACCCGCGAGGTAGGTGTATTCGGTTCTGCCGGTTCCCGACGCGGCGATGGTCATCTGCTCGGGACCCGCCGGGATCGTCCCGCTTCGGCTGCCGCTCCATGCGGCCGCGAGCACCCGGCGCTCCTTTCCCGCGGACCGGTCGACCCTCGGCGGGGCATAGGTCGAGATCACCCGTTCGGAGCCGGTCTCGCCGTTCTGGCTGGTGGCCCACGCCGTCGTGTCCACCCGCTCGCCTGCCTTGCCGTCGGCGCTCCCCCAATGAGCGAAGAGGAAGCGGGTGAAACGGTCGAGCGCCCGCGTGCCGGGCACCAGCCTGGGCGAGGTCAGGTCCACGACCTCGCCGTCGGGACCGACGTCGCCCGACCACCGGCTTCCCGCACCACCCTCGGCGTCCGGCAAGGGGCTGCCGTCCGCGCGGGTGACCGCGAGGGAGTCGAGGAGGAGCTCCAGATGTCGGGCGGATGCCGAGTCGGTGAGCCGCACGGTCAGCACCCCCTGCGAGCGGAACGGGATGGTCTCGTGGCTGAGATTGTGATGCATCACCTGGATCCGGGTGACGTCGCCCCGGTAATCCATACGGTAGCGACAGGTGACCGGTGCCCGCGCAGGAGCGGCGGGCGCGAGCGCGGCGGCGGCCAGTACGACGGGGGCGAGGCGCATGGGCGTCTCCGATGGCAGAATGGTGCAGATCGGAACGGTAATAGCTCACTACGAACCGCCGAGGGAGGATGATTCAGGCGGGTATATTGCCGCACCATGAGCGTCGCGCGGCGTGACCCCGACGCGGTGGTCATCGGGTCGGGGCCCAACGGCCTGGTGGCCGCCTGCGTGCTCGCCGGGGCAGGGATGGATGTTCTGGTGCTGGAGGCGCATTCGGAGCGCGCCGGCGGCGCCGTCGGCAGTGAGGCCGCGACCCGGCCCGGCTACGTGCACGACGTCGGGGCCGCATTCTTTCCCTGGGGCGCACTCAGCCCCGCCTTCCAGGCGCTGCCGCTCGAGCGCCATGGTCTCCACTGGCGCTGGGCTCCGATCCAAAGCTGTCATCCGGCTCCTGACGGGAGTGTGGCGTCGATCGTCCGTGAGCCCGACCGCCATGACGCGGCGTTCGGCGGCGATTCCCGCGACGCGGAGCGTTGGCGCCGCGTCGCGGCGTGGTACCGCGGCATCGAGCCGGACGTCATCGGCCTGCTGATGGGTCCCTTTCCCTCACTTACACCGCTCCTCCGCCTCGGCGCGGCACACGCAGCCCGCCTGGGCCGGATCTTCGTGTCGAGCGGACGAGGGCTCGCCGAGCGCTGGTTCCGCAGCGCGGAGGCCCGGCGGGTGTTGCCGTCGCTGGCGCTCCACGCCGACGTCGGGCCGGACGACCGGTTCGGCGCGGGCCTGGGATTCATGCTGGCCATGACCGCGACAACGGGGGGCTACGCCGTGCCCGAAGGCGGTGCGCGTGCCATCGCCGGCGCGCTGGTCGGGTGCCTGCGGGAGCGGGGCGGCGAAGTCCGGCTGGGCGCCCGGGTCGCGCGCGTGAGGGTCCGCCAGGGCCGGGCGGTGGCGGTCCAGCTGGCGGGCGGGGAGGAGATCGCGGCGCGGGTCATCCTGGCCGACACCGACGTCGCGTCGCTGCTGCTCGACCTCGCGCGGGACGCCGAGCTGCCGCGGTGGCTCACGCGCTTTCTCCGGCGGTACCCGCGGGGGTGGGGCACGTTCAAGGTGGACTGGGCGCTCGACGGTCCGGTCCCCTGGTCCGCCGACGCCGCGCGGCGGAGTGCCGTGGTGCACGTCGGCGACAGCCTCGACGACCTCGCGCGCTTCACCCGCGAGGTACGGGACGGCCGGATCCCCGAGCGTCCCTACCTGGTGATCGGCCAGCAGAGCGTGGCCGATCCGAGCCGCGCGCCCGCGGGAGGGCACACCCTCTGGGCCTACACCCGCGTGCCATCGAAGCCGGAGGGTGGCTGGGCGGCTCGCGCCGAGGGACTCGCGGACGCGATCGACGCGAGGATCGAGGAGCTGGCTCCCGGATTCCGCGCGCGGATCCTGGCCCGGCGGATCGTTTCGCCGGACCGGCTCGAGGCCATGGACGCGAACCTGGTCGGCGGCGACCTGGGGGGCGGGTCCAATGCCTGGGACCGGCAGCTGATGTTCCGGCCGGTGTTTCCGTGGTTCCGTTACCGCCTGCCGGTGGACCGGCTCTATCTCTGCTCCAGTTACGCACATCCCGGTGCCGGGGTGCACGGGATGTGCGGGTTCAACGCCGCCCACCGGGTGGTGAAAGACCTGGGCTGAAGCCGGTGACCTTGTCAAACCGGTCCGCGCCGGGCCATATCTTGGATATGCGGTATTCGAAGGGCTGGGTCTCGCTCTGGATCGTGCTCGCCGTCGGGCTGCACGCGGTCCCCATCGTCCTCCGCCAGCGTCAGAACCAGACCACCTGGCCCTGGCTGACCTGGGCGATGTACAAGGACTCACGGCCCGCCGGACCGATCGTCGGCGAGCGCCGTCGTCTGTCCGGTATCACGGAGACAGGGCGGCCGGTCACCATCGACGAGGATTCCGTCGGCCTCAGCAAGTTCGTGGTCAACCGGGTCTTCGTCCGGCCCTGGCTCCTGGGAGACACCACCGCCGCACCCCGCCTCTTCGCGCAACTCAACCAGCGGCGCCGCGACCCCCTGGTCGAGATCCGCCTGTCGGTCGAGACCTACACGGTGACCGACAGCGGCACGGCGGTGCGGAAGCAGACGCTGAGCTACGAGCCCGACGTGACCGGCGCGCGGTGAAGATCCCGTCGCTCCAGGAGCTGGCGGAGTGGTGGGACCGCTACTGGTTCACCCCGGCTCCAACGGTCAACCTGGCGCTCGCACGGGTCCTCGCGGTCGCGGCACAAGTCTTCTGGTTGTTTCCCTCGCTCGACGAGCAGCTCGTCCGACTGCAATCGAACCCCCACTTCATCCATCCCCAGTTCCTGATCCGGCTCGTCGCCACCGTCTTCCCCCGGGAGACCTGGTTCACCCCCCAGGCGATCACGGTCGTCTGGTGGAGCATCAAGGCGCTCGGCGTGCTGTCGCTGGTCGGGCTCTTCACCCGGGTGGTGATGCCGTTGTTCGCGCTGGGAAGCTGGTTCCTCGTGGCGCACCGATTCTCCTACGGCGACGTGCACCACTCCGAGGCGATGTTCGCGTTCTTCCTGCTCTCGTTGTCGCTGTCGCCCTGCGCCGAGGACCTCTCGCTGGACGCCTGGCGGAAGCGGCGCGCGGGCGGGGCCCCCGCCCAGGTGTCCCCGCTGGCCCGCTGGCCCTTCGCGCTGGCGCACCTGCTCCTGGCGATGGCGTATGTCTCGACCGGACTCACGAAGGTGGTGTTCGGCGGGCTCCGATGGATGAACGGCTACACCCTGCAGAGCCGCACCCTGCAGGATGCCCTGGGCCGCGACATCCCGCTGGGCATCTGGGTCGCACAGCAGCACACCCTCTCGATACTGCTCTCGGTCGGCACCATCATCTTCGAGCTGGGGTTCGTGGCCTCCCTCTTCCTGCCCCGGTGGAGAACGGCGTTCTTCGCCGCGGCGCTGGCCTTCCACGTGGGGCTGCACCTGGTGGGCGGCCACGGGTTCTTCGGCCACCTGACCGTCGTGCTGATCCTGCTCATCTGCTACGACACGCCCTGGCTCCGCCCCCAGCCCCGGCTGGCGCCCGCATGAGCGAGCCGACCGCGCCCCAGCGGATGGTCCGCGACCAGGAAGGGCACAACACGGCATGCTGGCCGGTTCCGGCCGAGGATCTCATCACCCCGGCGGACCGCTTCTTCACCCGGAGCCACGCGGCGACCCCGTGCATCGACCCCGCGGCGTGGAGGCTCGAGGTCGGCGGGATGGTCGAGCGGCCGCGGCAATTCTCCCTGGAGGAGCTGGTCGGGTCGTTTCCCCGGCGCGAGGTCGCGGCCACGCTGGTCTGCGCCGGCCTGCGGCGAGACGAGTTCCTCGCCTTCGGACCGCTTCCGGGCGAGCTCCCCTGGGGGCCGGAGCCGGTCAGCACCGGCCGCTGGAGCGGAGTCGCCCTGGCGGACCTGCTTCGAGCCGTCGGAGCGTCGCCCGAGGCGCGACACGTCCAGATGGTCGGGCTGGACCAGGTGGAACGCCATGGCCATCGGTTCGGCTTCGGCGGCTCGATGGATCTGACCAAGGCGACGAGCGGCGAGGTGCTGCTCGCGAACGAGCTGAACGGCGCTCCGCTCCCCCCGCCGCACGGCTTTCCGGTCCGCGCCCTGGTTCCCGGCTGGATCGGGGCCCGAAGCGTGAAATGGCTGGGACGAATCGAGGTCACCACCGAGCCGTCGCCCAACTATTTCCAGACCAAGGCGTACCGGATGGCGCGCGAGGTGAATCACGCCGACCCGCGCGACGTCTCCGGCGGCACGGCGCTGACCGAGGTGCCCCTCAACACGGTGATTCTGGCGCCGGCCACGGGCGCCGTCCTGGCGGCGGGCCGGCATCGGGTCCGGGGCTGGGCCATGGGTGCCGGAGGGGGACTCCTGGCGCGAGTGGAGCTGTCGCTGGATGGTGGGCGGAGCTGGCGCGAGACCCGTCGCGTCGGCCAGGGGGAGCGCTGGGCCTGGACGTTCTGGGAGGCGGAGGTGGAGCTCCCGCCCGGGGCGCATACCTTGATGGCCCGGGCCGTGGGCGCCGACGGCGAGACCCAGCCCCCCTCGCCTCAGGAGACCTGGAACGTGAAGGGCTACGGGAACAACGCCTGGTACCGGGTGACGCTCCGGGCCGAGTAGGTGGCCGGGCTGTCGAATCGCGGACCCTCCGAACGACTATCTCCCGTCCACCACCACGTCCGCACCCACCGGGAGGAGCCCGTGAGGTACCTCTGCCTGATCTACGATGACGAATCCACCGTGAGCGCCATGCCGCCGGGCGCCTCCGACGCCTTCATGCAGGAGTACTTCAGCTTCACCGACGCGATCCGGAAGAGCGGGCACTACCTGGGCGGCGAGGCGCTGCAGCCGGTCAGCACGGCCACGACCGTGCGGGTCCGGAACGGACGGACCGCGACGACCGACGGTCCGTTTGCCGAGACCAAGGAGCAGCTCGGCGGGTTCTACCTGATCGAGGCCCGCGATCTGAACGACGCGATCCAGGTGGCCGCCCGCATTCCGTCGGCGCGGATGGGCAGCGTCGAGGTCCGACCGATCATGGAGTTCGACCGACCCTAGCGGAGGCGCATGACCCAGGACGAGGCCCGGGCGCGGGAGGTGGTGGAGGCGGTCTACCGGTCGGACTCCAGGCGGGTGCTGGCCACCCTCATCCGCCTGCTCGGCGACTTCGACCTGGCCGAAGAGGCGATGCACGAGGCCTTCGCGACCGCGGTGCTCCGCTGGCCCAGCGACGGCGTGCCGGACAACCCGCGGGCGTGGCTGGTCTCCGCGGGACGGTTCAAGGCGATCGACGGGATCCGGCGGCGGGCCCGCTTCGACGCCTCGCTGCACCGGCTGGTGGAGCAGTTCGACCGGGAGGAGGCCGGGCCGTCCGTCGGCGACGACGACACGGTCGAGGACGACCAGCTCCGGCTCATCTTCACCTGCTGTCATCCGGCCCTGCCGCCCGAGGGCCAGATCGCGCTCACCCTGCGCGAAGTCTGCGGCCTCACCACCGAGGAGATCGCCCGGGCGTTCCTGGCGCCCGCGCCAACGGTGGCGCAGCGGATCGTGCGGGCCAAATCGAAGATTCGCGACGCCCGCATTCCCTACCAGATCCCGGCCCGCGCGGACCTGTCCGATCGACTCGACGCGGTGCTCCGGGTAGTGTACCTGGTGTTCAACGAGGGATATTCGGCCTCCGCCGGCGCCTCGGTGACCCGGCACGACCTGTCGGCGGAAGCGATCCGGCTGGGCCGGCTGGTGGTGGAGCTGCTGCCCGAGCCCGAGGCCATCGGCCTCCTGGCGCTCATGCTGCTGCATGAATCCCGGCGGGACACCCGCACCTCACCCGAGGGCGATCTCGTGCTCCTCGCCGACCAGGACCGGAGCCGCTGGGATCGAGCGCGGATCGCGGAAGGCTCGGCGCTGGTGCAGCGAGCGCTGGCGTCGCGGCGCTTCGGGCCCTACACCCTGCAGGCGGCCATCGCCGCGGTGCACGCCGAGGCGCCCGCGGCAGAGGACACCGACTGGGGACAGATCGTGGGGCTGTACGAGGTGCTGTTGCGGGTCGAGCCGTCGCCGGTGGTGGAGCTCAACCGCGCGGCCGCCGTGGCCATGCGGGACGGCCCGGCCGCGGGGCTGGCGCTGGTGGACGCGATCCTGGCCCGGGGCGACCTGGGGCAGTACTACCTGGCCCATTCGGCGCGGGCCGATCTGTGCCGGCGGCTGGGTCAGACCGAGGAGGCTCGAGCGTCCTATCGGCGGGCGCTGGAGCTGACCCGGCAGGAGCCGGAGCGGAGGTTTCTGGAACGGCGGCTGCGGGAGCTGGGGAGCGAGCCGGTCAGTCGGGGTTGAACACCGGAGTGCCGCTCGGCGGGGTGACATTGCGCGACGCGCCGCTGGCCACGGAGCGCGCCAGCAGCCCCGCGAAGTCGGGCGCCGGCACCTCCCACTCCTCCCGCCGGCAGCTCACGACGCGGCTTTCGCGGTCGCTCATCATCTCGAGCGTGACGTGGGTGTCGGCCTCGTGCCGCCGGACTTCGTGACGCGGCCGGACGAACCAGACCCGCCGATCGGCAGCGATGAACATCCGTTCTCTCATCGGACCTCCGGAGCCGGGACACCGGGCCCCGATTGACTATCCCGCCCGAACCGCGGAGCGTCAACTCCCAAGAGTTCGACGCTGTCGCGGAGCACGACGGGCGGATGCAGCCGTTGTCAGTCCACCCTGACGGCCGGGCCCGATTCCGGTTACTCTTGGTGTCCCCACTGCATCGGATTTCATGTGAACACCGGCCCTACTGCCGAGCGCGAGATCGTGCTCGTGGTTGACGATGAGCCGACCGTCCGCCGCCTCGCGCGCCGGGTCTTGCTCGAGGATGGCTTCGAGGTGATCGAGGCCGCCGACGGCGCGGAAGCGCTGGACCTGGTGGAGGGCTCCGCCGACCCGCTCCGGGTCGTCGTCTCCGATATCGTGATGCCGAAGCTCAATGGCGTACAGCTGCTGCAGCGGCTCTCGATCACCCATCCCGAGCTGCCGGTGATCCTGATGTCCGGCTACGCCGGCCCGGAGCTCGCGGAGCGCGGCATTCAGGCCCCGTGCTCTTTGCTCGTCAAGCCGTTCAAGCCCGAAGAGCTGGTGGCCGAGGTGCGCCGCTGCATCCGGGGCCAGCCGAGGTGAGGGTGAAACTGCCTTTCTGATCGCCTCGTCGGGAGGCCGACCCTCGACACGGATCGTTCATGAGTCTGGTCGGCCTGCCGCTTCTCCCCGGTCTCCTGTTCCTCCTCCTCAGCAAATCGCCGATCGCACCTTTTCCTCCGGCGATGTTCCGGGGCGACCCGGCGCACACCGGCGTCGCGGCCGGAACCCTCTTCGACGGCCAGGGCGGGGTGCGCTGGCGGGCTCGTGATCGCGGCTACCAGCGGCGGCCGGATCTTTGCGGTCGCCGCAGGCACCGGGCGCCTCCGCTGCTCGGTGACCACCCGTACCATCTCTTTCCGGCCGGGAAGTGGGACTTGTGGGCGTCCTCGCCGGCGGTAGCGTCACCGACGTCCCCTTCTACCGCGAGATGGCGCAGTGGGAGGGTGAGGTCGCGCGGGGCCGGCGGATGGCGCTGCGGGCCGCTGCAGATCGACGAGGGCGGTTACGTCGACCTCGACCTTACCGTCGAGGGAACCTGCCGGCTGGAGCCGCAGCTCTGAGAGGAGTCATGGTGGAGGGGATCGCGAGGCTGGATCCGTGCACCCTGGAAGGCCGGCTGGTCCGGCTCGAGCCCATGCGCTCGGGTCATCTCGACGCGCTGTGCGCGGCGGGGCTCGATCCCGGCCTCTGGCGGCTCACCGTCACCAGAATCGCCACCGCCGACGACATGCGTCGCTACATCGACGCGGCGCTCGCCGAGCAGCGGGAAGGCACGGCGTTGCCCTTCGTCACCGTCTGGCGCGCCAGCGGCCAGGTCATCGGCAGCACCCGGTTCGCCAACGCCGCGCTGCCCCACCGCCGGGTGGAGATCGGCTGGACCTGGCTGGCCCGACCGTGGCAGCGCAGCGGCGCCAACGCCGAGGCGAAGTATCTGATGCTGCGGCACGCGTTCGAGACCTGGGGCCTGGTCCGGGTCGAGCTCAAGACCAGCACGCTCAATCAGCAGTCCCGAGGCGCCATGAAGAAGCTCGGCGCGGTCGAGGAAGGGGTGCTGCGGCGGCACATGATCAACGAGGACGGATCGCCGAGGGACTCGGTGTTCTATTCGATTCTGGCCGACGAGTGGCCCCGGGTGAAGGCGGGACTGGAGGAGCGCCTCAGGGAGCGCTAGCCCTGACCGCGGACCCCCCGCCACGCGCGCTCGACCAGCACCCGCACGATGGCCCGCCACTCGTCCCGGTGGGCCTCGGGATCGTCCGCCGGAAAGCGGGTCCGGAAATCCTCCAGCGTCACCGAGTCCTGGACCTGCTCCAGCGTGAATCCGCGGCGCGCGACTGAATCGACCCGCGCGGTGACCGTCTCCATCATCTCCCGGACGAGTCGCGTGTAGCGATGGTCGCGCATGACCGGACCGTGACCGGGGACCAGCACGGCGACGGGTATCGCCTCCAGGTCGCGCAGGACGCCGGCCCAGGGTACCGGCCAGGATGCGCCGGTATAGGGGTAGGGGTCCTCGACCAGGATATCCCCGCTGAACAGGACCCGATCCTGGGGAAGCCAGATGGTGACGTCGTGGGGACTGTTGGCCTTGCCCCGGTCACGCAGCTCGAGGACCCGACGGCCGAGGGGCAGCGTGAGCTCGCCGTCGAAGAGGAGATCCGGGGTGACCACCTTGAGCGTCTTGAGCTCCTCGAGCTCGGCGCGGCGCTGCCGGATGTGCCCCTGGTGCATCGTGCGCTCGTCGGGCGTCAGGGCCCGTCCAGTGCTGTCCGCGCCGCGGGCCACGTCCTCTTCCATTCGCGCCAGCCCGGCACGCTTGGTCGAGTTGGGCTGGCTGGACATCCTCGACCACCAGGTCCCGTTCAGCTCGATGAAGCGGGCATTGTCCCGCTGGCTCACGATGGCGACGTCGGGGAAGGCCTCCCGATATGCGATTCCGCCGTTGTTGTGATCGAAGTGCCAGTGGGTGTAGATGAGATACCGGACCGGCTTGGGCGTGACCCGCCGGATGAGCGCGATGTCGGCGCGGGCGCGCGACGGGAGATAGGTGGCGTCGATCACGGCCACCGCGTCCTGGCCCACGATCACGCCGGTGTTGCCGTGCGGCCATTCGTCGGTCGCATTGTCGTGGATGATGACGTAAACGCCGTCGGCGACCCGTTCCATGCGGGCGCCGTCGTCGCGGACCTGGGCCTGGAGGGGGGCGGCCAGGAAACCGCCCAGCAGCAGGAACCGCAGCAGAGGGGTGCGCATGGGTCAAGGCTACGTCACGACGCGCGTCTCCGATTGGACATTTCGGCCTCGGCCCGACGCTCCCGGTCTACCGCCGCCGGTGCCATCCCGCACAGGGCCTGCGACTCCCGCACCAGGTGCGACTGGTCGCAGAAGCCGGCGTCGGCCGCGATCCGGGCCCACTGCGGCGTCACCGCCCGATCGGCGTCGGTCACGGCCGCGAGGAAGCGGAGCGTCCTGGCGTAGCCCTTGAGCGAGACGCCCGCGCGACGCCGGACCGAGCGGCGGAGATGGCGAGCCGACGCGCCGACCCGGACGGCCACCCCGTCGACTCCTCCCCTCCCGTTCGAGGCCCGCAGCAGATCGAGCGCCAAGCCCTCCACACCCGGCCGATGTCGGGGCTCGGTCCCTACCCAGCGCCGGAGCGCCTCCACCAGGACCACCACCGCGTCATCCGGCGTGAGCGTCTCCTCCAGATGCGGAAGAGCCGATGCCGCGAATCGGGGGAGGACCGATGCCAGATCGGGTTGGCTATCCAGGTGCTCCCCTGGCGCCAGACCGAGCAGGGGCTCCGCCCACTCCAGCTTGATCCGCACCGCGACGAGCTGGGAGCCGGCCGGTGGACGAAAGAGGAACGGCCGGCTCTTCGGCCCGATCAGCAGCATCCGGGGATCGATGGGGCGGCCACCCGGCTCCCGCCGGCAGGCGAACGCCAGGCTCAACGCCGGGTCGGGCAGGACCCGGTGCGCCGCCTCCGGGCCGGCATCGGGCCCGGTCAGGTGAGTCCAGACCGATTCCACGGCCGTCCCGAGCATGGCCGGCGGCAGGAATTCCCGATAGCCCCCGAGCCGGTGGCGCAGTCTCAGCGCGTGAGGGGAATGAGACGGGGTGAGGGGCACCCTCCTCAGGACGGCCCGGCCCGGGGAGGGGTTTCGTCCGCCCGCGGACACCGGCTCCTTGAGGGCAACCGTGGCGGGCCGCTAACTTCGCTCACCCTTCAGCGGCTCCGGGCCATGAGTCTTCCGGGACAGACCATCCGCTTCTGCACCTCCGCGGACGGCGCGCGCATCGGCTTCGCGACGGTGGGCGGCGGCCCTCCCCTGGTCAAAGCCGCCAACTGGCTCAACCACCTCGAGTTCGACTGGAACAGCCCGGTCTGGCGCCACTGGCTCCGCGAGCTCGGCCGGGACCACACCCTGGTCCGGTACGACGAGCGTGGATGCGGGTTGTCCGACTGGTCGGCCGGGGAGATGTCGGTGGAGGCCTGGGTCCGGGACCTGGAGGCGGTGGCCGACGCGCTCGAGCTGGAGCGATTCCCCCTCCTCGGCATCAGCCAGGGCGCGCCGATCGCCATCGCGTTCGCGGTGCGCCACCCCGAGCGGGTCAGCCACCTCGTTCTGTATGGCGGGTACCTGCGGGGACGGCTGCACCGCGGGCTCACCCCGAAAGAGATGGAAGAGCGCGAGCTGATGATCCACATGGTCCGCGTCGGATGGGGCCAGGATCATCCCGCGTTCCGCCAGGTCTTCACGACGCTCTTCATTCCCGACGCCGACCGGGAGCAGATCGACTGGTTCAACGAGCTGCAGCGGGTCTCGGCGACGCCGGAGAACGCGGCCCGGATGCTCGAGGCGTTCGACCGGATCGACGTGCGCGGCATCGCCTCGCAGGTACGGGCGCCGACCCTGGTCCTCCACGCCAAGGGCGACCTGCGGGTGCCTTTCGCCGAAGGCCGGCTCATCGCGACCACGATTCCGGGGGCGCGGTTCGTGCCCCTGGACAGCCGGAATCATCTGCTGCTCGAAGGAGAGCCGGCCTGGCCCCGATTCCTGACCACGGTGCGCGAGTTTCTGGGCGTGCCGGCCGAGCGCTCGGGCGTTCGGCTTCCGCTCAGCCCCGAGCGGCGGCGGCAGGTGGAGGGGCTGTTCGACGACGTCGCCGATCTCGCCCCCGAGGAGCGCGCGGCGGCGCTCTCACGCGCCTCGGCGGACGACCCCGGGCTCCGGCGCGAGGTCGAGGCGCTGCTGGCAGACCGGGACGATGCCGCGATGACCTCCGCCCTCGCGGGCCTGGTGTCGCGGGTCATGCGCCGTCGGGAGCAGGAAGCTGACGATCCCGGCAAGACCGTCGGGAGCTACGAGATCCAGGAGCAGCTCGGCAGCGGCGGGATGGGGGTCGTCTTCCGTGCCATGGACCGGCGGCTCAACCGGCCGGTCGCCCTCAAGTTCCTCCCGGCGTCGGTCGGCGCTGACGCCCAGCTCCGGCAGCGGTTCTTCCAGGAGGCGAAGGCCGCGGCCTCGCTGGATCACTCCAACATCTGCACCATCTACGGAGTCGAGCAGGCGCCCGACGGACGGCTGTTCCTGGTGATGCCGTACTACGAGGGGGAGACGCTGCAGGGCCGCATCAAGCGCGGGCCGCTGCCGGTGGCCGAGGCGCTCGACTACACGCGCCAGCTCGCCGCCGGACTCGGACACGCCCACGCCGCCGGAATCGTCCACCGGGACATCAAGCCGGCGAACGTCGCCATCACACGGGCCGGACAGGTCAAGATTCTCGATTTCGGCATCGCCAAGATGGCCGACGCCAGCCTGACGCGGACCGGCATGGTGCTGGGGACGCTGGCCTATATGAGCCCGGAGCAGGCGGCGGGCGAGAAACAGGTGGATCACCGGACCGATCTGTGGGCGCTCGGCGTCGTGTTATACGAGATGCTGGCCGGGCGGAGACCGTTCGGTCAGGACACCATCGCCGCGCTCTTCCACGCGGTGCAGGCGCTCGACCCCGTGCCGCTCACCCAGCTCAGGCCGGAGGTCTCACCCGCGCTCCACCACCTGATCATGCGACTGCTGCAGAAGCAGCGGGACCAGCGCCACCCGGACGCGGCCGCGCTCCTGGAGGCGCTCGACGCCCTCGAGCCGGTTCGGGCCGTGTGACCCGGATCACCCCAATTCGGCCCGGGGGGTGGAAGATCGGAGGTCATGGCCCCATCCTACGGCAACGCGCGGACGCCCCGTCTGGCGCGCTCGCGGCACCCCGGGGCGCCCGCCTCGGACTACGCACAGGGAGGAGTACCCGATGGCCACACGTCTGGACAAGACGCTCAAGCGGGAGCTGGAGGTCGAGGGCAAGCTCTACACGGTGACGATCTCGCCCGAGGGGGTGAAGATCGTGCCCAAGGGTGGGCGCAAGGGGCCCGAGATCACCTGGCAGACGCTGCTGAGCGGCGATGCCGAGCTGAGCCGGGACCTCAATGTGTCGGTTGACGCCTACAGCGGCTGAAGCCCGGCGCTACGGGGCCTGTCCGGCTCATCGCTCGGCCCCGCGTTTTCCGGTGTGAAACCTGCGAGTCCCACGGGAGGGGCGCCCTGGGAAGCCATCCCGGGGTGCCTCGACGCCCGGCATTCCGGCGACCACACTCTTCGTGGAACCTCCCAGCCCCTCGCCTGGTGGCGCGGGGATAAGCCATGACTACGCACATACTTGGCATCTCGGCCTACTATCATGACAGCGCCGCCTGCCTGCTGCGGGACGGTGAGATCGTCGCTGCGGCGCAGGAAGAGCGCTTCACCCGCAAGAAGGGGGATGCCGCGTTCCCGCGACAGGCTGTGGCATACTGCCTTCGCGCCGGCGGCATCGGGGTCGACGACCTCAAGTACGTGGGCTTCTACGACAAGCCCCTGCTCAAGTTCGAGCGGATCCTGGAGACCTATCTCGGCATCGCCCCGGCGGGATTCAAGTCATTCCTGATGGCGGGGCCGCTGTGGGTGAAGGAGAAGCTGTACCTCGACCGGCAACTCCGGGACGAGCTGGGGTATACCGGTGACCTGCTCTACGCCGAGCACCACGAATCGCACGCGGCGAGCGCGTTCTTCCCGTCGCCGTTCCCCAAGGCGGCGATCCTCACCATGGACGGGGTGGGCGAGTGGGCCACCGCCTCGATCGGGATCGGCGAAGGCAACGACATCCGGATCGAGAGCGAGCTCCACTGGCCCGATTCGCTGGGCCTGCTCTACTCCGCCTTCACCTACTACCTCGGCTTCAAGGTGAATTCGGGCGAGTACAAGGTCATGGGCCTCGCCCCCTACGGTGAGCCCAAGTACGTGAAGCAGATCCTGGACGAGGTGGTGGATCTCAAGGACGACGGCTCGCTGGTGCTGAATCAGAAGTACTTCAACTATCTCGGCGGACTCACCATGACCAACGGGGAGTTCGACCGGCTCTTCGGTGCGCCCCCCCGCGTCCCCGAGACCAACCTGGTGCAGCGCGACCTCGACCTGGCCCGCTCGGTCCAGGAGGTGTGCGAAGAGGCGATGCTGCGGATGGCCCGCACCACCCACAAGCAGACCGGCCTGGACCGTCTCTGCCTGGCCGGCGGCGTGGCGCTCAACTGCGTGGGCAACGGCCGGATCCTCCGCGAGGGGCCGTTCAAGCAGCTCTGGATCCAGCCGGCGTCGGGCGACGCGGGCGGCGCGCTCGGCGTGGCACAGCTGATCTGGCACCGCCACTGCCAGGGCCCCCGCTCGGCGGGCCCGCGCGACGCGATGCGCGGCGCGTACCTCGGCCCGGACTTCACGCCGGACCAGATCAAGACCTTTCTGGACGGAGTGGGTGCCACGTACCACCGCGCCGACCGGGAGGAGCTGATCGAGCGCGCCGCCGGCATCCTGGCGGAAGGCTGCGTGGTGGGGTGGTTCTCGGGGCGGATGGAGTTCGGCCCCCGCGCGCTGGGCTCGCGCAGCATCCTGGGCGACCCCCGGAATCCCCAGATGCAGTCGCAGATGAACATCAAGATCAAATTCCGGGAAGGCTTCCGGCCGTTCGCGCCCAGCGTGCTGCGGGAGCGGGTCGCCGACTGGTTCGAGCTCGACGCCGACAGCCCCTACATGCTGCTGGTGGCGCCGGTCAAGCAGGAGCGCCGCCTGCCGACCACCGACGAGGAGGAGAGCCGCTGGGGGATCGAGAAGCTCAAGGTGCGCCGCTCCGAGATCCCGGCGGTCACCCACGTGGACTACTCGGCCCGGGTGCAGACCGTCGAGCGACAGGACAACGCCGAGTATTACGACCTGATCAAGGCGTTCGAGCGGCGCACCGGCTGTCCGGTGGTGGTGAATACCTCGTTCAACGTCCGGGGCGAGCCGATCGTCTGCACCCCGGAAGATGCCTATCGCTGTTTCATGCGGACCAACATCGATTATCTGGTGCTGTGGCCGTACCTGCTGGCGAAGACCGAGCAGCCGGCCTGGCGCGAGGAGGGAGATTGGCGGCAAGCGGTCCCGCTCGACTGACGCCGGCCGAAGGCCGGAAGTTCGGCCTCACGCTGGCCGCCGCGTTCGGCGTGCTCGCCGCCATCACCTGGTGGCGCGGGCGCGAGTACGCGCCGATCGTGCTCGGCGCCCTGGCCGGCTTCTTCCTGCTTGGCGGCGTGCTGGTACCGAGCCGTCTGGGCCCGGTGCAGCGGGGATGGATGGGGATGGCCCACGCCATCTCGAAGGTCACCACGCCGATTTTCATGGGCGTGGTTTACTTCCTAGTGATTACCCCGGTGGGGGTGCTGCGCCGGCTCTTCGGCGCCAACTCGCTCCGCGCCGCCCGGGGGCAGACGAGCGGATGGATCGACCGCCGCCCGACCCCGCGCGGCGATCTCACCCGGCAGTTCTAGCGCAGGCTGGAGGAGGACCCGTGGCCAACAGCAGTCTGGGGCGCGAGCTCTGGGCGTACATGAAGGTTCGGAAGAAGTGGTGGCTGGCGCCGATCCTGATCGTGCTCTTCCTGGTCGGGCTTCTGCTGGTCTTCGCCCAGGGCTCTGCCCTGGCGCCGTTCATCTACACCATCTTCTGAGCCGCGCCCCCGGAGGGCGGCTCAGTGGGTCTGGCGGGAGGAGAGCGAGGCACTCGCGCTGAGGCTCAGCCCGAGCGCCGTCGCATGGCGTTGCAGATACTCGCTGACCGTGCGGGCGATGAGGGCATACCCGGCCCGGTTGGGATGCGGATCCAACTCGAAGTAAATGCTCCGGCCGGCCTTGGCCTGCGCGGTGAAGGGCCCGCTGAAGTCGATGTAGTCGATCCCCCGGCGGGCGAGCTCGGCGCGGAATGCCCCCAGCGGCCTGGGCACCGGCTCCTTCAGGAGGGGCAGATAGATCTCCTCCTTGGTGGGGAAAAGCAGCACGACGACCTTGGTTCCGTGCTCGGCGGCGAAGGAGCGGGCCCGCTCCAGGGAGGCCATCGCTCCCTCGAACTGGGGGTCTCCCGGGTGGGCGTGCACCGACTCCTTGCGATACATGTCGCCCGTGAGCCGGAGCTGGTGCCCATCTTGCCAAGTCACCGTCCGTGACCCGAAGCGGGCTTTCCGGTTCTTCCAGCTCTCCCTCACCAGCAGCACCACGTAGCTCTTCCCGATGATCGGGGTGTTCAGCTGCCGTACCCGGGCCGTCGTCCGCCATTTGTTGTAGTTCCCCGGCGAGCCCGCCTCCAGCCAGGTCTGGAACTGACCGGTGTCCTTCAGGTCATTCCCGGGAAAGATCCCGTAGAGCAGCACCTTGGGATGGAGCGGAGCGCCGTACCGCTCGTAGGCCCGGGTGTATTGCTCGGGACCGAACCCGCTCAGGCCCAGATTGATGACCCGGGTGCCCGGCAGGCTCTGCTCCACCTGGTGGGTCCAGGTCTCGTTGTCGTTCACCCCGTAACTGAAAACCCACGAATCGCCCACTGCGACCACGTCGGCCCGTGCCGGCCACGGCCCGAGATTCCGCCACCCGTGGGAGTCCATCTGGAACCCGAAGCGAACGCTGGTCTGCACCAGGTCCGAGCGCGCGCCCGGGGGATACAGATATCCGAGGTAGGGGTCGGCTTCGCTCTTGGCGGTGTCGGCATCCGCCATCTGGCGCCAATGGATGCGGAGCTGGGCCTCCTCCGGCATGAGGCTCGGCTTCAACCGCAGCATGAGCTCCAGGGCTCCCAGCGCGAAGACCACACTGCCGAGCACCAGCAGGATGTTGAGGGCGACGACTTTGAGACGCACGCGGGGATGCCGGGCCTGGAGTCGGGTATTGATAGCTGGAAGGTGGAGAGTACCCCCGTGCCCCGGACCGGGCAATGGTGCGCCACCGCACCCGGGCGACCCAGGTCACGGCGCCCAGGGGAAGGCTCCCTAGCTTGAACTCCCTATGCCGACCCGCTCCGATCAGCTGGCGGAGTATCGCCGGAAGCGTGACTTCGCTCGCACGCGGGAGCCCAGGGGGGCGTCCGGCCGGCGGACGGCCACCCGCCTGGCCTACGTCATTCAGCGACACGAGGCGACCCGCCTGCACTTCGATCTCCGGCTGGAGCTCGACGGAGTGATGAAGAGCTGGGCGGTGCCCAAAGGGCCGAGTCTCGATCCCGCGGTGAAGCGGCTGGCCATCGAGGTCGAGGATCACCCGATCGATTACAACTCGTTCGAGGGAACGATCCCGGCAGGCGAGTACGGCGGCGGGACGGTAATGCTCTGGGACCGGGGCACCTACACTTATGCCGGCGACAGCGACGAGCCGCTGGCCGCCCTGCGCGACGGGTACCGCAAAGGCGACTTCAAGTTCGAGCTGCGTGGCAAGCGGCTCCGCGGCTCGTGGGTGCTGGTGCGGACCCGCCGGAGCGGCCGCAAGAACCAGTGGCTCCTCATCAAGCATCGGGACGAGCGCGCCGACCCCGACGTGGACCCCGTCGAGAAGTATCGGACGTCGGTGACGACCGGCCGGACAATGGCCCAGATCGCCGCCGGGACCAAGCCCAGGCGACGTCGTCGGTGACCGCCGCCGCCAGGACCGCAGTGAGCGAAGTGGCGCCCTGGATCGAGGTCCTGGCCCGCGTCGGGTATGCCGCCAAGGCCGTCCTCTATGGGACGATCGGACTTCTCGCGGCCCGGGCGGCATTCGGGTGGGGTGGTGGCCGGGCCACCGATACCCGGGGCGCCCTCCAGGCCGTGCACCAGGCGCCGTACGGACGCCATATTCTGTTATTGATCGGCGCAGGGCTGGCCGGCTACGCCCTCTGGCGGCTGGTCGAGGCGGTGACCGACCCAGAACACCGCGGCACCAACACCAAGGGCGTGGCCCTGCGCGCGGGCAGTGCCGTGCGCGGGTTGGCCCACGGCGCGCTCGCGCTGGCGGCCTTTCGGCTCGGCCTGGGCGGCGGCGGCGCGGGGTCGCGCGGCCCGGACGGCTGGACGGCCAAGGTCTTCGCGCTTCCCGCCGGGGAGACGCTGGTCTGGCTCGCCGCGGCGGGTGTGGCCGGGTACGGTTTGTATCAGCTCTATCGCGCCTGGAAGGCCAAGCTCGGACGCCATCTGGCGCTGACCCGGGTGCCGGCCGGTACGGCGTCGGTGCTGGTCGGTGTCTGCCGCTTCGGCCTGGCGGCCCGGGGCGCCGTCTTCGGCCTGATCGGTTTCCTCCTGGGCCGGGCGGCGGCACGACACGATCCGGGGCAGGCCGGCGGCGTGCGCGAGTCGCTGCTCACCCTGGCCGGCATCGGACGTTGGGCGCTGGCGGCCGCGGCGCTCGGGTTGATCGCGTACGGCGTCTACCAGCTGGTCGAAGCACGATACCGGCGGATCGACGTCGCCTGATCCCTCTCACCCGCAGTTCGGAGCGCACATGACGGGACGCGCCTCGGTCGGTCTCGACGACCTCGAGGAAGTCGCCCGGCGGATCGCCGAGGGGCGGTTCACCAACCGGGCGGAATGCACGCTGGAGGTCTCCACCTACGTGTGGAACCGGAACTCGTTCGAGGCTCAGCATCACTTCGAAGACGCCTGCACCGACCACGGGATCCGGTTCGCCGTGGTGGAACGCGTGGGCGGCATCGAGTGGTCTTGTCCCAAGGCGGCGGGGACGTAGTATCCTCGGGTCATGAACGAGACCGAGGTCCGATCCCAGCTGGCGCGCGCGCTCGGGTGGGACGAAGCCCATGCCGGCTTCGACCGTGCGGTGGACGGGATCGCCGCCGAGTTCCGGGGGCGCGCTCCCGCCGGGCTGCCCTACTCACCCTGGCAGCTCCTCGAGCACCTGCGGCTGGCCCAGGACGACATCCTCGACTTCTGCCGCAACCCGGACTACCGGGAGCGCCGCTGGCCGGACGACTACTGGCCCACCTCCCCCGAGCCGCCGGACGCCAAGGCGTGGGACCGGAGCGTCGTGGCGGTCCGTCGCGATCGCGAGGCTCTGGCCCGATTGGCGGAAGATCCATCGGTGGACCTCACCGCCCCGCTTCCACACGGCAACGGGCAGACGCTGCTGCGCGAGCTGCTCCTGGTGCTCGACCACACCGCCTACCACCTGGGCGAGCTCGTCGTGGTGCGACGGGCCCTGGGCATCTGGCGCTAGCGCCGATGAGCGGCTTCGGGTCGGCGCTCCGGCGCCTCGTCGTCCCGACCCTGGGCGCGGTCGCGCTCGCGGCCGGACCGGCCCAAGCCCAGCGGGCCGCCCGGGCCGAGGACTTCCTCGGGGTGACCCGCTGCGATTCCGGCCAGGTGGTGAGCGAGATCCGCGAGGACGTCCGGCGCTCGGATCTCCGGGCGGAAGTCGAGGCACACGAAGCGGTACACCGGCAGCAGGCCGCGGCCTACGGCGGGTGCGAGGCGTTCCTGGCCAGCCTCACCACGGCGCGCCGCATCATCGAGAGCGAGCTCCCGGCCTACTGCGCGCAATGGAAGGTCGCGGTGGCGCGCGGCGCCGACTCCGTGGCCACCCGGCTGGATTACGCCTGGCGGATTTCGGCGCAATCGGGAGCCATGGAGAACCGCCTCGACATCACCCGGCGGTTCCGCGACGAATGCGGGTGAGCGACCGCCGGGTCACGACCGCCACCCTGGCCCTCGTGCTGGTGGGCCTGCTGGTCGGCGGCGCCGTGGTGGTCGTGCTCCTGGTGGCCGGGCGGGTCCGGTCGGCGGTGGGATCCTTCACCCATCCGGGCAGCACCACGATCACGCAGAGCGTGGTGGTCGAGCGGATGCGCGAGGTGGCGCAGCTGGTGACGAGCGAGACCACGCTGCGCGACGTGGTGCTGTACCGGAACAGCCGGCTGGGATCCACCAAGCGCTCGCTGGTGGTGGTGACCGGCCGTATCCTCACCGGATTCGACCTCGACCGCGGCACCGAGGTGCGGGTGGAGCAGGCCGGCCGGCGCATTCACCTCACGCTGCCGCGGGCCGCGGTCCTCGGCGTCGAGGTGACCGAGCTCAAGACATACGATGAGGAGCGCGGGTTGTGGAATCCGTTCCGGCCGGCCGATCGCGACAGCATCTTCCAGCTCGCCCGGCGGCAGCTGGTGGCGACGGCGGGGGAGCTGGCCCTGACGCGCCACGCGGAGGAGAGCGCCCGGCGGCTGATCCCCGCGCTCGTCGGCGTGGAGGGGTACACCACCGATGTGAGCTTCGGTCCCGGGGCCCCGCCCGAACGGGACCGGCCCTGACCCTGCGGCCGGCCCCTAGCGGGCCACCACCTCCGCCGTCCCCGGCTCCTCGCTCCGCTCGCGCGCCCTGGCCTTCCGCCGCCCCAACCGCTGCTGCAGCGCGTCGAAGTAGGTGTAGAACACCGGCGTCACGTACAGGGTGATCAGCTGCGAGAACGCCAGCCCACCCACCACCGCGACGCCCAGCGGACGGCGCGACTCGGCGCCCGCCCCGTGCCCCAGCGCGATCGGCAGCGTGCCCATGAGCGCGGCCATGGTGGTCATCATGATCGGCCGGAACCGGACGCTGGCAGCCTCCAGGATCGCGTCGTGGGCGCTCCTGTGGTGCTCCCGCTCCGCTTCGATCGCGAAGTCGATCATAATGATCGCGTTCTTCTTCACGATCCCGATGAGCATGATGATCCCGACGAATGCGTAGACGCTCAGGTCGAGCTGGAAGATCTCCAGGGCGAGCAGCGCGCCGAAGCCGGCGAAGGGAAGCCCGGTGAGGATGGTGAGCGGATGGACGAAGCTCTCGTAGAGCACCCCCAGCACCAGGTAGATCACCAGGATGGCGAGGATCAGGAGGGCGAGCAGGCCGCTCTGCGCCTGCTGGAACGCCTGGGCCGTTCCGGCGAAGCCGGTGCTGACGGTCGACGGCAGCACTTCGGCGGCCGCCTGCTCCACCCGGGTCACCGCGTCCCCGATCGACACGCCCGGCTGCAGGTCGAAGGACAGGGTGACGGAGGGGAGCTGACCGGAGTGGTTGACGGTGAGCGGCCCGGTGGACGGCGTGATCGTCGCCAGGCTCCCCAGCGGCACCGACACGCCCTGGCGGCCGCTGATGTGGAGCAGATTCAGCGCGCCCAGATCGCGCTGGTACTCGGGCAGCAGCTCCATCACGACCCAGTACTGGTCGTTGGGGGTGAAGATGGTGCTGACCTGGCGGGCACCGTAGGCGTTGTAGAGCGCGTTCTCGATCTGGTTCACGTCGATCCCGAGCGCCGACGCGCGGTCGCGATTGATCCGGACCTGGACCTGCGGGTTCTTGATCTGCAGGTCGCTGGTGACGCCGGTGAGGCCCGGTACCTGGTTGAGCCGGCGCTCGAGCGCGGTCGCCCCCTGATACAGCGCGTCGTCGTCCGAGCTGGTGAGGGTGAACTGGTAGGTGCTCTTGGAGCTCCGCCCGCCGATGTTGATCACCGGCGGGTTGGAGATGAAGACCCGCATGCCGGGCAGGGTGGAGAGCTCCCGGGTGAGCGAGCGGGCCACCTGGTCGGCACTCATGGAGCGCTCGCTCCGGTCCTTGAGGCGGATGAAGAATGATCCCTGATTGACGGTGCTGATCCGTCCCCCCGCGCCCACCGACGACATGAACCCCGCCACGTTGGGGTCGGCCTGCACGATCGCCGCGGCCGCCTGCTGGTGCCGCACCATCGCGTCGTAGCTGGTCCCCTCGGCCGTCTCGGTGGTACCGCGAAGCTGGCCCTGGTCCTCGCTGGGGATGAACCCCTTCGGCACCGTCCGGGCCAGCACCACCGTGCCGACCAGGACGAGCACGCTGAACGTGAGCGCGAGGCCCCGTCGGTCCATCACCCAGGCCAGCGTGCGCTCATACCAGGCGCGCGAGCGGTCAAAGGCCCGCTCGGTGAGCCGGTAGAACCGCCCCTGGTGCTCCCGCTCCGCCCCGGGCTTGAGCCAGCGGCTGCAGAGCATCGGCGTGAGCGTGAGCGACACGAAGCCCGACACCAGGATCGCCACCCCGATGGTGACCGCGAACTCCTGGAACAGCCGGCCGATCAGTCCACCCAGGAAGAGCACCGGGATGAACACCGCCACCAGGGAGAGCGTCATCGAGAGCACCGTGAAGGTGATCTCCCGGCTGCCGCGGATCGCCGCCTCGAACACCGGCTCACCCCGCTCGATGTGGCGCACGATGTTCTCCAGCACCACGATGGCGTCGTCCACCACGAAGCCCACCGCGAGCGTGAGCGCCATGAGCGAGAGGTTGTCGAGGCTGAACCCGAGGAGGTACATCACGGCGAAGGTGCCTACCAGCGACATCGGCAGGGCGAGGCTGGGGATCGCGGTGGCGCGGAGGTTCCGGAGGAAGAGGAAGATCACCATCACGACCAGGCAGAGCGCGAGCAACAGGGTGAACTTGACGTCGCTCACCGACGCCTCGATGCCCTCGGAGCGGTCGAACATCTTGGTGATGTCGACCGAGGCCGGCATCTGCGGCCGGAACGCCTCGACCTCCGCCCGCACCCGCGCCGCCACCGCCACGGTGTTGGTGCCGGGCTGTCGCTGGATCGCCAGCACGATCGAGCGCTCCCCGTCGTACCAGCTGGCCCGCTTGGTGTCCTGCACGCCGTCCAGCACCTTGCCCAGGTCGCCCAGGCGCACCGGCGCCCCGTCGCGATAGGCCACCACCAGCGCGGCGAAGTCCTTGGCGCCGGTGAGCTGGCCCTGGCTCTCCACCGAGTACGCCTTGTCGGTGCCCCACAGGATCCCGGTGGGGAGGTTGACATTGCCGTTCTGCACCGCCGTCGCCACCTCGTCGATCCCGATGCTGCGCGCCGCGAGCTGCTGGGGATCGAGCTGGATCCGCACCGCGTACTTCTGCGACCCGTAGACCTGCACCTGCGCCACCCCGTCCACCGTCGAGAGCCGCTGCGCCAGGTCGGTCTCGGCGTATTCGTCGAGCTGGGCCAGGGAGAGGGTCTTGGTGCGGAGTGCGTAGTACAGGATCGGCGAGCTCGAGGGATCCACCTTCCGGAAGCTGGGCGGCAGCATGTCCTGCGGCAGCGTCCGCTGGGCCTGGCTGATGGCCGCCTGCACGTCCTGCGCGGCCGCGTCGATGTTCCGGCTGAGCGCGAACTGCAGGGTGATCGCGGTGCTCCCCTGCGTGCTGGTCGAGGTCATCTCCTCGACGCCGGGAATGGTCGAGAAGGCCTTCTCCAGCGGGGTCGCCACCGACGAGGCCATGGTCTCCGGGCTCGCGCCCGAGAGATTCGCGCTCACCGAGATGGTGGGATAGTCGACCGCGGGCAGGTCGCTCACCGGCAGCTGCCGGTAGGCCACCAGGCCGAACAGCAGAATGCCGGCCATGACCAGCGTGGTCATGACCGGCCGGCGGATGAACAGCTCGGTGAAGCTCATGTCTCGTTCTCCCCGGCGGTGGTCGCCGTGGTCTTGATCTGCACCTTGGACCCCGGCCTGAGCCGGAGCTGGCCGTCGGTGACCACCCGGTCACCGGGCCGGATCTCACCGCCGGACAGCACCGAGAGGTCGCCCGCGGCGCGCGCCACGGTGACCGGCCGGGTAGCCGCGGTGCTGTCGGGCTGAATCACGAACACGAAATTGCCCTGCTGGCCCGAGACCACCGCCGTGGACGGGACCACCAGCGCGTTGGTGTCGGTATAGACCCGGAGGCGCACGTTCACAAACTCGCCCGGCCAGAGCACCCCCTCGCCATTGGGAAACAGGCCCTTGAGCAGAATGGTCCCGGTGGCGGTATCCACCGCGTTGTCCACGAAGTTCAGCGTGCCTTCCACCGGCGTGCCGCCGCTCACCGGCGCGGCCCGCACGGCGAGCGTCTCACCCCGATGCCGCTGGATCAGCGGCAGATTGGAGGCAGGCACGGCGAACCGCGCCAGAATGGGACGGATCTGGTTGATGGTCACCAGCGAGGTCGCGTCGGTGCTCCGCACCAGGTTGCCCTCGCGCACCCGGAGACTGCCGGTCTTGCCGGCGATCGGCGCCCGGATCGTCGCGTACTGCAGGTTGAGCCGGGCCTGCTCCATCGCGGCCCGGCTCCCCGCGAGGTTCGCCGTCGCCGTCGCGGCGTCGGTGCGCACCTGCTCGAATTGCTGGGCCGTGACGTAGTCCTTGCTGGCCAGCTCACTGTACCGATGGGTCTCGGCTTCGGCGTTCGCCGCCTGGGCCTTGTCCCGCGCCAGGGCGGCCTCGGCCTGGGCCAGCGCGGCCTGGAAGGGCCGGGGATCGATCTCGAAAAGGACCTGCCCCCGCGTCACCTCCTGGCCCTCCTTGAACGCGATCCGCACGATCGGGCCGCTCACCTGCGGCTGGACGGCCACGGTCTGGATCGGTTCCACCGTTCCGGTGGCCGCGAGCTCGAAGGGCACGTCCCTGCGCTCCGCGAGGGCCGCCGTGACCGGCACCGGCGGCTGGACCGGGGTCGGGTCCTTCCGGCAGGCCGGAAGCACGAGGGCGAGGGCAAGCAGGCCCCGGCGGGCAGTCAAACGAGTCATCGGGGCGTTTCCGTCGTGGTGGTGTCGGTCGAGAGCCGAAGGGGATGCTCGCCGCGGGTATCGAGCACACCCGCGTCGCGCGCCAGCTGGGCCAGCGAGACGCTCCAGGAGAGCCGGGCGTCCACCCGCTGCGCCCGGGCCGACGCCAGGGCGCTCTGCGCCGCGAGCAGGTCGAGCAGCGTGCCCACCCCGGCGCGATACCGCCCCAACGCGACTTCGCTCGCCTGCTCGGCGCTCGCGATCAGGTCCTGCGCCGTGCGCACCCGGCGGGTGGCGGTCTGCAGCGCGTAGTACGAGCTGAACACCTGGAACACGACCTGCTCGCGCAGCGATTTCGCCCGGGCGCCGGCCGCCTCGGCGTCGAAGCGCGCGCCGCGGACGTCGTACTGGCGGGAGAACCCGTTGAAGATCGGGATGGTCAGTCCGAGCGACAGGCTGTAGCTGTTGGCCCCGTCCGGAATGGTGGTGGCGTAGGTCCGGCCGGCGGTCGCGTCGAAGTTGAGCGACGGCAGCTGTGCGGAGCGGGCCTCGCCCACCGCCGCCTGGGCGGCTTCGGCCTGGGCCCGGGCCGCCGCGAGGTCGGGACGGTCCCGCAGCGCGGCGGCGATGATCGACTCCACGCTGTCGGCGAGCGGAGCGACCGGGACCAGCGCCGCGCTGATGTCCACGTCATAGGACAGGTTCGCGGGCAGGCCGAGGGCGAGCGCCAGGGCGCCGCGTGTGGTCTGCACCGTCCCTTCGGTGGTCTGCACGTTGAGCTGGGCCTGGCTCACCGCGGTCTTGGCCTGGAGAACGTCGGCGATGGTGGCCACGCCGACGCGCCGCCGCTCCTCCGCCGCCATCAGGTTGGTGTCGGCCTCGGCCAGGGTGGTCCGCTGAGCCTGGAGGAGCGCCCGGCTGGCCAGGTACTGGAAATAGGAGATCTGAATCTGGAGCACGACGTCCTGGATGGTGGCGTTCTGGGTGAAGCCGGCCGACAGCAGTTGTTGCCGCGCCCCCTCGACGCGGCCGCTCCGTCCGCCGAAATCGAACAGCAGGTAGGACAGGGTGACGCTCGGCGTGACCACCGACTGCTGGACCGCGGAGCGCCCCTGGCTCGCGGTGGTCTTGAGCCGCGCGGCGCTCACGTCGCCATCGACGCTGGGGAGCCAGGCGCCGCGCTCGGACCCGTACACCGCGGCGGCCGACTGCGCGTTGGCCCAGGCTTCCCGCGTGGCCGGATTGTTCCGCAGCCCCACCTCGACGATCTCCGCCAGGGAGAGCCGGCGGATACGCTCACCCAGATCGGGCGGCAAGACGGGCGTGGCCGCACTGTCCGCCCGCGCCAGATCGGCCGCGGCGGTGGGCGGCGGAGACCAGGGCACCTCGGGGGACGGAGAAGCCCCCGGAACCCCCGAGACCGACGGCGTTCCGACGCAGCCGGCCAACAGCAGCAGCGCCGCCGCGCCCGCGAGTCGATGTGTTGGTAGTTCCATCGGGCTCCCGCCGTAAACAGTGACCGCAACCGGGGATAATACATTCGGCCCCAGCCGGGCGTTGGCGCGGGAGCACCCGCTCAGGCGGGCTTCACCAGCCAGTCCATGGCGGCTTCGGCCACGTCGGGGGGGACCGCATGGCCGCCGTCGAACTCGAGGAACCGCACGTCGTAGCCCAGCCCCCGGAACTCGCGGGCGATCCGCCGTCCGCAGGTCTCGATCGGCAGGATCGTGTCCCTGGTTCCATGGGACACGAAGAACCGGGGCGAACCCCGACGAACGACGTCGGCGACGAAGCCCGGGGAGAACGCGACGACGCGGGAGAACAGATCGCCGTTCGCGAGCCCCAGCGTCAGCGCGTAGCTCGCGCCATCGGAGAATCCGCCGACGGCTACGCGGGCGGGATCGACGTTCTGACACCGGAACACCTCCTCCAGTGCCCGGTCAACGAATTCGACATCGGGACCGAACCCGCCCAGCACGATATCCCAGGTATACGCTCGGCTGTCAGGCGCGAGCAGGACTAGACCGTGCACATCGGCCAGGTCCTGCAGGTCGCGGATGGCCCGCCTGCCGGTGCCGGTAGCGCCGTGGAGCACAAGGAGCAAAGGCGCGGGGCGGTCGGCGCCAAGATTGGCCGGCCGATACACGACCCCGTCGCGCTCGGAGCCACTCAGGCCCAGACGAATGATGCCGCCGGCCGGGGGATCACGAGGAGAGCCCCGCGCCGGCCGCGCGGCGAATCGCCCGCCCGCGTGCATCAACCGCAGCGCCGCGGGGTCGGTCACGGGCTCATCGCCGACCCGGCCAACGCAGGCCGAGCCTAGACCGGCCAGCAGTCCCGCGCCGACGAGCCGGAGCAGCTCTCGGCGCGGAAGTGGATGGGGGACCATGCGCTCCCTACGGCGGGACGGCGGCGGGGGATCCACCGGTCTTCTCCTGAAGCTCGCCGATCTTCTGGGACGCCGCGGCCGACGGCCGCTTCCCGAAAGGAGCCCGAAGCACGCCACCGGGGCGAGTCTGGCCTGCTTGACGCCGGGGCTTGATGGGCGTGCAAGCCGGCCGGCAGCCGACGTCGTTCGGGCTGGCCTGCGGCACTCCACCCGTGGCTCGGGGGTGCACTCCTGTCACAGCCCGTCCTGACCCAGGGTCTCTCGAAGATGAGCGACAGCGATGCCGCCCTGGTCGCCCGCACGCTCGCCGGAGACCTCGACGCGTACGCCGCCCTCATGGCGCGATACCGCGACGCGTTCGGGCGCTACGCGCTGCACATGCTGGGGAATCGGGAAGACGCGCAGGAGGCGATGCAGGACAGCTTCGTCCGGGCCTACGGGGCGCTGGCGAGGTGTCGAGATCCGGAGCGCTTCGCCGCGTGGCTCTTCCGGATCGTGGTGAATCGCTGCCGCACGGCGCGGCGGCGGTTGTTGCGTCATCGCCGGTTCGACGCCGACCTGCCCCATGACGTGCCCTCGAACGGCGCCCGACCCGACGCCTTCGAGTGGCGGGACGAGATCGCTCGCGCGCTGTCGCGACTTCGGCCCCACTACCGCGAGGCCTTTCTGCTGCGTTACGTGGAGGAGCTGGACTACGGCGAAATGTCCCGGGTGACCGGGGTGAAGGAGCCGGCGCTGCGCATGCGGGTCAAGCGCGCCAGCGATCAGCTGCGGGACCTGCTGCGAGACCTCCATGCCGGCTGAGCCAGACGACGAGATCCGGGATCCTGCCCTGCGGCGCGCGATCGCCGAGCTGCGGCGACCGGTGTCGCTCGACGCCGACGTGGAGCGCCGCGCCCTGGCCCGGATCCGCGCCGCCGGCAGCCCGGTCCGGCGGCCGGTGCGGCTGGTCTGGCTGGGCGGGACGCTCGCCGCCGGCATCGCCTTCCTGCTGCTGGCGCGCTCGCCGGAGCCGACGCCTCCGCCGACGGCATCCACCACCCGCCCCGTGCTGCTCCGGCTGGCGGCGCCGGCATCGCGCGTGGCCGTGGTCGGCGACTTCAACGACTGGGATCCCGCCGCGACGCCGCTCCGCCGCACCGATGACGGCGTGACCTGGACGGTGGAGCTCCATCTCAAGCCCGGGCGCTATCACTACACCTTCCTGATCGACGGCCGCCGCTGGTCCGGCGACCCCGCGGGCGCGCGGGCGGTCGAGAGCGATTTCGGCGCACCGGTGTCGGTGCTCACGGTCAGCTGATGCAGGCGGGTTGGGTCGTCCCGTTTCTCCTGGTGCTGGCCGGACGGGCCGCGGCGCAGGACCACCGCCTCGCCGAGCGTCTCGATCCCCCCACCGCCGCCGCGGTTCAGCGGGTGGTGGACAGCGCCGCGCACGAGGGCCTGCCGACCGAGCCGTTGATCCAGAAGGCCCTCGAGGGCGGCACGCTCGGGGCCTCGGGCGACCGCATCGTGTATGCTGTGGGCGCGCTGCATGGCCAGCTCGGCCGCGCACGCCAGGCGCTCGGCGCTCGCGCCGGCGAGGCCGACCTCACCGCCGCCGCCGGCGCGCTCCGCGCGGGCGTGTCGCCGGCATCGCTGCAGCGGCTGCAGTCGCTCCGGGGCGACCGGCCGTTGGTGGTGCCGATCGCCGTGCTGACCGACCTGGTGGCGGACGGGGTCTCTCCGGACGAAGCCACCCGCTCGGTGCTCGACCTCGCGCGCGAAGGCCGCCCCGACGAGGAGTTCATGGCCCTGCGCGCGGGGCGCGGCGGCCCGGCCGCCACGGAACCCGGTGGGAGACCGCCGCTGCGACCCGCCGCCGACCCGCCGGTGGACCGATGAGATACATCCTTCGATTCGGCTGGCCGTTGCTGCTGACCGCGCAGGCGGCGGCGCAGGTGACCGCCACGGTGGACGTCGGCGCCGGCGCTTACCGGCCCGACCGGGCGACTCCCGGCGGGGTCGCGTCCATCGCGCCCTGGATCCGCTATCATGGGCGGAGCGTCGATCTCGACCTGGCCGGCACCTACACCGACGTGCCGGACGGCCGGTGGAATTTTCAGGGCGCCACGGCGGCCACCTTCCGCGCGGCCCGGTTCGGCCCGTTCGCCGCCGAGCTCGTCGGTGAGGCGGACTGGACCACTCACTATCAGGCGCGAGGAACCAGCGCGCTCACCGGTACCGGGCGTCTGACGCTCCAGCCGGGTCGGGCAACCCGTTTCTGGCTGGGCCGAGGAAGGGGGGTAGCCTCGGCGTTGGGTCGTAGCCGCGCCGTGCAGCGCACCGAGCTCGGCACCAGCGCGTATGTCGCCGGGGTGCAGATCGGGTTCACCCTCCTCCGCAGCAGCTGGTCGCTCGTGGGACAGCCCGCGGCCGAGGGCACGCCGGGCGACACCCTGGGCTCCGAGCCCCCGCCACGCGATACCACGGCCTTCGGCTCCGCCGTCACCGACGCGGTGCTGTCGGGCCGGTGGCGACTGGGAACGGTCGGCTTCGATGCCTCCCTGGGCCGGCGCTTCGGCCGCAGCACGCCGGGACTCACGCTCTGGGGAGTGAGCGCCTATCGCGGGATCACGCCGCTGCTGGAGTTCGTCGCCTCCGCGGGCCGCTCGGGATCGGACCCGGTGACCGCCGTCCCGGGGTCACGCTACTTCGCCCTCGGGCTCCGGCTCAGGGTGCGCGCCGGTCCCCCGCCGCTCGTGCTGCCGCCCACGGCGGCGGCGGATGCGGCGCCGTTCCGCGTGGGCCCGGCCCTCGGCTCGGGACGCGAGATCGTACTCCGACTGGTCGGCGCCCACCGGGTGGAGCTGGCCGGCGACTTCACCGACTGGCGGCCGGTGCCGCTCGATCCCTGGGGCGACGGGGCGTGGCGCACCGTGCTCACCATCCCGCGCGGACTGCATCGGCTCGCGGTGCGGGTGGATGGCGGCGCATGGCATGCGCCACCGGGACTCCGGCCGCTCACGAGCGAGTTCGGCGGCGAGGTAGCGGAGATCGTCGTGGAGTGATGCTGACGTTCGCCGCCCGGACCCGCCTGATGCTCTGGCCCGCCGCCCTCGCGCTCCTGGCCATCATCGTCACCTCGGTCGGCGCCCTGTCGGGCGGCTGGCCCG
>Ga0310810_10000557_pt1 | contig 37537 bp, 41 predicted proteins | sample NCmetagenome_FD_207641 | JGI IMG/M metagenome (GOLD analysis project Ga0310810, IMG submission 207641) | Soil microbial communities from experimental microcosm in Duke University, North Carolina, United States - NC | ecosystem: Engineered > Artificial ecosystem > Soil microcosm > Unclassified ...
TGTATTCCTCATCTGGTCGCATTGCTCAATCATCAGACTCCGGGCACGCTGCCTGCACCCGAATATCCTCATCTGGTTCAGCCGTTTGAAGCGATTTTGGAGGCATTGGGCACCTTGGGCGCGATCGATGCGGTGCCGGATATTTTGCCCTTTTTAGATCACGAGATTCCGCGAATCCAATATGCAGCCTCACGCGCCATGTATCAATTGACTCCAAATCCTCAGATGGCAAGTCAGTATGGCGATCGCCTGATCACCGCGCTGTCAAACGAGGATCTGCAATTGCGGCGAACGGTGCTGTCGGATTTGGGCGCGATCGGCTATTTGCCTGCTGCCGACGAGATCGCGCAAACCCTCGCGGAAAATAGTCTGAAGCTGATTTCGCTCAAGGGACTGTTGGAAAAACAGCTTTTACAAACTGATCCGCCTCATTTGTCTAAGGGAGCCATCAAAGTGATGACCTTAATGGATGACTTGTTGTAGCAGAACGAGTCAAGATAGAAACAGTAAACCTTGTGTTTTGTCTCATGACTGACCATCTTTCCTCCCTCATTCGGGCTGTCGAAGATGCAGACTCTTCTGCTCTCCTGCTGGAAGCAGTCCAAAATTTGGCATCCGCGCTGCAAGTCGGGGCAATTCCGACCCTAATCGCTGCTCTTAGCTACAACAATCCAGGAGCCGCGGTAGCTGCCGTAGATGGGCTAATTCAACTGGGAGAGCCTGCGGTTCCGGCGCTGATCGAGCTGCTCGATTTGCACAACTATACCGCCAGAGCTTGGGCAATTCGTGCTTTAGCGGGCATTGGCGATCCGAGAGGGCTGATGACCTTGTTGGGAGCGGCGACGGCTGATTTTTCTCTGAGCGTCCGACGGGCGGCTGCGAGAGGGCTCGGAATGATGAAGTGGCACTGGTTTCCAGCAGATCTCTTAGAAATGGCTCAAGAGGAGGCTTTGGAAGCGCTGCTGTTTGTGGCGCAGCAGGATGAGGAGTGGATTGTGCGATATTCAGCCGTGACCGGATTGCAGTCGCTGTCGGCGGCGATCGTAGAAACCCATCCAGAGTGGCGATCGCAAATTCAGTCCCAATTTGAGCAGATGGCAACCGGGGATCAGAGTGCGGCAGTGCGAGCGCGGGTTTGGGTTGCCCAACAGCAGCTTCAGGTCAACTCGATCGCGCCGACTCCAATCGTGGATCAGCCTTCTCCGCTGTCTCCGCAAGACTGGCAGTTGATTTTAGAGAAGCTTTACGATCGCAAGGGCGAAGAGCGATTGGTGTTTGCTGAAGGTGATCCGCGGCGGTATCGATCGATCGCGGTTTCAGTCTCTCAAGACATTGGCAATCCCTAAATTTCATCCTGCTGAATAAGATTCATTTGCATCCTGTTTCAAAAGCGATGATTATTCTGGGAAAATCAAGCTGTAGTCTGCCAAATTGATTCGCGCTTAACACTCACCGAGAGAAGAGGAACATGACCAATACTCCAGAACTCAGCACGATCGAACAGCCAACGCCGGAAGAACTGACCGAAATGATTTCTGAGTTAGAGCAATATCGAGAACGCCTGATCACCGACACACTATCGATGGCTCAGAAAGCAAAAGTAATGAAGGCACAGGCAATGACAAGCCTAGAACCTCAACTAGCGCAAATCGATGCCCAAATCCAGGCGCTTCGACAACAGCAAGGAATTTGACTTTAACTGACCTGAACCTAGACTTTAGTACCCGTACAATGTCACCTGAGACAGAACAGATCCAAGCAAAAAACGATGCCTTTATTCAAGGCGTGAATGAGCAGATCACGTTAGGAACTTTTGAACCCACCGATCCCCTTCTAGAGCAACTGGTCGAAGGCTTAGGCGATCCGCGTGGCTTAGTCCGATTGCGATTTGCCGCAACGTTGGGAGAAGTGGGGCAGGCTGCCACGCCTTTCTTGAGTGAGGCGCTCGCAAATCATGCAGATGTTGTCGTGCGACGAGCCGCTGCTAAAACGCTGACGATTATCGCCGATCCTGCTGCCGTTCCCGTTTTACTTCATGCCTTTTTGAATGATGAAGATACAGTCGTCAGGAGTTCGTCTGCGGGTGCATTAGCGAGAACAGGAGCCGCCTCTGTGCCTGCGTTGCTTGATATTTTGGCATCGACTGATCAGCCGCAAGATATCAAAGGTCATGCTGCTTGGGCGTTGGCATTTATTGGCTCTGAAGCTTCGGAGTACCTTTATCAGTCGCTGAACGCTGCTTCTTTAGACGTGCGCTGCGCTGTGATTGCCGCCCTAGGAAACGTCGCTCAAGAACAATCGGACGAAAAAGCCTGCAATCTGCTGGTTTCTACGTTAACTGATCCAGAGCCTTCAATTCGGACGGAAGCCGCCGCCGCTCTAGGTCAGGTGAATTATCCCCCTGCGGTGCCCCATTTGATTTTGGCATTACAGGATCGTGACTTAGATGTGAGAAAAGCGGCAATTAATTCGCTGGGTAAGATTGGCGATCGTTCAGCGTTAGCTTCCTTACAAGCCTTGCTCACTGATCCGCAAGAGGTTGTCGGCATATTGGCAAAGTTGGCGATCGCCCAAATCGAACGGCAGGAAGACGACGACTGTTGACATCCCCCGGCGGCTTCAATCTTTGTCTGTTGCTCAGGGGGTCAAAGTTCTGGAGGAGTTTAATCAATGCTTGCACGATCGCATTCTTGCTCAACTCGAATACACGATCGGGGAAGCTTTGAGCGTAGAATCAGTTCTCAGGAGCGAAAATGAATATCTGATGCAAGTGTTGCGGGACAACGGCATAGACCCGTGGGCACTGCCAGAGCAAGAGTAGGGATCGACCAAATGAACACTTGTACTTGGTTTTTTTCAGATTGGTGCCAATATAATTCCTATATATAGCGTTTCGTCTATTTTTTCTCAATTTTAGCCACCACAGCAACCAAACTATGAATCTGCCACAGAGAAAATTTCGAGACCGAAGAACTGGATTTTTGCTTTCCTTTGAAAAAAATCAAATGGAGCATATCCGCGCAACGATGCCGATGGGAAAGAGAACAGCAGTGATCAAGCAAGCGCTGATCGACGCTAGAATCGCTTCCGCTCCGATCGAAACAGCCCAGGAAAAAAGCTCGAAAGCAGCATAATTGCTACGATCGAGCTTTTCCTTTATATTCACTTGAAGCGCCAAATCTTGCCGGATCACGCTTCAAACCTAGCCCTAGAACTAAATCTAGTATTACCACAATGGTACAAGTTGCTCCAAAAAATGTCGATAGCTCTGCTAAAGATAGCAGTAAAGATTTTTCTCATTGCAGCAACCTCAAACCAAAAGGTCTTTCAGAGTGGGCGATCGCAGATTTCAAGTCAAGTGGAATTAGCGATGAAATGATCGCACTCAACTTCGAGATTGTCGAAGGCGATATTCCAGTCGAAGCGCTTTCAGAATGGGCGATCGCAGAGACACAAGGCAACGGCACAGTTGCCGCGACAAAGGCATCTCAGCGAATCTTGCAGCGATATGAATTCGCGGCTAAAGGCGGATGGCTGGCTTATGGCTCAACGATCGACGGCGATCAGGCAGAAGTCGCCTATTTCAAGCCGATCGCGCCTCGAATTGACTTCGAGAAGCGCAAAAAAATCAAATATGAATCCCCTGCAAAGTGCGAGGCGTTGCCGTTACTGCCTTTCGTCGATCAAGCAACGGCGGAAAAAACCTATCAGAAATACGGATCGAAACCGCTAGAAGGAGAGTCTTTTTGGGCTTGGGTCAAGCGTTACAACATCCAGATCAAAGTTACTGAAGGGCTTAAGAAAGCTGTGTTGCTAACGCAGCAAGGCTATCCGACAATCTCGCTTCGAGGCGTTTGCAATTGGCATCGCAAGGGACAGCCCGAATTATTCCCCATCCTGCGAGAATTTGCCACTGAAGGACGGAAGATCGGAATCATTTTCGATCAAGACGAAAAACCCAAAACGATCGCAAATGTTGGATCACAAATTCGGCAGCTAGGGCAAGCTTTCCAGCAATTCGGCTGCAAAGTCGAAGTCACCACCTGGGACAGCAAGAGCGGCAAGGGCATTGATGATGCTTTCGTTGCAGAGGGCGCGGAATGGCTCGATCAAACGATCTCGACATCTTTGACCCTTGAAGAATGGCAAAAATGCGGCTTGAAGCGGCAATATTTTGAGATTACCCGCAGGCTGAAAACTTTGTCGATCGCGGCAATGCGAGACACTGAAGGCGATTATCTGCCCTCGCTGCCTGAAGCCATGCCGATCGGATCGATCACGGCGATCGCGGCAAATATGGGCAGCGGCAAATCTTTCGTCGGCATCAATCAAGCCGTGCAGCGCTGGATTGCCAACGGTGGCAACGTCCTACGCCTCGATCCGCTCCTATCGCTGGGGGCACAAGGATCACGGCTCTCCAATATCCCGCATAGCTCCGATTATGATTTGTCCGATCGCGATGGCTATAATGCTTTCTGCCGGGACATTTCAGCCCGTCACGGCGCGGCAATCTGCTTTAATTCGCTGCTGCGGATTCCTGAATGGTTCCTGTCGGGGGATCGACCGTTGCTGCTCGTCCTAGATGAAGTGAATCAAGGCTTAGACTATTTGATTCAGGGCGAAACTTTGGGCAGCAAACAGCCGGAGATCCTCGATCGATTCGCTGAAATCTGCCTGCTGTGCGGCGTGAGCGGCGCGATCATTTCGGCAGAAGCAGAAATTCATCCCCGATCGATTGAACTGCTCAAAGCCTATAGCGGCTCTGAGGATGTCCGATATTTCCGCCATCAGCGGCGCAATGCAACCTGGGAAGTCACGCTCGGCTCAGGACGATTGAGCGGCTTTATGGCAAAGCTGTTGACGGATGCCCTCGAAGGCGCGGGACATGGCGAATCGCCTCGATTCATGATTCCGACCGACTCGCAGGCAAGCGCGAAGAAGATCGATCGGCGACTGGCTGAAAGCTTCCCCGACCAGAAGATTATCCGAATCGATTCCGAAACGAATCGCGGCGGGGCATTTGCCGAATTCTTTGAAGATCCCGATCGCTGGCTCGAAGCAAATCAGCCCGATTTTCTCATCGTTTCGCCCTCCATCAAAACAGGCGTATCGATTCACTGGAAAGGTTTTGATGCCGTTTATGCTTTCTTTGCAGGCAGCATCGACCCGGATGGATGGGCGCAAATGCTCGGACGCTATCGCCCGGATGTCCCTCGCTTCGTTTGCTGTCCTCATTTCATCCAGACGAAAGGCGATGAATCGCTCATGATGCCCCGTGCCATCGATCGGCGGCTGAAAAACGATCGAAAAGGATTCTCGAATCATTTCGCGATCGCGGCATTAGCCGAAGTGGACGAGCGGAAAGTTCAAATTCGCATGGCGGCGCAGAAATATTATTGCGATATGGTCGCGCTGCGCGGCGCTCAAAAAGAGATCGCACGGGATTATCTGATCTCTGTATTGACAGAAGCCGGGCATACACTCAAGATCGAAGAGTGGGGCGCGTGTCAGGATGAGGCGGTCGCGCTGGCAGCCGTCAAACAAGCGATCGAGCGAGAAGATGCTGGATTGCTGGCAGCCTCCCCCCTCTGTGAATCCGTTGAGGATGCTCGAAAGATGCTTGCTTCAGAATGTAGTCTTGAAGATGAGCGGATGGCGAAAAAAATGCTCTATTGCGAAGCTTTTCCCGATATCAATTTTGATGATCCAGAAGCTTGCTACTGGATTTTGACGAGAGATCGCGGCAACTTGGGTCGCGGCGCTCAGTCCCAAGCGGCGATCGAGAATCTCGCAGCCGCGAAGGAACTCGATCGAGCGCAAGCCGAATTTATTTGCCGCAATGAATTGGGGCTATCCCATCAACTGCCTCAAAACTATGCCAGAGCGCTCTTGCTGAAGCAAAGCGGCATCCTAGAATTTAGCGATCCGACTGCTGAGATCCGCAATTCTGACCCTCGCTGTATTGCCATTCAGCAATGGGCAGTCAAACACGCAAAGCAGCTTCGATACTATTTTGGATTTCAGATTGCGGCGGAATATCAGGATTCAAAAGGGCGAAAACGCCATACGCCTGTGGACGTTTGCGGCAAGCTCTTGGGCGCGATCGGGCTAAAAAGCCAATGCGATCGCACTCAAGGCAAGAAAGGAGCGCAGGAGCGCATCTACAAAATTGCCGTCGATCGGGTGGAAGCGAGCGATCAGGCGAAAGCTTGGGAGATGCGCGATCGGGCACTGGCATCCGCTCGAAAGCGATTAGATCTGGTTCGTCCGATCGACTCACAAGGGCAAGAGAGCCAAGCCGAAAACCAGCAAGAAGAGCATATTCACCGTTTTATACAGGATAAAAACCCCTTAAAAGGCTGTGAATACCCCCGTTGTTTAGCCCCGCCAGATGTTGAACGCTCTCCCATCACGCCGCTTGATTAGAGTCCAAAGGTGAGGTCAGTATCGATTATTTAGAAGAGGTATCTTTCTGAGAGGTTATGCAAACAACGCCCAATTCGATCAAAAACGCGGTTCCTTCACCCAGAGTAGAGAGACAGGACAGATTGCCACCGTGCTTGTCTACAACCACCTGATAGCTAATCGCTAAACCTAAGCCAGTGCCCTTACCAACCGGCTTTGTCGTGAAAAACGGCTCAAATAAGCGTTGCCGAACTTGCTCTGTCATGCCCGGTCCATTGTCAGCAATCCTAATCTGAACACAAGGCGAAGCGCTTTCTCCGTTGAGATAATCGCCAATCAGCTTCGTCTGAATTGTAATTTCAGCAGGACTTTGCTGTTGCTCCTCTAGTGAACGCTGCTGATTATAATCATCCAAAGCATCGATCGCGTTGCTCAGAATGTTCATGAATACCTGATTGAGTTGTCCGGCATAACATTGGATAAGGGGCAAGTCTCCATATTCCTTGGTTACTCGAATCCCTGAGTGTCCTGCCGTTTCTTTAAGTCGGCTCTGCAAAATCATCAGAGTACTATCAATACCATCATGAAGATTCACTGCCTTGACTTCTGCTTCATCCATACGTGAGAAGTTCTGTAGTGCCGAAACGATCGTTTTAATCCGATCAGCACCTAATTTCATTGAAGATAAAAGTCTGGGCAGATCTTCTTTGAGAAAGTCAAGATCAATGGCGGTCGCCTCGGTTTGAATGGCGGGTAGGGGCTGAGGGTAATGTTGCTGATAAAGTTGCACCAGATTGAGTAAATCGCGAGTGTATTCGGCGGCAGGATTGAGGTTGCCATAGATAAAGTTAACTGGATTATTAATTTCGTGAGCCACACCTGCCACCAGTTGTCCGAGACTGGACATTTTTTCAGTTTGTACTAGCTGTGCTTGCGCCTGTTGCAAGTTAGAGTAAGCCTTGCCCACTTCCGTAACTTTTTGCTCTAACAAGGCATTCTTCTCTTCCAGTTTCTCAGTCAGATCAGAAAGCTTTAAGTGCAGTTTGATCCGTGCTAGTGCTTCCTCTTGTTGAAACGGTTTCGTGATGTAATCGACAGCGCCAAGCTGAAATCCCTGCACCTTATTCTCGGTATCAGACAGGGCAGTCATGAAGATGACTGGAATATCTTTCGTCTCTAAATTTGCCTTGAGTCGGCGGCAGGTTTCAAAGCCATCAATTTCCGGCATCATTACATCCAGCAAAATCAAGTCGGGTTGGGCATATTTGACCCGCTCCAAAGCAATTTTGCCTGATTGGGCGACCCAAACTTCTAGCCCCACCTGGTCAAGTGTGTCGGACAGAACGCCTAAGTTCGCAGGGTTATCATCAACGATCAGAATGCTTCCAACCTGATCCATCGCTAGATTCATCGTTCCTGCTTGGATGGAAACGGGGGTCTCTTGACCAATGGCTAAATTCATGATTCTTACTTGTAGGATTGAATGAGTGCCAGAATTTCTTGGTCTTGAAAGCCTTTTGCCAGTTGATGTATTTTTTTGGCGAAGGGGCTGTATTTCTGATTCGTTTGCTCAAGCAGGGCGGACTGTTTGATTATTCCCTTGAAATTACCTTTCATCGCGAGAGCGTAGAGCGTTTCTAGATCTGCTGGCGGCGGAGCAATTAATTCTGCGTGGTCTATGTCTGGTTTAATCGAAGACGGTTGCTCTTCGTAGATCCACTCCAACCGGAGATGCTTTTGCAATTTCTGAAGTAACTCCGATGCCAGGACAGGTTTGGGCAGAAAATCGCTGCCACCCGCTTCAATGCTGCGGTACTGATCCGCCTCAAAAACGCTGGCAGATGAAACGATAATGACCATATCTTTGAAATTCTCTGACTCTCGAGTGCGTTGGATTAACTCAAACCCATCCATGTCTGGCATCATCAGGTCAGTAATCATCAGGTCTGGCTGAAATTCTATTGCCTTGTGCCAACCCTCCTGTCCGCTAGCCGCCTCAGCAATGTCAAAGCCGATCGGGCTGAGTAGCTTAGAAATGACGGAGCGATTTTCCCACCGATCGTCAACCACTAAAATTTTGGGTCGCCTGCCCTTGATGCCAACAATTTGTCCATGTTGATCGGCTTGAGCGGTCTTGACCCACTCTGCGGCTTCTACCAGGTTGATATCGAACCAGAAAATACTACCAACGCCAATCTCACTTTGAACCTGAATGGTGCTGTCCATCAATTCCACAATCTCTTGGCTAATCGCCAGCCCCAAACCAGTGCCCTCTGACTGGCGTTTTGTATCACTCACCTGCTCGAAGGGTTGAAAGATGACCTGGAGTTTTTCCTGTGGAATGCCGATGCCCGTATCTCGCACTTCAAAGCGGATTTTGTCTTCCCCGGCAAAGCTGATGGTGAAGGTGACACTGCCGTCATCAGTAAATTTGATCGCGTTGCTCAATAGGTTGATCAAGACCTGCCGCAAGCGTTTTTCATCGGCACGAATACCGATCGGCAGTTCAGAAGCCGCTTGATAGCAAAATTGAATGCCCTTGAGTTCAGCGCGAATGCGGCACATTTCAGCCACACCTTGCAGAACCGCTGGGAGATGAAAATCGGTGGGCAGCAAGGCTACTTTTCCGGCTTCGATTTTAGATAGATCGAGAATGTCATTAATTAAGGTCAGCAGATGTGATCCACACTGGTGAATGACCTCAATGCGCGATTGATCTTCTTGACTCAATGTGTTCGTGCGCTGAAGAATCTGAGCATAGCCAATCACTCCATTGAGTGGTGTCCGTAATTCATGACTCATGTTGGCAAGGAATTCACTCTTTGCCTGGTTTGCTGCTTCTGCTTTTTCTTTAGCCTGGATGAGCGCGATCTCTGCTTTTTTGCGATCGGTGATATCACGGCAAGTCACCATACCCCCTTGCAACTGACCGGATTCATCTTTAAGCGGTCTAGCACTGGCTAGTACCCAGCAACCATTGGGTGCCTGGGCATGGCGAACAAACATTTCGGCATCTTTAATCTCCTCCCCTCGGATTGCCCGTATCACTGGCAGTTCATCCGCTGGGAAAGGGGTGACTTGATCCGGCAGAAACAAGCCGTATTGCTGCGACCATTCAGTCGCCTCAATCGCCGCTGCCCCGCTACCGCACATGTGCGCGGCGGCAGGATTAAAGATCAAAAATTGTCCTTGTTCATCGACAACGATAATTCCGTCACTCATGCTATTCAGGATCAGATTCAGCAGACGAGTTTGATTGTGTAGCTCTGCTTCTGTCTGTTGGCGCATGCGTAAGTCCGTTTGCTGTTTACTGATATCACGCGCAATTTTTGAGGCTCCGACAACGTTCCCTGCTGGATCTTTGAGGGGAGAAATGGTGAGTGAAATATCAACTAGGGTGCCATCCTTGCGTTTGCGTAAGGTTTCAAAAGACTCAATCCGTTCTCCTCGTTTTAGTTTTTCTAAAATTTGAGGTTCTTCGTCTAAACGGTCAGAGGGAATCAGGAGAGTGACAGGCTGACCGATCGCTTCCGATCGTGTATAACCAAACAACCGTTCTGCCCCAATATTCCAGCTAGAGATGATCCCGTCTAGCGTTTTACTAAAAATCGCATCTTCGGATGATTCTACAATGGCTGCCAATTCAAACAACGCTGCTTCAGTTTGTTTGCGATCGTGAATGTCAGTGCAGGTGCCAATCCATTCCTGAATACTGCCATCTTTGGCGAGAACGGGAACTCCGCGTGCCCAGAAATAGCGATATTGCCCTGCCGCTGATTGAAGACGGTATTCAGTTTCGTATAAACTCTTTGCTTGCACAGCCTGTGTCCAGACTTGTGCCGACTTTTCCCGGTCATCCGGATGCACTGCATTTAACCAGCCAAATTCCTGGTAGGACTCCAAGGTTTGTCCGGTATAAGCTCTCCAACTGGGAGAATCTTCCAATACTCGCCCATCTGCACTAGTTGACCAAACAATTTGAGACGTTGCAGTAATGAGAGAGCGAAACCGTGCTTCGCTCTGGCGCTGTTCTTCTGCTCGTTGCCGCCGAGCGTCTATCTTGCCTAAGACTCGTGCATTGAGCCAAATCACTACAGCAAACACGACGATGCTGACAATGGCAGAGAGCGCTAAACCGACTTCACCGCTATAGAGTTTGGCGCGATAGCCAGCGAGAATTATCCCACTCAAAATGGGTGGCATTACAAGCACAGGCATCAGCAAACGCCTTGCCATGATACCGCCCGCATGCTGACTGATCAGGATGTTCATGATTCCCTCTTCTGGATGAAGGCAGAGGATGCCCATGCAGAGGAGGACAAACTCGATCGCAGTATGAACCGCCATCTTGGTGTATGAACCAAAACCGTAAAACTCTTGGATGTCGTAGATATAGCCCAGCAAACCTAGCAGGGCAATGAAAAAAGCAATAACTGTGAAAATTTGAATGCCGGGTTGAAACGATCGCGGCTGGCTTAATAAGAGCAAAGCAGACCCCAGCAGCAAAAAGTTTAGAGCCGTGTTCGCAGACATTCGCCCCGGAGCCGAAGTCGCGATCGCAGCGGCTGACTCCTGAAATAAAAGCTGGTCGATGCCTAAATTGGTTCCAAAGCCATACTGTATGAGGGTCAGCAAACCAATCCCCAAAACGATCGCAGCTAAGACTTGGGCATAACGCATGGATCGTCTGGTGGGTTTGGAAAGCTGCCATAGGGCGCTACCACTCAGAATGAAGCCGATCGCAGTGTTCGCTTTCATCGTTACCCACAGCGGCAAGATGCTCTTTAGGCTTGAAATATTAAACAGCCAACCCAGGATGACAATACAACCAATCAATGCCACAAGCAGACCTGCTCTCTTAGCCGATGCTTTGAGAAACATGAGCAAATGAGTGTAACTGCTTGTCCTTTCAGGGAGGTAAAGACTCTCCACTTCGCTTCTCCAGTCTTAGTGTGTTTGCAACGATGGCAGTAGATCGGGTTCCATTTTTTGTTCTGTACTTATGGTTGATCCTGCACGATCGTTCCAAAGTGTAAAGGTTGCTCAAGCGAACACAGAAAGAAGTATCCCTGCTGCTAGCGCTTTCTATTCCGATCTAGTAGTTCCCAAAAAAGAAAAGGAAACATATCTTAAAAAAGAACAGTTCCCTAGAGATAAGAACGGATTGCTTGCAACGGGTTGCGGCTTGCCTCGCCTGGGTAAAGGGGGTGGATTCGCTGCAATCATGGACGGGGTGGTCGAGAAAAGGGACAGCAACGAAGCGCGGCTAATCTTGAAGATCAAAGCGAGAACGAAACCCACCATACTTCAGCCAGTACTGCTTCAACTCGTGACAGGGCGCGTGTAAACTTGCTTTGGCTCGGTATAAAATCACTTGGCGATGATCACCCATCCAAATTTTGTCAACCGGATCGACAGAGATCACGGTTCCGCCTAGCACCGTAACGCAATCCGAAAATCGATCGATCGCTCCGTAGTCCACAGTCTCAAACACGAAGAAATTCCCAGAGCAGACCAAATGACGGCTGCGAATCCAGCACTGCATTTTTTTTTGCGCTTCTGGAGGCAGCATCTTCGGGGGAACATCTTCTAAATGGGTAAGAGCAGGATCAGTAAACAGTTGGGACTTCATCGGCAAAACTCTCCCGCTTTTCAAACCGCAAAGGTCCAAAATTAGATCCCCAGACTTGCTGATGGGTATTCACATCTAAGCCTTTGTCTAAACTTACCCAAGTCGATTCGGTGATCTCAACAGCGCTATCTAAGTACGTTTGACACCCGTTTTTTTCAATCAAGCAGAGGTTCCCAGGCTCAACGCTGCCGAGAAAGCGATCGCCTGCTTTCTTAAAAATCATTGAGCAGTGATAACGACGATCGATCCCATCCGGCGTAATGGTTTTGAGAATGTTTAAGTCCCTTGCTGATCCGGCATAGTACATTGCATTCTTTAGACTGTAGTTCTCGATGTAAATGTGGTCGTCTTGATCGACTAAGCGATGGATGCCTTGCCGATAGGGTTGCCACAAATCGTAGTCATAAACTTGCTCTGAATAGAACCCAATGCCAGAAAAGAACTCGAAAGGCAGGGGACGGAATAGCACATGGATGTGAGCGTAGTCTTTAGCATTGTCGTGAGCTTGTTTCGCATTGCTAAAGTCTCCTGCCATCCACTGTGCCAAAGTGACTAAATCATGGGTCGCCATAACAACATAAAAGGAGAGAACTAGAACAGGTGAAAAGTCACGCACAACGATCGAAGCTAGGGTTTTGCGATCTGGCGAATCTCCGAAGAAAATGAAGCAGTGACGACACCAGACCCTGCACTGGTTTTGATTAAAGAGACTCGGCAGCGAACATTCGGATTAACAAACCAAATCCTCTCTTCAGCCGCCGCTCGATCGTAAGCAGTGACTAAAACGAAAGTCCCGTCCTCAGTTAGAGAGTAGGTTCCGACTGCGGCAATCTCTTCGGCATAGCCTTGATCCCGCAAAAGTTTGCCACAGTTCGCTTGATTGGGGTCAGGCACCGGAACCAGCACACAGGTTCCTTTGATGGCGGCACTCTCATCCCAGTCTGATTGTCCTTCCCAACTCATGCGAAAGGGCGACACGATCAGAGCCGGATCAGTACGATAAAGCTTGCAGAGATCGACCACCGCTGGATCATCAACAGCAAGCGAAACAATATCAATCTCAGACTGAACCGCTTCAAAATGACTGAATGCCAAATGATGGGCACTGCGTTGCGATCGCCAATGCCCGATCGAATTTGCCACAAACTCCTGAATGTTCATTAACTTGAAACCGCTTTTGCCGCAGCAGGTTGAGCCTGAAGGTCAGTTCCACGTGTTACTTCGAGCGTGACGCGGCGGCTACCAGAGTCACTCACAGTCATCGTTCCAGCAGCGATCGTTGTACCTGTCATCACAAATCACCTCAAATTTGATGTTTGATCCTAGCAAGACTCGCTGATCCCGCTAGGAGTTTTACCAGTCTTGATCTAAGCGACTTCATTAATGCTGATAGTCTTGCCGCCTGTTCTTTGGATGTTTTGAATGTTTTGGGAGAGTTGGTTGTAACCTACCTCAAAGCTTGCCGATAGACAACACGAATGATTGCCTGCAAGTCATCTTCACTTGCCATCGGGCGCAATTTTGCCGACTCTGTTTCTACCCAGAGTGCCATAATAAATGTTCCTAAAAATAAGCAATCAAAAGTTGCATTTCAAGCCGTAGAGTGAGCAATATCGTGAGCAATGCCCACCCTACAGAACCGGGCTAAATCTCAGTGATGCTGACAATCTTGCCAGAGGTGCGATGGATGCGCTGGATTTGCGGAGTCATCTTGCTCGCGGGAACAATGTACTCGGTTGTACTGACGCGCCGAGGGGCATCGAATTTTGAGCCAGACACAACAATTTTGAATCGCTTCTCGGTGCCGGAGCCAATCACGGTTGAGGAAGAAGGCTTGATTGCACTCGTCCCATTGGTCGCGATCGCATAAACCAACTGCGACGCTTTTACAGCACTGTCGATTTGAGCGGGACCTCGTTCGATCGCAGACATCCGGTTATATCCCACTTGCTTGGGATTCGCCTCACTTTCTCTTCCCCGATAGTAGGGAACGACATTTTCACCAAACGCCGATTGATACTCGCTGCTATCGAGATAAGAATCAATCTCGGCATCATAGCCTTCTGCAACGGTGCGAACAATATGTTCAGAGGCTTCCTTCTGGTCTTGTGGAGCCCGACCCAACAGATGCAGAAAATTCAGTTCAACAAAGCGATAAGGGGCACAAGACTCAAAGTAGCGAGTGCGATAGAAATCAGACTTCGCAACCGCCCGCACGAATTCTCGTACCGTAATCGATCGATCTCGTAACTGCGATTCTGCGGTGATCAGTCGCTCACTTTCCATCATGTGCGGGTTGCCGAGAACTTGTCGATAGACAGCACGAATGATGGTTTGAATATCTTCCAAACTATTTCCATTCGGCAGCAGTTCCAAGATTGTAGAAGATGCCATCAGCATCGACCTCCTTAAGATATTTTCAGCAAATTTTAAAAAAAATCAAATGGACAAAGCAGGATCTAGAACCCTTTCTAAATCCTGCCTGCAACCCAATCTAAATCGCCGTGATGCTGGCAATGATGCCGCCTTGCTGGTGAATCCGTTGGTATTCCTGAGAGAGTTTCTCGTAAGGAACTAAGAACACTTGATTAGAACGACGGAACTTGGAAATGTTGTTGAAAGACTTGGCTCGATAGCCTGTGACTTCAATCCGGTAGACTTTTCCATCCGAGGTTGCGCCCACGCCTTGACGAGTCCGCGCCGCCCCTGTCGGAGTGCGGAAGGTCGAACCTTTACTTCCCGGTGAGGTGACTGCCGTGGGAATGCTATTGATCACCAGAGAATTGAGCTTCGGACTGTTTCCGGCGAGGTCGCCTTTAAGACTGCTGCTCGAAGCCCCGCGAACCAGTTCAAAGGTATGCGTAAACTGCACCATGCTGGTACAAGCTTCGGTCTTGTAGCCGCGAATGTAGGGAACAATATTTTCCCCAAAGGTGTTTTGGTACTCATCGCTATCGATGTAAGAATCGATGTCTGCTTCAAAACCTTGAGTATCCAGAATGGTGCTGTGCATCCGCATTTCTTCAAGATCGAGCGGAGGACGACCGAGCAAATGCCGGAAGTTCAGTTCGATCGAGCGGTAACGAGCGCAACTGGTAAAAAAGCGATCGCGGTACTGTCCAGACTTGGCAACTTCCCGCACGAATTCGCGCACGCTCAACTGTCCAAGTTTGAATTGAGATTCAGGAACGGTAAGCCGTTCACTTTCCATCACATAAGCATTGCCAAACACTTGGCGATAGACTGCCTGAATGATGGTTTCGGCTTCTTCCTGTGAGCGACCCGGAACCCATTCGACGGGAGGGGTTTCCTCGAACAGGCTGACTCCTAAGCGTGAAGCTGGTCCAAAAGGCATTGAGGGTACTCCTGGCTAACGAAAACCGTTAAGAAAATTTGTTTCAAGTCATGAAGGAATGTAAAGCTGCTGCAACAAACTCCGCGAATGACTCATGGGTTTGCAAGCTACAACCTATTACCATCTTGTAGAAAGCTCAATTTAAGTGGGTTCAGATTGTGAAGCGCTTTATACGCTTTGTTATGATCGATTTTCTTACAAGGGCGTGATCAAGATGAGCGAGGTTGATAAATCTTTACAAGATAGGACGGGAGCGTGAAAGACCCCTGGCTTCAGTCGTGGGATGAAACGCAACACGGGCACTTTTAAGTACCGTCCTTATACCAGTCGTGCTAGTACAAGCATATCGTGAATGGGTCGAAACGATGCTTGTTTTAGAGTTCAAAACATACGGGAAATCAAGCCAATTTAGCGCAGTAGAGGAAGCGATTCGGACTGCCCAGTTCATCCGCAATCGCTGTATTCGGCTCTGGATGGATGTGAAAGGGACAGGTAAGAATGACTTGCAGAAATACTGTGCTGTGTTGGCGAAGAATTTCCCGTTTGCAAACGAACTCAACAGTATGGCAAGACAAGCCAGCGCAGAACGAGCATGGTCATCGATTAATCGCTTCTTTGAGAACTGCAAAAAAGGCATTCCCGGCAAAAAAGGCTTTCCCCAATTCCAGAAGCATTGTCGCTCAGTTGAGTACAAGACCTCTGGATGGAAACTAGCAGAAGATAAGAAGTCCGTCACATTCACAGACAAAAAGAACATTGGACGCTTGAAGTTGAAAGGGACACGCGATTTGCACTTCTACTCAATCGACCAAATTAAACGGGTGAGATTGATTCGTCGTGCGGATGGTGTGTATGCTCAGTTCTGCGTTGATGTGAACCGAACAGAGATTCTAGAGCCAACGGGAAATACCATCGGGTTAGATGTGGGCTTGAAAGAGTATTACACCGACTCAGAAGGTGAAATGATTGAGAATCCGAAATTCTTTCATAAAGGTGAAAAGACTCTCAAACGTTCTCACAAGCGGGTTTCTCGCAAGGTAAAAGGGTCAATCAACAGACGCAAAGCAAGACAGATACTTGGTAAGCGCCATCTCAAAATAAGTCGGCAGCGTAAAGACCATGCGGTAAAACTCGCGCGGTGCGTCGTCACATCTAACGATGTCGTCGCCTACGAAGATTTGAGAATCAAAAACATGGTGAAGAATCATTGTCTTGCCAAGTCGATTAACGACGCATCTTGGTATCAGTTCCGAGTCTGGATTGAATACTTCGGAAACGTGTTTGGAAGAATCACCATTGCAGTGAATCCTCAATACACGAGCCAAGAATGCTCTCGCTGTGGGGAAGTGGTCAAGAAAGCTTTGAGTACGCGCACTCATGTTTGTCAATGTGGGTGTGTGTTGGACAGAGATCACAATGCAGCGAGAAACATCCTCAGTCGGGGATTGAGTACGGTAGGGCATACCGGAACTTTCGGACTAGATCCGAGTAACGCTTGGGGAGATGAAGCCTCTACTCAGGTTGGCTCACGCCTGCCTGAGCAAGCCTTGTCGTAGATCCGAGAATCCCACGACTTTAGCAAAGCGGAGTCGTGGGAGTGTCAAAAGATTTCTCAAGATTTTGATCCACTCATTTTTTCATGCATCCTAGAGCGGTTGAGCGAGACGATCGCGCGCCACTATTCGATCGCGCCTGCCTGGATTAATAATTCCGAAGCTTGCATCGATCGAAACGATTTGCGGGCTTCGCTCAGTGCTGTTGCGCCCCAGCGATTCATCGGGCGAAAATCTGCGCCCCGCTCTAATAAAAGATCAATCATCTCTACGTTGCCTTGCGCCGATGCCATCATCAACGGTGTCCAGCCGCCAATGTTTGCAGTATTGACTTCAGCCCCCAAGTCGATCAACGCTTTTGCTGCATAGACCTGTCCTCGATCGACCGCTAGGTAAAGTGCGGTATCTCCAATCCGGTTGGTTGCATTGATCTCTGCACCCATTTTTACCAATCGTTGTACTAGATCAGTCTGACCATGACGCGCCAATGCCATCAGCACCGTTTCTTGATAGGTATTACGATCGCCAATGTCAGCCCCTTGATCTAATAAAAGCGTGACAATCTCCCGCCGATCGCTTTCTGCGGCAAACAGGAGGGCGCTATAACCTGCCGAGTTTTTCGCATTCACCTCCGCCCCTTGTGCGAGGAGTTGTGCTGCAATGGGGAGATAGCCTTCGGTTGCCGCCCACATCAAAGCTGTATTGCCTGCGCCAACCGCAGTTACACCGCCTGTTGTGTTTGGATCGGCTCCCTGTGCGAGGAGATCAGTCACCGCAGCGGTATCTCCTTGAATGATTGATCGAATGAGATTTTGCTCGACAGAAGGCATTGTTAAACTTCCTTCCTCACGACTTTGAAGATGCTTTCAGCGGGCTTTTGAGCCACGGTGGCATCCCAGTTGATATTTTGTAAGAAGGCGGCGGCTGAGGGCGTTTCGACCACATCGACTCCCCATTCTCCGGGTTGTAGTGCATCCGGTGAATCGCTGGTAGGCGGCGTTGTTTTCAGACCGCCCAAGACGAGAATCTCTGGGAATAGCGCTAAAGCTTGCGATCGACGCTGATCGACTAATGCTTTCGCACAAAGCTCTCCCATTTGTGCAGGTGAAAATTTTTCTGTGGAAAACTTAATTTCTAATTGCCAATGCGGATGCTCAATCTGCCGACAGTTCACCTGTTCATACTCGCCTAAGCCCGATCGAAAGACATCGACAAACGCTTCATGGCTCAGGGCTGGCACTTGATCAGGCGAAACATCAAAGTTGTGGGAGAGCAGCATTCGCCCTTGAATTTCTGGGTTTGATGTGGTCATGAAAGGAAGGATAAAGGTTGCCTCACCCTATTAGTTTAAAGGAATTCATTTAAGCTTTGTAACATTGGCATTATCAAACCTCAATCTTTGAGTCGATTCCATAAACAATGAGAGATGCCACATTTGGAATGATTATGGTTTGCAGATTGCACGCCTAGAGAGTTATGCAAGAGTCGTTAAGAAATCAACAACATCCTCTGATTCGACAGTTAGCCGACAGCATTGAAGACATTTGGCGGCAATACCTGGATCTTTCGCCCTATCCGGTTCCCACCGATTTGGGCTACATTCAGGGCAGTTTGGAAGGGGAGCGGTTGACGATCGAGAATCGCTGTTACCAAGCCCCGCAATTCCGCAAGCTGCATCTAGAACTCGCGCAGTTTGGGACGGGCTTAGATATTCTGCACTGTGTGATGTTTCCCAATCCTGAATATGTCCTGCCGATTTTTGGCACAGATATTGTCGGGGGACGCACCGGGGCGATCAGTGCTGCGATCGCGGATTTATCACCGATTCGGATCGATCGCACGCTGCCCGATCGATATCAGCAAGCGTTATCAAACTTGCCAAAACCGGAGTTTTCTCAGCCGCGCCCTTTACCCGAATGGGGCGATATCTTTTCAGAATTCTGCTTATTTGTTCGTCCGATCGGCGCGCAAGAAGAAGCCCAATTTGTGCAGCGAGTGCGAGACCTCTTGACCCTGCACTGTCAGATTGCCGTGGCGGAGAAACCGTTGACGGCTCATTCTGAGATTATGCGTGTCCTCGTGGGTCACAAAAATTACTGTACAAGGCAACAGCAAAACGATAAAACTCGACGGATCTTAGAAAAATCTTTTGGGACAGAGTGGGCAGATCGGTATATGACCACCATGCTTTTTGATTATGCCATCGCTTGAAGTCCCTCTAGATCCACCGAATTTAGAGCAGATTGCTGCACAGTTGCAGAGCCAAGAGGTAAAAGAAAGAGTATTGGCAATGCTGGCGTTGCAAAAAGAAAGTGTTCCAGCGATCGCCGCTTTTCCGTTGATCAAACAGGCTTTGAACGATCGCAATGTCCAGATTCGCGGTATGGCGGCTTTCTCATTGGGCATTAAGCCCACGCCGGACAATCTACCGCTGTTGGTGCAGATCTTAGTTGCCGATGAAGATCACAATATGCGATCGATCGCTGCCGGAGCATTGGGCTATCTCGAAGATCATCGCGCGCTGGAACCGCTGCGTTATGCTTTTTATGAAGATAATCATTGGCTGGTGCAGTTTAGTGCGGCGATCGCGCTGGGCAACTTGAAAGATCCTCAGGCACAGGCAGTTTTGCTCGAAGCGCTCGATCGAACGAATCCCCTGATCCAACAAGCCGCCATCATGGCGCTGGGAGAAATCGGAGCCGTAGAAGCGATCGATCGGCTGTTGCCCTTTGTTCAGGATCAGGATTGGATGATGCGGAAACATCTCGCAGAAGCCCTAGGAAATCTGCCGGATCAGCGCAGTCAATTTGCTCTTAAAACTTTAGCGATCGATACGAATTCTCAAGTAGCAGAAGCGGCAAAATTTTCTCTAAAACGGCTAGCGGAATTGCCTTAATTGTTCAATCAAATGATCAAAATAAGGGGTAAGAGTTGCTTGCTGTTCGGGTGCAACTCGCTTCAAACTGGCAGCTTTAATCCCTTCTAAACCCAGCACCATCGCATCCAGTGGAACCTGCAATTCTTGATAAAGCAACTGCATTGAATGCAATCCCTCAGCGCTGGTGTAATCCGTTCGCTCGGCAGCAATTCCGTAAGTCATACAGCGCAAAAAGTGCCAGAAATCTCGCCAGCAAGCCTCTGCCCGCTCCGGGGGATACAGTCCTCCTCCAGGCTGAGTGATATTTGGGAAAGTTTCTAGCACCGTGCTGCGGGCTTCATCAACAATTTCAGGCGCTCGATCTCGCAGGTGTTGCGCCACAGGAAGCCGCGCGATCGTTTCCGGTGCAAGCTGTCGAATCTGCTGCAAATCCTCGTCTGTCAGATATCGCCGCTCATCTTCTGCGGTCTGAAAGATTGGAATTGCCGCTGCTAAATCGCTCCCTTGCCAAGCGACAAAGCTCACAATTCTAGCTTTTTGAATCAATTCCTGAACGTTATGGCTGAGTGGAGACTTATTCATCGGGAACCTCCGAGAAACCCCGTTCGTTCACGACGGGGAGGGATAGGAGCGGCGACTCGATCCAGTCGCCAATCTCTTAGGCAATTGACGAACCCCCTTGAATGAGGAAATTCGCCAGTGTATCGTTTTAATGGATGAGTTTTCATGATGTTCAAGTGCAAACACTATCGGTTAAATGCAAGCTTCAAGTCCTTCAAGAGTTACGTTCTGAAATTGACGTAACCCTGGAGAAATTTGCGGTTGCTTGCAATCAGATATTGGAAACCGCGAAAGAACATAAGCAGTGGAACACAACCAAACTGCATCACTTGGTTTACAAGCCAGTCAGAGCAGCGACGGGGTTGAAAGCGAACCATGTCTGTCAAGCGATTCGTCGCGTGATTGGTAACGCTAAAGCCGTGAAGCAAGTCCACAAGTTCCGCCCTACATCGCTGAATCTTGACTCTCGCACCTTCGCTTACAACGAAGAAAAGCAAACGGTTGGAGTGACGCTGATCAGTGGACGGAAGCAGTTCAAGCTCTTGATTGGAAACTATCAGATGGCGTTGTTGCGGGGTCAAACTCCAACGGCTGCAACCTTGAACAAAACCAAAAAGGGAGACTACTACATCAATATCTGCGTTGAAATTCCCACTGAGCCAACGGGCAAGACCCCGAAGGTTATCGGTGTGGATTTGGGTCGTAAAGATATTGCAACCACTTCCACGGGAGAATCGTGGAGCGGTGAAAAGATTCAGGCAGTTCGCGACCGTTTTTCTAAGGTCAGAAGCAATGTTCAACCCAAACGCACTCGCAGTTCTAGACGGCTGCTGAGACGGCTCAAGGGGAAAGAACAGCGCTTTCAAAAGTGGCTGAATCACAACATCAGCAAGCAACTGGTGAGCGATGCGAAATCGGACAATGCTGCACTGGCGTTTGAAGACTTGACGGGTATCAGAGATAATCTGAACGAAAAGCCTCGAAGCAAGACTGAGCGGCGTAGAACAAACAGTTGGGCGTTCTATCAACTCAGGCTGTTTGTGCAGTACAAAGCGCTGATTGCAGGCGTTCCAGTTGTGTTTGTTCCACCTGCCTACACGTCTCAAACCTGCTCCCGATGCGGACATCTCCACCCTGTTAAAGGGAAGAGCTATCGCAACGGAAAAAGATTTAAGTGTGGACATTGCGGGTTTGAGCATGATGCGGATGTGAATGCAGCGAAGAACATTGCTGCTTTGGGGGCTTCTGTAAGCAGTCCCCAAAGTCCGGGGATGAGTTGTCAGCTAGAAGGGCAAATGCCCCTCTTCCCGACGATTCAGATCTGTGGCTAAAGCCCCTCGCCTTCAGGCAGGGGTAAGCTTACCGGAACCTAACATTTGAAAGATGTGTTTCGAGCAGCGACTTAACTTGCGATAGAGAGAAAACTCTTAGCCCTTCAGTATCGTGAAATCAAACGATGTTTGACCGACCTGAGTTGAGAAACGGAGCATTTTTATGAGTGGGCAAATGTGCTGGCTGACCAAATTCGGCGGCAATGGTGAGTTAATTTTACATCTTCGCCGCGACCCTCATCACCCGTGGAAAATCTATACGCAGTTCCCAGAATTGATGGTGCCAAACTACAGCATTCCTGGCGCATCGAAAGGCTTTGCAACCGCTCAAAAACTTCGAGCGGCAGGCTGGCAATTACTTTCAGCGGATGAGGCTAAAGCGACCTCCAATCCACCTCAAGCTGCTTGATCCGCCACTAGAAAGGCTGAACATTCCCATGAGCTTGCGGTTTAGAGTAGAAAGTGATGTTTATGATGCGCCTGCATGGATCTGAGTCAAATCGAGACGGATTTACAAAATCCAGACTTTCAATACCGGATTAAAGCGATCGCTGCCTTGAAAGATCATGCTTCTGAGGTTGCCATTCCGATTTTGATTCGGCACATTCAGGACGCGGAATTTCTCGTCCGCACCTTTGTCGCCAGAGAACTCGGCAGACACCGCTCTGCTGAAGCATTCGCACCCTTGCTTCAGATCATCCGATGCGACAATACGCCCAATGTCCGAGCAGAAGCCGCAAACTCTCTGTCTCTGTTTGGCAGAATCTCGGCTTCTCATCTCGTCCAAACCTTTTTCAGCGATGACCATTGGTTGGTTCGGCGCAGCATTCTAGCAGCCCTGGTCGAAATGCAATGTCCTGAAGAGGTTTTAGAGGTTTGCGAATTGGGACTTGCAGGGGAAGATGCAGCGGTGCGAGAAGCCTCTGTGGATAGTTTGGGGGCGCTGCTCAATTCTCGTCAGTCGAAGACTGCGCTGGCTCGGCTACTCGATCTAAAAAACTCAGAAGCTGCCTATATTCGAGTCAGAGTTGCCTATGCCCTCAAAAACTTTGATCTTCCTGAAGCCAAAGCTGCTTTGGCAGAACTCCGGCAAGATTCCGAGCATCGAGTCGTTGGTGCCGCGATGGAAGATTTGTTGACTTGACGATCGTAGTTGCAAACAAGTAATTGCAAACAAACTGGCAAAAAGTCTCTCTTCGGGTCAAGTTCTTCCAAGGCTGGCACAAGCTACATTAGAGCAACGTCTTTACAGTAATTCAGCACAATTGTCTAGAATTAGCGTAGCGATATTTACAGAATTTAATATCTAGATCGGCAGAATGGGTGAGACGGTGGCTGAACCCAAAACTTTAGCGAGGAATCTATGGAGAATATCCCAACAGGCGGACAAATGCTTTGGAAACAAGAGGGCGACGATCGCAAGTTGCATCTCCGGCACAATGAATCGGAGCCGTGGTGCTACTACGAAGAGTTTCCGCAATATGCGCTGCCCGATCCTCAAGGATTCTCAAAAGGAATCGCCACCTTTATCACTTTGCTGAAGCACGGGTGGAGCGCAGCGAAATCTTAGCAGCCCGACAGAGAGCCTGGTGTGTAACACAGGAGGTGCTTCAGCCGGGGAGTATGTCAAAATGAAAACGATCGTTGATCTTGATTCCTACCTGTTAAGATTTCTCAGGTTGAGCGAGTCGCGCGTTTCTTTATCTCAGAATCAATGCCAGCAAGATTGCAAATCAAAGCTGAAGATTGCTCCCCGTTAGGACATTTTATCCTGCAATATCTAGCAGAACAGTCTATCAGCATGAACCACCTAGCAGAATTGTCAGGTGTTCCTCAACCACGTCTGCGGGGCGCTTGCTTCAAGGGAACGTGCCCAACCCCCGAAACCCTGAGAAAACTGGCGAGAGTCATGGGGAAACATCATTTGGAACTATACACCCTGGCGTATGAAGGTCGAGTTGAAACCCTGCCAGAGGATCGGGATGATGTCTCTTTAGATTTATTGATTCGGGAGTTGTTTGAGACTGCTAGAGAACTCGGACTAACGGTTCCGAATGTCCGCCCGTCTAAAGCTAAAATCCATAAAGCTCTCTTGGAACTAGGTTTTCGCGCAGAAACAGGGAGTTCTAAAAAGGCTTAATCGCATAAAAAAAGCGTGTACCTTCCAAATCTGAGAGGATACACGCTTCTCGCTTTCAAACTTCAAATCGACCTAGCGGCGATAAGGAACGAGGTTCTGATAATCAATGTTGGTCGCAGAAAGTTTCTGAGGATCATTGCCTCTCGGATTAATACTGCGAGCCATATCGAGAAACTGAGAGGGGCTGCCTGCTTTCGCCTGCTTGTCTTGAGGAACGTAGCTGCGAACGCTGGTTTGCCACATGATTTGTGGGAAGCCAAGCTTGCCGCGGTAGTAGTCATCGTAGCGAGGAGACTTGATGTTAAAAGGACGTTCTCCTTCAGTTCGACCCGGAAGAACCCGGCGGCGCTGATACGGGAGCGTATCGTAGCCAAACGCTTCAAGATACTCATCGCTATCGAGGAGGGCATCGATAAACCCAACGGGTCCTTTAGTTGCCACAACGATCGACCAAGCAATCTTTTCGCGCTCGTTATAGACATCGCGACCTAGCACCCGTTGAACCGTCTGTTCAACATAGCGATAGTTGCTGTTGAGATTGTAGAAACTGCGCGTGTAGGTATCAGAGAGAACTAAGCCGCGAACGAAGTCCCGCACGGTAATTTGACCATTGCGAAGCTGCGATTCCAAGAAGCGCTCACGATCCGCAGCAAACGCATGGAAAAACATCTGACGATAGGCGGCTTCGATCAGGTCGCCTATGTCAGAAGAAGAAAGCGAATTCTCGGTCGAGTAAACTCTAGGCTGCTCGTCGCCTTGAACCTCATAGCCCGACACTCGCTGATTTTGACTAGCTGGGGAATATTCTAAAAGAGGAATCGCCACGCCTAAAAATCTCCCTTTTCCTTACGAAATCTTACAAATATGCTCATAATCATATCGGGACAAGTGCAGCATTATTCGATTTAGTCTGATAGAATTCACATAACTTAATTCGCAGCTTCGTTTCGTTAAACGGCTAGCTCAGTCAGCCCTGGTCGATCGAGGAGCAGAATTTTTTAGTCTGCGATCGTCCGGTTTCTCCTTCCCCTCGCCAGAATTTTAGAGGATCTGAAGTCGGCAGACAATGAGGATAAAACCGGAAGTTTTCTTCCATTCCAGGTTCGCAGATCGGCAGCGCAATCTCTAGCGCCAAACACAAATGAGTCAGCGATCGAGCAAACTGCTGATGGTGTCCAGGAGAGCCTGCATGAGCATGAGCATACTCATGGACAACGAGCAGCAACCAGTCTTCCGGCTCGACGCGACCCACATCAATCAGCAGCGTGAAGGGACGAGTCTGAAAGTTGCAGAGCGCATCCAAGCCATACGATTGATCCAAAGGAGCCGCATACACCTGGACAGGCGGCTGCTCCCAGGGATAAAAACACTGATGGCACGCCTGAAGATGCGCGTTGAGCTGAGCGTTTACGGCTTCAATCTGTTGTCCTATCCAAGTACAGATAGGGACACGGTGATTCAGGTCATCAACCAGACGAATCATGCCAGTCTCAACCGCCAAACTCCGAACTCCATACAGATAGTCCAATCCACGAGTGAACGGATCAGCGCTCGTGGTGATGATTAAGGAATCGATCAAGCGTTACCAACCCAGAGAAGAGAAATATTTTGTCGGTTCACTGGACGGATCAGCCGACACAGGAATGTCTTCTAGAGAGCCTGTCGTGCGAGTTTCAGTACAGAAAGTCGCTGTGCTGAAGCCACCGAACCGTTTGACCGTACTGGTTCGCATTCTGATATCAGGACTATCGAACCAAAACCGTTCAACCGAACTCATCGTCTCATATTCAGTGGTCAAGATGAGGTTGTCTTCTGCATCCATTTGATACTGTCCGACCACGGGCACAATTTCGGCATATCCGCGCTCTCGCAGCAGGTCTCCTTGTCGATCGTCTTCCGCGTTTGGCACTAGCGCAAAGATGGTAGACCCTTGATGATTTTCATCGTCTCGATCCCATGCCATCTCCCCTTTCCAGGAGACATAAGCTCCGCCGATCGCCAACTGAGGGTCAACGGCATGAAGGTTACAGATCTCAATCACTTTGGGATGATTGGCTGCCAGCGCCTCCACCTGAATTTCTGATTCTCCGGGTTCTGCACGTCTAAAAGCAAGGTGATGAGTCGTCCGCTGCGATCGCCATTTCCCCGTGCTTAATTGAAAAAACTCCATTACGTTCATGGCTTTGAAATTCAGCTCCAAGCAGTGATTGTTCTGTTCGTATTTCTCAGTTTTTTGCATGGGCAAGAGACCCACGAACTGAGTCGATCGACTCTTGCATTATAGATAACAACCGCCTAACCCCGCTTGAGTGCCGTTTTGAGCCGTGACAGTCTCTAAATGTTAAGGATTATTGCTTAGTTTCTTATAATTGGGACGAAGCGCAACCTTGTCTTTTATGTTCGTTAGTGACTTGTGAATCAGCAAGCGAAAATTTTTACAGATTCTTAATTTTAGGAGAGCGAAATGCTTGACGCTTTTTCCAGAGCTGTCACTACAGCTGATGCCAGCACCTCTGTCGTAAGTGATATCAACTCCCTCAAGACCTTTGTCTCAAACGGCAACCGTCGCCTAGATGCAGTCAACGCGATCGCATCGAACGCAAGCTGCATGGTATCTGACGCAGTAGCCGGAATGATCTGCGAAAACCAGGGTCTGATTCAAGCAGGCGGAAACTGCTATCCGAACCGCCGCATGGCTGCTTGCCTGCGGGATGCTGAAATCATCTTGCGCTATGTGACCTATGCTCTGTTGGCAGCGGATGCGTCCGTTCTCGACGATCGTTGCTTGAATGGTTTGAAAGAAACCTACGCAGCATTGGGCGTACCCACCACCTCGACAGTGCGTGCCGTGCAAATCATGAAAGCTCAAGCGGCTGCACACATCAAAGATACGCCGAGCGAAAAGTTTGCAGGTGATAAGCTCCGCAAGATGGGTTCCCCAGTTGTGGAAGATCGTTGCGCTAGCTTGGTTGCTGAAGCTTCCAGCTACTTCGATCGCGTGATTTCGGCTTTAAGCTAGTCCCTTGCTTTCTGCAAGCCTGAAGTTTACGTTTACCCTAAAAACCCAATCTTTGGAGAGTTAAGAAATGAAATCCGTTGTCACTACTGTTATTGCATCCGCTGATGCTGCTGGACGTTTCCCCAGCACCTCTGATTTGGAATCCGTACAAGGTTCGATCCAACGCTCTGCGGCTCGTTTGGAAGCGGCTGAAAAGCTTGCTTCAAACTTGGATGCAGTTGCAACCGAAGCTTACAATGCTTGTATCAAGAAGTATCCTTACTTGAACAATTCTGGCGAAGCAAACTCCACCGACACCTACAAGTCGAAGTGCGCTCGTGACATCAAGCACTACATGCGCTTGATCCAGTACAGCTTGGTTGTGGGCGGTACAGGTCCGTTGGATGAGTGGGGCATTGCTGGACAACGCGAAGTGTATCGCGCGCTGAACCTGCCTACCGCTCCTTATGTTGAAGCACTGAGCTATGCTCGGAACCGCGGTTGTGCGCCTCGTGATATGTCGGTTCAAGCGTTGACCGAGTACAACGCATTGCTTGACTATGCTATCAACTCCTTGTCTTAGTTGTTAGCGGGGTAGAGTTCTGCCCTGAATGCCTGGAGGTTCTTCGTGATTTGCTTTGCCAGTGTTAGGTTGAGCAATGACAAAGAATCTCTGGGCTTGTTTTGTTGTGGATCAGATCTAGCTATGGATAAGCGTTTTTTCAATCTGTTCAATTTGACCGAAGATCAAGCGATCGCCCTGTTAGATACACCTCAAGATCAAATTGGTGAAGAAGATTCACGCTATATTGCCGCTTCACATTTGGTGAACTTTCCCACTGAGAAATCGATTCAAGCATTGATCCGAGCGATTCAGCAAACGGATTCCGCCCTCGATAATCGCATTGTTCGGCGCAAATCGGTTGAAACCTTAGGACGGTTGCAGGCGGTTCAAGCGTTGCCCATTCTGCGAGAGTGTCTGAGCGATGAAGATTGCTATACCGTCGAGAATGCGGTTTGGTCGATCGGGGAAATTGGGACGCAAGATCCTGATACTTTAGCCGCGATCGCGACCGTGCTCGATCGTCCGGGACAAAGCTATCGCGTGGCGATTCATACGTTGGCAAAGCTGAACTATCAGCCTGCATTGGAGCGGATTCAGCGGTTTGTATCGGACTCGGATTTGACGATCGCCTCCGCTGCGATCACTGCCGTTTGTCGGTTGAGTGGAGACGCTGCTCAGATGGGCAAAGTGGTCGCAATGCTGCAAAAACGGAACGTTCTCGCACGCCGTTTATCGATTCAAGATCTGATTGATGCCAAGTACTATGCTGCGATCCCGAACATTGCTCGATGTCCCGTGTCGTTGGTGTTTCGGCTACGGGGGATTCGGATGCTTGCAGAGGTAGGAATCTCAGAGGGTGCGATCGCATTTGAGCAGATCCAATCTGATTTAGAAAAAAGCCTGCGGGATCATCCAGAGTCTCTCGACCTCGTGCATACTTATCCCCAGAAGCCAGAGCTATCCGTCTTGATTCGAGACTTATACGAAACCGATTTTGGGCGATGCTATCTTGCCACGAAAACGATCTTAGAAGATTACGCGGAAGCCGCGCCTGCTGCGTTATTTGAGACTTATGCCGCAGAAGGATACGCGGACTATGGGGCGCATTTCCACATCGTGAAGCTGATGGGATGGCTGCACCATGCTCCGGCTTATGATTTGCTGGTGGAAGCCTTGCATCATCCACAGCCACAGTTTCAAAAATCAAGAGCCGCAGCCGCGATCGCTCTCGCAGAAGTCGGCGATCCAAGAGCGATTCCAGAGCTCAAATCCTGCTTGAACACAAAAATCTGGGATCTAAAGTATGCAGTTTTGCTGGCTTTGGAGAAACTGGGAGATTCCAGCGGTTATGCTGCCGTGACACCTGAAGATGACTGGTTAGTTCGAGAAAAAGCGAACTCAAAACTTGCAATCGCCAAATAATGAATTCTGATGACAACTACTGAAGAACTGTTTCAACTGCTCCAACATCCCAATCCTCATTTGCGCGATCAAGCAATGTGGGAACTTGCAGAAAACCCGGATGAAACGACGATTCCTCGCTTGATGAGTATTTTGGATGAACCCGATACGACCTATCGCCGAGCCGCCGTCAAAGCATTAGGCGCGATCGGAGTGGATAGCGTTCCGCCGCTCGTAGAAGCGTTGCTTAAGAGCGAGAATGTTACCGTTCGAGGTAGTGCGGCGAAGGCGTTGGCGCAAGTTGCGATTAACTATCCAGAGCAACCGTTTCCAGCCGCAGGATTGCAAGGGTTAACGACAGCACTGCATGATCCAAATCCTGTTGTTCACATTGCAGCAGTGATGGCAATGGGTGAGATTGGTCAACCGTCGGTTGAGAGCTTGATTGAAGCACTGCGAACGACGGACAATCCAGCACTGGCAATTTCGATCGTCAATGCGCTGGCTTCGATCGGAGATGAACGAGGAGTAGAAGTTCTCAATGCTCTGCTCCAAGATGAATCAACAGACTCCTATGTGCGCGAATCTGCAACGAGTGCTTTGTCTCGCCTGGAAATGGCAATGAAATATCAGCGCGGCAAACCATAGAACGGCGATCAGGCGAGTCGTGTTCTATGATGATTTTCCCCAACTTCTAGGAAAAAGTTAGGCAACCACGCGATCGCTAGAACAACCACGAGCAAATTGGTCGAGGGCGATTTGAGCCGCAGAGTGATGTTGACGATCGCTTTAATTCACCAAGTTTTACCGCTAAAATCAGCAAAGCTTGGTGAATCAAAATGACGATCGTACCTGCCGAAAAGAAAAATCCGAATCACCCGAAACTGGGGTCTTCGATCAAGGTCGAACCGATTCGGGACAAAAAAGCGATTCAGCGGATCAAGAAACTGCTGCGCGATGCTCCTCGCGATCTCTGCTTGTTTACCCTTGGCATCAACACCGCCTTTCGAGCGAATGAACTGTTAGCAATCAAAGTGGGCGCGGTACGGCATTTGCAGCCGGGGGATGTGTTAGACCGCAAACAGTCGAAGACAAACAAGTATCGGAGTGTCATTCTCAACCCTCCGGCTCAAGCGGCGATTCAAGTATGGTTGAACTCCGAAAAAGGACGAACCTTGCACGATGATGACTATCTCTTCATGGGCAAACGGGGAGTATTAAGCGTTTCAACGGTTTCAACGATGGTGAAAACCTGGTGTCAGAATGTTGGGCTGAAAGGTAATTATGGCAGCCATACGTTGAGAAAGACTTGGGGCTATTGGCAGCGGAAAGAGCGCGGTACGGCACTTCCCTTGTTGATGGAAGCCTTTCGCCATACGACGCAGCGGCAGACGCTAGAGTATCTGGGCATTGAAGCAAATGAGATCGCAGAGATTTATGATTTGGAACTTTAGCTTTCTGTCAATCGTTCTAGCTCGTCTAGCAACTTGACAATGCGGTTTCGCTTCTTCCGCTCATTCCAGGCTTTGTTCTTTTTCAACCGTTTCGTAATTTCCGTCATGCGATCGACGAAGACCTGTTCTGACTGCTTCTCCAAATCTGGTTCTAATGCTTTGATTTGCGTCCTGATTTCGATTAGAGACAAACTCTGAGCGATCGCCTGCTCTAACAAGTCGTTTCGCTGTTGGTCGTCCTTCACCCGCGAAATCGTTCGCGCTTTGGTATATTCCAGTTTCCCTTCTCGCATAGCTGCTAAAATGTTGGGCGGCAAATTCAGCAGAGGCAGGCGACTACTTCGGAGAGACTCAAGATTAAATCGTCCCAATTCAGCTAAACAAGATTCGATCTCTCCTACCTGAAAAGCCACACTCTCCCTCAGTTTTCGACCCCGATTTTTGGCATTTGCCGCCTGGTAGATCACCGATTTTACTTCTTCTACTGTTATTTCAAGCGTCATCGCCAACAGTTCCAAAACGGCTTCCGTCTCTTCGATCGGATTGAGATCATCTCGTTGCAGGTTTTCGATTAACGCAACTTGGAGGGCTTCTTGATCAGAAAACTCGCGAGAGACCACCGGAACTTGGGCGAGTCCGGCTGCTTGAGCCGCTCGAAATCGACGTTCTCCCGCAATCAACTCGTAGTGACCTTCTCGGAGCGGGCGAACCAAAATTGGCTCTAAAATGCCATGCTTTTGAACTGATGTCACGAGTTTAGCCATTTTTTCAGGATCAAAATAGCGACGAGGCTGGCGTTTCTCTGGCAATTGGATCGCAGTTAATGCAACCGCTTTCGCAGGTTGATCCGCCTGAACACTACTGGGGTCAGCGACAAAGCGCGTCATTATAGCATCATTTAGCGTTTTACGTTCCCTTGCCATTTAGAATCTCCATTGCTTGCTTAAATAAACTTTCAAGCTCACGCCGCGCTGTCCCTGCGGGAGTGCCAGCCAGATCAAAAACGGTCGCTCCCTGCCCAAATGAATCCGCGATAATTTGGCGCTGATGAACGATCGTTTCCAAAAACTGAACGTCCTGAACCTGCTGTAAAACGGCAAAAGCCTCGTCCTTTAATCTCGTTCCTTTAATCGCTTTGTTGAGAAATATCGCCGCTTTTGGTAATCCGGCTCGAATTGCCTTGGCTTGCCGAACCAGCCGAACCGTATCCGACGCACTCGCTAAGTCAACACCGGATGGCTGACAAGGAATCAGAGCCAAATCTGCCCACAAAAGCAGCGCTCTAGTCGTTTCACTCAAGGTGGCTGGGCCGTCAACTAATACCCATTTGTACTTTTCAGCGAGTTTTGGAAGCTGCTCTAGAAGTTCATTTGGATCTTGCAGAACCTGGAAGGGAATTTCGGACTCCAGAGACTCTAGCCAGAGGGAAGAAGTCTTTTGCCCATCTGCGTCTACGACTAAAATCGATTGCTCTTGACGCTGCAACCAACGCGCTAGATGAACAGCGATCGTAGACTTCCCTGCTCCCCCTTTTTGATTAACGACAATAACGGTAGGCATGAGCCAATTGAGAGGGAATTGAGAGGGACAAGATAATTCTACGCTAAATACATTCGAGGGTAAACATTCTCCCTCTCTAACCGCCCGATCGCATCAGTGGATCAGACTTGGAACGGATAGTTACGCACGAAGGGTTTCACTAGCCTGAAGGCTGATTTTGAGAACATAAGACAGTCGTGCTTTATCGCTCTATTACTGGGTGAACAGCATTCTCATCTGAAAAACTGATTTGAGGCAGGCAGTTCGGACAGCTCGAGAACAAACGTAAAGAAATGTAAAGACGAAAAATTCGAGAATAAAAAAGCTGCTGTTATAGGAAAAATTGCATTCAGAGAAAAATACTAGAACTCTCAATTCTGACCCGTGAGAGACATTCCATAATATGTTGCGATCGTGGTCAAAGTTGAGCAAAGACTTTGTGAATCGGACATCAGCCTTTTTCGGTTACCTCTTTTCGCGGAATGCCCCATCCGCCGATGCGGTGGGGAGTGTCAAAGAAGGCTTGCCCGTGTGGTTTTAAGGGTGAGGGGATGTGTGGCATCTAGCTGCTCATCTGAATATTGGAGAAGCTGCGATCGCATGGCTTCACTTAATCCCTGCACCTGGGAAAAGTCTGCCCCTGCAATACTTTCAAACTGTTCAAATTCCACATCAGTAAAATCGGCAGCGCGTAAATCCACGCCCGCCAAATTTGCGCCATTTAATCGAGCATGGCGTAGGAAAGCTCCGGTTAAAAACGCACCTCGAAGATCCGCTTGCACCAGCCGCGCCCCCCGAAGATTTGCCCCAGTCAGATCCGCCCCACCGAGATAAGCGCCTAAGAGATTCGCCCCTTGCAAATCCGCGTTGCGTAAATTTGCCGTATTGAAGGGCGCACCGTTGAGATTTGCCCCAGGGCCGATCGCGCCCGAAGACTTGTAAGCAAATCCTTCTGGAAACAGCGTTTGACTGTCGTATCGCGCCCCTTGAAGCTTTGTGTCCGTCAAATCAGCCCCGCTTAAATTGGCTCCGCTGAGATCGACTCGATACAAGTAAGCCCCCTGTAAATTCGCGTTTTGTAACACGGCTTGGCTCAAATCCGCCCCTCTGAGATCGGCTCCGCTCAAATCGGCTGCACTGAGGTTTGCTTGACTCAGATCGGCTCGAATCAGGATCGATCGACAAAACCGCGCATTTTGTAAATCTAAGCCCTGCAAATTTAATTTATAGAAGTCCTGTTTGCTCAAATCCAATCCTGCTCTGAGCGCATCCAAAACCGCTTGAGAGGTCTTTGACATCTGTTTACACTTCACAAGTTAGAAACGGTATTCTGGTGTACGGGTCATTGTATCTTCTATCGATGCGATCCCTGCAATCATTGAGCTTCCTCCTCAGCGAATTGAAGCCCCGAATTAGTTCCACGATCGAGCCTAAAATTCCATGCTATTAGTGCCGCCAACGACCATGATGGACTTCTTCCGCAAGAGTCAAGGAGTCTGGTTTACTCAACGTACCGTGCATCAGTTTGACTCAGGCATGGAGCAATCCGGAGAGTCAAAACTGTATGTGCAAGAGGTCGAATCGACTGATCCTCGCATCCAAACCGTTTGTGAAGCACAGGGAGTAGATCCAGCGATCGCAGTCGGGGGAGCTAGCTTTATGTGGAAAGAGCATGAAGATCAGCGCGAACCCAATCCTGAACAAGCTGCCATTCTCGTCGATGTCCCGGATGATGAAACGCGCCGATCGGGGAAACTGCTGCGCAACCAGGGCTATATCGAAAAAATTCCGGTGGTGAGTCGCTACTGGTTTGGACAAGATGGCATTCTGACGATCGATACAGATTATGAGAATAGCCAGGGGCAGGAACGCTGTTGGTTTATCACCGACAATTTTAGAGTTCGCGTCAGCACGGTTCGCATGGTGAACGGCGTATACCTGATGACCTACTGCTCTGAACGCCGCTGGGTGTCGGACACAGATCTCACCGCGATGATTCAGCACAATTTACACCGCGCCTCCGTATAGAGTTAAGGATTGTTACTTTGCTTCGCTTATTTGGGGCGCTGGGTTGCAGAATCCCCTATTCTCAATGATCAAGGTATCCTTTTCTGAATTTATGTATCAACCATTCCTTAAGCATTTGGAACAGTCGCTACAGCAGCGGTTTGAATTAAAAAGCCGCCCTATTCCAGATGGGCTAGAGGCTCGGACTAGCGATCGAGGTAAAAATCCTGCCACGATTCAGAGTTGGTGTTACGAGTGCCCTGAGTTTCGCAAAATTCGCTATACCTACATTGATGCTGGGGCAAGCGCCCAAATTTTTAACAGTGTGATTTATCCCAGTTGTCGCTACGATTTGCCGCTGTTGGGCATTGATTTTCTCTCTTTTGGGCAGGTCAAAAACTTGATTGTCATGGACTTTCAGCCGCTCTTTCAAGACGAAGCTTACCTGAAAAAATATATTCATCCGCTCAAAGCGCTCCACGAGAAGTATCCAGATCTAGCACAGGATTTGGAAATGAAGTTTTACGATGCGAACCAGTACTTTTCTAAATATCTGCTCTTCGCAAAAACGGATGCGGCAACCGTAAGAACGCGCGTGTTTGAGGCATTCCAAGACTATCTAAATCTGTACTGGCAACTGCTCGATCAGGCAGCACCCCTCGACGACCCGTCCGACATTCAGCGCATGGTCAAAGCTCAAAAAGACTACGATCAGTACAGCGCCGATCGTGACCCCGCTTCTGGCTTGTTTAGTAGCTACTTCGGACATGAATGGTCAGAAAAATTCTTGTATGGCTTCTTGTTTGAAGATGCTATGCCTTTAGAGGCTGCAACCGCTAAAAAATAGAGAGCTATGACGCTTTATCAACCGTTTTTAGATTCCGCGATCGCGCTGCTGCAAGACCGTTTAGACTTGCAGCCTTATCCAATTCCGGCAGGCTTCGAGTCCAAATCCGCGATCGTTGGCAAAGGCAAACATCAAGACGAAGTATTGACGACCAGCTTCGGATATCAATCTCCCAAACTGCGCCAGATTCGGGCGGCTCATGTTCAGGGAGGGCAATCGCTTCAAGTGCTGAACTTTGTGATCTTCCCGCATCTCAACTATGACTTGCCGTTTTTTGGGGCAGATCTCGTGACGTTGCCGGGCGGACATCTAATTGCGTTAGATATGCAGCCGCTGTTTCGAGACAGTCTGGACTATCAAGCAAAATATACTCAGCCTATCCTGCCTTTGTTTGAGTCCTATCAGCAGCATTTACCCTGGGGGGGTGACTTTCCCGCCGAAGCACAGCCGTTTTTCTCGCCTGCGTTTCTCTGGACAAGACCCCAAAACACTGAAGATGTCGAATCTCATGTGTTTGCAGCTTTCAAAGACTACCTTCAGGCATACTTAGATTTTGTCGATCGAGCAGAACCGATCACCGATCCTGAAGCCCTTCAGCAGATCGAACAGGCTCAACTGCGCTATCTACACTATCGGGCGGAAAAAGACCCTGCTAGAGGCATGTTCACGCGCTTTTATGGCTCCGAATGGACAGAAGAATATATTCACGGCTTCTTGTTCGATTTAGAGCGTCAGATGGCGATGTCCTAATCTCAGATTTAGAACATTTCTTCATCTATTTCACTGGCTCAATTTTTCTGCTCAAATCGTTTCCTGCTAACTGATTCAGTCACTTAGTTCTAGAATAGGAAAGACTAAAACGCTGAGTGAATTCTCAGCCCTGATGTAAACCTTTGTAAATTGTCACAAATAACGATTCAACGACATAGTATAAACAAAAGTGTTGGACAATTTACAAACCGAATCGAGATGCACAGACGCGGACTGCTAAGTCATCTGAGCCGTGAATAAAAAGTCCGATATCAAAACACTTCATTGGTTTTCTCCACTGGTTCTGTCTTGTTTCAATCCCTCTCAGTGGGTAGATTGCTTGGCTTAGATCCATTCGGCTGCAACCTCAACCTCCCTCGACTAAACCCAATTAGGAGATTAAAGTCTTATGTTCGACGCATTTGCAAAAGTAGTTTCCCAGGCAGATGCAAGAGGTAACTACCTCAGCTCTTCCCAAATCGATGCTCTCAGCGCGATGGTTGCAGATGGCAACAAACGGATGGACACCGTAAACCGGATTACCAGCAATGGTTCTGCGATCGTTGCAAATGCGGCTCGTTCTTTGTTTGATGAACAGCCTGCTTTGATCGCTCCGGGTGGAAATGCTTACACCAGCCGTCGCATGGCTGCTTGTCTGCGCGACATGGAAATTATTTTGCGCTACATCACCTATGCGATCTTCGCAGGTGACTCCAGCGTCCTCGACGATCGTTGCCTCAATGGTTTGAAAGAAACCTACCTGGCGCTAGGAACTCCTGGTTCATCGGTTGCAATCGGCGTGAACAAGATGAAAGAAGCTGCACTGGCGATCGTTGGCGATACCAACGGTGTTACCAAAGGTGACTGCTCTTCTTTGATGTCTGAAGTTGCTAGCTACTTTGACAAAGCTGCTGCTGCGGTTGCATAGATGCACCTAGATGCAGACCGATCGAATTTTTGAAACGCGCAAACTACATTGATTTTGGAGATATCAACTCATGAAAACCCCTCTCACTGAAGCAGTTGCTGCTGCTGATTCTCAAGGACGCTTCATTAGCTCGACCGAGATTCAAACCGCATTTGGTCGCTTTCGCCAAGCAGAAGCGGGTCTAGCAGCCGCAAAAGCGCTAAGTGAAAAGGCAGACACTTTGGCAAGCGGTGCTGCAAACGCAGTGTATCAAAAGTTCCCCTACACCACCTCAATGCAGGGACCGAACTATGCTTCGACCCAAAGAGGTAAAGACAAGTGTGTCCGCGACATTGGCTACTATCTACGGATGGTGACCTACTGCTTAGTGGTCGGTGGCACCGGTCCGATGGATGACTACTTGATCGGCGGAATTGCTGAAATCAACCGGACTTTTGATTTGTCTCCGAGCTGGTATGTTGAAGCTCTGAAGTACATCAAATCAAACCACGGACTGAGCGGCGATCCAGCGGTTGAAGCGAACTCCTACCTCGACTACGCGATCAACACTCTCAGCTAGTTGATCGAGAGTCTCTGCCCGGAGAGGTTGGCAATAACTGACTCAGGTTTGTTGTTGTTTGCCGCTCCGGGCATTGTTTTTTTTATTAAAATATCCAGTATGGATACCCCATTTGATCGTCCATCTGACAGTTCATCTGCTAGCCCATCTCACAGTTTTCCCGATCGGCAAAGTGAGCCATCACTGGACGAGAGTGCCATCACGGTGACTCAGGCGATCGCCAATCTTCAAGGGGAAGATTTGGGGCTGCGAGTCTATGCAGCTTGGTGGCTGGGGCGATTTCGGGTGAATGATCCGCAGGTGATCGATCTGCTGATTGCCGCCCTGCTGGATGAAGACGATCGCACCGATGCCGGCGGGTATCCTCTCCGGCGCAATGCGGCGAGAGCCTTAGGGAAACTCAGCGATCGTCAAGCCGTGCCTGTCTTGATCAAAGCATTGGAATGTTCTGATTTTTATGTGCGAGAGGCGGCAGCCCAATCGTTGGAAATGCTGGGGGACTCGTCCTGTATTCCTCATCTGGTCGCATTGCTCAATCATCAGACTCCGGGCACGCTGCCTGCACCCGAATATCCTCATCTGGTTCAGCCGTTTGAAGCGATTTTGGAGGCATTGGGCACCTTGGGCGCGATCG
>Ga0310810_10000558_pt1 | contig 37536 bp, 31 predicted proteins | sample NCmetagenome_FD_207641 | JGI IMG/M metagenome (GOLD analysis project Ga0310810, IMG submission 207641) | Soil microbial communities from experimental microcosm in Duke University, North Carolina, United States - NC | ecosystem: Engineered > Artificial ecosystem > Soil microcosm > Unclassified ...
GACGCCGTCCAGGATCGGGTACTTGTAGAAGCCCCGCTCCCGCCAGGACTGGGCCGCGAGGTCGCTCACGCCATTGACGGGGAACTTCCCGGGGATCATGGTGCTCACGAACTGCACGGCGATCGCGACCCACGCGAGCGTCGCCGCGGGCCGCAGCGACCCGGCGAGCTTCGCGGCGGCCAGCGCGAAGAGGCCGGGGAAGAAGAGCACGTACCTCATGTTCCAGGGGTCCGGCACGATCAGCGCGCAGACGCAGACGAGGGACAGCGCATAGGCGCCCGCGAGCCAGCGCATCCGGCGTTCGTTCCGCAGCGCGAGGAAGAGCGGGACCAGTCCGACCGCGAGGGCGCCGCAGCCCCATCCCGAGATCGAGGTCAGCTCGGGGTCGGGAGGGCCCAGGTGGTCGTAGATGCGGCTGTCCAGGGCGCGGTAGAGGTTTTCCGTCAGGCCCGCCAGGCTCGGGCCGAAGCGCTGGGCGACGTGGCCCTGATGGACGACGATGCCCGAACGGCCCATGGGGTGGATGGGGTTGCCGAACACGATCGCGTTGCGGACGTACCAGCTGGAGCCGACGGCCAGAGCGGCCAGGCCCACCGCGAGCGTCGCCTTCGTCCAGAGCGGCCGCTGTCGGGCGACGATCAGGCCGACGACGGCGAGGCCCGGCAGCGCGTAGACGTACGTCGGCTTGACGCCGATCCCCAGGCCGAAGGGCAGCAGCAGCAGGGCCGCGGGGACCGAGCGGAACGTGAGGGCGGCCGTCGCGGTCCAGAGGGCCGCCGCGGCGCCGTCATTGAGGCACGAGGTGGCCTGCAGGCTGAGCCCCGGCGTCAGCGCGTAGAGCAGCCCCGCCAGGAACGCGAAGCGGGGCGCGATCTCGAGGCGGCGCGCCAGGTCGACGATGGCCGCCGCGCCCAGCAGGAGGAACTCGAGGCCGGCCATTTCGATGAGGACGTCGTGGCGCAGCGGCGCCACCCACCAGGCCTCCACGAGCTCGAAGCCCGACGGGAACGTGGCGCGGAGGTCGAGCCCCCATTCCCCGGTGAATCCGGAGTGCAGGATCCATTCGCCGATCTTGGGGAGGTGGTACGTGTGGGCATCCCGCTGGAACGGCGCGAAGAACCAGACCTGGAGGAGCGAGCGCAGGATCACGGCGGCCGCCACGAGCAGCGCTCCCGTCCCGACCTCGGGGAGCCGCGGCCGGGGCAGCTGCCGATGTTCCCGGAGCGCGAGGAGCGCGCCCGTCGCGAGCGCCCCCGCGGCGGCGAGCGCCGCCGGCGAGAGCAGCTTCGCGGCTCCCATCGCGAGCACGGCCAGGGAGACCAGGCCGATCCGGAGCAGCAGGAAGAGGACGAGGTCCGTCGACGCCTCGCCGGTCTTCACGCGCCGCAGGACGGCGTGCGCTCCCAGCAGCACGGCCGCGTTCGAGAGGAGCAGCGCGAGCAGGCTCATCGGCAGAGCAGGAGAGTGTCGAGCACCTGCCCGAATTCCCGGGACAGGTAGATGACGAAGAGGGCGGTCATCGCGGCCGCCGTGACGGCCGCCATGGCGCGGGTCCTCGAGAGGAAGACGTAAAGGATCCAGTAGACCGAGAGCACGACCATCCAGTCGAGGTAGAAGGGCTGCCTCGTCGCGAATGCGAGCCGGAGCACGAGGATCGCGAGGGGAACGAGGGCCTCCCAGGTCCGGCGGGGCGGCTCGGCCGGAGGCGTCTCCATTACTTCCGCGCTTCGGCGACGAGCGCGCGGAACAGCGACTGCTGGCGGGCGTCGTCCTGCATCCGCTCGGGGTGCCACTGGACGCCGATCACGAAGCGATGGTCCAGGCTCTCGACGCCCTCGATGAGTCCGTCGGGACTTTCGGCGGTGACGACCAGGCCGCGGCCGAGCTTGTGGATCGCCTGGTGGTGCCACGAGTTGACCGTCGGCTTGGGGACGCCCACGATGTCGCGCGTCATCGAGACGCCGCTCATCGACACCGGGTGGGTCGCGCCTTCCGAGTGGGCCTTCACGCCCGGCAGGTCGTAGACGTGCTGGTGCAGCGAGCCGCCCAGGGCGACGTTCAGCTCCTGGTGGCCGCAGCAGATGCAGAGGGTCGGCAGGTCGCGCTTGAGCACTTCGCGCATCGCGAGGAAGTCGCAGGTTTCGCGGTCCTCGTGCATCAGGTCCGTCTTGGGGTGCGGCTTCTCCTTCCAGCGGCCGGGGTTGATGTCCGGCCCGCCCGTGAAGAGGAAGCCGTCCACGTGGTCCAGGAAGTCGCGGATCTCCGCGGGCGACTGCAGCGCGGGCATCAGGACCGGCAGGCCGCCCGCCCGTTCGACGGAGCGGACGTAGTTCCGGTCGAGCTTGTAGTAGGAGTCGCCGGTATCGCTGATGATCTTGCAGTTGATCCCGATGATCGGCTTTTTCTTCACGGCATCGTCTTGAGGTAGAACATTCCGGCGACGATCACGAGGGCGGCGAACACGATCGCGGCCGCGATCAGGAGGGCGCCGTTATCCTTTTCGGACGACATCGAGGATCTCCTCCTCCGTCAGCAGGCGGTCGGAGCGCTTGGCGCGCTCCAGGATGGCGCTGACGCGCGGCTCCGTGACCGGGTGGCCCCGGCGCTCCAGCCAGTGGACCACGTTCGACTTTCCGCTCATCGGGCCGATCGCGATCTCCTGGGCGCGGCCGAACTCGCCCGCCGGCACCCCGGAGTATACCCGGTCGGCCAGCCACGCGTCGCCCTTCCGGAGCGCCTTGACGATCGCGGCCGCGTGGACGCCGGTGGCGGTCTCGAACGCGTCGCGTCCCGCGACCGGGTAGCCGTGCGGGATCGGGACCTGCGCGTGGCGCGACACCGTGGTGCAGTACTCGTAGAGCCTCGAGAGGTCGTTGTCGATCCAGCCCAGGAGCTTCAGGTTGACGAGCAGCTGGTCGAGCGGCGTGTTGCCCACGCGCTCGCCGATGCCCAGCGCGGTGCCGTGCAGGCGGTCGGCGCCCGCCTGCAGGGCGGCGATCGAGTTCCAGACGCCCAGGCCGCGGTCCATGTGGCCGTGGAAGTCGATGCGGACGTGCGAGAGCTTCCGGGCGTCCAGCAGCCCGCGGGTCCAGGAGACCAGCTGCGCCACCCCGTGGGGCGTCGCGTGCCCGCAGGTGTCGCAGAGGCAGAGCCGGCGGGCGCCGGCCTCGATGGCGGTGAGGAAGAGGGTCTCGAGATCCTTCGGGTGCGCGCGCGTGGTGTCCTCGGTGACGTACATCACCTCGATGCCGTTCTTCACGGCGAACTCGGTGGCGCGGCGCGTGTGGTCCGCGATCGACTGCAGGGTCCAGTCCTCGGCGTACTGGCGGATCGGGGAGGAGCCGATGAACATGGCCACCGCCATGGGCCGACCGGTCTTCTGGGCGATCTCGGCGATCGGCCGGATGTCCGCCTCGAGGGTGCGGGCGGCGCAGTTCGGGACGATGCGCATCTTCTCGTTCGCCATCGCGCGGGCGACCGCGAGGGTGTCGGCCATCACGGTGCCGCCGGCACCGGGGAGCCCGATGTCCGCGGTGTCGATGCCCATCGCGTCCATGAGCCGGACGATCTCGATCTTCTGGTCGACGCCGGGGGACACGGCGCTGGGGGACTGCAGGCCGTCGCGCAGCGTCTCGTCGTCGAACTCGATGCGCCGGGCGGGGCGCCGGGGGGCGTCGCCGGCGCCGTTCCAGTCGTAGATGAGGTCGTGGTCCACTTAGGATCCCTTGGGCCGGCGCAGCGCGGCGAGCAGCCGCTCGAAGGTGTCGTCCAGCTCCTTGTGGAGCTCCTTGGTATCGGACTGCTTGTCGGCGAGGGCGGTGAAGAAGCTGACGGACTTGGTGCTGATCTCCAGCACGATGGACTGGACCTCCTCGGGCAAGGACTTCTGCAGGAGGGCGTTCATCTCGACGAACTTGCGCCGCGCCGGGAGGACGGGGTCGTTCGGATTGGCCAGCGCGTCCTTCACGAGCTTGCGGGCGGAGTCGATGAGTGCGAGGATCTGCCCGGGCTCGGTCAGCTTCGGGATGGCGATCTCGTCGACGAGATAGTCGACCGTCTGGCGCAGGCGGGTGAGGCCTTCGCGGGCGACCTCTCCCTCACCGGCGGCGGCGTGCTTGGACGCCGAGATCAGGATGCCGCCCAGGTTCTCGAGGCCGCCGTCGGCGACCTGGTCGAGGTTGAGGACGCGGTACTCCGGGACCTTGAGCGGATAGTTCCGCCGCTGGATCTCGGCCGACTTTTCCACCCACGACTTGACGGGAGCCTGCCAGGCATCGCCCGGCTTGCCCTTGAGCTCCGCGATCTTGGCCTTGACCTCGTCGCCCATGGCGGCGTAGGTCCGGATCTCGCCGGCAAGCTGCTCGCGGACCGCCTTGGTCTCACGCTCGACGTCCTGGGGCGTGCCGTGCTGCAGGACGATGTCCGCCTTGGCGGCGGGGAAGTCCATCCGCTGGGCCTGGAACTCGGGGCTGAAGCGGAAGCGGGCGATGTAGCGGCCCGCCAGGTTCTTCTTGCTCTTGGGGAAGGCCGTGAAGTCCTGGGTGAATTTCCCGCCCTTGACGGTCGTGGTGTCCTTGGCGATCTCGCGGCCTTCGTTGACCCGGTCGTAGTAGAGGTACGCGTTCAGGAGGGCGCCGTCGGGGAGGTTCGTGGTCCCCTCGCAGAGGAAGGACGGCGAGGCGTTGCCCTGGGCCGGGACGTCGCGGAGCTCCCCCTTGATCTCGGGAGCCTGGGCGGCGCCCTGCGCGGCCTGGCACGCGAGCGTGGCGACGAGACTGGCGGTGAGGAAGGCGAAGTGCAGCATGGGGTAGATCCTTTCCTGACCCGCCCCCTCATCCTAGTCGACCGCACCCATAAACGCAACTGCCGGCTTCGGGAATGGGGAGTTCCTTTTCTCACGAATCAGGTAACGACGGGGGGGTGGGGCGGTCATACGTGCGTGAACGAGACGTTCCGGAGCAATTCCTTTCACCCAACTAGGTGGGGTGTTATAGTCGGAACGTTCTCGCCGGAGAGTCGATGATGGGTACCGACGTTCTGGAATTCATCTACCTCGTCTGCTTCTTCCTGGGGCTGGGCTTCGCCATTCTCAGCGCGCTCCTTGCGGGAGTCTTCGGGGGTCACGCGGGACCGCACGTCGATGCCGGCGGCGTGCACGTCGATCTCGGCGCCTCCCACACCGACGGCACCCACGCGCCCGCGACGGACGGCTCGGTCCACTTCTCGCCCCTCTCGCCGGTCTCGATCGCGCTGTTCATCACCACCTTCGGCGGCATCGGCCTCCTGCTCAAGAAACTCGGCTTCCCCTCCCTGGTGCAGCTCCCGGCCGGCATGATCTCCGGCCTCATCGTCGGCGGCGCCGTCTCCTACGGGTTCTTCCGGATCATGCTGGCGACGCAGGCCTCGAGCCACGCCCGCGCGGGCGAGGAGATCGGCATCGAGGCGGAGATCACGGTCCCGATTCCCAACGACGGCCTGGGCGAGATCGCGTACGTCGTCCGCGGCACCCGCTTCACGAATCCCGCGCGGACGCTGGACGGCAAGGAACTGCCCGCGCGCGTCATGGTCAAGATCGTCAAGCAGGCCGGGAACACCTACATCGTTCAGAAAGCTTAGGAGGTCACGATGAGTAACCTGCTCGCGCTCGCCCAATCCGACGGAGGGAACATGACCATGTGGGCCTTCCTCCTGGTGGGCGGCATCCTGTTCGCCGTCTTCCTCTTCTCGGTCCTCTTCGCCGCCCGCTACACGAAGGTGGGCCCGAACGAGGTGCTCATCGTGTCCGGCCGCACGCACCGCGTGTCCGACGGCCGCGGGGGCGAGAAGGAGGTCGGCTTCCGCATCAAGAAGGGCGGCGGCACCTTCGTGTGGCCGATCTTCGAGAAGGCGGAGGTCCTCTCCCTCGAGCTGATGACCATCGACGTCAAGACCCCGTCGGTCTACGCCATCACGGGCGTGCCCGTCCGGGTCGACGGCGTCGCGCAGATCAAGGTCCGCGGCGAGGAGACCGCGATCCGCACGGCGGCGGAACAGTTCCTGTCGAAGACCCCGACGGAGGTCATGCAGATCGCCCACCAGACCCTGGAAGGCCACCTGCGGGCGATCATCGGCAAGCTGACCGTCGAGGAGCTCTACAAGGACCGCGACAAGTTCGCCCAGAACGTCCAGTCGGAGTCGGCCACCGACTTCGCCAACATGGGCCTGCAGATCGTGTCGTTCACGATCAAGGAGATCCAGGACGACCAGGGCTACCTGGACGCCCTCGGCAAGCCGAAGATCGCCGAGGTGAAGAAGGAGGCGATCGTCGGCCAGTCGATCGCCGACCGCGAGGCGACGATCCAGAGCTCGAAGAACATCCAGGCCGGGCAGGAGGCGCGCTTCCTCGCCGAGACCGCGGTGGCCGAGTCCAAGCGGAACTACGAGATGAAGCAGGCCGACTACCAAGCCGCCATCAACCAGAAGAAGGCCGAAAGCGACCTGGCCTACGACCTGCAGAAGTTCAAGTCGCAGCAGGCGGTGAAGCTGGAAGAGATGAAGGTGCTCGACATCGAGCGCGAGCGGCAGATCGAGATCAAGCAGAAGGAGCTGATGGCCTCGGTCCAGCGGCCCGCCGAAGCCGAGCGCTTCCGCATCCAGCAGATCGCCGAGGCCGCCAAGTTCCAGACGATCGCCGAAGCCGAAGCGCGGGCGCTCTCGGCCCAGAACATCGGCCGAGGCGAGGCCGAAGCCGTGAAGGCGAAGGGCCTGGCCGAAGCCGAGGCCGTGCGCGCCAAGGGCTTGGCCGAAGCCGAAGTCATCCTGGCGAAGGGCCAGGCCGAGGCCGAGGCCATGAGGAAGAAGGCCGAGGCGTGGCGCGCCTACAACGAGGCGGCCATCGCGCAGATGTTCATCGAGAAGCTGCCGGAGCTGGCTCGGGCCATCGCGGAGCCCCTGGGCCGCACCGACAAGATCACGATCATCTCGAACGGCGGAGAGGGCATCGGCGCCTCGAAGCTGACGAAGGACGTGGTCGACATCATCGCGCAGCTGCCGCCGGTCCTCGAAGGCGTGAGCGGCGTCAGCCTCAAGGACCTGATCTCGAAGGTCCCCGGCGTGGGCAAGAAGGCGGACGCGATCCGCTAGTCGCAGCGAGCGAGGTCAAGAAAGACCCCCGGTCGAAAGGCCGGGGGTTCTTTATTTGGGGGCAGGCAACAGGAAACAGGAAGCAGGAAACAGAAGAGGCGGTCCCCACCTGCGCCCTCCCCGGGGGAGGGCTTCGGCTACTTCCGGAGGTGCCAGGCCTTCGGCTGCAGGAAGGTCTGGATGCCGTAGGTCGAGAGGGTGGTGCCGACCCCCGAGTGGCCGCGGCCCGACCAGGGCAGGCGCGGGCTCACGCGATCGCAGCAGTTCCAGTAGGCGGTGCCCGAGTTGATCTCGGAGAGGATCTTCACGGCGCGCTTGCGGTCGGGGGAGTAGACCCCGGCGGTCAGGCCGTACTCGGAGTCGTTCATGAGCGCGACGGCCTCGGCGTCGCCGACGACGCGCTGGATCCCGATCGCGGGGCCGAAGGTCTCCTCGCGCATGATCTCCATGGAGTGGTTGACGTCGGTCAGGACCCGCGGCTCGAAGAAGTAGCCGCGATCCGGCAGGCGCTGGCCGCCGCGGAAGAGCGTCGCGCCCTTGGCCTCCGCGTCGACGACCTGCCGCCGCAGCACCTTGAGCTGGCTGGCCCGCGTGACCGGTCCCAGGTAGGTGGTGGGGTCCACGGGGTCGCCCAGGATGAAATTCCTCACGATCTGGACGAAGGCCTCCACGAAGCGCGCGTAGATGCGGCGGTGGACGTAGATGCGCTCGACCGCGCAGCAGCTCTGGCCGGTGTTGTAGAACGCGCCGTCGGCCACGGCGGCCGCCGCGGTCTCGACGTCGACGTCGTCGCAGACGTAGACCGGGTCCTTGCCCCCGAGTTCCATCTGCATCTTGATCATGCGGCCGGCGACCTCCTCGGCCACGCGCCGGCCGGTCCCGTAGGAGCCGGTGAAGAAGACGCCGTCGACAGGCTGGCGCACGAGCTCCGCGCCGACCTCGCCGCCGCCGATCACCGGGATGAAGACGTCGGCGGGCACGTCGGCCTTCCGGAGCAGCTTCGCGATCGCCTGTCCGGTCAGGGTGGCGTACTCGGAGGGCTTGTAGAGGACGGCGTTTCCCGCCAGCAGGGCCGGCAGGAAGACGTTCGAGCCGACGTAGTAGGGGTAGTTCCACGCGGAGACGTTGGCGATCACGCCGAGCGGCTCGTGCGAGATGATCTCCTGGAGGTGCTGCTCGTCGTTCTCGAAAACCGTCTCCTCGAGCATCACCGCGCGGGTGTTCTTCAGGAAGAAGTCGATGCGCGGCTCCATCCCCTTGATCTCGTTAGCCGACTGGGAGATGGGCTTGCCGACCTCGGCGGTCAGGGTCTTCTCCAGCCGCGGGCGCTGCTCCGCGAGCAGGTCGCCGAAGCGGCGGATCGCCTCGAGCCGCCGCTCGAGGGGGATCCGGGCCCATTCGCGCTGGGCGAAGCGCGCCTTGGCGAGCTTCGCCGCGATCGTACGGGCCGTGTCCTCCGGGACTTCGTCGAGGACGTCTTCGGTCGCCGGGTTGATGATTTTCATCGTTATCCTTCGACTCGCCTGCGGCTCGCTCAGGATGAGCCGGGCGCAAGGAAGCCTTTCATGAATGCGCCCGGCTCAGAAGTAGTTCGACGTAATGCCCCCGTCGACGACGATCGCGGCGCCATTCGTCCACGTTGCTTCGTCGGACGCGAGGTACAGAGCCAGGTTGACGATGTCGGTGGGACGGCCGAAGCGTCCCATCGGGATGCGATTGATCCGCTTGGCCTTCTCGGCCGGCTCCTTGAGCAGCCACTCCGTGAGGAGCGGCGTCTCGATCGGGCCGGGGCAGATGGCGTTCGCGCGCACGCCCTTGGGGCCGAACTGCACGGCGAGCGACTTCGTCAGGGCGATGACGGCGCCCTTGGACGCGGTGTAGGCGTCCTGCGGCACCGAGCAGCCCAGCATCGCCACGAAGCTTGCGATGTTGATCACCGAGCCGCCGCCGCGCTTGACGAGCTCGGGGATGCCGTACTTGCAGGGGAACGCCGTGCCCTTCACGTTCACGGCGAAGACGCGGTCCCATACCTTCTCCTCGGTGTCGATGACCGAGTGGTCGTCGGGCGGGAAGATCCCCGCGTTGTTGTAGAGCACGTCCAGGCCGCCGAACTTCTTCACCGCGGCCTCGATGAGCGCCTTGCAGTCCGCCTCCTTCGAGACGTCGGCCTTCACGAAGATCGTGCCGGGGACGTCGGGGCCTTCCTTGATGTCCGTCCGGACGACCTTCGCGCCTTCCCTCGCGAAGGCCTTCGCGGCCTCGAGGCCCATGCCGCTCGAGGCACCGGTGATCACGCAGACCTTGTCTTTCAGCCGCATCCCATTCCCCTAGATAATTTCGAAGTATCGCTGCAGTTCCCAGTTGGTGACCGCGTCGGCGAATTGCGCCCACTCCCACTTCCGGGTCCGGACGAAGTGGTCCACGAAGGCCTCGCCGAAGAGCTCCCGCGCGATCGTCGAGCCCTCGAGCGTCGCGGTCGCCTCGGCCAGCGTGCGGGGCAGCCGCGGGATCGACGTCTCCTGGTAGGCGCTGCCCGTGATCGGCTTGTCCTCAAGCGTCAGCCCCTTCTCGATCCCGTAGAGGCCGCTGGCGACCGCGGCCGCGACCGCCAGGTAGGGGTTCAGGTCGGCGCCGCCGATGCGGACCTCGACGCGGGTCGACTTCTCGCTGCCGGGGATCACCCGGAACGCGGTCGTCCGGTTGTCGATGCCCCAGGTCGGCTTCGTCGGCGACCAGTAGCCGTCGACCAGCCGCTTGTAGCTGTTCACGGTGGGGGCGAAGAAGGGGAGGATCTCGGGGAGGCAGCGCAGCTGTCCCGCGAGCCAGCTCTTGAAGGTCGCGCTCATCTTCGAGGCGTCGCGGGGATCGTGGAAGACGTTCTTCTTGCCCGCGGCGTCCCAGAGGCTCACGTGGAGGTGGCCGCCGCAGCCCGGCAGCTTCGCGTTCCACTTCGCCATGAACGACGCGACGATGCCGTGGCGGTACGCGATCTCCTTCACGGCGGTCTTGAAGAGGGTTGCGCGGTCGGCGGCTTCAAGGGCGTCCGAGAACGCGATCGCGGCTTCGTAGACGCCCGGTCCGGTCTCGGTGTGCAGGCCCTCCAGGGGGACCCCGAAGGCCCGCAGCTGATCCATGAGGGCGGCGAAGTAGGGCTGGTTCAGGCTCGCGCGCAGCACGGAGTAGCCGAACATCCCCGGCGTGAGGGGCTGCGGGTCGGCGCAGCCCTTGGCGGCGAGGCTCTGGGGCGTCTCCCGGAAGTTGAACCATTCGTACTCGACGCCGCACTTCGCGGTGTAGCCCGCGCCGCGCGCGCGCTCGAGGACCCTCTTCAGGAGCTGGCGGGGGCAGACGCCGAGCGGCTCCTCTTTGGCGTCCACGAACTCGCCCAGGAAAAAGGGGACGTCGCCGTCCCAGGGCACCGAGCGGCGGGTGTCGAGGTCGATGCGGACCTGGGCGTCGGGGTAGCCGGTATGCCAGCCGGTGTAGGTCGCGTTGTCGTAGCAGACGTCGCCCGCGTCCCAGCCGAAGACGACGTTGCAGAAGCCGAAGCCGGACTTCGCGGCCGAGAGGAACTTCTCCTTGTGGAGGTACTTGCCTCGGAGGATGCCGTCGATGTCGGTGATCGCGACCTTGACCTTCTCGTGCGCCGAGGAGGCCAGCTCGCCTAGGATCGCTTCCGGCTTCGCCATGCGACCGTGTTCCTCTCTATTTACTGTCCGACGCCCGGCGCCTTCGCGCAACGCTTTTCTACAAGGGTCTCACTTTCGATAGAACGGTGGCCGGCGGCCCCTGGAAGCGGCGCCGCACGAACCCGAACCACGCCAGCGTGAGCGCCGCGAAGGCGCCCCCCACGATCCAGACCGCCTGCTGGTTGGGCGGCTGCATCCCGATGACGATCAGGGCCAGGCAGCCGACGACGCTCAGGGCCGCCAGGGGGCGGTACCAGCGGCCGATCTGCCAGGGGCCCATGGCGGTCCAGCTGCGGCCGTGGGCGAAGAAGCCGATCGCCGTCGGCAGCACGTACGAGATGTACAGGAAGACGGCGCAGACGGCGGCGATGGTGGCGTAGGGAATGACGACCATGAATAGGATTGCGAGGACCGAGACGGTCCAGATCGCGACCGCCGGAGTCCGGTGGGCCTCGCTGACGCGCCGCAGCGCGCCCGAGAAGGGAAGGCCGCCGTCGCGCGCGAACGCGTAGGCCATCCGCGAGGCGGAGGTCACGGTCGCCAGGCCGCAGAGGTACTGCGCCACGCCGATCCCGACAAAGAAGGTCTTCGCCAGGCCGGGCGAGAGCGCCTGCCTCAGGGTCCAGGGGACGACGTCGTTGCCCTGGGCGGCGGCGGCGTTCAGGTCGGGCATCGCCAGCACGATGGCGATCAGCATCGCCCAGCCGAAGAGGCCGGAGACGAGGACGGAGCGGACGATGCCCTTGGGGACGTTCACGGCCGCGCCGACGGTTTCTTCGGACGTGTGGGCCGAGGCATCGAAGCCGGTGATGGTGTAGGCGGGGAGGAGGCTTCCCAGCGCGAAGGCCCAGGCGACGCTCTCGGTCCTCGGGACGACGCCGTTGCCGGGGTCGCCCGTGTAGTTGGTGAACGTGAGCAGGCGAGACAGGTGGAGGCCGGGGGCCTTCCAGAGGAGGACCCCGGTCAGCAGCGTCGCGACGACCAGGATGAGCCAGCCGCTGAAGTCGGTCAGGATCGTCGTGAGGCGGATGCCGCGATGGTTGAACATGGCCTGGGAGATCGTGATGGCGCTGACGCCGACCGCCTTGACCACGTCGGGGTGGGCGCCGGTGGGGATCTGGAAGGCGCCGACGACGAAGTCGTAGGTGCCGGCGTTGATGGCGGCCAGGACGGTGACGAGGCCGGCCAGGTTGAACCAGGCGGTGACCCAGCCCCAGCCGGTGCCGCCGAGGATGGAGGCCCAGTGGTAGAGCCCTCCGGCGGTGGGGAACGCGGAGGCGACCTGGCCCATCGTGAGGGCGACCATGAGGGAAAAGAGGCAGACGAGCGGCCAGCAGAGGCCGATGGAGGCGCCGCCCACGGTGCAGAAGCCCATCTGGAACGAGGTGATGCCGCCCGCGAGGATGCAGATGATCGAGAGCGAGATGGCGAAGTTGGAGAAGCCGCTCATGCGCCGGGCCAGCTCCTGCGCGTAGCCCATGCTCTTGAGGGTGACTTCGTCGTCGGCGAGCGTCCGGTCCTTTTCCTCGTCGCTCATGCGGGCATTGTTCCACGAACGTTGAAGGGTGGAAAGAAATAGAGGCTGTCCTTTACAATCGCGGCGTCGGCGTTCGGCAAAGAGTGCAACGTCGGGTCTGATCGGAGCTTATAAAAGGTCATGAGCCTATCCCTCTTCGCCATCCTGCTCCTCTCCCAGGCGTCGCCGGAATGGCCGACCTTCCGCGGTCCGACGGGCGACGGGGTCGCGCCCGCGGGCGCCGAGCCTCCCGTGGAATGGAGCGAGTCCCGGAACGTCGTCTGGAAGATCGCGCTGCCGGGGCGGGGCCGCTCCTCGCCGGTCGTCTTCGGCGAGCGGATCTTCGTCACCTTTGCGCGCGAGAAGAACCTTCAGAAGAAGCGGATCGGCCCCGACGAGATGCAGAGCGCCGACGCGGTCTCGCTGGGTGCCGCGTGCATCGAGCGCGGCAGCGGAAAGATCCTCTGGGAGGTCACGCTCCGGGAGCTCGAGAATCCGGATCCCGTGCATGGGCTGAACAGCTGGGCGACGCCCAGTCCGGCGATCGTCCCGGGTCGCCTCTTCTGCGACTTCGGGGGCTGGGGTACCTGGTGCCTGGATCCGGCCGACGGGAAGACTCTCTGGGAGAAGAAGATCCCGCTCGATCACCAGGTGGGACCGGGTAGTTCGCTGGCGCTGAGCGGAAAGCATCTGGTCCTGGTGCGGGACGGCCGCGACTCGCAGGTCGTGATGGCGCTGGAGCAGGCGAGCGGCGAGCAGGTCTGGAAGACGGAGCGGCCGCCGGTGAAGACGGCGAGCCCGAACGCGAAGAAGTCGTTCTCGACGGCGCTGCCGATCGAGAGCGGCGGCAAGCGGCAGTTGGTCGCGGTGGGCCCGCATTGGGTGGCTTCGTACGAACCGGAGACGGGCCGCGAGCTCTGGCGCCTGCGCCATGGCGACGGGTACTCGATCGGCTGCGTGCCGGTCTTCGGGAACGGGTTGCTTATTCTCAGCACCGGTTGTCCTCGCCCCAGCATCCTCGCGATGAAGGTCGACGGGAGCGGCGAGCAGCCGTCGACGAGCCTCGCGTGGACGTCGCAGAAGAGCGTCCCGATGATCTCCTCGCCCGTGCTGCTCGGGACGGAGGTGTTCTGGAACTCGGACGACGGATTCCTCAGCTGCGCCGACGCCGGGACGGGCACGGTCCGCTGGAAGGCGCGGCACGGCGAGGGGACGATCGCGTCGCCGATCGTCGCGGCGGGCCGGGTCTACTTCTTCGGCAAGGAGGGGAAGACCGTCGTGGTGAAGCCGGGACCCGCGTTCGAGGCGCTTTCGGAGAACAAGCTCGAGGGGACGCTGATCGCGACCCCGGCCGTCGCCGGGAAGTCCCTGTTCATCCGCACGGACACGCATCTCTACAGGATCGAGAATCGGTAGCTCAACACATGAAGCGGCCGACGGGAAGCCCGCCCAGGGAGAACATCATCGGGATGTCGGCCATGCAGGAGATGGCGATTCCTCCGAGGCGCCAGAGCTGAGAGGACGCCGTTTCTCCCACCACGAAGTTTCGCCACGACACGTGCTTGGAGTCCATCAGGACCGCCATCACGGACCATTCGAACCAGCGGACGGGAACGTACACGGCGAGGTAGAGCAGGAATTGGTTGGGGATCGTCGTCGAGAGGGCATTCACCAGGAAGAAGATGACGACCAGGCCCAGCACGGCGCCCATCGCCAGCCGTCCGAAGCCGAGGAGGAATCCTTTCAGCCAGAGGCGCTCGCGGTGTCCGTGCAGTCGTGCGCCCAGCCCGCACCAGCCCATGTAGGCCAGCGCCTTGATCCCGGCGTAGACGAGGAACCCGAGCCCCTCCATTCTCATGCGGTCATGGGAGCTTCGGCCTGTTGGACCAGCCGGGCGTAGGCTTCGCGGCGCTCCTCGAACGGGATCGTGGTGTCGGCTTCGACGGGCTCGTTGAAGGTCACTTCCATCGGCAGGCGCTGGATGTACGTCTTGCCGCGCGGCATCGTCCGGTGGGCGCCCTGGATCTTCACCGGCACAACCGGCGCGCCGGTCTGGTAGGCGATTTTCGCGAAGCCGGGGGTGAAGCCGAGGAACGAGCCGTCCTGGGAACGGCGGCCTTCGGGGAAGATCGCGAGGTGGTAGCCGTCGCGGAGGCAGTCGGCGCCGCGCTCGAGGCTGTCGCTCGACTTGCCCTTGCGCTCGAAGGGGTAGGTGTTGAAGAAGAACTCGACGAGCCGGACGAGCGGCCGGGGCAGCGCGTAGATGGTGTCGCGCGCGGCGGCGGTGCGGACCTTGGTCACCTCGCTGATCGGCAGCGCCGCGAAGATGGCGGCGATGTCGATGTGGCTCGCGTGGTTGGCGACCAGGATGGACGGCTTGTCCAGGCGGGGCACGCCGTGGACCCGCATGCCGCAGCGGAGCTTCAGGAAGACCCGGAGGCCCAGGTGGGCCAGCTGCTGGAGGCCTTGTCTGATCGTTCTCATGATTATGGTAATGCAAGGACCGTGCCAGCCCCGGAACGCGCCGTAGAGGGGCCGATTGTGCAGGTTCCTGCACACTGTTAGGATTGGGGCCGTGCGAAAGCTGCTGTGGATGGCGTTGATCTCCGGGACGCTCCTGGTGCTGGCTCTGGGAGGATCAATGCTGCTGGACCTGCGCCGTCAGGGTCCGCCGTTCAGGATCGCGCATCGAGAGGTGCTCTCCGAGAACACCTGGCGGATCGGAGTTCTGGGCGACTCGCAGAAGGGGTTAGCCAATCTTCGCAACATCACCCGGGAAGTCTTCAAGCACGACCCCCACCTCATCCTCCATACGGGGGACTTGGTTGCCAACAATGACGACGGGCACTACTTCCTGGCCTTCGAGGCGTTGTTTCGTGGGGGAATGTTCGAGGATAGCTTACGGTGGCCCGTTGTGGCGCCCGGCAATCATGATCTCAAGGGAGACGAGGAGCGTTTTCGCCGGTGGTGCGGCACCTTGGAGAAGTCCTTCACGAGACAAGGCGTCGCCATCGTCGTCCTGAACAACGCGTTCGGGCGTCCTCCTCCTGATCCCAAGCACGTGGAGGAACGCATCGCCGCGGCAGGGCCTCATCAGGCTGTCATCCTGGCCATGCATCAGCCCCCCTTCGATCTGGAGGGCAAAGCGAAGCCCGAGTACGACGCTTTCCTGGCCTGGCTCGAGAAGAGCAAGGTCGCCTACCTGCTCTGCGGCCACGTCCACGGCTATATAAAGAAGACCGTCGGCGAGACGACGGTCATCATCAACGGGGTGGGCGGCGACTACGACAAGTGGCAGCTCGACCAGAAGGTCTATGCCACGATCTTGGAGGTCGACGGCAGCCGGATCACGGACCGCCGGATCGAGATCGAGCCCACCCACGAAATCTGGGAAAATATCGAGCACGCGGCGATTGGCCATGTGGCCGAAAGCTACCGCCAGAAGCCTGTTCTCTGCTGGGCGGGGACAATTCTCCTGATCGCTGCGGTGAGCTGGGGCTGGGTAAGGTTGCTTCGCCGTAACACAACTAATTGATAGCCAGTAAGTTATGATTGATAAGAATTATTGGGGGGCCATGAACCTTTTCGACCACTGGGCGGTTGAAGCGGTTAGATGCACCGAGACGAAATTCGGGCCCTCCTAAGAGACAATTGCCCAGGCAGTTCGCCTGATGAGACCGAAGTAGGCAATATCCAATCCGCGTTGTCCCTCCTGAAAAGCCTCCCCGAAATAGAGCCCTCCCCGGAAACCTGGAAAAAAATCGCATCGAAGCTACCCGCCCGCCGGCCCGTGCTGACAACATATTGGCTGCGGGCGACAGCGGCGGCCGCAATCATGGTCGCCGTGCTTTCGTTCGCCGCGGTCGTGGTGAGCGCGACGCGAACGCAGGCCTTGCCTGAAGTAGTTGGAGCGGGCAAGGCCATAAAGAGCTGGAACGAGCGATTTACCGCCGAGCAGTTCACCACCCTCCGGATCCCCGACGTCGGAACCCTCAAGCTGAACAAGAACGCCACCCTTCGCTTCGAAAACCCCCGCTCCGTGGTCCTCGAATCGGGCGACGTCTTCGCCGAGATCACCCCGTCGGGGAAGGGCTTCCGGATCCGCTCCGGCGAGTCGACCGTCCAGGTGAAGGGAACCAAGTTCGGCGTCACCGCGCCGTCGACCGTCTACGTCGTCGAAGGCGCGGTCGAGGTGACGACCCCCCGAGGTCACCTGAACCTCGGGCCGCGCCAGGCCGCGGTGGAAACGCGCCTCGTCGAGATCGGCGCGGAAGACCACTTGAGATGGCTGGCGCAGTACGAACGACCCGACGTTCGACTGAAGCTGGACCCGCGAGACCAGACGATCATCACCCCCGGCGCCCCCCTGAAGTGGAACCTGATCCTCGAAACCAGCGCCCTCGCCCCCCTGACCCTCGGCAAGCCCCGAGACGTCTCCCAGTACTTCACGCTCGTCGTCGAAGGCTCGTCCCGTCCGCTCGATGCGAGCCGCGTCCACGTGAAGGAAGCCCGGAGCGGAGCCAACGGCCTGGTCCGCCTCGACGTAACTCATCCATGTGTCCTGGAGTGCGCCGTCGACCCCGGCCTCTTCCCTGAGAAGGGGCGGGTGACCCTGCACGCGGTCTTCACCAGCGGCAATCCCGCGGCGGACACGCTCTGGGAAGGGACGATCCGATCCCAATCCGTCACCGTGGAGGTCCGCTAGCGTGAGCCCCCTCGCCGAACGGATGGCTCCGGTCACCGCGCGGCTGAGCCGCCTGCGGGGCGCCATCCGGACCCTCTTCGCCCTCGACGGCTTCTCGCGCCTCTTCCTCGCGATGGCCGCCTTCGTCGTCGTGACCTTCCTGCTCGACTGGTCGCTCATCCTCCCGGCCGGCGTCCGCCTCGTCCTGCTGGCGCTCGGCCTGGGCGGCTTCGGCGTCCTCGCGTTCAAGCGGATCTTCTACCCGCTGGGCGTGAGGATCACGGACGACGACCTCGCCCTCTTCGTGGAGCGCCATTTCCCCGAGCTGAACGACCGCCTGATCTCCGCGATCCAGCTGACCCGCGAGCCCCTCGACACGGGCCGCGAGGGCGCCACCAACTCGCCCGAGCTCGTGGCCGCGCTCGTCGCCGACGCCGAGCAGGCCACCGCGCAGATCGACTTCAAGCGCGTCATCGTGGGCAAGCACGTGGGCAAGATCGCCCTCTGGGCCGCCGCGGTGGTCCTCGCGCTGGGCGGGGCCGGCATCGCCCGCAGCGACTACGCCAGCATCTACCTGCACCGCGTCGTCGGCGGCTCGACCAAGTGGCCCCAGAGGACCCACCTCAAGGTCCTCGACTTCACCGACAACAAGAAGGTCTGGCCCCGCGGCGAGGACCTCACCATCGCGGTCCAGGTCGAGGACCACGAGCCCTCGAAGATCCTGCTGGAGTACCAGTTCGCGACGGGCGAGAAGGGCCGCGAGCGCATGAGCCCCCTGGCGGGGAAGCGCTACCAGTTCACCTTCACCCGTCTCACCGGGCCCTTCAAGTTCTTCGTCGAGGGCGGCGACGACATCACCGCCGAGCACAGCGTCGACATCGTCACGCCCCCCAGCATCGACTCCGTGAAGCTCTTCTACGAGTACCCGCCCTACATGCGGATGGCCAACACGCCGGCCGACCGGCCCGAGACCTCGGGCAACGTGGTCGCGCCGATCGGCACCAAGGTCCGCCTCGAGGCGCTCACCAACGAGGATCTGAAGTCCGCGGTCCTCGCGATCGGCTTCAAGGGCAAGGAAACCGTGAGCGACGTGCCGGTCGCCAAGACGGCCGAAGGCCATCCGCGCCTGCTGCAGGGCGTCTTCACGGTCTCGGAGACCCTGAGCGAGTACGCGCTGAACCTGACGGCCCTGAACGGCCTGGGCAACCGCGACCCGATCCGCTTCACCATCAAGGGCGTCGAGGACCGGCCCCCCGACATCGTGGTGAAGGACCCGCTCGGCGACGAGTTCGTGACCGACCTCTGCGAGCGGCCGCTGGAGATCGAGGTGAAGGACGACCACGGGATCGCCCGGATCGCCCTCGAGTACCGCATCCTCGCCCAGAACCCGGCGAAGACGAAGGACTGGACCGGGGTCGAATTCAACCGGGAGCAGAACTCGCGCGACTACGGCGAGCCGCTGATCAAGAGCGAGTACACGCTGAACATCGGTCAGATGGGCCTCTCGCCCGGCGACCACGTCGAGATCAAGTTCCGGGCCGAGGACTACAAGGACGTGGGCGGCCGCAACGTGCGGACGTCGAAGGTCTACAAGTTCTCGATCGTCAGCGTCGGCACCCTCGAGAAGGAGCTGCAGGACGCGATCGAGAAGATCAAGATCCTCCTCAAGAACCAGAAGCTGCGCCAGGAGGCCGCGTGGAGCCGCACGGGCCGCCTGATCACCAACTACGGCCGCCTCGACACCCTCACGGCGGAGCAGCAGAGCGAGGTCCGCCAGGCGGGCCTCGAGCAGAACGACATCACCTCGAAGCTCGACGGCGCCCGCAAGGACATCCGCCAGATCCAGCGCCGCGGCTTCTACAACAAGATCTACAACGAGGCCGCCGTGGCGAAGCTCCAGGGCGCCCTCGACGAGCTCGACCCGCTCGTGGGCGTCCAGGGCGAGGCCACGAAGGACGGGCTGTCGCGCGTGGCGGCGGCCAAGCTGGACGGCGCGGCGCGCCTCAAGAGCGGCGCCGATCGGACCAATTCCTTCCGGGAGGGCCAGGCCCTCCAGAGCTCCGTGGCGGCCGGCATCCAGCGGGCGCTCGACTTCCTCGACAAGTGGTCCAGCTACCAGGAAGTGATCCGCATCACGCGCGAGCTCAAGGAAGCGCAGGATCGGATCAACAAGGACCTCAAGAAATCCGGCGGCGGAAAGTAGGAGAAGCGGTATGCGGTCACTTCTTTCGGCGGCCCTCGCGCTCGCGCTCGGCTCCGTGATCCTGGCCCAGGATCAGGGGGACCGCAAGCCCATCAAGGACAGCCAGCTCAAGGTCGAGTCCGACCTGCAGAAGCTCGACGCGAAGATGCAGGAGCTCGTCGACCAGCTCCGCAAGAAGGACCAGGAGCACTACGCCAAGAAGCTCGAACAGGCCCGCGAGAAGCTGAAGACCGACCGCGTGAGCGTGAACGTCCGCGCGGTGGTCGAGCACATCGACGCGACCCAGATCGAGAAGGCGCTGGCCGCCGGCGAGGACGTCGCCAAGGCCCTCGAGGCGCTGCTCGCGCTCCTCGAGGACCGCTTCGATCCCGAGGCGACCAAGAAGGAGATGGAGGCCATCCAGCAGGCCCTCCAGAAGCTCGACGAGATCAAGCAGAAGGAAAATCAGATCAAGAAGGAGACCGAGCAGCTCAACAAGGAGCGCGAGAAGGAGTTCGAGCAGGCCCGCCAGGACCTCGCCGATCTGATCAAGAAGCAGCAGGAGCTGCGCGACAAGACCGAGTCGGGCAAGCCCCAGGACCTGATGCAGAAGATCGACGAGGCCATCAAGGAGATCGAGAAGCTCCAGGCCGACCAGAAGCAGGCCGAGAAGGATTTCGACGCCGCCAAGTCCAAGGAGCTCCGCGACGTGACCGAGATGGCGCGGAAGCTGAACGACCTCATCGAGCGCGAGGAGAAGGCCAAGAAGGCGCTCGAGAACCAGGGCGCGCAGCAGAAGGCCATCGACAAGGCGCTCGCCGAGCTGAACAAGGCCATCGAGGACCAGAAGCGGGCGGCCGAGAACACCAAGAAGGCGCAGGCCGCGCCCGACAAGGCCAACGCCAAGCAGCTCGAGAAGGAGCAGAAGGACCTGAACGACCGGACCTGGGCCCTCGGCAACGAGCTCTTCCACCAGGACTCGCTCTCCAAGGAGGCCCGCAAGGCCGTGCTGGAGCCGCTCCTCCAGGCGAACAACGCGCAGGACGCGGCCCGGCAGGAGCTCGAGGAGAGCGCGCTGGACCTCGCCCGCGGGGACCAGGAGCGCGCCGTCAAGGACCTCGAGAAGGCCCGCGACGCGCTCAAGAAGGTGAAGGAGGACGCGGAGCAGGCGCGGCCCGCCGAGACCGCGAAGCTCCAGAAGGAGCAGGAGCAGATCCAGAAGGAGTCGAAGGACCTCGCCGACGCCATGAAGGAGTCGGCGAAGAACAACGAGAGCCCCGCGAACGCCAAGGCGCTCGAGAACGCGGGCCAGAAGACCGACCAGGCCTCCCAGCAGGCGCAGCAGGCCCACCAGAACATGCAGAAGGGCCAGAACGAGCAGGCCGGGAAGGACCAGCAGCAGGCCCTGGACCGCATGAAGGACGCCCGCTCGGAGCTCGAGAAGCTCCAGAACGGCCTCGCCCAGAAGGAGCAGCCCAAGTTCGACGAGGCCGCCAAGAAGTCCGACGAGATGGGCAAGCGCGCCGAGGCCCTCGCGGACAAGCTCAACGACCTGGCCAAGACGCCCCAGTCCCAGAAGCAGGAGCCCGAGGCGCAGGAGAACGTCCAGGGCGCCGCCGCCGAGATGCGCGCCGCCGAGAACAACATGAAGCAGTCCTCGGGGGAGATGAAGAAGGCGCAGTCGAGCCAGGCCCAGCAGTCCCAGGGCCAGTCCCAGAAGAACATGCAGCAGGCCAAGGAGATGCTCCAGAAGGCCAAGGGCGAGATGGCGAAGAAGTCGGACCCCGACTTCAACAAACTCGCCGAGGAGCAGAAGAAGCTCGAGGAGGACCTGAAGAACAAGGTCTCCAAGTTCCTCGAGGAGAAGGCCAAGAAGGAGACCGACGAGAAGAAGAAGGACCAGCTCAACGAGGCCGCGAAGGACACCCAGCAGGCCCAGGGCAACATGAAGCAGGCCCAGCAGCAGATGCAGGAGCAGAAGCCGCAGTCGGGCCAGGCCTCCAAGAACCAGCAGGACGCCCAGAAGAAGATGGAGCAGGCGCAGAAAAAGATGGAGGAGCTCGCCAAGCGCCCGCTCACCGAGGAGGAGAAGAAGAAGGCCGAGCAGCTGGCCAAGAAGCAGGAGGAGGCGAAGGGCCTCACCGAGGAGCTCGAGAAGCAGCTGGAGCAGATGCAGAAGCAGCAGGCCCAGCGCAGCGCCAACCAGGCCAAGGGCAACATGCAGAAGGCCAAGAAGAACCTCCAGCAGGGCCAGCCCCAGGAAGCCGAGCCCGACGAGGAGGAGGCCCTCAAGGACCTCGAGGAGGCCGAGAAGGACCTGAAGGACCAGCTCGAGGAGCTCCGCCGCCAGGCCGAGGAAGAGAAGCTCGTGATGCTCCAGCAGGAGCTCAAGAAGATCATCGAAGCCCAGGAGAACGTGCTCAACAAGGCCACGCGGGACCTGGACGGCGTCCGGACCAAGAAGGGCGCCTTCAACCGCGAGGAAGTCATGCGCGTCATGTCGCTGGGCAAGGCGCAGGACGATCTCGGCAAGAGCCTCGAGGAGATCCGCCGGAAGCTCAAGGAGAACAACGTCGACGTGTTCATGTACGTGCTCGAGAGCGCCGGCGGCGACATGTCGGAGGCCGCGCTCAACCTGCGCGAGAAGGAGACCGGCCCGCGGACCCAGGACCTCCAGAACGACGCGCTGCACAAGATGAAGGAGCTGGTCGACGCCTTCGAGCTGAAGCGCCGCCAGAGCAAGCAGCAGGGCGGCGGCGGGGGCGGCGGGGGCGGCGGAGGCGGCAAGCCGCCGCTGGTCCCGGACCTCGTCCAGCTCAACATGATGAAGAAGCTGCAGGAGGACCTGCTGCGCAAGACGCAGGGCGTGCAGCGCGGCTACAAGTCCGACCGCGAGGACCTGGCGCCCCAGGAGAAGGCGCTGCTGCAGCGCCTCTCGGACGAGCAGGGCAAGCTGGGCAACCTGATGAAGACCTTCGTGTCGAAGTTCGAAGAGCAGAAGAAGGCGTACGACAAGCGGGGGCCGAAAGATGAGTAGCGTGCTGATGACCCTGGCGCTCCTGGGCGGTCTTGCTCTTCAGGACAAGCCCCCCGGCAACCCGAAAGAGGAAGCCGAGCTCAGCATCGAAGAGGCCATGAAGATGCTGAAGGAAGTCGGCAAGCTCATGGAGACGGCCGAAGAGCTCCTGAACGACGCCTCCCGCGGCAAGGCGCTGGAGACCGAGAAGGAGCTGATGGACAAGATCGACAAGCTCCTCAAGGAAGACTCCAAGGAGAACCCGGCGGAAGCCCAGAAGAAGGTCCTGGAGAAGATCCAGAAGCTGATGGGCAAGTCGGAGAAGTCGCAGGGCCAGAGCGCGGACAAGATGGGCGAAGTGATCCGCCGCGTGAAGGCCGCGCAGGGCCAGGGCCAGCCGCAGCAGGGCCAGCCCCAGCAGCAACAGCAGCAGAAGCCCCAGTCCCAGAAGCCGGACCAGCCCTCCAACCCGGCCGAGAAGCCCTACGACCCGAACCGCAACGGCGAACCCATCAACAAGTTCCGCTCCAAGGGCGACCGCAGCGGCCGCTGGGGCGACCTCCCCGCGCGGCTCCGGGAAGCGATGCTCAGCGGCAAGCGCAGCAGCGACGACTTCCCCGCGGAGTATCAGCAGCTCCTCAAGGAGTACATGAAGAAGCTGGCCGACGAGAAGGAGTAGTCTCGATGTGGACGTGCCTGGCGGCCCTGGTGCTGGCGGCGGGCCTCGCGCAGGAGAAACCCGCGCCCAAGGCGGACGACGACGAGCTCAGCCCCGAAAAGGCCATCCAGCTGCTCAAGGAGGTTCAGGGCCTCATGACGAGGTCCGAAGACCTCCTCAACGACTCCTCCCGCGGCAAGTCGCTCGAGACGGAGGACGCCATCCTCAAGCGCATCAACGAGCTCCTCAAGGACGACCCCGCGGCTACCCAGAAGAAGACCCTCGAGAAGATCGCCAAGCTCATGGAGAAGTCCGAGGGCTCGCAGAAGGACGCCGTCGAGCGGATGGCGGAAATCCTCCGAAAAGCCAAGAGCTGAGGGGGCGGCAGCTGACCGAATCACGGTCAGCAGCCCCGGTCGGGGCCGCCCCAGCAGCCGAAGCCCGGCCAGCCTCAGTCGGCGCCGCAGCCCGGCAGTCCCGCGCCCAAGCCCTACGATCCCAACCGCAACGGGGACCCGATCAACAAGTTCCGCGGCCAGGGCGATCGGACCGGCAACTGGGGCAACCTGCCCGCGCGCCTGCGCGAGGCGATGCTCTCCGGCAAGCGCCAGGTCGACGACTTCCCGGCGGAATACCAGCAGGTGCTCAAGGAGTACATGAAGCGCCTGGCCGAGAAGGATTGAACGGACTGGCCAGAGAGCCCTCGAAGTCCACAGAGGCGTTCCTCTCCGAGGGTTCGGTGGGCTCCGCGGCCAATAAGTTCCATATCTCGAGCATGGCAACACTCCCTGGCGAATCCGCCGCGCTTCGGTAGAATGGCGCCATGGGTCTCGTCGTCCTTCTCTTCCTGGTCGTGAAGTTCGCGATCTACGCCGGGTTCTTCTTCCTGATCTCGAAGCTGCTCGACATCGGGACGCCGATGGACTCGCTGCGCGCCGCGCTCCACCGCACCTGGCTGGGCGCGGCCGCGACGATCGCGGCGTTGGTCGTCTTCATGTTCCTGCGCTTCGGCAACGTCGCGGTCGAAACGAACCAGCAGGTCCAGACGGTCGTGATCTGGTTGCTGCGCGCGGCGGTCTGGATCTTCGTCACCGCGCAGGTCTACCGGGTGACGCGCTGGCGGAAATGGAAGCTGGCGGTGGTCGTGCTGGCGGGTCTGGCGCTCAACGCGGCGATCGACTTCGGCCTCTACCGGCTCCAGGGCAGCTCGCACGGCTTCATGCCGTCCTTCGGCCACTGGGAATTCCGCCTCTGCTAGTCGCCGGAAGCAAGAAGCACGAAGGACGAAGTAAGATTTACACCCCATGACACCCCTCCCCTCCGGGGGCCGTTTGCTTCTTGATTCTCCTTGATTCCCTCCCCCCGGGGCAGGGGAACGCCTGCTTCTTACTTCGTGCTTCTTGCTTCCGGGCGGGCTACTTTTTCACGCGCGGCCGCAGCTGGCGCAGGATCAGCTCGATCTCGTGGCGCAGCGCCTTGGCGTTGGGCTGGCGGTCGGCGGGCTTGACCGACATCATCTTCTGGACGAGCAGCTCGACGGGACGCGACAGCGCCGGGCGCCAGAGGCGCGGGGAGGGGCGGGGCGAATTGAGGTGCTTCTTCACCACCGAGTCGGGCGAGCGGCCGCTGAAGGGGCGGCGGCCGGTCAGCATCGTGTAGAGCGTCACGCCCAGCGAATAGATGTCGGTGCGCCCGTCGGCGGGCAGGCCGGAGATCTGCTCGGGCGACGCGAAGAACGGCGTGCCCAGCACGGTGCCGTCCTCGAGGGGCACTTCGCGGTGCCCGATTTCGCGGGCGAGGCCGAAGTCGGTGATCTTGATGCGGCCGTCCTTCGCGATCAGGATGTTGCCGGGCTTGATGTCGCGGTGGACCACGCCGGCCGCGTGCGAGTGCTCGAGGGCCTTGGCGACGACGCGCGTGATGTCCAGCGCGCGCAGGACGGGCAGCGGCGACCTCTTTCGGATGAGCTCCTCGAGGTCCTCGCCGTCGACGTATTCGTTGACGATGTAGGGGCGGCCGTGCTCCTCGTCGACGTCGTGGATGCGGACGATGTTCTCGTGGTCCAGGCGGGCCGCGGCGATCGCCTCGCGCTCGAAGCGCGCCATCTCCTCAGGGTCGCTGCTGAGGTCGTTGTGGAGGATCTTGATCGCCACCTGGCGGCGGAGAAAGAGGTGCTCTGCCAGCCAGACGGTGCCCATGCCCCCCCGGCCGATGTACTTCAGGATCGTGCACTTCCCGAACGTCTGCCCGACCCGGGAATGCCTGTTGGTATCCATCGACATCATCTGCCCGGCCGCGGTCGCCGGCGGCGAGGCGGACGAATTATAGCAGCCGAGAGGGGCGACGCAAGGGAGAACCTCCGGCCGGGGGTTCTATTTATTTGCGCTGACGCCTTCCACGAGCAGGAAGTTCGCAATGTCGGTCTCGGACAGCTCGCGGCTGCGGCGGGCGTAGTCGACGATGGTGTCGGCGTGGACGGCCGGGACCGGCGTTCCCGCGAAGGACGTGATCCGGCCGTCGCGCAGCTTCACCGTCGCGCTCTTCTCCGTCGCCATGAGGGTCCGGTAGGCCGAGGTGACCTTGGCGGCCGAGGAGAGCTTGAGGCCGACGCGCGAGGTCGCCGCCTTCACGGCGGGCGACGTCTCGGCCTGGTGGCGGTCGAGCAGGTGCTTGATGACGGGGGCGTAGTTGCGCTCGGCGACGAGGCGCAGGTCGCCGTCGGAGAGCAGTCCTTCGAGCGCCGCGGGGCCCACGGGATCCGGCGCGGCCACGACGGGGGCCGGCGCGTGGGCGGGCTCGTCGATCCTGCCGCCCGTGCGGCCGGACGACACGAAGAAGATGCTCAGGGCGGTGGCGAGGACGACGATGACCCAGCCGGCGAACGCGAAGGAGAAGAACGGCGAGCGGGCCGGCTTGACGGCCGCGGGCGCCGGGGCGAGCGAGACCCGCGCAGGCGGGGGCGGCATCGGGACCGGGTTCGCCTTCCGCGGGTACGTGTTCTTGATGAACAGGTCGAGCGCGACGGCGATCTCCTCGGCCGACTGGTAGCGGCGCTCGGGCTTCTTCTCGAGGGCCTTGAGGATGAGGTCGGCGAGGTAGTCCGGGATCTCGGGGCGGTGGAAGCGAGGGTCGCGGGGCCGCTCGTGGATCTGCTTGTAGAGCACGGCCATGTGGCTTTCGCCCACGAAGGGGCGTACGCCGCAGACCATGAGGTAGAGGCAGACGCCCAGCGAGTAGACGTCGCTGCGGGCGTCGGCGCGGCGGCCCTCGGCCTGCTCGGGCGCGAGGTACCAGGGCGTGCCCATGACGGCGCCCGCCACCGTGAGGGTCGTCTTGTCCTCGGCGTCGAAGGCGAGGCCGAAGTCGACGATCTTCACGTCCTTCGTGGTGGCGATCAGGATGTTGGCGGGCTTGATGTCGCGGTGGATGATGCCTTCGCCGTGGACGGCCTTGAGGCCGCGGGCGACCTCGAAGGCGATACGGGCGGCCTCGCGGCACTCCAGCTTGCCCTGGTCGTCGAGGTGTTCCTGCAGGTTCACCCCGTCGACGAAGGCCATGAGGATGTAATGGAAGCCGTTCTCCTCGCCGACGTCGTAGATCTCGACCAGGTTGGGGTCCTCCAGGCGGGCGGCGGACTCGGCCTCGCGGCGGAAGCGCTGGAGGAGTTCGTCGTTGCGGGTGAGGTCGGGGGGGAGGATCTTGATCGCGACGGCCTTGTCGTAGTCGGCGTGCTGGGCGAGGTAGACGTCGCCCATGCCGCCGCGGCCGAGGCGCTTGAGGATGCGGGCCTTGCCGATGCTGCGGCCGATCATCTTGTCCTGGGTGGAGCAGGACGTGCGGGTGATGGAGCGGTTGTTGGCGACGGGAGTGGAGGAGCCGCTGACGGCGCCGGGCGGCGTGGCGGCGGCGGTCGCGGAGCCGGGCTTGGAAGGTGCGGTGTCCGACATCCCCTCTCTCTCCTAGATGGACAATTTATAACATACATTTTATGGAAGTGGAATCGAAATCGGAAAAATAGTCGACGGGGGGATTAACAAAATTGACGGTCTATTTTGTTAACGGCTACTGAGAGGACTTCTTGCGGGCGGCGATCTCGGAGCGCACGCGGTCCAGGTAGTCCCGGATCTGGAGGATGACGTCGCGGGTCTGCGACATCGACAGCTTGTCGCCGTCCACCTCGATCCAGGCGCCCGAGCGGTCCCAGGTGAGCGGGGCGACCTTCTGGCGGACGTCGGCCACGAGGCGCTCGGGGGCGCCGTAGACCTCCAGGAGGTCCTTCACGGGGATCGAGTTCCGGACCATCAGGACCGTGTTCCGAGCGTACTGGCTGTTGCGCTGATCGCGCAGGTACTGGAGGAGCAGCAGCTGGCCCCTCGCCAGGAGGAGCAGGCGCTCCGTCTTGGCCAGCTCGCGCTGGGCGACGCTGGTCTCCACCAGCTTGAACTTATCGTCGCCGCCCTGGTAGGTCCCCGTCATCTCGCGCGACTTGATGTCTGCCTTCAGGGACAGATGCTTGTCCTCGAGTTCCCGGACTTCCTTGTCCTTGTAGACGATCTTCTCGTCGAGGAGCGTGTTCTGCCGCTTCACTTCCTCGGAGTAGCGCTGGTTGAAGTAGCGGATCTTGTCGTTCAGGCCGCGGGACTTCCAGTCCTCGATGAAGACCGCGATCGCGTAGTCGTGCTCGTCGCGGGTGGCCAGGCGGGGGCGCCGCTCGGCCTCCGGCAGCGCGTAGTTGATGACCGTTACGATCTCCTGGCGGACGGTCTCGTCCTCGTAGAAATAGAGGAAGAACTCCTTGCGGACGTTCGGGTCATAGAGCCGGAAGTCGGCGGGCTGGCGGAGCAGGTGCTCGGGCGGATCGGGCTGGTACTCCTCCTCCTGCACGCGGCTCGACCACGTGTCCTCGGGGAAGCAGCCCGCCAGGGGGACGAGCGCCAACGCGAAAACGAAACCCCACCAGTTCTTCATAGGTTCCTCTACTAAGAGGACGGCCTAGGCGCCGAAAAACTTGCGGTGGAGCGCCTGAACCGCCTTGGCGCAGTCGGCGTCCTCCACCACGAACGCGACGTTAATCTTAGAGGCGCCCTGGGAGATCATCAAGACATTTACCTGGCCTTCCTTCAGCGCCTGGAACACGTCGCCCGCGATGCCGGGCGTGTTCCGGATCCCGTCGCCCACCACGCAGATGATGCACTTGTCCTTCTCGATCGACACCTCGGCGAACTTCCGGAGGTCCTCGACGGCGGCCTCCAGGTTGCGGCTCGAATCGAGAGTAACCGACACGGACACCTCGCTGGTCGCGATCATGTCGATCGAGATCTTGTGCCGGCCGAAGACCTCGAAGATGCGCGCCAGGAAGCCGTGGCCCTGGAGCATCCGGGGCGACGAGATCGTGATGATCAGGTTCTTCAGGTTGTGGGCGATCGACTTGATGGCCGGGCCGCCCGGCTTCGCCTTGGAGACGATGATGGTGCCGGGGTGGTCGGGCTTGAACGTGTTGAGGCAGCGCACCGTGATGCCCTTTCGGACGGCCGGGCCGATGGTCGCCGGGTGCAGCACCTTGCCGCCGTAGTAGGCGAGCTCGCTGGCCTCCTCGAACGTGAGGGCCTCGAGGGGCTTCGCGGTCGGCGCCAGGCGAGGATCGGCCGTCATGATGCCGTCGACGTCGCTCCAGATCTCGATCTCGTCGGCGTCGATGGCGGCGCCGAAGATCGTGGCCGAGTAGTCGGACCCGTTCCGGCCCAGCGTCGTGATGCTGCCGTTCTTCGTCTTGCCGATGTAGCCGGTGACGATGGGCAGCTTCGCCATCTTGAGGACGTTCTTCTTGATCTCCGCGTCGGCCTCGGGGAGCGGCTGCGCGCCGCCGAAGTCGTCGCTGGTGAGCAGGCCCAGGTCGAACGCGTCATGCTGCTCGGACGGGATGCCGAGCTTCGTGAAGTACGCCGCGATGATCCGCGTGGAGAGCCGCTCGCCGAAGGAGACGACGTAGTCGAGCGAGCGGGGGCTGAGCTCCTTGACCAGCGAGATGCCCTTGAGGAGCACCTCGAGCTCGTCCAGCTGGTTCTTCAGGAGGTCCTGATCCAGCCCCATCTCCTTCAGGCACTCGTGATGGCGCTTCCGGATGGGGTCGATGGAGGGCGCGGCGCCCTTCACGGCCTCTTCGCCCAGCTTGAAGAGCTCGTCGGTGACGCCGCGGAAGGCGCTGGCGATGACGAGCGGCTTCCGCGGAAGCCGGCCCTTCACGATCTCGAAGACCTGGCGGATTTTCTCCGCGTTGGCGACCGAGCTGCCGCCGAATTTCATGACGATCATAGGCGGGACATTAGACCCAAACGGGAATCCCGAATCAAGGCTCAGGAAGGCGCTAGCGGGGCTTGGAAAGGGGCGGGAGGACCACCGAGGGCGGCAGCTTCGTGTTGACCGCCACCCGGTCGAACGCCTGGATCTCGGAGAGCAGCACCCCCCAGCCCTTCCGGGCCGCGCAGGACACCCGGACGTAGCGTCCGGGGAGCGGCTTCTCGAAGAGGATCCGGTAGCCATAGGCCAAGCGGCCCCCTGCGGGCAACGACGCGTACCTGGGCGAGTCCTTCAGCTCCCAGTCCGCATGGTCGGCCGGTGGGTCGAAGACCTGGTTGTGGACGGCCTGGCCGGCCCGGGTGAACGTCTTGCCGTCGCTCGAGACCTCGACCGTGATCGCGTCCGGGAAGGCGAGACGGAAGCCCGGCTCCTGTCCGGCATGAACCCGCACGGCGGCCAGGGTCTCCTCGCGGCCGAGGTCGATCACGGCGACCGGCGATACGTCCTGCTGGAAGATCACGTTCGTCGGCATCCACTTGACCGAAACGTACTCCTCGGGCGGGGCGATGATGCCGTCGGTAAGATCGCCGCCGGCATCGGGGTTCTTGTCGCTCTGCTTCCCCTCGAGCGTGTAGGGCTTGCCCTTCGCCAAGTTCGTGCCCCAGGCGTAGGTGGCGCGGACGGGCGTCGCGCCCGGGCCGACGTCCTTGCCGTCCGAGTAGCCGGCCTTCGCCCCCTGGGCCAGGGTCATCCGCACCCACTTCATCGTCGGGTCCCGGTACCCTGCGACGTTGATCGAGTACTCGTGCTCCGGCGACGTGACGATCTCGGTGTGCTGCCGCTCGACGTCGCTCCCCTCGCGGTGCTCGATCCAGGCGTACGTCACCTCGATCGGCGTGAACCCGGTCTTTCGGGGACGATGGTGGACCGTCATGAGGGCCGTCTGGATCCCCGGCGCCCGCCACTTCTCCGTCGGACTCGGGGACTCGAACTCGTAGCGCAGGAAGACTTCCTTCTGCTCCGGCGGTGCCTGGCCCGACGACGCCAGCACCATCAGGTCGTAGGGAAGGGCGGCGTCGGCCTTCTTGAAGTCCTCCGTGTAGGTCTTCCCGTCCCAGGAGTGGAGCAGGCTGGTCCGGTCCGTGGACGCCTTGACCGTGACGTTGCCGCCGTAAACGGCGTCGACGATCGGGGTCGGCGTGGCGAACTTCCAGGTCACGGACCCCGGGCCTTTGGCCGACGGGCGCAACGTCGACACGTTGAAATACGGCTTGTCGTTCAGTTCGACGGAGCTCTCCTCGTATGCCGACTTCCGGTGGTTCCCCTGGACCAGGGAAGGCTGGAACTGCAGCGTCTCCACCTGGGCGCCCAGGCGGACCTGAACCCGGTTCGCGCCCCGGACGAGCTTCGGCAACGAGGGGCGGTTGATCTGCGTGATCGTCTCGGCCGTGAAGGCGTCGAGCGTCGAGCCGGTGTCCTTGAGCTCGACCTTCACGAAATACTGCGTGGCGCCGGCCACGTCGGGGTCGCCCTCGAGCTTCGACCAGGTCATGCCGGCGTCGCGGGACGTCGACACGCTCGTGCCGCTGCCCTTCAGGGTGAGCTTGGCGGAGCTGACGACGTTCGCGGCGTCGACCTTGAAGGTCACGCTGCCCGGGCCCCGCACGCCCTGGGGCGTCCACGTCACTCCGGACTCGGCGTAGAGGCTCGGGTGTTTGGAGAGGTCGGGCGAGTAGACCCAGACCCCGTTGGCGCGATGGCCGCCCTGGTCCGGGTCCTTGCCCCGCAGGGGCCGGTAGTAACGCGGGTCGGCCTTGCCCGCGTCGAGGTTGCTGAAGTGGCGCGTGTACGACTCGCCGGGGCGGAGCGTGATCGCATAGCTCCGGCCCCAGCGGGTGGCGAGGTGGTCCTCGATGACGTCGTTGGGGGCGAGGAAGGAATCCATGCCGTTGGCGAGCGAGCGGTTGAACTCGACGGGATGGTCGCACGCGGAGCGCCAGCCCTGGTGGTCCTGGAGACCCTTCACGGGATTGGTGCCGCATTCGGACGCGAAGTTCTCGAGGTAGAAGCGCGGGTTCTTCTCGATCTCGCGCGTGCCGGCCACCTCGCCTTTATCGTTGAAGCAGTAGAAGCTCATCGAGTTGTCGAACATGTGCCAGGTCTTGCCGCCGTCCCAGGAGCACTCGCAGACCGTGTGGTCGCCCAGCTGCACGTAGTGGGCCTTCCAGCCCAGGCGCAGCCAGAGGGAGTTGTCGATCCCCGAGATGATGCCGCACATCGTGTACCCGTAGCTCGTGAACATCAGGATCGGGTCGAGCACCTCGTGCCCATCCTCGGTGGGGTAGGAGGTCTGCTTCCGCAGCCGCTGCGACCAGCGCCAGGCCGCGATGGCCTTCTCCTGGGGGCTGGCGTACTGCGAGGTAATCGAACGGAGATAGGCGTCGAGGTCCGTGAAGTCCGGCGCGCTGTCGCTGAGCAGCGTGATGTTGTAGTCGGTCGCCGCTTCCACGCGGGCCTGCGGCGGCGCCGGCGGCGGCTCCTGCGGCGGCGCGGACGACAGGGCCAGGGGCAGCGCCACGGCGGTCACGGCCGCGGCCGCGATGGCCGACAGCTTGATCTTGAACCACAGCAGCCCCTTGGCCACGCCCTGCGCGACGGCCCCGGCCCCTCCGCCCGCCGCGGCGAGGCTCGAGAGCTTGAGCGCCCCCGCGAGGGCCGGCGGCACGGACGCGTGGGCTTCCCTGGCGAGCAGCGCCAGCAGCGCCGCGCTGGTCACGGCGACGCCGCCACGGGAGAGCAGGCCCCGGAGCCGGTTCAGCCCCTCCATGGCGCGCCACCCCAGCGTTCCTTGCGGGCAGCCCGCGACGCGCGCGGCCTCCGCCTGACTCCTGCCCTCGAGGTAGCGGAGCACGATCGCCTCTCGCAGCAGCGCGGGCAGCGACGACAGCGCGGCGTCGAGGTCCTCGCGCCAGACGGACTCCTTCGCTCGGGTCATGCCGGAGGCCTCCCGTTCGTGGGCGGCGCGGCGTCGGCTCGACCGGAGGAGCTTCAGGGACGTCCGCCGCGCGACTTCGTAGAGCCAGCCGGGCAGCGCGCCCCGCACGGCCTCGGGCTGGCGGGCCAGCGCGAGGAACACGCCCTGGGTCGCGTCCTCGGCGGCATGGGAATCCCGGAGGATGCGGGTGCAGGTCGCGTAGACCATCGCGCCGTGACGGGCGACGATCTCGTCGAATGCGCCCTCGGAGCGGCGCGCCCGGAACGTCTCCAGGAGCTGCGCGTCCCCGACCGGGGCGGAAGAAGTCACGTTTGCCTTCATCCTTAGGTAAGTACCCGGCGGGGCGGCCCGTATTGGCGGAAAATCAGTCGGATTCTTCCTCGTCGGCGGCCACCGCTTCGTGGAAGAGCCGCTTGAGCAGGACCGTCGCGTAGCTGCCTTTGGGGAGCTCGAACGAGAGGGTCATCTTGCGGCGCCCGCGGTTGAGCTCGTCGTCGCCGCTCGACGCCTCGAGGCCGCCGGGGGCGATGATGGCGTCGCGGACGCCCTTGCCGAAGAAGGTCTTCGCCAGCTTCTTGAGGCGGAAGTGGCGCTGCTCGACCTTGTCCTCCAGGAGCAGCGCGGCCGTGATCTCGGCGAGCTCGCCCTCGAAGCGCTGCGACGGGGTGATCAGCGGAATGGCCAGCTCGGCCAGGCGGTCGTGCTCGGCCGGCGCGAGCGCGCGGTAGAAGACGTGCTTGCCCGCGGCGTACTCCACCTCGTAGGTCTCGGGGAGCTTGCGGACAATCGCCGCCAGCGTGCGGTTCCAGAGCCAGCTCTGGTAGGCGGATACATAGAGGATCCGCAGGTTCTGCTCGAGGAGCTCGAAGGCGAAGCCGAACGCGCCGGGGTGACCGGCGAGGTAGGAGGCGACGTTCCGGGCGGGAAGCGGCGGGAGCTCCTTGGAGAGGCCCGACCAGTCGCCCCAGCGGTCCCGGATCAGCGTCTTGAGATCGCGGTCCTTCTTCCGGTCCTCGCCCGAGGGGGACGCGAGGGCCAGCTTCAGGGCCTTCTCATTCTCGCCGCGCACGAGCGCGCGCCCGATGAACTCGCCGTCGGTGCCGCGCAGCGACCCGAAGCGCTGATCGTCGAAATAGTTCGGGACGCCGAACTTCTTCAGCGGCCCGAGGTCGGGGAGCTCGCTCAGGTCGCGCACCGTGATGCGGAAGCGGTTGGCCTGGAAGCTCGCACGGCTGATCGGGTCGTTCGAGCGTCCGAGGAACTCCGCCCGGAAGGCCGAGCCATCGAAGTTCTTACGGGGGCCGCCGCGGATGGAGATCACCTGGTCGGTGCGGGCGTGGCGGTCCTTGAGCCCGCCGAAGGAGATCTGAGAGCGCGAGAGGTTCCAGTTCGAGGCCAGGTTGCCCAGCGCCTCCAGGGTTCCGATGTCCCACTTCTCGAGGCGGTAGAGCGAGAAGGCGCCCGTCGCGGAGAGGTCGAAGCGGTCCATCTCGGAGACGACGAAGTCCTCGGGCTTCTGCTTGATTTTCATTCGACGTGGAGCGGGTTCAGTTTAGCCGTAGCCGAGCTCGTCGAGTTGGTTGTCGTCCAGGCCGAAATAGTGGCCGAGCTCGTGGAGGACGGTCTCCTGGATGCACTTCACCATGGCGGCGCGCGACTTGTGGTCGCGCTCGATCGCGCGCTTGAAGATGGTGATCCGGTCGGGTTGCTGGAAGCTGTCGTCGACGCGGCGCTCGGTCCTGGGGACGCCCTCGTAGAGCCCGTAGAGCGACGTCTCGTGGCCCTTGGGCTCCTGCGAGCGCGACTGGCGGCGGTTGGGCGATTCGGCCACCCGGATCACGACGTTTTCAATGCGCTCCCGGAAGGCCTCCGGGAGCGACTTTACGGCCTCCTCGACGATCCGCTCGAACTCTCGCCGGGTCATTCCGTTGCGGTCCCCTCATCGCTATGATACGGTAGGCTTCCGGCGACCCAAGAGGAATCGTTCATGAAAAAGTTCCGCGGCGTGGACCTTTACGACATCGATCCGCTCCTGAGCGACGAGGAGCGAATGGTCCGCCAGACCGTCCGCGAATTCGTCGACGCCGAACTGCTGCCGGTGATCCGCGAGGCCTGGGAGGAGGGCAAGCTCCCGAAATCGCTGGTCCCGAAGATCGCCGAGATGGGCCTGCTGGGCGCGACCATCCAGGGCTACGGCTGCGCGGGGATGAACAGCGTCGCCTACGGCCTCTGCATGCAGGAGCTGGAGCGCGGCGACTCGGGCGTCCGCAGCTTCGCCTCCGTCCAGAGCGGCCTCGTCATGTATCCGATCCACGCCTTCGGCAGCGAGGCCCAGAAGGACAAGTTCCTTCCGAAGCTCCAGAAAGCGGAGCTGATCGGCTGCTTCGGCCTGACGGAGCCCGACTTCGGATCGAACCCAAGCGGGATGAAGACCCGCGCGGTGAAGAAGGGCGACCGCTGGATCCTCAACGGCAACAAGATGTGGATCACCAACTCGCCCTTCGCCCACGTGGCCGTGGTCTGGGCCAAGGTCGACGACGTCGTGCACGGCTTCCTCGTCGAGCGGGGCATGAAGGGCTTCGAGACGCCCGAGATCAAGGGCAAGCTCTCGCTCCGCGCGAGCGACACGGGCGAGATCGTCCTGCGCGACTGCGAGGTGCCCGAGGAGAACCGGCTTCCCAAGACCCAGGGGATGAAGAGCGCGCTTTCCTGCCTCAACCAGGCGCGCTACGGCATCGCCTGGGGCGCCGTGGGGGCCGCCATGGGCTGTTACGAGGAGGCGCTCGACTACGCCAAGCAGCGCGTCCAGTTCACCAAGCCGATCGCCGGGTACCAGCTCGTCCAGAACAAGCTCGTTGAGATGGTCACCGAGATCACCAAGGCCCAGCTGCTCTGCCTTCAGCTCGGGCGCCTGAAGGACCAGGGCAAGTTGACCTTCATCCAGGTCTCCCTCGCGAAGCGGAACAACGTCTATCAGGCCCTCGAGATCGCCCGGACGGCACGGGACATTCTCGGCGCCAACGGGATCCTGAATGAATACTCGTCGATGCGCCACATGTGCAACCTGGAGTCCGTCTATACCTATGAGGGGACGCACGATATCCACGGGCTGATCATTGGAGAGCACATTACGGGCCTTGCCGCGTATTACTAAACGTGAAGGTTCTCACCCTATTGGTCCCGGTCCTTCTCGCCTGCGGCCGCCAGGATGACGGCAAGGGCCAGGCTCCGCCCGCGGCTCCCGACGCGAAGTGGAAGGCCGATTTCACCCTGACCCTCGTCGAGCGCGACGGGAAGTGGACCTTCATCGTCGAGGGCACCACGAACATCCCGCCGGAGGCGAAGCTCCGGGCGCGCGTCTACGCGCTGGAAACCTTCCAGGACTTCAAGGAAGGGGAGCGCGAGGACGACGAGCCCCTGGTCTGGGAGGACGACGGCGGCCAGCCCAGCTACAAGGGCTTCAACCCCGTCGGCGGCAAGTTCCGCGAGGAAGTCTACACGTTCGTCCGCAAGCCCTACTCGATCCGCTACCGGGGGAAGATCCTCTACGTGCCGCGCGACCAGACGGACGCGGTGACCCTGAAGCTGGGGGATGATGACTTCTTCCGCAAGGCCGATCTCCGCGTGGGGACCGACAAGGACTACGAGAAGGAGCTCCTGGACCGCGTCCAGGAGACCGGCGAGCACCTCATCGCCATGGAGAAGCTCTACGGCGAGCTCGCGGACCAGTACAAGGAGGTCCGCACGACCGGCAAGAAGGACGACTGGAAGAAGTGGAAGGAACCCTGGGCGGAGAAGATCGCGGCCTACACCAAGAAGAACGAGGAGCGCTACAGCCTCTGGGCGGTCTGGATGGAGCGCCAGGCCAAGATGCGCATCGGCGGCATGTGCGAGCTGATGCGCCGCATCGCCACCGCGGTGGACGAGCAGCTCTTCGAGGGCGCCAAGAACGACGAACGGATCCAGGAGATGCTCAAGGGCTTCCACGACTACTACGAGGAGGCCATCGAAGTCATCGGGATCAGCGCGCCGCTCGATCCGCGGACCGTCGGGCCCCTGCTGGCGGCCTATGAGAAGGCGCTGGCGCCGCTGCGCGCATGGATCGCGAAGCCCGAGGGGGATTACATCCCGCTGCTCCGGGGTGCCCGGCGCGACGGCCTGGGCGCGCTGCTGGAGCTCGTCAACCTCCTGCAGAACCGCAAGCGCGGCTACCTGTACCTGAACGACGTCACCGTCCGATTTACGAAGCTTCTTGAGCTCTTCGACCCGAAGCCGGCTCCGGAGGTCCTGAAGAAGGGCCTGGAGGAGCACGACGCGGCGCTCGCGGAGTTCAAGAAGTTCGCCGGCATCAAATAGCCCTCCCGATCGGCGACGGAGGGCTTGCCCTCCGAAGCGAATCCCCAAATCTGCGGAGGAGGGTTGCACTTTAAGCTGAACGACGCTCTAATCTGAGGACTTTTATGATCATCGTGCTCAAGACGGGCCACAGCAGCGACGAGCTCGTGGCCATCGAGGAAAGCGTGAAGCGCGCCGGGGCGAGCCCGGTGCTCATCGAAGGCAAGGAACGCTCCGTGGTGGCCGTCATCGGCGCCGCGAAGCTCGAGACGGCCCTGTTCGAGCAGCTCCCTGGCGTCGCGCAGGTCATGCGCGTCAGCAAGCCCTACAAGCTCGCCAGCCGCGAGGTGAAGCACGACGACACCATCGTCCGGATCGGGGACGTGGCGATCGGCGGCGACCAGGTCGTCATCATGGCCGGGCCCTGCTCGGTCGAGAACCGGAAGATGCTCCTGGAGTCGGCCCAGCGCCTCTCCGCGATGGGCGTGACGATCCTGCGGGGCGGTGCCTACAAGCCGCGCACCTCGCCCTACGCGTTCCAGGGCATGGGCGAGGACGGGCTCAAGCTCCTCGAGGAGGCGCGCGAGCTCACCGGGATGAAGATCGTCACCGAGGTCATGGCGCCCGACAAGGTCGAGATCGTCGCCAAGTATGCCGACATCCTCCAGATCGGCGCGCGCAACATGCAGAACTTCGACCTCCTCAAGGAGTGCGCCGAAATCCACAAGCCCGTGCTCCTGAAGCGCGGGCTCTCCGCGACCATCGAGGAATGGCTGCAGTCGGCCGAGTACATCCTGTCCACCGGGAAGAACCGCGACGTGATCCTCTGCGAGCGCGGCATCCGCACCTTCGAGACCTCGACGCGGAACACGATGGACCTGAACGCGATCCCGGTCCTCCACGAGCGGACTCACCTGCCCGTCATCGTCGATCCGAGCCACGGCACGGGCGTCCGCTCCTACGTCGCGCCCCTGGCGATGGCGGCCATCGCGGCCGGGGCGGATGGGGTGATGCTCGAATGCCATCCGGAGCCCGAGAAGGC
>Ga0310810_10000559_pt1 | contig 37487 bp, 36 predicted proteins | sample NCmetagenome_FD_207641 | JGI IMG/M metagenome (GOLD analysis project Ga0310810, IMG submission 207641) | Soil microbial communities from experimental microcosm in Duke University, North Carolina, United States - NC | ecosystem: Engineered > Artificial ecosystem > Soil microcosm > Unclassified ...
CTCTCGGCATGGGTCCGGATCGCGAGCCAGTTGCGAGGCCATCGCCCTGTGGAGAGCCTCCGTTGCGTTTTCACTTCCTTCGTTGATCGCGCCGCCTCGAGGGCAGCGCCGTCGTCCCCATCGATGCCCGCGCGGCGGGCTCGAGAACTCAAAGGGTTCTCTGTGTCTCTGTGCCTCGGTGTGTCGTCGGCTGGATTTGGGAGTTGGGAGTTGGTGATTGGGAGTTGACTAGGATCGGTCGAGATCGTTCCACCACTCGACCGTCTGGCCCTGTGGCTTCCTGAAGACGAACACCCCGATGATTCCGGCCGCGAACCCGGCGATGTGCGCCCAGAACGCAACCCCTCCGGCCGGCTCGCCCTGCGTGGCCGTGGCGATCGAGCCGATGCCGCTCACGAACTGCATCACGAACCAGACGCCCAGGAAGAAGATTGCCGGCACTTCGATGATCTGAATGAAGATGAACAGCGGCAACAACGTGACGATGCGCGAGTGCGGGTAGAGGACGAAGTAGGCGCCCATCACGCCGGCGACCGCGCCGCTCGCGCCGACCATCGGGACGATCGAGTCGGGCGCGGTGAACGTCTGTCCGAGGGCCGCCGCGACGCCGCACAGCAGATAGAACGCCAGGAAGCGTCCGTGTCCCATGCGGTCCTCGACGTTGTCCCCGAAGATCCAGAGATAGAGCATGTTGCCCGCCACGTGCAGGAAGCCGCCGTGCAGGAACATCGACGTGAACACAGTGATCCACGAGAAGTACGCCGGGACCAGGCCGAACGTGAGCACGAACTGGTTGACCGCGCGCCCGAGTGAGAACTGATACAGAAAGATCAACACGTTGAGCGTGACGAGGGAGATCGTCACGTACGGCGTCGTGCGCGTAGGGATGACGTCGCGGAGGGGGATCACAACTCTCGGCTCTGCTCTCTAGGCTTTGGGCTCTGGGCTTTGGTTCCGCGTCAGGGCTGCGAGTACATTACCAGTTGGCACCGCCCGACGAACATCGAACTGTCCTAGAGCCGAAAGCCGAGAGCCCAGCCACATGAAGTGCACCAACTGCCAGACCGAAATCGCCGACAACGCGTTGATCTGCTATCGCTGCGGCAAGGCGACGAGCGAGCCGCGCATCCAGCCGCCGACTACCGGATCGCTCTTCGAGCATCGGCGCCGGTCGCGCCTGCCGATCGTGATCGTCGCCATCCTCATCATCCTTGCGCTGGTGGCCGCGTGGTATTTCCTGATCGGACCGGCTCGCGTGGGCTACCTGAGGTTCGATACGCCGGCTGTTGCGGCTTCTATAATTGAAGGAGGAACTCGTCCTGAGCAGGTGGACATGTGGATGATGCTCTGATCTTCGACTGGAATCGCGACGCTCCTCCGCCGCGGCCTGGCCAGATCCTGCTGCTCGACGAGACGCTGCGCGACGGGCTGCAGTCGCCGTCGGTGCGCGCACCGACCATCGAGCAGAAACTTCGCATTCTCCACCTGCTCGACCGTATCGGGATCGACACCGCCGATATCGGACTGCCGGGTGCGGGTCCTCACGTCGCTCGTGACGTTCAGCGGCTGGCGAACGAAATCCTCGAATGCCGCCTGCGCGTGCAGGCCAACTGCGCCGCGCGTACGGTTCTTTCCGACATTCAACCGATCGCCGACATCGTGCAGAAGACCGGCCTGCCGATCGAGTGCTGCTGCTTCATCGGCTCGAGCCCGATCCGCATCTACGCGGAAGACTGGTCGGTGGACTACCTGCAACGGTGCACTGAGGAGGCGATCACCTTCGGCGTTCGCCACGGGCTGAAGGTGATGTACGTCACAGAGGACACGACCCGATCGGATCCGGAAACATTGCGGCGTCTGTTTCAGACGGCGATCGATTCCGGTGCCTCGCGTCTCTGCATTGCCGATACCGTCGGACACGCCACGCCGAACGGTGCGAGGGCCGTCGTCAGCTTCGTCAAGCGTCTGGTCGAGGACAGCGGTGCGGACATCGGGATCGACTGGCACGGGCATCGCGATCGCGACATGGGGACGATCAACAGCATCGCGGCGCTTGAAGCAGGCGCGACCCGCGTGCATGGCACGATGCTCGGTCTGGGTGAGCGCGTGGGCAACACGCCGATGGATCTGCTGATGGTGAACCTGGTGCTCATGGGATGGATCGATCGCGACCTGACGCACCTCAACGATCTGGTGCATACGGTCTCCGAGGCAACCGGTGAGCCGATTCCCGACAACTACCCGGTGTTCGGACGTGACGCTTTTCGCACGGCGACCGGTGTCCACGCGGCGGCCGTGGTCAAGGCGTTCCGTAAGGGCGATGCAGAGCTCGCCGACAGGGTCTACTCCGGCGTTCCGGCGCGCATGGTCGGCAGGAGCCAGCACATCGAGATCGGGCCGATGTCCGGGAAGTCCAATGTGGTCTTCTGGCTCGAACAGCACGGCGTGCCCGTTGATGACGAGCTCGTCGATCGCATCTTCCACCGTGCCAAGTCGTCGTCCACTGTGCTGACCGAGGCGGAGGTCCTTCTCGAGATCTCCGGAAGTCGAAGGTTGGAAGGCCAGAGCACGAAAGTCAGTTAGCCGTGAGCGGCGTGTGGTACGGCGTTGCGGCCTATTCCCTCTGGGGCCTCCTGACACTCTACTGGCGGTTGTTCCCGCACGTTCCAGCGATCCAGATCCTCGCCCATCGCTTCGTCTGGTCGTTCATCGTGCTGGCCGCGATCATTGCGGCATCGTGGCAACAGAGGCGCACAGCACTGCAGGCGATCAACGCGCGCGTCGTGGTGCTGTATGCGATCGCCGCCGTCCTGATCGGCGCGAACTGGTTTCTCTACGTCTACTCCGTCAACAACGGCTTCGTGGTCGAAAGCAGCCTTGGCTACTTCATGACGCCGCTCGTCAACGTGCTGATGGGTGTCGTCGTGTTTCGTGAGCGGCTGCGGTCGATGCAGTGGCTTGCGGTCGCGTTCGCGTTTTCGGGCGTGTTGTGGCTCACGCTGGCATATGGGACGCTTCCGTGGATCGGGCTGGCGCTGGCCGCGAGCTTCGGCAGCTACGGCCTGGTCAAGAAGAAGGCGACGCTGCCGTCGCTCGAAGGCCTGGCTCTCGAGACCGCCGTTCTCGTGCTGCCGGCGCTGGTCTACCTGGCCGCGATCGATCGCAGCGGCTCTGGAGCATTTCTGCATTCCGGCGTCGCGACCGACGGCCTGCTTGCTGCCGGCGGCGTTGTGACCATCGTGCCGCTGCTGCTGTTCGCGACGGCGGTTCGAAAAATCCCATTGTCGGTGATTGGCATCCTGCAGTACATCGCGCCCACAATCCAGTTCCTCCTGGGTGTGTTCGCGTTTCACGAGCCGTTCACCGGCAGGCAACTGACAGGCTTCGGCTTGGTCTGGCTGGGGCTCGTCGTGTTCACGCTCGACAGCGTTCGCCTTCGATCGTCGCCACCCATGGCCGTCGTCAATGGGGGAGTGCGGTGACCGCTGCCGTCACCGTGCGTCAGGCGTTGCCAACCGATGCCACAACCGTCCAGGAGATGCTCGAAGAAGCGGCGCGCTGGGTAAACGCCCTTGGCGTCGTCATGTGGGACGAGGGCGAGTTGGTTCCTGGCCGCGTGGATCGCGAGATCGCGGCGGGACAGTTCTTCATCGCCGAGATCGCCGGCGACGCCGCGGGTGTCGTCCGCTTTCAGCTCGAGGATCGGCTGTTCTGGCCGGATCTCGAAGGCGATGACTCAGCCTTCATCCATCGCCTCGTTGTGCGGCGGCGATACAAGGGACATGGTGTTTCGACCGCGTTGATGCAGTGGGCAGTGTCGCGAGCGAGGTCGATTGGCAAGAGCTATTTGCGGCTCGATACTGATGCCTCGCGACCGAAGCTGCGCCAGCTGTACGAAGGATTCGGATTTCAGTTCCACAGCTTTCGACAGGTCGGGGCGTACTACGTGGCCCGCTACAAGTACCCGCTGACCGATCGGCAGACACCATGACTCGCGATGATCTTCTGCAGTTCATGCGCTCCGAGAAGTACGCCGTCCAGACGTCCGTGTCCGCTGCTGGTTCTCCTCAGGCGGCCGTCGTCGGGATCGCGGTGACGGATGCGTTCGAGATCGTGTTCGACACGGTCGCCTCGTCGCGCAAAGCGCCCAACCTTCGCTCGAATCCGTCGATCGCATTCGTCATTGGTGGTACACGCGACGGCGACGAACGCACCGTCCAATACGAGGGCATCGCGGACGAACCCGCCGGCGCCGAACTGGATCGCCTGCTTGCCGTGTACTACGGAAGGTTTCCCGAAGGACCCGAGCGTCGCGCATGGCCGGGGCTCATCTACGTTCGCGTCAAACCGACGTGGATTCGATACAGCAATTTCGGCGCGAACCCTCCCGAAATCGTCGAGTTCGGGCCGAGCACCTGGGCCCGCTGACGTCAACGCACGATCATGACGACGGCCGCCATCGCACAGACAATTCCGATCCACTGGCGCCGGCTCAATCGTTCATGGAGCACGACTCGCGCGAGCAGCACGGTACTGGCGGGGTAAAGTGACGCGAGCGTGACGACGACGCTCAGCGGACCCGACCGCGTGGCGATCATGTAGAGCAGGTTCGCGATCATATCGAGGCTGCCGCCGACGACCACGATCCCGAGCGTACCTCCCCACAAACGCAACGACTGAGACGCGAGCAACGCCATCACGGCGAAGAGACCCACGGAGACCGCGCGCGCGGTGACGAGTGGCCACAGTCCGGCATCTGCACTCGTGCGCGCCAGCGCCACGAAGAAGAATCCGATCGCGATGCCGGAGAGAAGCGCCAGAGTAAACGCGGACGTGCCCGAACCGGATCGCTCCTCGTGCAGCACCGGCTCCGGATGATCCGACTGCGAGACCAGCGCGATGGCAATGATGGCGAGCACGATGCCGGCCACGGCCACAAGGCTGGGCCGCTCTCCGAGTCCCACGGCGACGAGCACAGGGATGACGACGGCGCAGACGGCCGTCGTCGGCGCAACAACCGCCATCACACCGATGGCGAGCGCGCGATAGAGCAGCGCGACACCAGTGCCACCGGTCAGGCCGGCGATGGCTCCCCAGACGAAGTCCATCGTGCTCGGCGATGATGTGGGCAGCAGCGGGAACGCGATCAGCAAGAGCAGCAGTCCCGCCAACTGGGACACGACGACTATGGCGAGCGTGTTGGCGCGTTTGGACGTGAGGCCACCGAGGAAGTCGGCGGCGCCGTAGCACGCCGCCGATGCGAGCGCGAGAAGGACGAACACTAGCGAGGCGCGCCTCGGACCGCCTCGCTAGTCTTCACAGCGTCTTTTGGCCCCGCTGCGCGGGGCGAGCCGTCTCGACCAGGGAACACTCGACTCATTTGTCAGCACGGAGCGGGTCAAGCCGGCTAGCCCGAACTTGCACGAAGAGCCGCGAGGACTCGTTCCGGCGTAAAGGGAACCTGCCTGAGTCGTACTCCCGTCGCGTCGAAGACGGCGTTTCCAATCGCCGGAGCGACGACGGTGATCGACGTTTCGCCGGAACCGCACGCGTCTACGTCGGTCTGGTTGAGCAGCACGATCTCCATCGCCGGTATCGCGAGTCCGAGCGTCAGCGAGTGGTACGAACGCCAGTCGATCGACGTGATCTTCCGGTCGTCCCAGGTGACTTCCTCGCCGAGGGCGCGACTCATGCCCTGCAGCGCGCCCCCTTCGATCTGGTTGCGCATGCCGTCGGGATTCGAGATCGGGCCGCAGTCCTGTGCGACAACGAGTCGCGTGACCTGGATCCGTCCCGTGTCCTGATCGACGCTGACCTCGGCCACCATGGCGACGAAGCCGTTGTCCCCTTCATAGCAGACGCACGCGACGCCTCGTCCGGTGACCGTGCCCGTCCGGGAGCGAGTCGGCCGCGGCGACGGCCGCTGTTCCCACTTGGCGGCCTTCGCGGCCGCGCGGATCGCGGCGCTCAAGCGCGCGTGATTGAGGTGCTTCAGTCTGTACTCGACCGGGTCGGCCTTCACGTGCGCCGCGACTTCGTCCATGAAGCACTCGTGCGCGAAGGTGTTCTGCAGCCGTTCGGGCGCACGCAGCGGTCCGGTGAAGAAGGGCGACATGACGCGGTGCGAGAGCACGCGCTCACTGCGAATGACGCCCGCACCGTTGGCTGAATCGCGAACGCGACCGGCGATATACGACGGCGCCGTGTTCAGGTTGTTGTTCAGCGGTGTGTCCGGTGCCGGGGCAGGGGTGCGTGGTGCGAACGGTGCGGGTTTCGAACCAGCGAGGAATCCGGTGACGACGTTGCCAGGTGTGTTGTAACCGGGACGGCCGCCGCGCGCCGCCGACCAGGCCTCGTAGTCCCACACGCTGATGTTGCCGCTCGCATCGAGCGCAACGCGCTGGTCGATCGCGAAGGCATTGCCGTAGTTCTCCCACGCCATCTCGTCCTTGCGCGACAGCTGCACGCGCACGGGTCGGCCGACTGCCTGCGACAACAGCGCTGCGTCGAAGCTGACTGTGTCGGCGCCGTTGATGCCGTAGCAGCCGGCGCCGCGCACGTAGACGACTCGAATGTTCTCCTGCTTGAGCCCGAGCAGTATCGCCGACGTATTGCGTGTTGGAAATGCCGATTGCGTAGCGGACCAGATCGTCGCCTTGTCACCCTGCACGTCAGCGACGGCGCAGGAACTCCCCATCGACGCGTGCATCTGATAGGGATGGTTGTAGGTGGCCCTCACGACGTTGGGCGCCGCTTTCAGCTTCGCGTCGACATCGCCCGAGTCGACGAGTAACGTGTCGCGCGCCGGCTGCTTTCTCAGCTCAGAATACAAGTCGGCATGCGGCGACAGCGAAGGACCTGGCGTCCACGCAACCTTGAGGCGCTCGGCGCCTTGCATCGCCTGCCACGGTTTCTGCGCCACGACGCCGACGAAGTTGCCTTTGACAACGACCTTGACGATCCCGGGAAGCTCGCGAATCGAGCTTTCGTCGACACTGCTCACGGTTGCGCCTACTTCGGGTGGCCGCACAACACGGCCGTGCAGCATGTTCGGCACCTTGACGTTATGGACGAACTCGAAGCGGCCCGTCACCATGTCACGCATGTCGACGCGTGGAACAGCAGTGCCGAGCACGGTCCATTCGGACGGATGGCGGCGCTTCGCGGCCTGATCGAGCGGCAGATTGAAGCGTTGCCCGCCGATGAGATCGCCGTACGCCAAGTTGCGCGAGGGCGTCGCCTTCACCTCGACACGGCCATTGCGCGCGACGAGATCGGAAACCGGTGCGTTGAGCCTGGCGGCCGCCATTCGAATCAGCGCTTCGCGGGCGGTGGCCCCGGCCAGCGCAAGATTCTCGTGATTGAAGTTGGTCGGATGCGACTGCTGTCCCGAGGTGGTGCCCTGGTCCGGCGTGATCGACGTGTCGCACTGGACGAGACGCACGCGATCGAAGGGCACACCGACTTCTTCGGCGACCAGTTGCATCTGCGCCGTGTAGAGCCCCTGGCCGAAGTCGCACTTGCCGGTGTACGCGGTGACGATGCCGTCGCGGCCGATGGCGATCCAGGAATCGAGCTGTGGATTGCCGGTGCCGTTGAAGCCTTGCGCGAACACGTGGCTCAGGCCGTCCATCATGCCGGCGGAAGAGAATGCGACGACGAGCGCGCCGGAGCCCTTGAGAAACGAGCGGCGCGTAACGCCGGCGCGGTTCAATGCCTGTCTGGCGTCGGGAGAGAGGTGCGGTGTCATGCGGTCCTCCCACCGGCATAGCGACGAATGGCTTTGAGCATGCGCACGTTGGCGAAGCAGCGGCACAGGACACCGGAGAGCGCCTGCTGGATCTGTTCGTCGGTTGCGCGCGGATTGCGATCGAGAACGGTCTTCGCTGTCAGGATGACGCCGCTCAGGCAGAACCCGCATTGGGCTGCCTGCTCGTCGATGAATGCCTGCTGCAGCGGGTGTGGCTTGTCGGCGGTCCCGAGTCCTTCGAGTGTCGTGATCTCGTTCGAGCCGACGGCGCTCACCGGCGTCACGCACGACCTGGTGGCCTGGCCGTTGACGATCACCGTGCACGCTCCGCACTGGCCGAGGCCGCAGCCGAATTTCGGGCCTCGAAGCTCGAGATCATCGCAGAGGACGTAGAGCAGCGGGGTGGCTGGGTCGACGTCCACCTGCTGCGAGCGTCCGTTTACTTTCAACGTCAGGATGCTCATGGCGGAAGAATACATCCGGGGCCCGGATTCGGGACTCGGGATTCGGGCCCTACTTGCTCGTAAGGCGCTTCTCGATCTCGGGGATCGCGGCAGTGACGACGTCACCGACGACCTGGAGGCTTTTCGCGTTGACGTGCTCGAGGTCGTCCTGTGGCGTGTGCCACGTCGGGTTCTCGAGGTCGATGATGTCAGCCGCGGCAACGCCGGCGCGCAGGAACGGGATGTGGTCGTCCTCGATCACGGTCAGCTGGTTGGAGAACGTGCGCGTATGGCCGAGGCGTGCGGCCGTGGCCCAGATGATGTCAACGAGCCACGGCGTAGAGTTGGAGTCACGCTTGATGAGCAAATCGCTGTCGCCAATCATGTCGAGCAGGACCAGCGCTTTGAGGCTCTTGAGCGAGCCGTCCTTCTGCGCGGCCTGCACGTAGTGCCGGCTGCCGTATGTGTTGTCGGTACCGCGCCACTCCGGCATGCGGGCCTCTTCGCCGTCGAGGAAGAGCAGCTCGATCGTGAGCTCGTTCGGACGCGCCTTCAGCACGCGTCCCAGTTCGAGCAGCGCCGCGGTTGAGGAGGCACCGTCGTTCGCGCCGAGGAACTTGAACTCGCGAAAGAGCTTCGTGTCGAAGTGGCTGGCGAGCACCAATCGGTCGGGTCGCTTGCCGGGAATGGTGGCAATGACGTTGGACATCGACACTTCGCCAAGCGGCGTCATCCCGATGAACGGCTGCTCCTTCGACTCGATGCCGGCAGCCTTCAACTGCTCGACGATGTACTTGCGGGTTTCGACAATGGCGGGCGTTCCAGAAGGACGCGGCCCGAAGCCGACCTGCTTCTGCAAATGCGCCCACGCTTTCGAGCCGTCAAACCCGACTTTAGGTGCGACTTGAGCTTCGGCCATCGGTGCGACCGCGCTTTCGTTCGTCGGTGCGATTGCACCTGCCGTGTCGGTGCATCCGAACGCTACCGTGCAGAACGCGCAGACAAGAAGTGCAGCTCGCAACCGATTAGCCTCGTTTGCTGAGCGGTATGTAATCGCGTCGTGCGGGTCCGATATATACCTGCCGCGGGCGTGCGATCTTCTGCTCGGGATCGAGCAGCATCTCCTCCCACTGCGCGATCCAGCCTGAGGTGCGCGGAATCGCGAAGAGCACCGGGAACATCGTGACCGGGAAGCCCATCGCCTGATAAATAAGACCCGAGTAGAAGTCCACGTTGGGATACAGGCGGCGCGTGACGAAGTACTCGTCCTCGAGCGCGATCCGTTCGAGCTCGAGGGCGATATCGAGCAGCGGGTTCTTGCCCGTGACGTCGAACACCTCGTCGGCCGTCTTCTTGATGATCTTGGCGCGCGGGTCGTACGACTTATAGACGCGATGCCCGAATCCCATCAGCCGGCCTTCGCCGGCCTTGACGCGCTTGATGAAGCCGGGAACGTTCTGCACCGTGCCGATCTCGGCCAGCATGCGGAGGACTGCTTCGTTGGCGCCGCCATGCAGCGGTCCGTAGAGCGCCGCCGCTGCGCCCGCCATCGCTGAGTACGGATCGACATGCGAGCTGCCGATGCCGCGCATGGCGTTCGTGCTGCAGTTCTGTTCGTGGTCGGCGTGCAGGATGAACAGCACGTCGAGCGCGCGCTCGAGCACCGGGCTGACCTGATACTTCAGCTCCGTCATCCGGAACAGCATGTTCAGGAAGTTACCGGTGAAGCTGAGATCGTTGTCAGGGTAGTTGTACGGACGGCCGATGCTGTGGCGATAGGCGTAGGCGGCGATCGTCGGGACCTTCGCCACGAGGCGGTGGATCTGCTTCTTGCGTGACTCCTCGTCGAAGATCTTCTTCGCATCCGCGTAGAACGTCGAGAAGGCCCCCACGGTGCTGAGGAACACGCTCATCGGATGGGCGTCGTACTGGAACCCTTCCATGAGCTTCTTGATGTTCTCGTGCAGCATCGTATGCAGCGTGATCTGCTTGGACCACTCCTTGAGCTGCGCGTCGGTCGGCAGCTGTCCGAAGATGATGAGATACGCCGTCTCGAGATACGTGGACTGTTCGGCAAGCTGCTCGATCGGATAGCCGCGGTATTCGAGGATGCCCTTGTCACCGTCGATGTAGGTGATGCGGCTGCGGCACGATGCGGTGTTCATGAACGCCGGGTCGTAGGTGCCGAGCCCCTGATCGTCCTTTCCGACTTTGATCTGGCGAAGGTCGGTGGCGCGAATGGCGCCGTCCGTGATGGGAATCTCGTACAGCTTACCCGTGCGATTGTCAGTAATAGTGAGCGTGTCGGCCATATGAGCGCAGTATCAGTCGGGGTCGGCGTCAGTCTCGGTGTCGGTTTCCGGAACGGGTTCGCTGGCGACCCGGTAGCGTCCTTCCGCCCACCGCGCCAGGTCCTCGTTCCGGCACCGCTCGCTGCAGAACGGCCGCCAGCGTTCGTCTACGGGACGGGTATGGCACAGGACGCACAACGGAGCCTCGCCCATCCGATGAATCATAACTCCCAAGTCCTGCGCCGCCCAACTCAGTCAACTCCCAATACCCAACTCCCGACCCCCAAACAATTCTGTTGGGCAACTGGTCGGGAGTGTGGGGGGTGGAGGATTTGGTCGTTGGGAGTTGACAAGGAGCAGCTAATTGCTGCCCGCCAGGTGATGGCGCACATCGAGCGCCGACACCATGAAGATCACGTCTTCGGCGATGTTCGTCGCATGATCGCCAATCCGCTCGAGATGCCGCGAGACCAGGATCAAGTCGAGCGACGGCTCAACCGTGCTCTGGTTCTGGAGCATGTGCGTGAGCAAATCGCGGAAGACTTGTGTCTTCAGGCTGTCGAGCCGGTCGTCTTCGTTGAGGACCCTGGTGGCCAGTTCGGTGTCGCGTTTGACGTAGGCGTCCAGCGCGTCGCGCAGCATGGCCTGGGCAATGTCGCCCATTTGCGGGATGTCGATCAGCTGCTTGACCGGTGGGTGACTGATGTAGCGCATGCTGGCCTCGGCGATATTCACCGCCAGGTCGCCGACGCGCTCGAGATCGGTGTTGATCTTCACGGCCGCGACGATGGCGCGTAGGTCGGTGGCCATCGGCTGGTGCAGCGCCAGCAGCCGGAAACAACGGTTGTCGACCTCGATATGCAGCTGATTGATCGGCTCGTCACCAGACAGGACCTTCTGGATGTTGGTCGCGTCGCGCTGCACCAGCCCGTGAAGGGCGGCGCGCACGCGCTCCTCGGCCAGGCCGCCCATTTCGAGCAGCCGACCCTGGAGCGCCTCGAGCTCCTCGCGGAAGTGGGGGACCTGGCGATCCACTAGCCGAACCTCCCGGTCACATAGTCCTCAGTGAGTTTCTCGGCTGGAGCGGTGAAGATCTTCTCGGTCCGGTCGTATTCGACCAGTCGTCCCAGCCAGAAGAACGCCGTGTGATCGGACACGCGTGCGGCCTGCTGCATGTTGTGCGTGACGATCACGATCGTGTACGCCTTCTTCAAATCGTACACGAGTTCTTCGATGCGCTGCGTCGCAATTGGATCGAGCGCCGAGGCTGGTTCGTCCATCAGGAGGATGTCGGGACGCACGGCCAGCGCTCGAGCAATACACAACCGCTGCTGCTGTCCGCCCGACAGCGCGAGCGCCGACTCGTGCAGCCGATCCTTGACCTCGTCCCAGAGCGCGGCCTGTCTGAGGCTCTCCTCGATTCGCGCCGCGAGCTCCGCCTTGTTGCCGGCCATGCCGTTGATGCGCAGGCCGTACGCGATGTTTTCGAAGATCGATTTCGGGAACGGGTTCGACTTCTGGAACACCATACCGACCCGGCGCCGCAGGTGTACGACGTCCATGCCCGACTTGTAGATGTCCACGTTGTCGATCCGGATGTGGCCCTCGACACGCGTGCCCGGGATGATGTCGTTCATCCGGTTCAGCGTGCGGAGGAACGTGCTCTTGCCGCAGCCCGACGGCCCGATGAAGGCGGTCACCACGTTCGGCTTGATGCGAATCGAGATGTCCTGCAGCGCACGCTTGTCGCCGTAGTAGAAGTTCATCGAGTCGACGTCGATCTTGCTCGGGACGTCCGGCCCCTCTGCCGTGGTCTTTCGTGTCGTCGCCAGCTCGCCCAGAGAGGAGAGTGGCTTGGATGCGGTGCTCACAAGATGCCTCGCTTCTGGTAGCGATCCCTGAGCCAGATCGCGGCGGCGTTCATCGACAGGAGCAGCGCGACGAGGACGAGGATGCCGGCCGCCGCATTGGCGTGAAACTCAACCTGCGGCCGTGAGACCCAGTTGAAAATTTGAATCGGGAGCACCGTGAACGGCGACCAGATCGAGTCGGGCGCGAACGTGACGAACGTGACCGCGCCGATGGTGATGAGGGGCGCGGTTTCGCCGATGGCGCGCGACAGCGCCAGAATCAGTCCGGTCAGAATGCCGGGTGCCGCAACCGGCAGCACCTGATGCCAGATGGTTTGCCACTTCGTCGCGCCAAGTGCGTACGAGCCTTCGCGCAGCGTCTTCGGGACCGCCCGGAGCGCCTCCCGCGTCGAGAGGATGACGACGGGCAGCACGAGCAGCGCCAGCGTTGACGCGCCCGCCAGCACGCTGCGTCCCATGCCCATCATGCGGACGAACAATCCGAGGCCGAGCAGCCCATAGATGATCGACGGGACCGCAGCCAGATTCGTGATGTTCAGCTCGATCAGGCGTGCAGCGAGGCTTCGGCCCCCGTACTCCTCGAGGTAGATCGCGGCGGCCACGCCGATGGGGACCGCGATCAGCGCCGTGACGACGATCACGAAGATGCTGCCGGTGAGGGCGTGCCAGATGCCGGCCTGCGATGCGCGTCGCGATGAAAAGCTGGTGATGAAATTCCAGGAGATCGTGCCCGCGCCGTCTGCGACGATGTCCCAGATCAGCGTCGCCAGAGAGGCGAGTGCGATCACGAGCACGAGCAACGCCAGCACCTGAAACGCCACGTCAGCGCCGCGGCGGAGTGCAATCGCCCGCGCCCCGGCTCGGGATTCGGGATTCGGGGTTCGGGATTCGGGGCTCGGGACTCGAGGTCCGAAGTCCGACGCGCCTGAGTGGCTGATCTGGGCGCTCACGCGTACTCCTCGCGGAAGCGCTCGCGCAGCCATGCGCTGACGAGATTCAGCCCGAAGGTCCCAATGAAGAGGAGCATGCCGACCGCGAAGATCGTGCGGTACTCGAGCGTACCCTGCGGTGTGTCGCCCAGGCTGACCTGCACGATATACGCGGTCATCGTCTCGACCGGTTTCGTCGGATCGAGCGTCAGTCGCGGCTGCTGCCCGGCAGCAATCGCGACGATCATCGTCTCGCCAATCGCGCGCGAGATCGCGAGGATGAACGCCGCAGTGATGCCGGAGAATGCTGCAGGCACGACGACGCGAAGGCTCGTCTGCATCTTGGTGGCGCCCAGCGCATAGGAGCCTTCCCGCAACCCGCGCGGCACGCCGCGCATCGCGTCCTCGGAGAGCGACGAGACCAGGGGCAGAATCATGAGGCCCATGACGAGGCCCGGCCCAAGCGCGTTGAAGCCAGACAGGTCGGGCAGGAACTCCTGCAGCAACGGCGTGACGAACAGGAGAGCAAAGTAGCCGTAGACGACCGTCGGGATTCCCGCAAGGAGCTCGAGGACTGGTTTCACGATGCGGCGGAGCTGCGGGCCTGCGTACTCGCTCAGATACACGGCGCTCAGAAGTCCCATGGGCAGCGCGACCAGCATCGCGATGAGCGAGACGAGCAGCGTGCCTGTGACGAGCGGCAGGACACCAAAGCGCGGATTTGCGAACAGCGGTGTCCACTCGGTGCCGAACAGGAACTCGCCGATTGGCACTTCTTCGAGGAAGCCGGCCGTCTCCACCGTCAGGACGGCGATGATGCCGATCGTCGTGCCGATCGAGAGCAACGCACAGGCAAACAGTCCCCACTCGATGAGGAACTCAGCTCGCCTCAACCCGCGACGCGGCTGACTCTGAGGTCCTCGAAGCGTCATTGCTCCCGCGTCAACAACTGCTCGAGGGTGAGGCCGACCTGCGATCCGCCCGCACCGAACGCCGTGCCGACCTTACGTTCGGCAAAGTGCTTCCTGGCGAGGTCGTAGATTTGCGGTGTCAGCTCGACGTAGCCGACTTCGCGAATCAATGCGGACGCGCTGAAGTAGGCATCGACGAATTTCTGGATTTCCGGTCGCTCCGCCGCCTTCTTCGCGACGTAGATGAAGAGCGGGCGCGACAGCGGCTGATAGGTGCCATTGCGAACCGTGTCGGCCGCTGGACTGACCGGCCCATTCCCATTCTCCGCCTTGCCATCATCGACAGGCACCAGCTTCAACTTGCCCTGATTCTGCTCGACGTACGCGAAGGGCAGGAACCCGAGCGCCAGTTCGTCGCTGCTGACACCCTGGACGAGCACGTTGTCGTCCTCGCTTGATGTGAAGTCACCGCGGCTCGCCCCCTCTTTGCCGACGACGGCCTCGGTGAAGTAGTCGTAGGTGCCGGAGTCGACGCCCGCGCCGAAGAGTCGGACGTCGCGATTCGGCCATGACGAGCGCACCTGGTTCCACTTGAGAACCTTGCCCTGGGCATCGGGCGACCACAGCGTCTTGAGTTCGGCGACGGTCACCGATGTTGCCCACGTGTTCTTCGGATTGACGACCACCGCGAGGCCGTCATACGCGATGGGCAGCTCGATGTATTCGATGCCCGCCTTCGCGCAGGTCTCGATCTCGGCCGGCCGAATCGGTCGCGACGCGTCGCTGATGTCGGTCTCGCCTCGACAGAACTTCTGGAACCCACCGCCCGTTCCGGAGATACCGACGGTCACGCGGATGCCAGGGTTCGCCTTCTGGAACTCCTCGGCGACGGCCTCACTGATGGGAAATACCGTGCTCGAACCATCGAGCTGAATGAGGGTCGGAGCTGCGTTGGATGCCGCCGGGGTCTCGCTGTTGCCGCCCCCGCAGGCTGCGACCGCGGTTGCCGACACGATTGCGAGTGCGCACAGACGCATCTGAAGCCTAAGCATGAAGTTCACGCTATCGAACGTGAATTTCACACCGGTTTCTATGGTGTTAAATCCGTGTTACGGCTTCGGCAATCAGGCGTGGGCGGCGCGCTTTTGTGCTTTTGCGCCAGCGCGACGAGTGCTGATGGCTCGCGGTTTCCCCTCGGCTTTGGCGACCACGGGCGCGATCGGGCGCCGCTCAGGTGGTATCGACGTCGCTTCGAGGCGGACCGGCTTTCCCAGGATTCGCTCGAAAGGCTGGAGATGGCGATTGGTTGCCCAGACCTCGAGCTCGGCGTCTCCGGTCGTATTGACTTGCAGCAGCGCATCGACACCGCGGTCGCGAAGGTCGAGGCTGGCGATGTTTTGCGTGTGACTCCGGTCGAGGCTTTCGGCGACGCGCAGGATGGACGCGAGTGTGCGAACGGTCTTACGCAGCGGTGAAGGGAGCTTCGAGTACTCCTCGTGCGATCGCTTCGGCGTCCCGCGCCGGTGGTAGCGGGCGACCAGGGCGACGACCTCAATCTCGTCGGGATCGAAGCCGCGCAAATCGCCGTTCCGAATCAGATAGTACGAGTGCCGGTGGTGGCGCTCGTAGCTGATGAGCGAGCCGATGTCGTGGAGCAGTGCGGCGAACTCGAGCCACTCGCGTTCGCGATCGGTCAGGCCGTGCACCGTCCGGGTCTGATCGAAGATCGCGAGCGCGAGCCGCACGACCTGCTGCGCGTGCTCCGCGTAGTAATTGCAGCGCTCGGCGAGCTCCAGCGAGCTGCGTCGCCGCACGTCGGGGATGCTGTCAACGTGCGCGATGTGTTTGCTGTTGCGGCGGATGTAATCGAGCACGAGCCCTTCACGCAGCGCAAGGTCGCACAGCGTGATGTCTTCGGCTCCGAGGCGGCGCAGGATCGTGTCGAGCAGGACGCCGCCGGCGACCACGAGGTCCGCGCGGCGCGGGTCGAGACCGGGAATCGTCAGGCGCTGCGCGAGCGAGAGTCCGACGACTTCTTTCCGCAGACGACGAATCTGCTTGGCTCCTACGCGAAGGTTGCGCAACTCGCTCGGAATCGCGCCGTCGGACATCGCGGTGGCCACCGTGCCGAGGCTCAGGATCGTGCCTGATGTGCCGATCACGCGATCGAAGCCGGTGCTCGTGATCTGCTCGCAATGACGATCGATCTCGCTGAGGATGTGCTTGGAGAGCTTCTGCTCGTCGCGGCCCGTGAGCGGATCGCTCTTGACGAAGCGCTCGGTCAAGCGAATCACGCCGATCTTGAAGCTCTTGGCGGCCTGGACCGAGGTGGCCGTGCCGAGCGTGATCTCGGTGCTGCCACCTCCGATGTCGATGACCACGGCACGTGCGCTGCCGACGTCCACTCCGTAGACCGCGGCAAGGTGGATCAGTCGGGCTTCCTCAGCACCGGTGATCACCTTAGGACGAATGCCGGTTTCCGCTTCAATCCTCGAGAGAAACTCGCCGCCGTTACGCGCTTCGCGCGTCGCGCTCGTCGCGGCGGCGAGGATCTTGTCAACGGAATGAGACTCGGCAAGCCTCTTGAATTTGGAAAGCGCCTGAAGTGCCGCGCTCATCGCGTCGGCCGTGAGCTCCTTGCCGTCGAGTCCGCCGGCACCGAGCCGGACCATCGCTTTCTCGCGATCGATGACCTCGAACGACAGGTCCGGCCGGACGCGGACCACGATCATGTGGACGGAGTTGGTGCCGATGTCGATGGCCGCGATGCGCATGGTTGGAAAGGGCCCTCGGTCCTCGGTCTCCCGTCCTCAGTCGTGGCGGAGAACCGTGGACTGACGACCGCGGGCGGTAGACACGAGTGAGTCCAGAGACCGCTTATAGTACCCGAGTCGGGCGTTGTCCCATGAATGATTCCCATCCGTCGGACGTGATGATTCGGCAGCGATTGTTGGCGTTGACGCGCACGCTGCCGTCTGCATCGAAGGGAGACGTCAACGCGATCCATCAGGCGCGGGTGGCGACACGCCGCGTGCGCGCCGCGCTGCCGATTGTCACGCGCGGCTCCAGGCGACGAAAGCTGAAGAAGTCGTTCACGCGATTGACGCGCGCGCTCGGCGGTGTGCGCGAGCTCGATGTGGCGATTCTGACCCTCGATGAGTTGGCGTCGGATCCGTCCATGCCGAGTGAGGGGCTTCAACAGCTTCGCATGGTGCTGCAGGAGCAGCGTCAGCGCCTCTACACGGAGATGAACGGGACCGTCGAGCATGTCGATCTCGATCGACTTCAGCGCAAGACTCTCGCGGCGGCCGAACGCGCGATCGAACAGGATGCCGATCAATCCGACGTGAAGCGCCTCAAGTCGGTGACACGAAGGGCCGGCCGGCGTGCTCTTGCCCTCCAGGCTGCGATTGAGAATGCGGGAAACATCTACCTCGCCGATCGCCTGCACCAGGTGCGGATCGCCGTGAAGAAGCTGCGCTACGCCATGGAGATCGCTCGCGAGTTGAGCCGGTCGCGCGCCTCTGCCCGGATACGGCTGCTCAAGAATGTTCAGGACCTCCTCGGGCGCATGCACGACCTCGAGGTGCTCATCACGCGAATCCGCGCGCTCCAGGGCTCGGACCGCGCCCCGACGTTGAAAGTCTCAGCGGATCTGGATCGGCTCGTGCGCCGGCTCGAGACGGAGTGCCGTCAGTTACATGTTCGTTACATGGGTTTTAAGAGGAAGTTACTCGAGCTCTGCGATTATGTGACTGCTGCCGATGACCGGCAGCCCGCGTCCGCTGCCTGAATGGCCAAAACGTCGCCGCCCCCTTGTGAGCTCTACATCGTGCGCCATGCCATCGCTGCGGAACGCGGCGATGACTGGCCCGACGATGACAAGCGCCCGTTGACCGAAAAGGGCATTGCTCGATTCGAAGAGGGCGTCGCCGGATTGAGCTGGCTGGACGTCGGCCTCGATGAGATCTTCAGCAGCCCGCTCGTGCGGGCAAAACAGACGGCCGACATTCTGGCCGCCGGCATCTCCGGAAAAGCGTCGGTGAAACTGCTTCCCGCGCTCGCACCTGGGCACTCGCCTGAGCAGGTCATGGCGGCGCTGGCGCAGACCGCCCGGCGACGGCGGATTGCGCTCGTCGGGCATGAGCCTGGCCTCGGGGAGCTTGCCGCGCATTTGCTCGGCGCCAAGCGACCGCTCGAGTTTCGCAAGGGCGGCGTGTGTCGAATCGATCTTCAGGGGCTGACCGAGAACCGACCCGGATTGCTGATCTGGTTCATGACGCCGAAAGCCTTGCGGCATCTTGGGAAGAACGGCTAGATCCGTGTCGTTCGCCGCATGAACGACAACCCAGGCTCTCCCCTGAAGGTCGCGGTCATCATCAACCCCATCTCTGGAGCGGGTCGGCGTCGCGATGTGGCGCGCGTGCGCGCCGAACAGGCGGCGGCGCTCGTCGAGAAGCGTCGGCTCAATGCTGAGGTGTTCGTCACCGAGCGCCCAGGTCACGCCCGAGAGCTTGCGCAAGCCGGGCTTCGGCGTGGTGTCACGACGTTCGTCGCCTGGGGTGGCGACGGCACGGTGAACGAGGTCGGATCAGCGCTCGTCGGCTCGGATGCCACGCTCGCGATCGTACCGAGCGGATCCGGCAATGGCCTCGCTCGCGAGCTCGGTGTCCCGCTCGACCCGGTAGGTGCCTTTCAGGTGGTCTTCGCCGGGCGGTCGCGAGTGATCGATGCGGGCGAGTTGGACGGGCACCTGTTCTTCAACATCGCCGGCATCGGACTCGACGCGCGCGTGGCCCATCGATTCGCGCAGGGAGGCCTCGAGCGCCGCGGGTTCGTGCGCTACCTCGAACTCGCCGCGCGCGAGGTCGCGTCATTCACTCCGCACGAGTATGCGCTCACGGCCGATGATTGCGATCTCAAGGTGCGACCCTTGCTGATTGCGATCGCCAATTCACGACAGTACGGCAACGGCGCACTGATCGCGCCTGGGGCACTGCTCGACGACGGCAAACTCGATCTCGTCGTGGTCAACGACATGCCGGCGTGGAGGGTGTTGATGCACGCGCCGAAGCTGTTCGCGGGAACGGTAGCTCGAGTGCGCGGTGTGTCGATCACGAAGACCAGCAGGTTGGAAATCGCCTCAGATGTGGCGGTCGTCTATCACGTCGATGGCGAGCCGCATGTCGGTGGACAGTGCGTCAGCGCGCGCATCCACGCTCGCGCGCTGCGAGTGATGTCAGGCAGCGCATCAATGTCTTGATAAATCGTGTCAGATCAATGAGTTGGGCAATTTACACAACGTTTACACCAGGGTCTCCCTTCAGAGAGGTATAGATCAGGAGTTATGTATCTCCGCATGTTTCGAAAAGCCGGACAGATCAGACGCTTCACCATTTCCGACGCAGGCAGTCTGGGATGGGAAGTACGAGAGGAACAGGACAGTCAGATTCTTTGGAGCATCCGTTACACAGACTGGCATCGCGTCGAGAGAGCCCGCATGACCTTCGCGCGGGAAGCCGCATCGCTCGCCAGCGCTGGCTGGAAAGAATCCTGATTTACTCGACGAACCGATAGCCCAAGCCCACGACCGTTTCGATTTGCCGTCCCGCCTCGCGCAGCTTTCCGCGCAGGCGGCCGACGTGCACATCGACCGACCTGGTTTCCACGAAGCGGTCGTATCCCCACACTCGTTCGAGCAGCCGGTCGCGTGAGAGCACGCGGTTCCGGTTCTCGACGAGATACCGCAACAACTCGAATTCGCGGCGCGTCAGCCGAATGGCCTCGCCGTTCACGCTGATCGCGACCGCGTCGAAGTCTGCGACGAGATGCTTGCCGCGGTAGACGAACGCTTCCGCACCGCGCGCCCCGTTGCCCGACTCCGTGCGTCCGCGGCGCAGCACGGCGCGCACGCGCGCGGCGAGCTCGCGAAGGCTGAACGGCTTGGTGATGTAGTCGTCAGCGCCGACGTCGAGTCCCGTGACGCGATCGCTTTCACTCGTGCGTGCCGTCAGCATGATGATCGGCACCGTCGCTGTGTTGGGGCGCGACCGCAGGATCCTGCACACCTCGAGCCCGCTCAGCACGGGGAGGTTGAGATCCAGGACGATGAGATCGGGCGTGCGCTCGTTGACGGCCTTGAGCGCGCCATCGCCGGTCCCGACGATCTCGACCTCGATGTCGCTCCCTTTTTCGAGACCGTGTTTGATCAGGCCGGCGATGTCCTGCTCATCGTCAACGACTAGCACATGGGTGCGGGCCGTGGTCCGGGCGATCATGCGTGGGTCGGAAACGCTGCTTGACTCCGAGCTGTATTGCACTGGTGCTCCATTCTTTGTCTGGGCGTTACAGGAATCACGTTAGGAAATCGGGGTTTCTGGTGCGTGACGCTGGAGTTAAATCTGGGTTAAGGCACCGAACCCGACTCATGAAGTAGGATCGCCAACGATGACGAACCTCGAAGAGACCTCGGGGCCCGCAGCCAGCCCCGACGGTGGGCAGCGCTGGCTTCCGGCGCTTTTATTGCTGTTTATTGGTTCAGGCTGCGCGGCACTCATTTACGAAGTCGTCTGGTTTCAGCTTCTGCAGTTGTCGATCGGCTCATCAGCTGTGTCGCTCGGCGTGCTGCTCGGTATCTACATGGGAGGTATGTGTCTTGGCAGCCTGCTGCTGCCGCGATACCTGAATCCTTCCTGGCATCCGCTGAAGGTCTACGCTGCGCTCGAGGCGGGCATCGGCGTGTGCGGCGTGATCGTGCTGTTTGCGGTGCCGATCGTCGGGCAGATCTACACGCAGATTGCCGGCACCGGTCAGGCCAACCTGATTCTCAGGGCCCTCGTCGCGAGCATTTGTCTTCTGCCGCCCACGCTGCTCATGGGAGCGACTCTCCCGGCGATCGCGCGATGGGTTGAGGCCACGCCGCGCGGCGTGTCCTGGCTCGGTTACTTCTACGGCGGCAACCTGGCCGGCGCCGTGGCCGGTAGCCTGCTGGCCGGGTTCTACCTGCTTCGCGTGTACGACATGCCGACGGCCACTGCTGTTGCCGTGGTGCTGAACCTCGTCGTCGCGGGTCTGGCGATGCTCGTCGCGGCGCGAACACCGCACACAGTCATCCGAGCGGACGCGTCAACGTCGCTGCCCACACCGCTCTCGGCGGAAGGCACCCGTCTGGTTTACATCGCGATCGCACTGTCGGGTCTGACCGCGCTCGGCTCCGAAGTGGTGTGGACGCGTGTCCTCTCGCTGCTCTTCGGTGCGACGACATACACCTTCTCGTTGATTCTCGCGGTGTTCCTCGTCGGCCTCGGGATCGGCAGCAGTCTCGGCGCCGCACTTGCGCGTGGGGTGAGAAACCCGAAGGCCGCGCTCGGCTGGGCGCAGCTCGGGCTGTGCCTGTCGCTCGCATGGGCCGCCTATTCGACGGCCGACTCGCTGCCGTTCTGGCCGATCAATCCCTCGATCTCGACGGCACCCTCGTTCACCTTCCAGCTCGATCTGATGCGCGCGATCTGGGTCATGCTGCCCGGCGCGATGCTGTGGGGCGCGAGTTTTCCGCTGGCGCTGGCCAGTGTGGCCTCACCCGGTCAGGATTCAGCCCGACTCGTCGGCGGCGTGTATGCGGCGAACACCGTTGGTGCGATCGTCGGTGCTCTGGTCACCAGCCTTGGCATGGTCGGCACCGTTGGCAGCCAGGTCACGCAGCAGGCACTGATCGGCGTCGCGGCGATGTCGGGTCTGCTGATGCTGATGCCGGCAACAGGGGAGAAGCGAAGCCCGTTGACCTCGACGCCAGTCGTGGTGATCGGCATCGCGCTCATCGCGGGTCTGCTGGCTCGTTCGGTCCCGCCGCTTCCGGGAATTCTGGTTGCGTACGGCCGCTATGCGGCAACGTGGGTCGGCCAGAACGAGATCGTGTACGTCGGCGAAGGCGTCACGGCGTCTGTAGCCGTGTCGCGCACGCCGAGCGGCGTGCTGAACTATCACAACGCCGGCAAGGTTCAGGCCTCGAGCGAACCGCAGGACATGCGCCTGCAGCGAATGCTCGGCCACATCACCACGCTCGTGCCGAAGACACCGACCAAGGTGCTGGTGATCGGCTGCGGCGCGGGCGTCACCGCCGGCGCGGTCTCGATCGATCCGATGGTCAAGGATCAGACCATCGCCGAGATCGAACCGCTCGTGCCCCAGGTGGTGTCCACGCACTTTGCCGAGCACAACTTCAACGTCGTCGCCAACCCGAAGGTCAAGGTGCACCTCGACGACGCCCGTCACTATCTGCTGACGACGAACGAGAAGTTCGATGCGATCACGTCGGATCCGCTCGACCCGTGGGTCAAGGGTGCGGCGACGCTCTACACGCGCGAGTTCTTCCAGGTCGTGAAGAGCCACCTGAATCCCGGTGGTGTCGTCACGTTGTTCGTGCAGTTGTACGAGAGCACGGACTCGGCGGTGAAGAGCGAGATTGCGACGTTCCTCGAAGCGTTTCCGAATGGCGCCGTCTTCGCCAACACCGTCAACGGTCAGGGCTATGACCTCGTGCTGTTCGGTCAGGTCGAGGCAGGGAAGATCAATGTCGATACGGTGCAGGCGAGGCTCGACGATCCCGCCAACGCCGCCATCGCGCAGTCGCTGCGGGATATCGGGATTTTCTCGGCCATCGATCTGTTCGGCACCTACGCGGGCCGTCAGTCGGACATGAAGAACTGGCTGAGCGACGCGATCATCAACACGGATCGCAATCTGAAGCTGCAGTACCTGGCGGGTCTGGGATTGAACCTCTATCAGAGCGACGCGATCTACAAAGCGATGATCCGCGAGGTGAAGTACCCGGAAGAACTGTTCGAAGGATCCGACGAGACGCTCAAGGCTCTGCGCGCCAAGGTGCAAGCGTCTCTTGGCGGAACCAGCTCGTTCTGATCTCTGTCAACGAGGCGGGTCTACAAAGCAAGACCCGCCCTACGACGTCGAGTGACCCTGCAGCGTAGGGCGGGTCTTGCCTTGTAGACCCGCCGGGTCCAAAAAGCAGGACCCGGCCTACGGCGTCGAGTTACACCACCGTTCCAGGCCGTATCACTCCGCCCTTCGGCACGACGATGATCCCGCTGCGGATGTAGTAGCCGTCGCCATCGACGGAGTCGAGCTTCTGTTCGTTCACCAGATGCACGTCGTCGCCGATGCGTGCGTTCTTGTCCACGATCACGCGGTCGAGCACGACGTTGCGCCCGAGGCCGAGTCCCGGCTGATGCTCAGGCGGCGGACCGTATTCGTAGAAGTCGGCGCCGAGCAGCACCGATCGCGCGACGCGCGACCCTTCGCGTACGGCCATGCGCACGCCGACGACCGAGCCGTCGATCTCGCAGCCCGCGAGATAGCACCCCTCTGACACCAGCGAATCACGGACGCGCGCTTCGGGCATCAGCGATCCCGGCAGATGCCTGAGGTGCGTGTAGATCGGTCGCTCGCGATCCCAGAAGTGAAACGGTGAGTCGAGCCGGCCGAGCATGATGTTGGCCTGATAGAACGATTCGATCGTTCCAACGTCGGCCCAGTAGCCGCGAAACAGGTACGGCTTCACCTTGTAGCGTCCGAGTGCGTTGGGGATCAACGAACGCCCGAAGTCATGACCCGGTTCGTGCTCGAGCATGTCGAGCAGCACGCGTCTGGTGAAGACGTAGACGCCCATCGACGCCATGAACGGCTGATCGTCGCTGTGATCGCCGAAGGCCGAGCCGTCGGGAATGCTGCGGCCGATCTGCTCGAGTCGTGCGGGCTTGGGCTTCTCTTCGAACGCGATGATGTTGCCGTCGTTGTCGAACCTGAAGATCCCCATCTGGGTTGCCGTCTCCAGGTCTACCGGCTGCGCGGCGATCGTGATCTCGGCGCCGCTTCGTTTGTGCGTGGCGACGAGGTCGGCGTAGTCCATCCGGTACAGATGGTCACCCGCGAGGATGACGTCGTACTCAGCCGGATGCTGGCTGAAGTGCCGCGCCGCCTGGCGTACGGCGTCCGCTGTTCCCTGGTACCAGTTCGGGTTGTCGGGTGTCTGCTCGGCCGCGAGAATCTCGACGAAGCCGCCCGAGAAGCGGTCCAGCCTGTAGGTGTTCGAGATGTGCCGGTTGAGCGAGGCAGAGTTGAACTGCGTGAGTACGAAGATGCGGCGGATGTCAGCGTGCAGGCACCCGCTGATCGGAATGTCGATCAGGCGGTACTTGCCGCCGATCGGTACCGCAGGTTTGGATCGGGTGGCGGTCAGCGGGAAAAGACGCGAACCCTGTCCGCCGCCGAGGATGATTGCGAGTGTGTCGCTCGTCTGTCGCATTGGTCCGCCCGCGAATCGCTAACGCCGGGGGCTGTTTTTAACATAACCGTTCCCCGATCGTGATCTCCGTGTCATGCAGACACCCTAACCTGCAAGACATATGCACGTGGGTATACCACGGCAGTGGGAGGGCGGCCGCACACGCGGGTGCGGCGCCTGGAAGCTAGTGCCGGCGCGGCAATGGCGCTGAGATTGAGCGTCATTGTCTGCGCCCATAACGAAGCGCAGTATCTGCCTCCCTGCCTCCACTCCCTTTTGGCCCAGTCCCGCACCCCTGACGAAATCCTTGTCATCAACAACGCGAGTACCGATTCGACGCGCGCCGTGGCGGAAGCGATTCAGGGCGTGCGCGTGGTGGACGAGCCGCGAAAAGGCCTCGTGGTCGCGCGCGAAACGGGCCGCCTCACCGCCACCGGCGACGTCCTCGTCTATCTGGATGCTGACTGCCGCGCACCGGTGACGTGGCTCGAGCGGGTCGAGCGGCGCTTTCTCGCTGATCCGCAACTCCTTGCGCTCTCGGGTCCCTATCGTTTCTACGACTGGGACTGGTGGGGACGCCTCCTGATTCGCGCATACGACTACACGCTGGCGCCGGCCACCCAGTTCCTCGTCAAGTACGTCCTCCGCATCGGGACGATCTTCTACGGCGGCAACTTCGCGGTCAGGGCGCACGGCGCTCGAGCGCATCGGCGGCTTCGATACGTCGATCGAATTTCACGGCGAGGACACCAACGTCGGCCGGCGTCTGTTTGCGATCGGTCGCGTGTCGCTCTATCACGACTGCTATCTGAACACGTCGGCGCGTCGCTACATCGCTATGGGGAAGGGCGCGGTCTTCCGGCTCTACGTGCGCAACTTCACCTCGGAACTGCTGCGCGGGCGGCCGAAGGACACCACTCACGTTGATGTGCGCCTTGAGTCATGAGTTCTGAGTTGTCAGTTGGCCGCTTGCGAAGTCTCGCCGAAGCGCGTGCCATCGGCGCGCGAAGGCGGAGGAGTTGATCCATGCCTGGGTATGAACCATTCCTCTTGTGTGACTTCCACGTCCACACGCAGTGGAGCGATGGAAAGCTTTCGGTGGCCGAGGTCGTGGATCTTTACGGCTCAACCGGCAAGTTCGACGTCATCGCCATCACCGATCACATCCTGATGAAGAAGGATCTGCTGGCACGGGCCGGTCGGCTCGCCACGCTCGGGCGCCGCGCCTTTGGCGTGCGTGAGCAGGACTTCGAGCACTACATCGAGAACGTGCGCTCGGAAGCCGCGCGTGCGCTCGAGCAGTACGGCATGCTCGTCATCCCCGGCGCCGAGATCACGCAGAACCGGCTGCGCGGGCGCAAGAACTCGCACATCATCGCGCTCGACATCCAGCGCTACATCAGCGCCGATCAGTCAGCCGACGACATCCCTCGCGAGATCCGTCGTCAGAACGCGTTGAGCATCGCGTGCCACCCGCATCATCGGACGACGCGGCGGATCGAAATCAGCACGTGCTACCTCTGGGATCATCGTGAGCAGTTGTCGGAGCTGGTGGACGTGTGGGAAGCGGCCAACCGCGACGATCTGTTCTCCGTCACGAGCTTGAAGCACTACCCGTATGTCGCCAACAGCGACTTCCACAAGCCAAAGCATCTCTACTCGTGGAAGACGCTCGTCCGCGCTGAGAAGAACTGGCCGGCCGTGAGCCGTGCGCTGCGCGACAACGTCGACATCGCGTTGACGCTCTTCCGTAGTTGCTCCTGGGCAGCGTGAGAATCTCCCCAAGACGTGAGGATTGTGTGACACGGCGGCCGTGGAGCCACGTCGTGCGTCGATCTCTATAGAGCGGCCGACATGACAAGGTTACCGAGCCGTGAGCACGTTGACACGTGGCCTGGCTACGCTGGATGCGCAAGGGGAGTCGATCATGGATTTGAGAACCAGCACGACGATCACGATTGATGGCGACGGACCCGCCGAGGCGTTTGCATCGGCTCTCAGGAGAGCACAGGCGGAGTTCCTGGAGATGCCGGGACTGCAGTTGACGGAAGCGCAGGCGGCGCGGTTGTGGAGTTTCGATTCGGCGCTGTGCAGCGCGGTGCTCACGGCGCTGGTGGAATCGCGATTCCTGGTTCGCTCGCGCAACTCAGCGTTCTCGCGCGCTTAGCGAACGATTCGAATCCGAGCTCCGAACCCGGATCCCGAATCCCGAATCCCGAATCCCGAGTCCTACCATCCGTTGCAATCGAACTTGAAGCCGCACTTCAGGCATTTGATGCAGCCTTTGACCTTTGCCAGATCGTGAGATTCACCGCATCGCGGGCACGTCGTGTCGTCGCTATCCTCGCGCGGTTGCGGCTGTGATTCGGTTCGGAGGCCGTCGGCAGGTTTCATCCCCAACAGGTTACCTCGGGTTATAGTCGGGGGCGCTGGCGCAGCCATGTCAGAGCCCGTTGGTGTCTTCCCGCCTTCGCTGAACCACGACGCCGTCCGCCGTGCGCTCGATTCTCTCCAGGAAGGGTTTCAGATCATCGGGTACGACTGGCACTACGTGTACGTGAACCCCGCCGCCGCACGTCACGGTCGCCGGCCTGCTGAAGAACTGATCGGGTACTCCATCTTCGAGGAGTATCCCGGGATCGATCAGACGCTGATCTTCGAGCGGCTGCGGCACTCGATGGAAGCACGCGTCCCGCAGGTCTTCGAAGCCGAGTTCACCTTTCCCGATGGCAGCACGCGATGGTTCGAATTGCGGGTGCAGCCAGCGCCTGCAGGAATCTGCGTGTACTCGTCTGACATCGATCAGCGGAAGCGGCGTCAGCTGTCATCGCCGAAAGATCGAGCGCCCGTCCACGTGCGCGTGTGGCGCGCACTGCTCGGGCGCGACCAACGGCGCGCCAGCGATCGCTGAGGCCCGCCGCGCGCTCTCGTCGTTCGAATCAGCTGGGATGAAGGCTGGTACGAGGAGACGAAAGCCAGAGGTCCAGTCACCGATATTCCGCGCTCGGACCATTTCACCTGCCTCTTCGTCATCAATAGTCGTTGACTGACACCAAACCTCAATAACTGTGCGGCGGCAATTGTGGTGCTGCCGATACGGTGTTTCGATGTTTCGCGCGAAACGGGCGAGGGCACACATTTGCGCGAAGTCGCCCTCGCAGACGCGCCAAAAGGGGTGGCGAATGCGACTGAAGGTGTTCCTGGCTCTTGTCTGTCTGACCCTCTCGGCCGTGTTGGCCAGCGCCCAGGTCCCGACGGGGACCATCTCGGGTCGCGTCACGGACTCGTCCGGCGGTGTGTTGCCCGGCGTCACGGTGTCAGCAAGCTCACCCAATCTCCAGGGATCTCGAGAAGTTGTCACATCTGGTTCGGGTGACTACGTGCTCGCGCTCCTCCCTCCCGGGACTTACACGCTCGAGTTCGTGCTCGCTGGATTTCAAACGGCCAGGACCGAGCTGAATGTGGCCAGCACCGAAGTCGTGCCCTTCGACGTCGAGTTGGGCGTCGGTGTTCTCGCCGAGAAGGTCACGGTGCTTGGCGAAGCACGAACCTTTCTCGGGACGGTCCAATCCGGCTTCAACGTGCAGCAGTCACTGATGGCGACACTGCCGAACAACAGGAGCCTGAACGCGGCTCTTGCCATGGCTCCCAACGTCAAGCCGACCGGTCCCGGTGGCACGAGCGGCGCCGACGGGTCGTTCACCATCGCTGGTGCAATGGCCTATGACAGCGTGTTCATGTTGAACGGAGTCGCGATCACCGAGAACCTGCGTGGGCAGCCGGTCACGCTGTTCATCGAGGACGCCATACAGGAGACGACGATCCTGACGTCCGGGATTTCGGCAGAATACGGGCGTTTCGGTGGCGGTCTGGTGAATGCGATCACCAAGTCAGGTGGCAACCAGTTCAGCGGCTCATATCGGCTTGGCGTCAACAACGACAACTGGCGCACGGTGACGCCGTTCAACGAAACCAAGCTGGACAAAGTCGTGCCGACACACGAGTACACAATCGGGGGACCGATCGTGAAGAATGCGCTCTGGTTCTTCAGCGCGGGCCGTTTCCAGACGCAGGAGCAGTCCCTTCAGACCACCATCACCAACATCTCCTACGTGCGTCCCAACGACGAGAAACGGTACGAAGGGAAACTCACGTACACCGTGCTGCCCGGGCAGGTGGTGAAAGGCTCCTACACAAAGATTCAGCAGGTGATCACCAACAACAGCTTCCAGAACATCATGGACACGCGGAGCCTGTACAACCAGGAGCAACCGCAGGATCTGCTGTCGCTGAACTACAACGGCGTGATGGGGACGAAGCTGTTCCTCGAGGGGCAGTACTCGCAGCGTCACCTGTCCTTCGTCACGTCAGGTGCAGGAGCGACAGATCTGATCAACGGCACGCTCCTCATCGACCTGTCCAGAGGAAACGCCTTTCGGTACTGGTCGCCAACCTTCTGTGTCTGCAACACGGACAAACGAGACAACTCTGAGATATTGGGCAAGGCGACGTACTTCCTGTCCACGAATCGGCAGGGCGCCCACACCCTTGTCTTCGGCTACAACCGCTACAACGACATGCGGACGGCCGAGAACCACCAGTCAGGCAGCGACTACCGAATTCGTGGAACGTCGACGATCATTCGCGGGGAGACGATTTACCCGGTGTTCTTGAACAACAACTCGACGTTCATTCAGCACGATCCGATCACCCTCGCAAGCACGGGGTCGGACTTGCGCACGCACGCACTGTTTGTGAATGACTCGTGGCGGTTGAACGAGGGGATCTCGCTGAACCTCGGCCTGCGCTGGGACAAGAACCAGGGGAACGATGCGGCCGGCAACCTCGTCTCGAACGCCAGCAAGCTGAGTCATCGCCTGGGCGTCGTCTGGGATCCGACTCGCGAAGGAAAGTGGGCCATCAGCGCCAGCACCGGCCGTTACGTGAGCGCGCTCAACAACGCCATCGCGGAGACGTCACCAGCCGGCTCCGCGTCCAACTATGCCTGGTTCTATCAGGGCCCCTCGATCAATGCAGACCCGAACGGAGCGCTGGTAACGCCGGACGTGGCCATCAAGCAGGTGTTCGATTGGTTCAATGCCAATGGCGGAGAAACACGTCCATTCGGCGAGCCTCCGACTGTGCAGGGTGTCAACACCAAGATTGGCGGTTCGCTCAGTTCGCCGAACTCCATCGAGTACGCGGCAGGCGTCAGCCGCCTGATTGGTAACCGCGGGAGCGCTCGCGTGGACTATGTCTTCCGCGACTACAACGACTTCTACATCCTGAGAACCGACCTCTCGACTGGCAAGGTGACAGACAACCTCGGAAAGGTGTACGACCTCAACCTGGTTGAGAACTCAAATGATCTCGAACGTCGGTATCAGGGCGCGTCGTTTCAGGTCACGTATCGCTTTGGTGGCGGGGTCGATGTGGGAGGGAACTACACGCTCTCACGTACCTGGGGGAACTTCGACGGCGAGAATCCCGCCAGCGGACCGTTGACGGCGCAGCTGTTCTCGTATCCCGAGTACCGCGAGGCGAGTTGGAACCAGGCTGACGGCAACCTTGGGGTGGACCAACGTCATCGCACCCGGTTCTGGGGCACGTACCGCATGCCCATGGCGAGCAAGGCCGGTACACTGGACATTGGTGTTGTCTTCGGCGCCGCATCCGGTACGCCCTACACTTTTGGCGGAGCTGCGGCGACGTCGCCCGGAACGGGTGTCGGCCAGATCAACTCCAGCCCCTACATCACCAATCCTGGATACGAGACTCCCGTCACGCGCGTCGAGTACTACTTCTTCCCGAGGGATCAGTATCGAACGGAGGCGCAGTATCGCACCGATCTGTCCTTCAACTACGACTACAGGTTGGGCGGGGGAGCCAGCATCTTCTTCCACGGCGAGGTGCTGAACGCCTTCAACCAGTTCCAGCTGTGTGGCTGTGGCGGCACGGTGTTCAACAACGGCGGCGGCAGCGACATCCGCACCATCAGCAACGCCGTGCTCACGTCAGTCAACTCCGCAGCGCTGCGCCCGTTCAATCCGTTCACCGAGACGCCCGTACAAGGTGTTAACTGGAACCTGAGCCCGACGTTCGGCACGGCGGTGAACCGTTTTGCGTACACCAGCCCGCGGACGTTCAGGTTTAATTTCGGCGTCAAGTTCTGATCGAGACTTCGTAGGCCGGGTCCTGTTCTATGGACCCGGCTTCCGTGATTGGCGGGTCTGAAGAACAAGACCCGCCCTACGACCAGAGACCAAAGCCCAGAGACGAGAGTCCGCGCTCACTCATAGCGAAGCGCCGCAATCGGATCGAGCGCCGCCGCCTTGCGCGCAGGGTAGAACCCGAAGAACACACCGACGGCAGCCGCAAAGCCGAACGACATCAACACGGCTTCACTCGTGACGACAGCGGGCCATCCCATGATCTGACTCACGGCCAGCGACGCCGCGAAGCCGAGCGCCACACCAATCGCGCCTCCCGCAAGACTCAATACCACCGCTTCGACGAGGAACTGCAGGAGCACGTCGATATCGCGCGCGCCCATCGAGAGGCGCAGCCCGATCTCGCGAGTGCGCTCGGTCACCGACACCAGCATGATGTTCATGATCCCGATCCCACCAACCAGCAGCGAGACTGCCGCGATGCTCGCCAGCAGCCACGTCATCGTCGTCGTGGTGGAGGTGAGCACGGTCGCCATCTCCTCGAGACTGCGCACGGAGAAGTCATCCTGTGCGTCGGCGGCCAGCTTGTGGCGTGTGCGCAGCAGCGTCGTGATCTGATCCGACACGGTCTGGAACGGCACGCCGTTGGCTGTCGAGAGCGTGATGTTCTGCAGGTTCGTGATGCCGAGCAGTTTCTTCTGGACGGTCGTATACGGCACGACGACGGTGTCGTCCTGATCGGGTCCCATTGCTGCCTGCCCCTTGCGACTCAGCACACCGATCACCCGAAACGGCTGGCTGCCGATACGCACGGTTGCGCCGGTCGGATCCGTGCCGGCGCCAAAGAGCTCGTCTCTCGCGACGGCGCCGAGCACCGCAACCTTCTCGGCACGAGCGACATCCAGATCCGTGAAGAACGCGCCGCTCTCCATCGACCATGCACGGATGGACGGCAGGTCGGATCCTGCGCCCTGGATCTGTGTGTTCCAGTTTGCCGTCTCGGCGATGACCTGCTGCCGCGTGTTCACGCCGGGCGAAATATACGCAATGCCCTGGACTTCTCGCCCGATGGCCTGCGCGTCTTCCGGGATGAGCGTGGTGGTCGCGCCGAAGCCCTGGCGGACTGGACCAAACGCATTCGAACCGGCGGTGATCGTGACGACGTTGGTGCCGGCGCTGCGGATCCGATCCTCGATTGACGCCTGCGCGCCATGGCCAATGGCGACCATGACGATCACGGCAGCGACACCGATGATCATGCCGAGCGCGGTCAGGGCCGTGCGCATGGCGTTTCGCCGAAGCGCGGTGACGGCGATGGACAGAATGATGACGGGTGACATGGCTGGTCCTTACGCCGAGAGCGCTTCGCCCTCGGCGTCATATCTACGCAGTTCCTCGGCTGCCTCGCGACGCTGGTGCACCGGTCGATCGAGCCGCACACGTCCGTCGCGGAAACCGACGACGCGCGTGGCGTAGTCGGCGATGTCGGGCTCGTGCGTAACGAGCACGATCGTGATCCCCTTCTCGGTATTCAGCCGCTGGAAGATTCCCATGACCTCGATGCTGGTGCGCGAGTCGAGATTGCCCGTCGGCTCGTCTGCGAGGAGCAACGACGGGTTGTTGACGAGCGCCCGCGCAATCGCGACGCGCTGCTGCTGTCCGCCGGAGAGCTGATTCGGATGATGATCGAGCCGGCTGCCGAGCCCGACCGCTTCGAGGGCCGCCGCCGCTCGACGATGGCGCTCTTTCGCGGGCACGGGTGTGCCATACAGCATCGGCAGCTCCACGTTCTCGATCGCGCTCGTGCGTGTCAGCAGGTTGAATCCCTGAAACACGAAACCGATCTCTCGGTTGCGGACGAGCGCCAGTTCCCGCTTGGACAGGCGCGAGACGTCGCGTCCGTTCAACTCGTAGACGCCGCTCGTCGGGCGGTCGAGACAACCGGCGAGGTGCATGAACGTCGACTTGCCCGATCCCGAAGGACCGGTGAGCGCGACGAACTCGCCGGCCGAGATCTCGAGTGAGATCCCGCGCAGCGCACGCACTTCGATCTCCCCGACGACGTAGGTCTTCGTCAGGTCGCGGACAGAGATCACAGCGTTCTCGCTCATCGGCCGCCTCCGCGATTCCCCGTTCCGCCGCCGCGTCGCCCGAAGGGCAGCAGCGGCGACGTGGACGGGGCAGCGGCAGGTGCCGCCGTCGATGTCGTTCCGGTGAGGACCGCCGTCCCCGGCGTCAAATCGCCGTCGAGAATCGCGGTGTCGCGTCCGTCGCTGATGCCGGGTTGCACGGGCACGCGCGTCGGCCGGTCCTGAACGAGCACCCAGACTGCACTGCCCTTGTCGTTGCCAGGCTTTGCGCCTCGTCCGCCAGACTGCGCCGGCAGCGCACTGTTCCGGGTCCCGGGTTCCGGGTTCCGGGGGGAGAAGCGCAGCGCCGAATTCGGCACCTTCAACACATCGTCTGCGCGGGCGGTCTCGATCGTCACCGCCGCCGTCATTCCGGGCTTCAGCTTCAGTTCGCGGTTGGGCACGTCGATGACGGTGACGTAGCTGACGACGTTCTGTTGAACGACCGGCTGGAGACGGACCTGTCTGACCTTGCCCGAGAACGTTTCGTTCGGATAAGCGTCCACGCGGAATCTGACGGTCTGCTTCGGCGCGATTTCGCCGATGTCCGATTCATCGACGCTGGCGTTCACCTGCATCTCGGTGAGATCGCGAGCGATGATGAAGAGCGTCGGCGCCTGCAGGCTCGAGGCGACCGTCTGCCCGACGTCCACGTTGCGCGCGATCACGACGCCATCGATTGGCGCCCGGATGATCGTGTGACTGAGATTGACTTGCGCCTGGTTGAGCGACGCCTTCGCCTGGACGATTTCTGCTTCGGCGCCCTTCACAGCGGCATCGGCCGAGTGCGCGGTGCTCTCCGCGGTTTCGAGGTCGGTCTTCGGGATCAGTTGCCGGTCAAAGAGCTCGTGCGCACGTCTGAGCTTGAGGTTGGCGTCTGCTGCCTGAACCTTGGCGCGCTCGAAATCGGCTTGCAGTCGAGCGACGGTCGCCCGCGACTGCTCGACTTGCGTCTGCAAGAGAGAGGAGTCGAGCTCTGCGATGACCTGCCCCTTCTTGACCTCGGAGTTGAAGTCGGCGTGCAGTGCGCTGATCGTGCCCGACACCTGGCTACCGACCTGAACGGTCGTGACGGCTTCGAGCGTGCCCGTCGCTTCGACGGTCGAGATCACGTCGCCGCGGGTGACCTCGGCCGACGTGAACGCTGGCACCTCGGCCTTGACGTCACGCGTGTAGTAATAGGTCGCGGCAACGACCGCGACAATAATTACCCCTGTTGCAACCCAGAACGATCGCTTCATGTCTCCGCCCTCTCTCTGTTGGACGCAGAATCGAAGGCGGATTCCGTGGCAGGACTGTGACATTCGAATGGCACGGCGCGTCACAAAAGAGTCATGACTCCACCATCCGCTCGCCACGAGCACTGTCGTCAAATCAGACAGTAGCCAGTGCATGAACCTCTGGTTCGATGCGGAACCAGAGGCTGAGACCAGGAGACGAGAACCATGAATCGATTTCGTTCGTTAGTGACAGGAGTCGCGTTGCTTGCGCTGCTCGCGACGACCGTCGCGTATGCGCAGGGTCCGCGTGGCGGTGGGCGAGGCGGGCGGGGATTCGGACCAGGCGGGCCGGGTCTTGCGCTCAACGAGCTGAATCTCACCGACGCGCAGCGTGAGCAGGTTCGCGAGATCAGAGGCCGCTATCAGGAGCAGATCCAGGCGCTGTCACGCCGCCTCGGCGATCTCACCGCGAAACAGCGTCAGGCCATCGAGACGATTCCGGTGAACGAGACGCTGATCACGTCGGCCACGCAGGACATGACGCAGGCGCAGGTCGAGGTGGCGATCCAGGAGGCGCGCATCAACGCTGACATCTGGTCTGTGCTGACGCCAGAGCAGCAGGCGAAGGCGACGAAGCTTCGTGCCGAGCGGAAGGCGCAGATGGAGCAGCGGCGGCAGGAGAATCAGCAGCGCAGAGGGCAGTAAGCTGCTGAGTGAGCCGACACCGTAGGCCGGGTCTTGTTCTTCAGACCCGGCTACGGCCGGCGGGTCCACACATCAGGACCCGCCCTACGGAGCAGAGGTTATTTCTCGCCCCCACATTTCCCGCCGGGGCAGCGGTTGTTTTCCTGGCAGACGTACTCGAACAAGCCGTCCTTGTTCCATTCCGGCTTGGTGATGATCTCGAACTCCTGCGACCACGGAGCGGTGAAGATCTTGGGATCGTCAATCGTGATCGTGTACGAGATCGCCGTCGGGCTCTTCCAGCGCAGACGCTCGGTGGTGTGCAGCGCGTCGCTGTGCATCCGGAACTCGTTCGGATTGGTGTAGTGATGGTCGTCGAGCGCCCAGCGCTTGAAGTTGGTCGTGTCGATCACCAGCGTGTCGCCTTCCCATTTGCCAACCGGGTCGCCGTCGAACATCGGCTCCAGCCCCTCGCGATGCGGGCGTCCGTCGAGCGGGATGATGCGCGTGTTGCGCTGGAACTCGTGCACCATCACGAGGTAGTCCTTCGTCTGGAAGAACTGCATCGCGTTGCCTGAGAGGATGCTCGCCGGAAAACCGGCCGGCATGCAGAAGTCGCGCGGCTCGTCGTGGCGCGGGTCACCCGTGCGTGGTTCGTAGAACGCTTCACCGCCTGGCTTGAACGGCGCGAACCGTTTACGGTCGAAGATGGTGGCGTTCGATCGGCCGCGTTCAGCGTCGGGCAGATACGTCGGCCATTGATACGTGCCGCTGAAGTCGGGTTTCCCATCAGCCGTCCGTGGAACGGCGCCAGCATTCTGCGTCGGCGGATTCTGAGCCGACACCGCCGGAATGGTGCAGAGGGCGCCGACAATCAGCGCGAGAAGAAGCCATCGTGGAAGATGCAGCGTCATTGGTGGCCTCTCGTTACTTTGCCGGTGGTGTGGACGACTGCCGATCGAGCGGCGTTGCGGTGAACACGTTCCGGCCGTCAGCGTAGGTCACCTTGCTGCCGAAGCCGTTGTGCGATCCATCTTTCGCACGGAAGCCTTCGACGTTGACCACCGATCCGACGACGAGTTGATCTTTTCTGATCCCGCGCCGCATCAACTGGCCCGGCGCCCCTCCCGACAGCCCCCACGTCGTCGTCGTGCCATCAGGATTCTTCACATCGACGTAGTACCAGATGTGCGGGTTGTTCCACTCGACCTTCGTGAGCGTGCCTGTGAGCTTGAGTGGTTGTTTGTCGTCGAACTCGGCGGCGAAAGAATGATGAGCGAGCAGTGACGCTGTACTGCCGGCGAATGCTCCGACTGTCACACATGCGATCAGGAACCGTTTCATGATGTGCCTCCGCGCGATCCCTGAGGGACGCGGCCTCTGCGAGATTGTACCGCTCCTCGGTTTCGCGGCTCCATCGATTCCGTGAGATATTCCGCGGAGCGTCATGGGTCTGATGTCCCGCCGCGCGCTGCTGCAGGCCGTTCTCGCTCAGTCGGTAATGACGAGCCTTGCCCGTGGCCAGACGCGCGTTGCCGGCAGGCCGAAGCCGCTGCCAGCCGGTGCCGTGACGCACGATTGGGTCTCTTTTCTGGGGCCGACACACAACGCCGTCTCCACCGAGACGAAATTGAGTCGCACCCTTCCACCGCCGCTCGTCTGGGAGTTTCCGAAGGGCACGAGCTACGCGTCGCCGGCAATTGCCGGCGGACGGCTGATGTTCATTCACCGCATCGGTAACGAAGAGGTCGTCGAGTGCCTCGATGCGGAGACGGGAGCCGGACGCTGGCAGTTCAAGTACGGCACCGTCTTCGAGGATCGCTACGGCTACAACAACGGCCCGCGCGCGAGCCCGGTCATCGACGGCGATCGCACCTTCACCATGGGTGCTGAAGGAATGCTGCACTGCTTCGATCTCGCGACCGGGAAGGTCGTGTGGCAGCGAGACATTCGGGCTGAGTACAAAGTGCCTCAGGACTTCTTCGGCACCGCCTCGACGCCGCTCGTTGAAGGCACGTTGCTCATCGTCAACGTCGGCGCTCCTAATGGTCCGTGCGTCGTCGGCCTCGACAAGACGAGTGGTAAAGAGGTGTGGCGCGCCGGGAAGGAGTGGGGACCGAGTTACGCATCGCCGGTGCCTGCGGTCGTTCACGGACAGCGGCGCGTGTTCGTCTTCGCAGGAGGCGAGTCCGATCCGCCGACCGGAGGGTTGATGTGTGTCGACCCGGCGAACGGCACGGTCAACTTCTCCTTTCCCTGGCGCAGCCGCAGCTACGAGTCGGTCAACGCGTCGTGCCCCGTCGTCGTTGGCAACAAGGTGTTCATCTCGGCGAGCTACCGGACAGGGGGCGCGCTGATCGAAGTGCTGCCAGACTTCACGCACAAAGTGCTGTGGACGACGCAGGAGTTTGCGTTGCACTTCAACACGCCAATCTATCGCGACGGGTTTCTCTACGGCTTCGACGGGCGCAACGAACCCGATGCGTCGCTTGCGTGCCTGGATGTGTCCACTGGCAAAGTCGTGTGGCGTGAGATCCGCGAATGGAATGAGACGCTGGACGGTTGTCAGCAGCCGGCGAGCACTTATCGGGGTTCGCTGCTCGCGGTTGACGGCTCGTTCCTGTGCCTCGGTGAGCTGGGACACCTGTTGTGGATGGACCTGAGTCCCAAAGGCTACAAGGAGATCGCTCGAGCATGGCTGTTCCAGGCGCGCGAGTCGTGGAGTCTGCCGGTGCTCAGTCGCGGCTTGCTCTACGTTGTTCAGAACACACGCGAGGTGACAGGAGCCAACG